>Ga0184632_10001321_pt1 | contig 10120 bp, 10 predicted proteins | sample PLM31_50_b1_FD_133153 | JGI IMG/M metagenome (GOLD analysis project Ga0184632, IMG submission 133153) | Groundwater sediment microbial communities from an aquifer in East River, Colorado, USA - PLM3-1_50_b1 | ecosystem: Environmental > Terrestrial > Soil > Riparian zone | place: USA: East... | reverse complement strand
AGCGTCATGGTCACTCCTGCCTTTGGGGAACCGCCCGACACTGTCTTCCTCGAAGAGCTGACGTGGCCAGAGCTGCGCGGGCTCGTGCAAGCAGGGAAGACGACGATGATCCTCCCGATCGGCGGCACCGAGCAGAACGGCCCGCACATGGCGCTAGGCAAGCACAACGTACGCGTCAGGGTGCTTTCGGAGCGGATCGCACGCACGCTCGGCAACGCGTTGGTTGCACCTGTGATCGCGTACGTGCCCGAGGGCGCACTGAACCCGCCGACTGGTCACATGCGGTTTCCGGGAACGATCACGGTGCCCGAGGACGTGTTCCGGCGCTTGCTCGAGTCGGCGGCCCGCAGCGCCCGACTCCATGGCTTCCGCGACGTCGTCTTCCTCGGCGATCATGGCTCGACCCAGGTGGGCGAGAAAGTGGTGGCGGTGCGCCTGAATCGCGAGTGGGCAGCCACGCCGGTCCGGGCACACGCTATCGAGGAGTACTACCACGCGGCTACGGCGGGATTTCGCGCCCTTCTGAGCGCCCGCGGCTACCGACCCGAGGAGCTCGGGGACCACGCCGCGCTGCCCGACACCTCGCTCACGCTTGCCCTCGATCCGAGTCTCGTACGGACGGGCCTGCTGCGCGACGACCGGGCGCCAGGGGTTGGCTCGGGGGCCGACGGCGATCCGCGGCGTGCGAGCGCGGAGCTCGGCCGGCTGGGCGTCGATCTCATCGTCGCGCGAACGGTCGCAGCGATCAAAGAATCAACCACCCACCGTCGCTAGAGTGTGCTCATGAAATCGACGACGCGTCTCCGTTTCCTGGTAGCAAGCCTCGTGGTTGCCTTCTGCGCCGGGCCCGCAGGCTCGCAAGTGACGACCGGCATCCAGACCGTGCCCGGGATGCCGCCGGTGGTCGACCCAAGTAACCTCTACAGCGAGACTCGATCGAACAACTTGAACCCGGCGGTCGCCAATGCCCCGGCGCGTGTCTACGTGCCCCACCTGCAATCGAACGACGTCTACGTCATCGATCCGGCAACGCTCAAGGTCATCGATCGCTTTAAGGTGGGCAGGAACCCGCAACACGTGGTCCCGTCGTGGGACCTCACGACGCTGTGGGTGACGAACAACGCCGAGGGCCGTACCGACGGCACACTGACGCCGATCGATCCCGTGACCGGCACGCCCGGCAAGGAGCTCGCCGTCGACGATCCCTACAACATGTACTTCACACCCGATGGCAAATCCGCCGTCGTCGTGGCTGAGGCGATGAAGCGCCTTGACTTCCGCGACCCGAAGACGATGGCGCTGCAGGCCTCGGTGTCGGCACCGAAGTGCGGCGGCATCAACCACGGCGACTACTCGATCGACGGCCGGTACCTGATCATGACGTGCGAGTACGCGGGCCGGCTCGTGAAGATCGACTGGATACGCCGAAAAGTCCTCGGCTATCTGACGCTACCCGACCGCGGCATCCCTCAGGACGTCCGCGTCAGCCCCGACGGCAAACTCTTCTACGTCGCGGACCTGCGCGCGGGGGGTGTGCACCTGATCGACGGCGACGCGTTCAAGCGCGGCGGCTTCATCAAGACCGGTGTTGGAACCCACGGGCTCTACCCGAGCCGCGACGGCACGAAACTCTATGTAACCAACCGTGGCTTCTCGAAGATCGGTGGCCGGCGGGGCGTTGGTAAAGGTAGCGTATCGGTGATCGACTTCGCCACGCGGGAGGTCGTCGCCACGTGGGCGATTCCGGGCGCTGGGAGCCCCGACATGGGCAACGTGAGCATCGACGGCAAACAGCTCTGGGTCTCGGGCCGCTACGACAACGTCGTCTACGTCATCGATACCGTAAGCGGGGAGGTCAAGAGCATTCCCGTCGGCCGGGAGCCGCATGGTCTCACCGTGTGGCCGCAGCCGGGACGCTACTCGCTGGGGCACACGGGCAACATGCGGTAGGCCTACCCTTCGGGACCTACACATTGAGTCCTCGGATCGTGTAGCACGGCTCATTCCAGCACTCTGCCTCTAAAAAAGCGTTCGGGTCAGAGCAGGCCGAGCTGGAGCTTGGCGGCGTCGGACATCTTGCAGCTGTCCCAGGGCGGATCGAAGACGATCTCGACGCGGGCGTCGGTGACGCCGGGCACCGCCCGTACCTTCTGTTCCACGTCGGCCGGCAACTCCTGGGCGGCCGGGCAGTTGGGCGAGGTAAGCGTCATGCGGACGTGGACGGCTCCCTCCGGGGCGACGGTCACGCCGTAGATCAGCCCGAGCTCGTAGATGTCGACAGGGATCTCGGGGTCATAGCACGTGCGTAGAGCCGCGACCACTTCGCGCTCGATCGTGGCTTGGTCGGCCATGTGTACCTCCTCTCCGGCGAAGTGACGACTACTGGGTCGAAACCGGTTCGGCGACCCCGCTGAGGGCGGCCTGGAGCGTGTGCCACGCGAGCGTGACGCACTTGATCCGGCTCGGGAATTCTCGGACGCCGGCGAAGACGGCGAGCTTGCCGACCTCGGCGGCGCCGCCGTTCGCCTCGGTCAGCATGGCGTGGACACGGTGGAAAAGCGCCTCCACCTCCGCTTCCGGCTTGCCGATGACGCTCGCGGTCATCATCGACGCCGCCGCCGTGGAGATGGCGCAGCCCGATCCTTGGAAGGCGGCATCTTTGACGACGCCGTCATCCACTGTGAGGTAGAGGGTAATCTGGTCGCCGCAGAGGGGGTTGTAGCCCTCGGCGGTCCGGTTGGCGTCCTCGATCTTGCGGAAGTTGCGCGGCTTCCGGTTGTGGTCGAGGATCACCTGCTGGTAGAGGTCGCGCAGATCGGACATCAGGCAAAGATCTCCCGGGCCTCTTCGATCGCTGCTGCCAACGTCTCGAGCTCGGCGCGGGTGTTGTAGAAGGCCATCGACGCGCGGGCCGTCGCCGGCACGCCGAATCGCTGCATCACCGGCATGGCGCAGTGGTGCCCGGCGCGGATGGCCACGCCCTGCTGGTCGAGGATCGTGCCGAGATCGTGGGCGTGCACGCCGTCGAGGACGAACGACAGCACGGCCGCCTTGTGGCGGGCGGTGCCGATGAGCCGCACGCCAGGGATGGCCGACAGGAGCTCGGTCCCGTAGGTGAGGAGCTCGTGCTCGTAGTCGCGGATTCGGTCGAGGCCCAGCCCGGCGATGTACTCGAGGCCGGCGGCCAGCCCGATGGCCCCGGCGATGTGCGGCGTTCCCGCCTCGAACTTGTACGGCAGCTCGTTGTAGGTCGTCTTCTCGAAGGTGACGGCCTTGATCATGTCGCCCCCGCCTTGGAAGGGCGGCATCCGCTCGAGCCACCGCTCCTTGCCGTAGAGCACGCCGATGCCCGTCGGCCCGTACGCCTTGTGGCCGGAGAAGACGTAGAAATCGCAGTCCAGGTCGCGCACGTCGACGGCCTGGTGAGGCACCGCCTGGGCGCCGTCCACGAGGACGGGGATGTCCTGCTGGTGGGCCAGCCCGATGATGTCCTTGATCGGCGTCACCGTGCCGAGCGCGTTCGAGACCTGGGTGATGGCCACCAGCTTCGTGCGGGGCCCGAGGAGGCGCGCGTACTCTTCCATGACGAGGTCCCCCCGGTCATCGACGGGGATCACGCGGAGCCTGGCGCCCTTCTCCTCGCAGAGCATCTGCCAGGGGACGATGTTGGCGTGGTGCTCGATGGCCGAGATGACGATCTCGTCCTCGGCCGCCACGAACCGGCGCCCGAAGCTCGCCATGACGAGGTTGATGCCCTCCGTCGCCTGGCGGACGAAGACGATCTCCCGCGTGGAGGCGGCGTTGAGGTGGCGCTGGATCCGGGCGCGCGCGCCCTCGTAGGCCTCGGTGGCCCGCACGCTCAAGAGGTGGACCCCGCGATGGACGTTCGAATTGTCGAAACTGTAGTAGGCGACAAGCGCGTCGATCATCGCCTGGGGCTTCTGGCTCGTCGCCGCGTTGTCCAGGTAGACGAGGGGCTTACCACGCACCTGCTGGTGCAGAGCCGGAAAGTCCTTGCGGATCCGCTCGACGTCCCAGACGGTGTCCGGGGCGAGAGGGATTACGGATACACCTCGGGTCATGCGACCTCCTTCAGGCCCCGTCCCGTACGGAGCCGTGTCATCAACAGGCGGTCGAGGTAGGCCTGGAGCGGCTCGACCGCCACGCGCTCGAGGACCTCGCGTGCGAACCCGTACGTCAGGAGCGCGCGCGCCGTCGCCTCCCCGATCCCGCGGCTCTTCAGATAGAACAGCGCCGCCGGCGCCAGCTGCCCCTCGGCGGCGCCGTGGGTGCACTTGACGTCGTCGGCGAAAATCTCGAGCTGGGGCTTGCTGTCCACCTCGACGCCGTCGGATAGGAGGAGGTGCTTGTTCGTCTGGTTGGCGTCCGTCTTCTGGGCGTCGGGGCGGACGAGGATTCGCCCGTTGAACACTGCGCGGGAGGTCCCGTCAAGCACACCCTTGAAGAGCTGCCGGCTCGCGCAGCGGGGCACCGCATGGTCCACGGTGATGTGGTGGTCGACATGCTGTCGGCCGCCCACGACGTACAGCCCGTTGACGGCGCCGCGCGCGCCCTCGCCACCGAACTCGAGCGTCAGCGTGGTCCGCGCCAGCCGGCTTCCGAACGTAAACCCGCAGGTGTCGAACGCGCTGTCGCGCTCGAGCGCGGCGTGAAGCGTCGCCACGTGGAAGGCCTCCGGGCCCTGCTCCTGGACCACGTAGTGGTCCACCGCCGCGCCGGGGCCGGCGACGACCTCGGTGACGGCGTTGGTGAAGTACGCCTCGTCGGTGAGGCCCACGAACCGCTCGACCACGGTGAGCCGGCTGTGGAGGCCGGCTACGATCAGGGTGCGGGGCTGGGCCACGACGCCCGACGTCGTGGCCAGGAACAGGAGCTCTATCGGCGTCTCCGCCCGAGCCTCGGCCGGCAGGCACACGAAGGCGCCATCCTGGACGAAGGCCGTGCCGAGCGCGGCGAAGACGTTCCCATCCCAGCCGGCGTGGCGACCGAGGTGCCGCTGGACCACCTCGCTATCGGTAATCATCGCCTCAGCAAGGCTCCCCACCCGGCCGCCACCCGGAAGCGGGCGCGCCGTCGACAGCTTGGGCGAGTAGCGGCCGTCGACGAAGACCAGACGCGGCGATTCCGCGCCCTTCAGCGCCAGGCGCTCGAGCACCCCGGCCGGCACGCCGTTCGGCGACGACGCCGCGGACCGGAACGGCATCGCGGCGAGCGCCGAGAGATTCGTGTACCGCCAGTCCTCGTCCCGGATCGTCGGGAAGCCACGCTCCGCGAAGCGGTCGATGGCCCGGCGCCGGAGCGACGCGAGCCACGTCGGGATCCGGAGCGCGCCCTGGTGCTCGAGGGCCTCGAACTCCGCGAGGTAGCGGTCCTTGGCGGTGGCGGCGGTAGTGGCCATCGGCGCCTCGCTACCGTTCCGCCAGCTGGCCGGCGGCGACCTCATCCCGGATCCAGTCGTAGCCCTTCCGCTCGAGCTCGAGGGCCAGCTCCTTGCCGCCAGACTTCACGATGCGGCCGTCGAAGAGCACGTGGACGTGATCCGGCTCGACGTACTGAAGGAGCCGCTGATAGTGGGTCACCAGAATCATGGCGTTGTCAGGGCGCCGCAGGCGGTTTACCCCCTGGGCGACGATCCTGAGCGCGTCGATATCCAGGCCGGAGTCCGTCTCGTCCAGGATGGCGAGCTTCGGCTCCAGGACGGCCATCTGGAGGATCTCGTTGCGTTTCTTCTCACCGCCCGAGAAGCCCTCGTTGACCGGCCGATTGATGAAGCTCCGGTCCATCTCGACGACCTTGAGCTTCTCCTCGAGGAGCTCCAGGAACTCCATGGCGTCGAGCTCCTCCTGCCCCCGCCGGCTCCGCTGCTCGTTGACTGCGGCCTTCAGAAAGTAGGCATTGCTGACGCCCGGGATCTCCACCGGGTACTGGAAGGCCAGGAACACGCCGGCCCGCGCCCGCTCCTCGGCGGGCAGGGCAAGGAGGTCCTGCCCGAGGTACGTGACCTCGCCGGACGTCACCAGATAACTCGGGTGGCCGGCCAGCACCTGGGCCAGCGTGCTCTTGCCGGAGCCGTTCGGGCCCATGATGGCGTGCACCTCGCCCACCTTCACCTCTAGGCTGATCCGCTTGAGGATGTCCCGCTTGTCCTCGACGCCCGCGCTCAGGTTGCGGATCGACAGCATCAGCCGACGCTCCCTTCCAGGCTGACGCCGAGCAACTTCGTCGCCTCCACCGCGAACTCCATCGGCAGGTTCTTGAAGACCTCCTTGCAGAAGCCGTTGATGATCATGGACACGGCGTTCTCGCCGGAGATCCCCCGCTGCTTGCAGTAGAAGAGCTGCTCGTCGCTGATCTTGGAGGTCGAGGCCTCGTGCTCGGCGATGGACGAGGCGTTGCCGACCTCGATGTAGGGGAAGGTGTGGGCCCCGCAACGGTCGCCGAGGAGCAGCGAGTCGCACTGGGTATAGTTCCGCGCGTTGGTGGCGCGCGGCAGGATCTTCACGAGCCCCCGGTAGGTGTTGTTGCCGCGGCCGGCCGAGATGCCCTTGGAGATGATCGTGCTCCGGGTGTTCCTGCCGATGTGGATCATCTTGGTCGCGGTGTCGGCCTGCTGCCGGTTGGCGGTCAGCGCCACCGAGTAGAACTCACCGACGGAGTCGTCGCCCTGAAGGATCACGCTCGGGTACTTCCAGGTGATGGCCGAGCCCGTCTCCACCTGGGTCCAGGAAATCTTCGACCGCGGCCCGGCGCACTTGCCGCGCTTGGTGACGAAGTTGAAGATACCGCCGCGGCCCTCGGCGTCGCCGGCGTACCAGTTCTGGACGGTGGAGTACTTGATCTGGGCGTCGTCGAGCGCCACCAGCTCGACCACGGCGGCATGGAGCTGATTCTCGTCGCGCCTGGGGGCCGTACAGCCCTCGAGGTAGCTGACGTAGCTGCCCTGTTCGGCGATGATCAGCGTCCGCTCGAACTGGCCGGAGCTCGCCGCGTTGATCCGGAAATACGTGGAGAGCTCCATCGGGCAGCGGACGCCTTTCGGGATGTAGCAGAACGACCCGTCGCTGAAGACGGCGGAGTTGAGCGTCGCGTAGAAGTTGTCCGTGTAGGGTACGACCGAGCCGAGGTACCTCTGCACGAGCTCGGGGTGGTTCTGCACGGCCTCCGAGAACGAGCAGAAGACGATGCCCAGCTCGGCCAGCTTCTCCTTGAACGTCGTGGCCACGGACACGCTATCGAACACGGCGTCGACGGCCACCCCGGCCAGACGCTTGCGCTCGGACAGGGGGATGCCGAGCTTCTCGAAGGTCTCGAGGAGCTTGGGATCCACCTCGTCCAGGCTGGCCGGGCCCTCACCGGTTCGCTTCGGCGCCGAGTAGTAGACGATCTGCTGGTAGTCGATGGGCGGATACGTGACGTTCGCCCACTTCGGCTCCCCGGCCGAGCGTTCCATCTTCAGCCAGTGGCGGTAGGCGCGCAGACGCCACTCGAGCATGAACTGCGGCTCCTGCTTCTTGGCGGAGATCGCGCGGACGACGTCCTCGTTCAGGCCCGCCGGCAGCGCATCGGCCTCGATGTCGCTGACGAAGCCCCACTTGTACTCGCGTGTGGCCAGGGCTTCGAGTGTCTTCGCCGTCGTGCTCATGAGCGCTCTCCTGCTCCTCTCGTGGTCGCCGGCCCGCTCCGCTAGGCGGAGAACGACGTGCCGCAGCCGCAGCTCGACTTGGCGCTGGGGTTGACGAACGTGAATCCGCCCGTGAGCCCCTGCTGCACGTAGTCGAGCGTGGTCTCGTTCAGGTAGAGGTAGCTCTTCTTGTCGCAGACCACTCGCACCCCGTCGATCTGGAATTCCCGGTCGTCGGGGGCGAGCTCGCTGTCGAACTCGAGCGCGTACGACATCCCCGAGCAGCCGCCGCCCTTCACCCCCATCCGGAGGAATACGTCATCCCCCAGGTTCTGGGCCTGCTTCAGCTCCTTCACCTGCTTCGCTGCCGCATCAGATACTTTCAGCGCCATCGGTCTGTCGTGTCCTCCTTGTCGTCGTTTCTCACTTCGCCACCAGCGCCGCCGGCACGTCCGCGTCGCCGAGCTCGGCCAGCGTCATCGTGTCCAGCACGTTAGTGACCGCCGCCTGGAGCTTCCGCGCCGGCTTCCGGAGCGTGCACCCCGACGCCTGGGCGCACTCGCCGTGGTCCCTCAGGCAGCTCACGATCGCTACCGGCCCTTCGAGCGCCCGGAGCACCTGCCCCACCGTCACCGCCGTCAGCGGCAGCGTCAGCCGGTAGCCCCCGCGGGGGCCGGTTTGGCCCGTCAGGAGGCCGCGTTTCGCGAGGCGCTGTAGGACCTTGGCGAGCAGCTCGGCCGGGATCCCGAACTCGTCGGCGATCCGCCTGACGCCAACCGTGGCGTCACCCTGGCGCTCGGTGGTGTACCGCATCGCCATCAGCCCGTAGTCGAGCTGCTTCGTGAAGCGCCGCATGTCCGTCCTTTCCCTACCGGTAAGGCTATACCCGAACATATCTCCGATCAAACTCGTCGCCGATCTGTTTAGTCGCCATTAATTGCATCCCGTGTCTGGTCGGTATGTTCAATAAGCACAGCTACTTACACTTATCTGGGGTCGAGATGGACGGATCTGAGAGGACCGCGGTGCCGCAATCGCCTGAAGATTCAGACCAACGGCAGGAAGATGGCCAGCGGGCCGGCCTCCCCGGAGGCGGGGAGGCTGGCGACGATAGGAGGCTCGCCTTCGCCCCCGCCTGAAGCCTCCCCGCCCTCCGCCTACTTCGGCAGCGGCACGATCTACTTCGGTTGCGGCACGATGCGGATGTAGGGCTTGGGCGCCTTCCAGCCGCCCGGGTACGTCTGTTTCGCCTCGGCGTCAGAGACGGCCGGCACGATGATCACGTCCTGGCCCTGCTTCCAGTTCACCGGCGTCGCGACCTTGTGCTTCGCCGTCAGCTGGCAGGAGTCCAGCAGCCGCAGCACCTCGTCGAAGTTGCGTCCCGTGCTCATCGGATAGGTCAGCATCGCCTTGACCTTCTTGTCCGGCCCGATCACGAACACCGAGCGCACCGTCGCGTTGTCCGCCGCCGTCCGGCCCTGCGCCGTGGCGCCCGCCTCTTCCGGCAGCATGTCGTAGGCCTTGGCCACCCGGAGTTCCGGGTCCCCGATCAACGGATAGTTCACCGCGTGTCCCTGCGTCTCCTCGATGTCCCGGGACCACTTCTCGTGGTCCGGGACCGAATCCACGCTCAGCCCGATGATCTTGCAGTTGCGCTTCTCGAACTCTGGCTTGAGCCCCGCCATGTAGCCCAGCTCCGTCGTGCACACCGGGGTGAAGTTCTTCGGGTGCGAGAACAGGATGGCCCAGCCGTTGCCGATCCACTCGTGAAAGTTGATGCGGCCCTGCGTGGTGTCCGTGGTGAAGTTGGGAGCCTCACTGTTGATCCTCAGTGCCATGAGTCACCTCCAGATCGTGCGTGTCATCGGGTTGCGAAGTTCCGGGTTTTCCGTGTCGTAGCATCGTCACGGCGTCGCGGCCTTCAGGTGGCGGTAGTGCTCGGAATCGATGGTAAGGATAGCACCGAATTCCCGTTCTGACTCGGTAGGCCTTTATATCGCTTAGCCTCTTAGCCTCAAGCTAGCCTCACTCGCTACTCGATGCAGCTCAGGCTGTTGAAGCCGTAGTGGTCGTCGTAGCGCCAGGGCGGCGGCAGCGGGCCCGACGTGGGGAGCGCGGCATCGGCGCCGCCGTGCAGGCCGATGGTCGAGCCGCGGCGCACGGTCTTCGTGGGCAGGCCGATCACGCGCGCCACGGCGGGCGCCTCGGGCACGGCCAGCGTGACGTTCTTGAAGAAGCTCGTGCTCACGATGGCATCAGCCTCGGGCAGGGGCTCGAGCATGGTGGGCGCGCCATCCGTCGCGTCGTCCTCGCTGGTGAGGAAGACGGTCTTGATGCCGAGCCGCTCGCAGGCCTGAATACTACGAATCACTTCGATGAACTCGTTTCCCCCCGCATCCCACGTCACCACCGCGCCCTGCGCCCCGAGCTGCCGGGCGAGCTTGGCCGTCTGGTTGGCCATGAGCTGCTTCTCGGTCT
>Ga0184632_10001320_pt1 | contig 10123 bp, 6 predicted proteins | sample PLM31_50_b1_FD_133153 | JGI IMG/M metagenome (GOLD analysis project Ga0184632, IMG submission 133153) | Groundwater sediment microbial communities from an aquifer in East River, Colorado, USA - PLM3-1_50_b1 | ecosystem: Environmental > Terrestrial > Soil > Riparian zone | place: USA: East River... | reverse complement strand
GGATCGCGGACACGCCCACGGTGGGGCTGGGCAGGTTCTACGGAATGGTCTTAGGCGGACTCGCGTGCAACAACGTGCTCCCGATTCGAATCGGAGAGCTCGTGCGAGCGCGCATGCTGAGCCAGGACGCGCCGATGGCGGGCGGGCGCGCGCTCGGCACCGTGGCGCTCGACCGAGCCTGTGACGTCGTCACGCTCGCGCTGTTCCTGGTGATCGGACTGCAGTCCGTCGCAAGCCCGAGCTGGCTCGTACAGCTGGTGATCGGTGTGCTCGTCGCACTCGTCGTGCTCGCGGGCGTTCTGATCTTCGCCCGGCTGTACACGGCGAGGCGCGAGCGAGAGCGTCGCCGTCGGAGTCGAGCTCGGCGCATCGTGCGCGACACGCTCGAGATGCTCGCCGAGCCGATCGGGCGCCGCCGAGCGGCTCTCTGGTTGGGATTAAGCCTCTGCACCTGGACTCTCGGCAGCGTCGCCGTCACCCTCGTCGCGCGGTCCGTCGGAATCGAGCTCGCGCCGGTGGAAGCAGCGTTCGTCACCGCCGCGTTGAGTCTTGGCGTCGCCATCCCGTCGTCACCCGGATACGTCGGTACGTACCAGTGGCTCGGAGTCGCGTCGCTCGGACTGCTCGACGTGCCCGTGAACGAGGCCCTCGCATTCACCATCCTGATGCAGGCGAGTTGGTACGTCCCGACGACCATCGCCGGTGGGGCATTCCTCGGGATTCGAGCGCTCCGGTCGCATGCTGGCCACTCCGGGGTCAGACCCGTGGGGTCCGACCCCTTCACGGAGTGAAGACGCCGCCCGCCCAGGCCGATACCCTCCTGTCGTGATCTCCGTCGTCGTACCGCTGTTCAACGAGGAGTATTCACTCGAGACGCTCTACCGAGAGATCGCGGGCGCGCTCGACTCCCAATACGACTTTGAGGTGATCTTCGTCGACGACGGATCGACCGACGGGAGCCTGTCGGTCCTCGATCGGCTCCATGCCGACTCGACGAATGTCGTCGTCATCCATCTTCGGAGGAACTTCGGGAAGGCCGCCGCGCTGCAGGCGGGATTCCTCGAAGCGCGGGGCGACGTCGTCGTAACCATCGACGCAGACCTCCAGGACGATCCGGCGGAGATCCCGCGGCTGCTCGCGAAGCTCGACGAGGGCTTCGATCTCGTCTCGGGCTGGAAGACGCGGCGCAATGACCCCCTGACGCGGCGGCTCTTCTCGAGGATCTTCAACTGGTCGACGGCGGTGGTGTCGGGCGTGCGGCTCCACGATGTGAACTGCGGATTGAAGGCGTATCGGGCAGAGGTGCTGCAGGGGATGCGCCTCTACGGGGAGCTCCATCGGTTCATCCCCGTTCTCGCCTCCTATCGCGGCTTCCGTGTTGCAGAGATTCCGGTCAACCACCGGCCACGTCCGCACGGCCGGTCTCGGTACGGGCCGGAGCGTTACCTGCGCGGGTTCTTCGACCTCCTCAGTGTCACGTTCATGGGGCGATATCGGCACCGACCTCTGCATCTCTTCGGCGGAGTCGGACTGCTCATGGGCGCCGTCGGCTTCATCATCCTCCTCTACCTGACCGTCGCCTGGTTCTGGGGCCAGGGCATCGGTGGACGCCCGCTCTTCACACTCGGCGTGTTGCTGATGGTCGTCGGCATTCAATTCGTCTCGCTCGGACTCGTCTCCGAGCTGATCACCTCGCAGCACGAGGAGCGGATCGACGAGCGCGAACGGATCGAGCGGCTCGTCGAGGCGGTCCGGCGCTGAGCTCGCTCGGCTGATCGGCCGCCCGTGAACGTGCTGGCGATCACCTCGTCGTACCCCCGGTACGAGGGAGACCCGACGGCTCCGTTCGTCGAGTCGATCGTCCGGCACGTCGCCGCGCGAGGACACACGGTCCACGTGCTTCTCCCCGAGAGTCGCAGCTGGAGCCGGCCGGCCACCGAGGGGAGCATCCACTACCACCCGTACCGCTACTCCCCGGTCCGGTCGTGGACTCCGTGGGGGTACTCCGAGTCGCTCGAAGGAGGAGTGAGGATCAAGCGGCCGCTGTACGCGCTCGCGCCGCTCGTCGTTCTCTCCGCTCTGCGCGCCGCTGGCTCACTCCTCAGGCACGGCGAGTTCGATCTCGTTCACACGCACTGGATCGTCCCGAACGGGCCGATCGGCGCCATCGCGGCGGGCCGACACGACCTGCCGCTGGTCGTGACGCTGCACGGCTCCGACATGGGGGTCTCCGAGCGTTCCCGGTCCATCGGCCGAGCGACGCGGTGGACTCTTGCACGAGCCGCTGCCGTTACCGCACCGAGCGGAGACCTGCTCGAACGCGCACGCAGGCTCGGCGCTTCACGCCTGCGGGAGCTCATCCCGTACGGGGCGGACGCTCGCGCGTTCGAGGCCGATCCAGGGGAGGTCGAGCGCCTCCGTGAGCGTCTGGGCCTCGGCTCCGACAACGTGGTCGTCGCCGGCGTCGGCCGGCTCATCCCGGTCAAGGGGTTCGAGTACCTGGTCGAGGCGCACGTGAAGGCACGCGTCGTATACCCGGAGCTCCGCCTCGTGCTCGTCGGCGACGGCGATCTCGGCGAGGAATTGCGTGCACGCGCACGGTCTCTCGGCGCCGCCGACAGCGTGATCTTCACGGGCATGGTCGAGCGTGACGAGATCCCTGCCTACCTGGCAGTCGCCGACATCGTCGTCGTTCCGTCAGTCAGGTACGAGGGCTACGTCGACGGGCTGCCGAATGTCGCGCTCGAGGCGATGGCCGCCGGCAGGCCGCTGGTCGCGACTCGGGTCGGAGGCCTGCCGGAGCTCGTTCGTCCCGGCGAGACAGGGCTGTTGGTCGACGAGAAAGACGCTGATGAGCTGGCTGACGCGATCATGACGCTCGCGCGCGAGCCCGACACGCGGGCGCGAATGGGCGACAGCGGCCGCGCGCTGATCCGCGACTCGATGAGCTGGGATTTGGTGGCCGAGCGGTTCGAGGCGGTGTACGAGCGCGTCACCTTGGGTCAAACCCCACGGGTCTGACGCCGCTCAGAAAACCGGGGTCTCGCGCCGGCGGCGCAGGCCGCGTGTCCGCGAGGCGGACCAGTGGAGGGGGTCTGGGGGAACCGGGAGGTTCCCCCAGCTCAGAAAACCGGGGTCTCGCGCCACACGCCCCACACCTCGCGGAGCGCCTCGCACATCTCGCCGAGCGTCACCTGGTCGCGCGACGCGTCGATGATCGGCGGCATGAGGTTGACGCCTTCCTTGGCCGCTGCCTCCATGAGAGTTGCCAGCCGCGATTCGACCGCGGCGGAATCGCGGGCGGCACGCACCGCAGCCAGGCGGTCGATCTGCTTCTGTTCGAGCGACGGGTCGATCTTGAGAAGAGTGATCGGCTCCTCGTCATCGAGCAGGTAGCGGTTGACGCCCACGACGATGCGCTTCCCGGACTCGACCTCCGACTGGTAGCGGAACGACGCTTCCGCGATCTCGCGCTGGAAGAAGTTCTCCTTGATCGCGGCGATGACCCCGCCGAGCCGGTCGATCCGGTCGAAGTACTCGTACGCGTGCGCCTCGAGCGTCGAGGTCAGGTGTTCGACGTAGTACGAGCCGCCAAGTGGGTCGATCGTGTTGACGGCACCCGACTCGTGCGCGATCACTTGCTGTGTGCGAAGAGCGAGGCGCGCCGCCTCCTCGGTCGGGAGAGCGAGGGCCTCGTCGTAGGAGTTGGTGTGCAGGCTCTGCGTGCCACCGAGCACCGCGGCGAGCGCTTCGAGCGCCGTCCGCACGATGTTCACCTCGGGCTGCTGCGCCGTGAGCGAGACACCGGCAGTCTGCGTGTGGAAGCGCATCAGCAGCGAGCGCTCGCTGCGTGCGCCGAAGCGGTCGCGCATTTCCCGCGCCCAGATCCTCCGCGCGGCGCGGTACTTCGCGATCTCCTCGAAGAAGTCGAGATGAGCGTTGAAGAAGAAGGAGAGGCGGGGAGCGAAGTCGTCGACGTCGAGGCCCCGCTCGACCGCTGCTTCGACGTAGGCGAACCCGTCAGCGAGCGTGAACGCGAGTTCCTGCGCTGCCGTCGATCCGGCCTCGCGGATGTGGTACCCGGAGATCGAGATCGGGTGGAACAGCGGCATCTCGCGCGCGCAGAACTCGACCATGTCGACGACGAGCCGCATCGACGGCTCGGGCGGGAAGATCCACTCCTTCTGGGCGATGTACTCCTTGAGGATGTCCGTCTGGGCCGTGCCTCGCAGCCGGTCGCGCGGAATTCCCTGCTCCTCGCCCACGCAGATGTAGTACGCCAGCACGATCGCCGCCGGCGAGTTGATGGTCATCGAGGTGGAGACGTCGCCGAGAGGGATGCCCGCGAAGAGCGTCTCCATGTCGGCGAGCGAGTCGACGGCAACGCCCTCGCGTCCGACCTCTCCGAGCGAGCGCGGGTGATCCGAGTCGTAGCCCATGAGCGTGGGCATGTCGAAGGCCGTCGAGAGCCCGGTCTGTCCGTGGTCGAGCAGGTAGCGGAAGCGCTCGTTCGTCTCCTCGGCGGTGCCGAAACCCGCGAACTGGCGCATCGTCCAGAGGCGCCCGCGGTACATCGAGGGGTAGACGCCACGCGTGAACGGGTACTCGCCCGGATAGCCGAGGTCGCGCGCATAGTCGAGATCGGCCGTCTCGGGGGTATGGAGCGGCTCGTTCTCGACGCCGGAGATCGTGGAAAAGAGCTCGCCGGAGCGCTCAGGCGCGCGGTCGTAGACCTTCTCGCGCCATGCCCCGACCGTGTCGGCCGCGCCGCGGTCCTCGGTCGTCGCCATCGCGCGCATTGTAGGCGGGCACGAGGCAGGGGCCAGACCCCGGGACGTGTCTTGCGGGACCTGATCGCGAGAACGAGGGATAGCTGCCTTTTGGCGAGCGACCGACGAAATCCGCGTGCGAGTGCGCTCCCTCCTCGCAGCTCTCGTCGCCGCCGCGGTGGTCGTCGCACTCGTGGCCGCCTCGACGACTGCAACCGCCGGGCAGGCCTGCGCGGGCGCGACGGGCGCCAACGGCTACTCCTACGCGGGTCACCAGGCGACCTACCCTGGTCATGGCGTCCGGGCCACGCTCACGCTCATCAACAAGCCGAACGTCGCCGCAGGCCACGTTGCCGGATGGGTCGGCGTCGGTGGACCGGGCCAGGGGGCGAACGGCGAGGACGCGTGGATCCAGGCCGGCGTTGCATCGATGCCGGGCATGGATCCGTTTCTCTACGCGGAGATCACACGCGAGGGACGAGAGCCGGAGTTCGTCCTCATCGAGCAGGCAGTTCCCGTCGGCCGGAGTCACCGGATCGCCGTTCTCGAGATGTCCGGACGCCGCGGTTGGTGGCGCGTCTGGATGGACGGTCACGCCGTGACGGAGCCGGTGCGCCTGCGCCAGTCGTCCGGCCGGTGGGCACCCATCGCGACCGCGGAGAGCTGGAATGGCGGCGAGGCGGCGTGCAACGCCTTCTCGTTCCGATTCGAGCGCGTTTCGGTCTCGTACGGCGGGGGCGGCTCGTGGAGGCCGTTCGTTCCGGCTCACCGCTTCCGCGACGGCGCCTACACGTTGCGCAACCTCGCGTCGGCACCGGCGGACACGGGCGCCTATCGCGCGCTTGCGACCGCGAGCGTCCTGCCCTACGCGTTCGTCGCCGCGTCGGGCTAAAGAACCTCTTTCACAATGAGCGACCATGTCGCGATCATCATGAAAGAGGTTCTAAGCGACGCGCCTCAGCCGGTCGGCGGCACGTTCGCGACCTTGACGGCCGCGAGCTCGTAGCTCCCGGGAGGCAACCCCATGACCGTCGGCCACGCAGCGACGAGCCGCGGATCGGGACACGGCTGCTCGAGCCGGACACCTGACGTCGGTCGCTCCTCGTAGAGCGTGAACCGCGGACGGTCGCTCCCGCAGCCGAAAGTGAGCGTCGAGGCTTCGGGTATCGAAATCGACCGACCAGACGTCGTCTCCGCGGTCAGCGATATGTCGCACACCGCGTCGCGGCAGCTCGCCGTGTACTCGATCGGCCCGAGCTGGCGGCTCTCGATCCTCGGAAGCCCGTTCGCGCGCGCTACTACGAGCGCACCCACGATCACTCCGCCGACGACGACGGCGAGGATGACGAACCCGAATTCGGGCGAGAACCGCCCGCGTCGACGGCGTGAGAGAAGGAGCCAAAGCCCCGCGGAGACCAGGCTGACAGCGACCACAGCGGCCAGCAGAGCCGGCAAGAGGAAATCCCGAGCGAAGCCGTAGCGAAGATGGGGCGAGCCGGTCATCGTGCTCGCGGAGTAGCCCAGAACCAGCCCCGCGGAGGCGACGGTCATCTCGAGCAGGAGCCGGATCTCACGCACCCGCTCCGACGCGGCCGATCGGCGCCGCGCCGCCCAGACCACGATCCCCGCGACCGCGAGGACGCACAGAGGAAGGAGAACGAGCGAAGGAAGCTGGATCGCGAGGGGCAGGCGCCAGAGGCGCTCGTTCCCGGCTGCTTCCGCGAGCTGCGGCGGAAGCGGACGGGTTCCTCCCGCGTAGTCCGACACCGAGCACAGCGCGTAGTAGCACGGCTCGACGAAAAGCTGGACGAGCTTCGTCGGGACGAATGAGAGGCTGAACGTCGGGGTTTCGGCGACCTCCGCCGCGAGGACGTTCCCCGACTGGCGATCGAGATGGTTTCCGTACAGAAGGAAGAGATCGCGCTTCCCTGTCGTCAGATAGACCGCAGCAGTCGTGGCTACGAAGGCGCCCGCGCCGATCACGACGTTTTGCACCTGCCATCTCCTCGGGCTCGACAGCCTCAGGGCGGCGAGCGTCACAAGTGCGATTCCCCATGCCGCGACGAGAGCGACAAGCTCGAAGCTCCTCGTCAGGGCGAGCAACGCCAGCAAGACTCCGACGCCACCGGCTTGGACCGCTGTCGCGCGCGTCGGTGCGTAGCGGACCGCGTAGAGGGTCACGGCCAGAAAGGCCGCGAAGAAGTGGCTCCAGGGAACGTCCGACCAATGCCACGTCCCGGCGGCGAACACCAGCGCCAGGAACAGGAGCTGTGCGCCGATCGAGGCAAAGGCGGGAGCAGCGACCAGTCGACGAACCGCCACCCGCACGAGCACCATGCCGGCGGCGGCCGCCAGGACGTACGAGCCTCGCGTCAGCGCGACCAGAGCGTCTTGCGGGCTCAGGCCGAGAACCGAGTGGATCCACGCCGCAGCCGCGATGTAGGCCGGCCCGATGACGCTGTCGGCGATGGCGTCGGCTCGGCCGTTGGCCAGCACCGACCGAAGCGCCTCGAGATCGCGCCGTTGGTCGAACCACGACTCGAACATGACGGACGCCCAGCCGCTGACCGGAAGCAGGAGGTAGAACCCGATCCAGAAGAGCGGGAAGAACCGATCCGCGAGCTCCACTCCGCTCCCGATGCGAGGCGTGGCGTTCGCTGACCGAGGTCGACTCACGTCAACGCTCACCCGCGACGCGTTCGACACGGGCGCGGAATTCCTGCCTCAGATTCGTGCTCGGAAGGTCCCGCCGGCCGACTGACGGCCACGACACGGCGGCGGCTCAGCGGACGATCTTGACCGGCGTCCCCAGGGGAACCCGGTTGCGCAGGAACTCGATGTTGTCGTTGTGCACTCGGATGCACCCGTGAGAGACTGCCTGCCCGAGGAGCGAGGGCCAGGGAGTGCCGTGCATCCCGACGATCCCTCCGCCGGGCCAGTCCGTGAGCTTCGAGTACGCGCTCGTCTCGAATGCATACGCGCCCAGGATCGCCCAGTCGGGGTCGATCGAGGGGTTGAACTTCCAGGTGACGTAGAAGAGGCCGAGCGGCGTCTCTGCTCCCGGCTTGCCGACGGCGACCTTCCCGGCGCGCACGAGCTTGCGTCCGTCCCAGTACTCGAAGCGCTTCGCGCCGCGATACACGATCAGGCGCTTCTGCACCGGGTGGATCTCGAGAGCGCCCGCGCGCACCCATCCGGTCCGACCGTTCGGACGACCCGGGATGCTGATCCGATACCAGGTCGGCTTCCCCGTCTTCTTGGCCTTGAGGACGTCGAGCGCGAGCACGTACTGGGGACGAAAGTCCGATCGGAACTGCTTCAGGACCGCAAGCCGCTTCGCGCGGGCATTCGGCTCCGCGAGGACGGAGATCTGGTGCCAGGCGATCGTTCCCGACCCGGCGACGTCCACGTTCGTGATGCTCGAGGGCCCCGCGCCGGCGCCCGGGGCGAGCGACAGCGCGATCGCGAACGCGAGCATCGCCCCGGAGGCGACCGCGAGCCACTGTTTGATCGGAATCGCTTTCGTCATGCCGATTCTCAGGGTATCCCCCGCCGGAGGGAGGGGCAATTACTCGTTCGAGTGACCGTGGTGGACGCCGTTTTACTGCTGCGGTGTGGGGTCAGACCCACGGTCTGACCCCGATTGCAGTCTCGGCGACGGATCCCAGCCAAGGAACTGAGGGGCGACCGCAGCCGCCCCTCAGCTTCTTGCGTAGCGCCCCCTCCCCGCTAGCCCGTGAGCGGCGGCAGGAAGACCCCCACGACCCCTATCCGCTTGAGGCCGCACACCTTCTGGTTGGGCTCTTGGGCGGTGATGGTGATGATCCCCGCCTTGCGCGCGTTGATGCGCAGGACGGCCAGGCCCTTGCCGTTCGAGGTGGCCGACTTGCGAACGCCGGCTCCCTGGACGACGACCCTGACGCCCTTCATCCGCTTCTGCCCGGCGGTGACCCGGACCGAGACCCGGTCCGGCTTGCCGTCGGCCTTGATCATCTGCGGGGAGACGGTGAGCGTGAGGCAGACGGCAGGCGGGGTCGGCTTCACGACCGGCGGCTTGAGCGGTGCCGGGACGACCGTCACCGCCGAGTCGACGTTGTCTGCCGGGTTCGTCTCGCGCCCTCCCGAGCCCGTGACCGTGGCCGTGTTCGTGTGCGAGCCGACCGCGGTCGCCCGTGCGGTGATCGCGATCGTCACCGTCTGGCCGGGGGCGATCGTTCCCAGCGAGCAGGTGACGAGCGACGAGCTCACCGCGCACGTTCCCTGGGACGGGTTCGCCGTCAGGTAGGTGATCCCCACGGGAGCCGGATCGGCGACCTGCACGTTCGTGGCCGTATCCGGGCCGCGGTTGGTCACGCGCAGCGAGTAGTTGACGATGCCGTTGAGCGGCGTCGGCGAGGAGGCGTCCTTGACGATGACGAGGTCGATGAGGCGCGGGGTGATGTCGACCCGGGCATCGTCGGAAGCCGTGAGCCGGTTGCCGGCCGAATCCACACCGGTCGCGGTGACCGTGTTCACGTGCGAGGTACCTCCCGCACCCGTGATCGTCCGCTGGAAGGTGCAGTTCACGCTCTGGCCGGGGGCGAGGTTGACGGGCACGTCGAAGCAGCCGTTGCCGCCGTTGTCGTCGAGGTCGCCGAACTTGTCGTCGACCACGTTGTCGATCGCGACCGGCACGTCAACCGAGGTGTTCGTGATCGTGACCGAGAAGGTGACCGGGCCGCCGGGCTCCTGCAGCGTCGTCGGGTTGGCCGACTTGGAGACGGTGATGGAGCCCTGCCCGCGCGGAACGTCGTTGTTGGTGATGGTGCACGTCGCCGAGCCGCCGTTCGGAATGACGAGGTTCGAGCAGTTCGAGTAGCTCGTCGTGTAGCCCGCGATCGCCGGCTCGGTGACGCTGTAGGAACCGGCGTCGACGACCAGATCGTTCTGACCGTCGGCCTCGAACGGCTGCGCCGCACCGAGGTTCACCCGGAACGAGAAGTCCTGCGCGTGCTTCGTGCCGCCGTTGTCGTTGACGACGACCTTTCGGACGATCAGCGCCGCCGCCCGATCGTCGTTGACGATCGTGCATGTGATGTCGTCACCCAGTCCGACTACGACCGTGTCGGCGTCCAGCTGACTCTCGCCGGTGCAGTCCCAGTCGCTGGCGTCGTAGCCCGCGGGGCCGGACTCGGACAGGTCGTACGAGCCCTGGTCGAAGCCGGCGCCGCTCGAGACCGACGGCCCGAGGCCGGAGAAGCCGGTCGGCCCGTCAGCCGTGAGCGTCCACGAGCTCGGAAGGGCCGTGCCGCCGTTGTCGTTGACGACCTCTTTGACGAGCGTGAGTGACGGAGCCTTGTCGTTGTTCGTGATCG
>Ga0184632_10001319_pt1 | contig 10127 bp, 5 predicted proteins | sample PLM31_50_b1_FD_133153 | JGI IMG/M metagenome (GOLD analysis project Ga0184632, IMG submission 133153) | Groundwater sediment microbial communities from an aquifer in East River, Colorado, USA - PLM3-1_50_b1 | ecosystem: Environmental > Terrestrial > Soil > Riparian zone | place: USA: East River... | reverse complement strand
GCCGAGAACCGTACGGCACCGGTTATCATGCTGACAGGAACGAAATCAGTCAAAACCGCCGTCGATGCGATGAAGTTCGGCGCGGCCGACTATCTTTCAAAGCCCTTCGATGTGGAAGAACTCCGCATCATCGTCGAGCGTGCGCTCAATGACCAGGAACTCCAACAGGAGGTAAAACAACTCCGTGCACAAGTCGTTCGGCGATACGCCTTTCACAACCTGATCGGCAAGAGCCCCTCGATGCAGGACATCTACACCAAGATCGAGCAAGTCGCCGACAGCCGCACGACTGTCCTGATCGCCGGCGAGAGCGGCACGGGTAAGGAACTGGTCGCCAAGGCGCTCCACTATAATAGCGGCAGGCGCGAGCGCCCCTTCATCGCGCTGAACTGCGCAGCCCTTCCTGAAACGCTCATCGAGAGTGAGCTTTTCGGCCATGAGAAAGGCTCGTTTACGGATGCCACGGCCCGTCGAGTCGGGCAATTTGAACTCGCCAATACCGGCACGCTCTTCCTCGACGAGATCGGCGACCTCAGCGCCATGACGCAGGCCAAGCTGCTGCGCGTCTTGCAAGAACGAGAATTCACCAGAGTCGGCGGGGTGCAATCCATCAAGGTGGATGTGCGCATTGTGACGGCGACAAACCAGAATCTCGAAGAGCTCGTTCGCAAGGGGCAATTCCGCGAAGACCTCTACTACCGCATCAACGTCATTGCGCTGTATTTGCCCCCGCTCCGGGAGCGTGGTGACGACATTCCGCTCCTCGCCAAACATTTTCTGGCCAAACGAATCGAAGAAGAAAATCGACCGCCCCAAGAGTTCTCCAAAGATGCCGTCGATCTTCTGTCCCGCTATCCCTGGCCGGGCAATGTACGAGAGATGGAGAACATCATCGAACAGGCATTCATTTGGTCCAAGGGATCGGACACCATCACCCCTGAACATCTCCCGCCCATTCTCAAGAATGACACCCGATCCTCTTCACTCCACGACGACACTCTCGCCGGGCGACTGTCGCTCGAAAAAGCCGTCATGGAATTCGAGCGCGAAATTATCTTGGATGCCCTAAAACGAACGAACTATATCCAAACCCATGCCGCCAACCTGCTGGGAATCAGCCGCCGGATGCTCAAGTACCGTATGGACACGCTGGGGATCGGCCGACCCGATCAAGAAGTCAGCACCGAACCTCCGGCCGTAGTGCGGGAATAGCACATGCTGCTCCCCTCAGTGCGTCTTTTTTGCACAGTTTGGTAAGGGTTTTCCTCGCTGATGTACGTAGTGTTTCGTTCAAGAAAACTACATATGGGTCGCAATCATGCACTAGCCACACTCCGTTGAGACAGGGACGCTAACTCACTGAAATGGAACAATAATTGCTTCACGAGCAAGCAATTAGCGGTAGTGGACGCCTATGAACTTACCTGCACCTCAGAAACCGACAACGAATAAGCCGACCTTGCTCGTGATTGACGACGAGGCAGGACCTCGTGACGCCCTGAAAGTGATTCTGCGCCCCTTTTTCAATATCCAGACAGCGGAATCAGCCAGTGCAGCGATTGACGTGCTGAACTCCCAGCCGATCGACCTCATCACACTCGATCAGAAGCTTCCAGACCGCCAGGGCATTGATCTCCTTCAGGACATCAAGCATCACTACGCCGGCGTTGAGGTCATCATCATTACTGGGTACGGGAGCTTAAAGTCCGCCATGGAAGGGATACGCCATGGTGCTGCTGGCTATCTGCTCAAACCTTTCAACGTCACGGAATTGCTTTCCCTCGTCAACCAGACACTCGAAAAGAAACAACGGCTCGATTTCCTCAGACATTTCATCGGGACTTCGACCGGCCTCTGGGGATCAGATAGCGAAAGCGCGCAGGCGTGGAAGGAATTACTCGCGGGATACCAGGCGATAGGGAAACCGACGTCAGACCATGCGTCCAGCTCCGAATCCATGCCGGACCTTCTCCCTCTACTCTCCGACCTGCTTGAAGCCAAGGATCGCCAGTTGCTCAACCACTGCAGCCGAGTCAGTTTCTACGCCACACTCTTGGCCAACCGTATCAACCTGACACTCGCTGAGCAGAAATCGTTGGCGTTGGGCGCGTTCCTCCACGACATTGGCAAGATCGGGCCTGAACCCTATCACTTTGCCGACGATGAAATCGTTGTGACCGGAGAGGCTGTCGGCAATCGGCAACACCCGGAGCAGGGTGCGAAACTCGTGTTACCGCTCGGACTTCCGGCTGAGGTGGGACAGATTATTGCGTATCACCATGAACGGTGGGATGGCTTAGGCTATCCATTTGGACTTCAGAGAGAAGGAATTCCTCAACTAGCCCGCATTGTCTGTCTGGCCCAAACGTTCGACCATCTGACCGCGGAACTTCCTGGCCGGACACCCCACTCGATTGATGACGCCTGCCAACAGATGCTTACGTATGCCGGCACCCACTTCGAACCGAAGTTGACCGAACTCTTTGCGCGCGTAGTCCAGGAATGCAAGGCATCCCTTCCTGCCATGGCGATGGCTACCACCCCGACCGACCGATCCGACTCCTAGCCCGCATAATTCATGAAGCTTCTGCTGCAAGCGCGGATACGCGGCTGTGACGGGCAGTCTCGCCCTTCAGCCCTTCGACATACTGCACGAGTATGCCTCAGGGCTTCACGTTTCCGGGTGCCCGTCTCGCTTCGCGTCTGCACGCTTTCGCGACGAACCTTCATGAAAAATGCGGGCTCACAGGATGCTGAAAAAGTCCGCACGCTTTGTTCTCGCATCGCTCCCAAGGGCCGTAAAAGGTAAGACGTGAAAGGTGAAACGTAGGACTGCCGAATGCTCTTCCTCCGAAACGCTTCACGTCTCACGGATCGCTTGACGGCATTTTTGAGCATCCTGTGAGTTAATCGGTAAGCATCGCGAACGTCCCCTTATCCGAGCCCCATCGGGGGCGAAAATACTTACTCCGCAGTCTACGCACTTACTCAGACCGCTTCCCCTTCGCCCCCGCGATGAGTTCCGCTGCCGTTTCACGCACTTTTTTCGTAATGGTCAGACCGCTCAACATTCGAGCGATTTCTTCTTCTCGCCCCATCCCCTTGAGAGCTCTGACCGACGTGGATGTCCGTTGACTCTCCAGCCCCTTTTCCACAAGCAGATGATGCTCCGCTTGGGACGCGACCTGAGGAAGATGGGTGATGCAAAACACTTGATGGAACGCCCCGAGCTTGCGGAGTCTCATTCCCATGGCTGCAGCGACTGCCCCACCGACTCCCGTATCGATTTCGTCAAATACCAAAACCGGAACCTGGTCCTTCTCGGCCAACACCGTCTTGAGCGCCAGCATGATACGCGAGAGTTCCCCTCCGGACGCCACCCGACCCAGTGGTCTCGGCGGTTCACCCTGATTGCTTGAGAGAAGGAACTCCAGTCGATCACGCCCAGCCGGTCCGAGCCCCTCAGCCGACTCATCGCTCGAGACCGTGACCTGAAAGATCGCCTGCTCCATTTTCAACGCTGTCAGCTCCGCTCCCACAAGCGTCGTCATCCGCTTGGCCGCGTCAATTCGCTTCTTAGACAGCTGCTGTGCCAGCGTGCGGAGACGGCGGGCCTCTTCGTCCAGCTGAGCGATCAACTCAGCAGTTTTCTCTTCACGATTGTCCAATGACTGAAGTTCCTCCTGCACCCGTCTGCCAGTCGCTAATACCGCCTCAACCGACCCTCCATACTTTTTCTTCAACCGTTGGATCAGGTCGAGTCGGTCCTCCACGATAGCCTGTCGGTCAGGATCGGCCTCTAATTGTTGTGCATAGTCGCGCAGCCGCCCGGCAAGTTCTTTGAGTTGGATCGCCGAATCCATAGCAGCCTGTTCACAATCACCCATCGTCGGATCGGTCTGGGCCAACTCTGCAAGGGTTCGCCCGATCCGCCCCAGCCTGGTGAGGACAGCCTGCTCATCCGCCTGCAACTCGACATGAGCCTCATGGACCAATTCCCTGAGCCGATACGCATGTACCAGTCGCTGCCGCTCGCTACGGAGCCGCTCTTCTTCGTCAAGCAGCAGCCCGCCTTGTTCGATTTCCTGGGCCTGGAATCGCAACATATCATCACGTCTTGCACGATCGACGACGTCACTCTGCAAGGCATCCAACTGCGTGCGCAGTTCCTTCCACCCCTGGTAGGCCTGCTCATACCTCCCGCGTAGCTCGTAGAGACGTCCGAACGCATCAAGGGCGTCTAATTGTTTTGCGGACGCCAACAGCGATTGCTGCTCATGTTGGCCATGGATATCGACGAGGGTGCCCCCAAGTTCTTCGAGCACACGCAGGGGGCACAGGCTGCCGTTGACGTACACCCGGTGGCGACCCGATCGGGAGAGCACGCGCCGAAGAATCAGCTCAGACTCGTTCTGACCGATGATTTCGTGTAGCCGCAGGCGTTGAAGAAGTGGATGGGTGTCTGGGAGGTGGAAGGCGGCTTCAAGCTGGGCCTCGTCTTCTCCGGAACGGATCTGGTCGGTCAAGGCTCGCCCGCCGACCAACAAGGCGATGGCATCAATGAGGAGAGATTTACCGGCCCCGGTCTCCCCGGTCAGGACCGTAAACCCGGACTGGAATTGAAGACTGAGCTGCTCAATGAGCGCGAAATTGACAATGCGCAACTCGACGAGCATTGCGGCGGGTGACTACAATCCTTAGGCTGAGCCGGCTGGTTGCGCCAGCAGCGAATCGATCATTTCCTTGAACTGCCGCTTCGGTCGCGCCCCAACGAGTTTCTCCACGACCTGCCCGTTCTTGAAAAACAGAATTGTCGGGATACTCATGACCTGATAGCGGCCTGCGACTTCGGGATTTTCATCGGTATTGAGCTTTCGCACCTTTACCTTCCCCGCATACTCTTTGCCTAATTCCTCGACGATCGGAGCGACCAATTGGCAAGGACCACACCAGACGGCCCAGAAATCTACCATCACGAGTTCAGAGGCCTTCATGACCTCTGCGTCCCACGTTGCATCTTCGACCTTCAGTGCGTCACCTGCCACGTCGTATTCCTCCTTCGCTGAGTACACGATAAAAATTTAAACTAGGTGGCATCGTATACCAGCCCTCTTCGAGGAGTCAAATCCACCGGACCTGCGCATGACAATATTAGGGCCAGCAGGATAGCCGAGCGAGACTGGCGGGACGAGCGAGGGTTGATCTAGTTCATCTGGTCTGTCTGGTTCAACCAAACAAACGAGACAGACCAGATAAACAAGAGAGATCAGCTGGTCCTCGCGCGTCAAGCGCCACGGTCTAATGTCGGGCAGACTCCTAGGCGCGTATCACACGAGCCACTCTTCCAGACAATCTGTTCATCGTCCATTCCCACCCATCTCAGGCTGGGGTATGGCCGATTGTGGCCTCCCATACGGCCCTCCAGGCGCAGCCCAGGGAAGACCTTTCTCCCCGATCAGCAACGGACTGAGGATACTTCGAACCACTGCCGTGCCAAAACTTTCTGTCCAGCCGATCCCGGTCAGGCTTAACATGAAGTTATATTGGGCACGGTCTGGGAACTGTAAGTAGTAGAGCCCCAGCGACCAACACTTGCAGGGATTCTGGTAGAGGCCGACGACATCATACTCCGGGCTCCTGCCGTTCTTCACATCGTAGTAGCCCTTTGCGCCCACCGTCCACCCCCACGGCGTGCGAAACGCCCCTCCCGCTGTGACAAATTGAATCTCAGGGGTTGGGGCATAGACCTCATTGAACGAAATCGGATTCCATACGTCTCCGCGACGTACACGATTACCATCGTGCGTGAAACGCTGCCCCACTTCGAGATACCAGTAGTTGGACTGCTGAACCCTGAAATTGGTGTTGAATTGACTCACCGACGATCGGTAGGGATCGAAAAACGCATCGATGGTCAGATACTGGTTAGTGGCAGGCTGCTGACCGGGAACAGCCCCGAGGCCTCGGCCAAGCGCGGCATCCGCTAACTGAGCCTGCGTGAACTGAGGGGTCGTATTGCCGATCACGGCCCGTATCCAGAGATCGGAAAGTTTCTTCCCCTCAATGGCCACCGTCGCCGGCTGCAGCGGTTGCGTAACCGACCCGAGCAGCGGGAAGGCGCCAGGCGTGAAATCCCGAGCTCTCGTTTGCACGGCACCCACGTGATAACTCTGGGCCATCGTGAAATCCAGCCAATTGAAACTGCTGCTGCCCGCTTGCTCCAACAGCCGGCTGCGGATCGCGTAGGTCAGCAAGTTTTTCTTCGGCAGATCGTCTACCTGATCGATCTGAGTCAATTGTGACTGACTCGTCGGCGGGACATATTCATACATGACGCTGGGCTCAACGGTATGCAGCAAGGTATTGTCTTCGCTCGTCCTGAAGCGGCGGCTCAGCTTCGACGTCGCATCAAGCCCCGCCCAAAAGGTCTCGCGATGCTGGCTTTCAGGATTTTGCACCCCTCGCGTGTAGTAGACCTCACGCACTTTCACTTGAGGGGTCAGGCCCATGATGTGGCCGAAATCCAGGACGTCGGTCGACAGTCCAGGCAGAACATCGATTCGATTCTGGGTAAATCCCTGTTCGCGATAGAAGTTCACGAAATTCATATCCGTACCCAGCAAGACCGGCGAATTGAACAAGGAGAGATTCGGCAGACTGTAACCGATTTCCGGCAGGCGCTGAAACGTATCCCCTCCTCCCGATTGCAACGGCTGCAGGTATTGACCAAGCAGGTACGTCTTTCCGTAAGCCAGACGTTGACTCGCCAAAAGATTCGATTCGCTGCTCGGAAGGGCCCGCTGGACTCCCGAGTTGCTCAACTGTTGCAGATAATTAGGGTCGGTCACCAAGTTGGCTTTTACACGAAGCAACAAGTCCGGCGTGAATTGCTGCGTATGGGTCCCAGTGATCAGAGCCCGAGTCTGCTGCGCATCTTGTCCCGTCTGGCTCACGCCGGACACGCTCGGCAACTCTGTCTGCTGCAAAGCACTGATGAACCACTGCCCCTTCGACTTCCGGTCCAGCACGTAGCGATATTGCAAATCGCTCCCGTAGCCGAGGCCGCTGTAATAGGAAGGAGCGATCGTCAGGTCCTGGCTGGGATTGATGGCCCAAAAGAAGCTTTCTTGGAGGTGCGTGCCAAAACGATTATCGTACCCGACAGTGGGAATGAGGAACCCAGTGCGTCGCTTGGAGAGCGGATACGTCAACGTCGGAATAGGAATTACCCGGACATCGTTCACGCAGAGCCATCCACCCGTAAACGCCACGTTGTCGCCGGCATTCAAGTCAAGATCCTTGAACTCAAACCGCCAGGCCGGCGTCTCACCTTCCTGCGCATCGCAGTTCGTAAACCGGCCCTCCTTCACACGATAATGATCCTCTGAAAACCGCTGGAGTAGACGCCCCTCCACCGAGGTATTCGTGGACTTGAGGTACACCCGTCCATGCGTGACCACCCCAGCCTCGGTATTCACGTTGAGTTCCAACCGTTCGGTCACGAGATCGGCTTTGGGATCGGTGAGTCGGACGTGGCCCGTGGCAATCAATACACCGGGCAAAGCCTGGATGGTCATGTGATCAGCCGCCAGACGCAGGGTGCCCTGGTTGACCACGACCGAGCCATCGGCTTCATAGACTTCTTGTTCCTGTAGATAATCGATTCGTGCTGCAGTGATATCGAGCGGGAGCCCACCGGGGGTTGTCGTCGTCGCTTCGGAACCTCCCCTATTCCCTGCCGCACCCCCTGCGTGCGGAAGCAGCATCCCCAGCATCAACCAACCAATCAGGCACATCCACAACCGCGTCGCGATCCCTGCCATGTCAGCCACGAAGCGGCGAAAGCTCACAGCCACGGAACCATGCCTTGCACTCTCCCACGAGCATGAGCGATCCGGTGACACATACCAGACCGTCCGGCGTCGCCAGCTGTCTGGCCAGCGCCATCGCATCACTGAGCGACGGCACGACATGCGGGTGAGGCAGCAGACCCTCGAGCGAGGCTAGGAGTTCCTGCGCGGTCGCAGAGCGTGGGAGATCAGCCTGCGTCAACACCACCTCATCGACAAGGCCCCTAAGCGGTTCGACAAAGCCTCGATGGTCCTTGTCGCGCATCATTCCAAGGACAAGGACCACAGGGCGCGACAGAAGAGATCGATCAGAGCGCGTGAGGGAGTCGGCCAAAGCCGTTGCAGCAGCAGGATTATGCGCGCCATCCAGCAAGATGGTCGGACGGCGATCGACCACTTCCAATCGTCCGGCCCAGTTGACCACACGCAAGCCCGCTCGCACCGCCTCGGCCGTGACGGCAATCCCCTGAGGGGCCGCCGCCCCCAATAGCGCCAGCGCACAAGCGGCGTTATCAAGTTGGTGGCGACCTTCCAGGGCACAGGTCAGTCCGTCATATTGCATGCCCAGACCGCGATAGGAAAATTGCTGGGGCTCCTCTCCCTCTGTGCGAAAATCCTGATTCAGACGAAACACCGGGGCCTGCCGCTCCCTCGCCGCTTGTTCGATTGTCCACCACGCGTCATCTTCGATCCGCCCCAGCACCACCGGCACCCCCGGCTTGATAATGCCGGCCTTCTCGAACGCGATCGATGCGTGTGTGGTCCCCAAATACTCCTGATGATCGAGGGAAATCGTCGTCACCGCACAGGCTATGGGCGTGACCACGTTGGTCGCATCGAATCTTCCGCCCAATCCAACCTCCAACACTGCCACGTCGACCCCTGAATCGGCAAAGTGCTGAAACGCCATTGCCGTCGTATATTCGAAGAAGGTCGGCGACAGGTCCGGTTGGCAGAGGGCCTGAAGTTGTTCGGTCAATTGTGCCACCCGCGATTCGGCAATCATCTCGCCGTTCACACGGATCCGCTCTCGGAACTCCACGAGATGGGGCGAGGTGTAGAGCCCCACTCGATACCCCGCCGCCTGCAACACGGCGGCAGCCATGGCCGCGGTAGATCCCTTTCCATTCGTGCCGGCGATGTGCAGTGTACGGTACCTGGTCTGCGGCATGCCGAGTTGCACCATCAACGCCGTCATCGTCACAAGACCCAGTTTGATGCCATGCTTTTGCAGACGATACAAATAGGCCACGGCAGAGGAATAGGTCATGGTGTTACCAGGCAGGAAGGAGGCTAGCCAGGATTCTTCATGAACGTCGTGACGAGGCAGTCGAGACCGAAGCCCACCGAGACTTCTCGTAAGCGAGGACGACGCAGGCGTACTCCCTGGAGTCCGTCGAGGAGTCCAAGCGAGAAAAGGCTCGCTGGGCGAGAGGATCGGCTGCTGCAGTAGACGTTCATGAAGGGTCCGGGCTTAAAAATGCGCGACGAGGGTGCTTAAGGTTTCTTTCAGCTGTTTGCGCTCCACAATCATATCGATCATGCCATGCTCCAACAGAAATTCCGCTCGCTGAAACTGATCCGGCAGCTGCTGTTTTATGGTCTGCTCAATCACGCGGGGACCGGCAAAGCCGATCAGCGCTTTCGGTTCGGCCAGAATCACATCGCCCAACATGGCGACGCTGGCGGTGACGCCCCCGAACGTGGGATCGGCTAACAGACAAATAAACGGGAGTTTGGCCTCGCCCAGCTTGGCGACAGCGGCAGCAGTCTTGGCCATCTGCATCAGGGAGAGAATCCCCTCTTGCATCCGGGCTCCTCCGGAGGTCGTGACCAAAATGACCGGCAACCTAGCCTCCAGCGCGCGATCGATCGCCCGGCAGATCTTTTCCCCGACGACCGACCCCATGCTGCCACCCATAAAACTGAAGTCGAACACGCAGAACACCACACGTCGGCCGTTCATCATTCCTTCGCCGATCATCATGGCATCTTTGCGGCCGGTCTTCCCCTGGTGTGCCTTCACACGATCCTTGTACGATTTCGTGTCCTGAAAGTTCAGCGGGTCCTGGGGGCCGAGCTCCGCATCCCACTCTTTGAACGTCCCGAGGTCAACCAAGAGCGCAATGCGCTCCATGACAGAAATCGGGAAATGATAGTCGCACTTCGGGCAGACCTTATTATTACGCTCGACTTCTTTGCGATAGACAATTTCTCGGCAGTGGTTACACTTGAGCCACATCCCTTCCGAAATCTTGGATCGCTTTGGAGGTTCAG
>Ga0184632_10001317_pt1 | contig 10131 bp, 6 predicted proteins | sample PLM31_50_b1_FD_133153 | JGI IMG/M metagenome (GOLD analysis project Ga0184632, IMG submission 133153) | Groundwater sediment microbial communities from an aquifer in East River, Colorado, USA - PLM3-1_50_b1 | ecosystem: Environmental > Terrestrial > Soil > Riparian zone | place: USA: East River... | reverse complement strand
GCGCGCGGCCATCCCGGGCAGCGTGGCCAGGGGGATGTGGACGGCGCCGTCGTAGAGGATGTGCTCGTAGATCTCGTCGGTTACGGCCAGCGCGTCGTGCCGGCGGCACAGCTCCGCGATCGTCTCCAGCTCCGCGCGCGTGAAGACCTTGCCGGTGGGGTTGTTGGGTGTGTTGACGATGATCGCGCGCGTCCGGGAGCTGAACGCGCGCTCCAGCTCATCGGGGTCGAAGCTCCACTCCGGCGGCCGGAGGCGGACGAAGCGGGGCACGGCGCCGGACAGGATGGCGTCGGGGCCGTAGTTCTCGTAGAAGGGCTCGAAGACGACCACCTCGTCCCCGGGATCGAGGACCGCCAGCAGCGCCGCGATCATGGCCTCGGTGGAGCCGCACGTGACCGTCACCTCGCGCTCGGGATCGACGCTCACGCCGTAGAGCCGCTCGAACTTGCGCGCGATCGCCTGTCGCAATGACCGCGCCCCCCAAGTGATCGCGTATTGGTTGATGTCGGAGGTGATGGCGCGCCGCGCGGCCTCCTTCACCTCCTCGGGGGCGGGGAAATCGGGGAAGCCCTGGGAGAGGTTGACCGCGCCGTGCAGGTGCGCCAGCCGCGTCATCTCGCGGATCACCGACTCCGTGAACCGGTCGGCCTTGGCCGACGGCCGCACGCTCATTCGGCTTTCCGCAGATCGGCGACCGCGAGGACCGTCATGTCGGGAGGCAGCGGCCGCGTCAGGTCGACGTGGCCCTTGAGGGTCTCCGCGGGCCTGTCTTCCACGAGGATCTGGACCCGCCTCACCGCGGGGAAGCTCGTGGTGAGCGAGTTCACCACTGAGTAGACGGTCATCAGCTCCGCCTCGGATCCGCCGCGATGGCCCGCCACCGCCTCCTTCGACAGGTCCACGTAAGCGATGCCGCGCGGCGTGACGAACACGTCGAGCACCTTGGTCTCCGGCGCGAGCGTCGGCCCGAGCCCGATCTTCGAGCCCCGGACGAGCTCCTCCACCACGCCGCGCAGCTGGCGGGACAGGTCGGTCGAGAAGGCCACCGCCCGCTCCTCGATGACGAGGCCCGGCCGGTCCGCCGCCTGGAAGAAGAGCTTGACGTTGATCTTCCTCTCAACCTCGGCGGCGGCTTCCTCCTCCTTGGCGGGCGCGCCGTCGGAGGACGCCGCCTCCTCCTCGGCGCCCCCGACGGGCCGGGTCAGGAAGCGCGCCCAGCGGGGCGCGGTGAGGGTCACTACCGCCAGCAGAGACACGAGGCCGGCCACCGTAACGACGTTCGCGGTACGAGAGGTCACGGACGGTGCGTCCCTCCCACGTCCGCCCGGCGCTGCTGCTCCTGGTACCGGGCGATGCCGCGCACGAGCGCGGCCACGACCTTGCTCTGGTACGAGTCGGAGACGAGGAGCCTCTCTTCGTCGGCGTTGCTGATGAAGGCCGCCTCGACCAGCACCGCGGGCATCGCCGCGCCCACGAGCACGCGGAAAGGCGCCTGCTTGACCCCACGCCCCTGGCTCCCGGTCACCCCCGCCAGCTCCTCGTGGATGCGCGACGCGAGGGCCGAGGACTCCTCGAGGTGCTCGGCCTGGGCCATGTCCCAGAGTATCAGGGCCAGGTCACCACTCCCCGGGGCGGGCGTGCCCGGAGTGAAGATTCCGCCTTCCTGCGCCGCCATCCGCCGGCTCTCCTCGTCGGTAGCCTGGTAGGTGAGGAAGTACACTTCGCTCCCCTTGGCGCCCATGCTGCGGCTGGCGTTGGCGTGTATGGAGACGAACAGGTCCGCCTTGTAGTTGTTGGCCACGGCGGCCCGCTCGTCGAGCGCGACATCTTCATCCCGATCGCGGGTGAGGAAGGCCTGGAGGCCGAGGCTGTTGGCCAGCGCCGCGCGCAGCTTGCGGGCGATGGCGAGCGTGACGTCCTTCTCGAGCGTGCCCCCCGGCCCCTTGGCTCCCACGTCTTCCCCGCCGTGTCCGGGATCGATCACGACCGTGCGCACCGATCCTGTCTCGACGGGGGCGGCCGGCGAGGGCGGCGTGCTGGGGGCGACCGGGGCCGGGCCCGCCACGACGGGCCGGGCCTGGAACTCCAGGACGAGCCGCGGCGGCGAGGGATCCTCGCTCGCCTTGAGCTGCGCGAACCGCTGACCCAGGCTGAAGCTGAACGTGTTGTCCTTGCCGCCCTGGAACTGGATGAGGTCGACGATGCCGCCGGTCAACCGCTCCTGTTGATACGCCACGTCGACGACGTCGTGGGGGATCGTCACCGTCACCCGCCCCGGCGCCTGCTCCACGCGGAAGGGAACCTTCTGGCTCGACTGCAGGATCACGCGCACCGCGTCGCCCGACACGGACGTGTTGACCACAATGCGCGCGATGTCGACGTTGCCCATGAGCAGCACGCGGGGGGCGGCGCGGAACTCCACCCGCTTCCGGAGCAAGGGGCCGAACAGCCGCGACAGCGAATCGACGGGTACGAGCCACCGTCCCTCTTCGAGAAGAACCGGCGAGGAGAGCAGTCGAAGGTCGCCCCCCACCGACGCGAGGCTCTTCTTGTCGTAGAGGGTGATCTCGCGGCCTTCGATCGACAGCGTGACCGAGCGGGCGCGCGGGTCTTCCCGGATCGCCACGGCCCCCACCCCGGGCAACAGGTCGCGGACGGCGACGAGCTCGATCCCATTTCGCACGGAGGGCGCGATCAGCCGACGTTCGCTTCCCTCCACGAGGAGGGTGATCGGCTCGGTCGAGGCAGCGGCGAGCGGGCCAGCGATGGCGAGGGCGAGGGGAGTCGCGGCGAGGACGCCGGCGATCAGCGATCGGGTACGGATGGCGCTTGGCCTCCCCCTGAGATAACCCTTGAACGACAGGGCGTTATCTTAGCAGGGTTGTTCCCCCACTCCTAGCCGCCGCACAGGTGATCCGTGTCACGTGGCCTTCCTGCGTTCAACCCCGGTTGCGCTCGCTTGTCTAATGGCGTGTGAGGGGAAACGCCATGACCTTCCGGTCCCGCCGCGCCGCCGCGCTCGCCCTGAGCGTGGCCCTGACCGTCCCCGCCGTGACATTGGCCGCCAAGAAGGCTCCGCAGCCCGCCGGCGAGGAAGACGCGGAGATCATCCATGCCCTCAACCGGCTCGGTTACGGTCCCCGGCCCGGCGACGTCGAGAAGGTCCGCGCCATGGGCCTCGAGAGATGGACCCTCCAGCAGCTCCATCCGGACCGGATTCCCGATCCGGCGGTGGCGACCCGCCTCGCCGCGCTGCGAACCATCCGTCTCTCGACCGGCGAGCTCGTCAATCGCTACGACATCCCCCGCGAAGCGAAGCGGGAGATCGCGGCCAAACGGGCCGACATGGAAAACGCGTCTGAAGAGGACATGCGCGCGGCACGGCGAGAGTTCATGCAGAAGTACCGAAGCCAGATGGACGGCACGCCGCAGGAGGTCGTCCAGGAGCTGCAGTCGGCCAAGATCCTTCGCGCCGTGTACAGCGAGCGTCAGCTCGACGAGGTGCTGGTCGACTTCTGGCTGAACCACTTCAACGTCTTCGCGGGCAAGGGCCCGGTGAAGTTCATGGTCGGCGAGTACGAGCGCGAGGTCATCCGGCCGCGCGCCTGGGGGAGGTTCGAGGATCTGCTCAGGGCCACCGCCGAGAGCCCCGCGATGCTGTTCTACCTCGACAACTGGCTCTCGGCCGACCCCAACGCGCAGCCGACGGGCTTCCGCGGCCGTGCCCGCAAGCGCGGCCTCAACGAGAACTACGCGCGCGAGATCATGGAGCTCCACACCCTCGGCGTCGACGGCGGGTACACCCAGAAGGACGTGACCGAGGTCGCCCGCTGCTTCACCGGGTGGACCATGCGCAACCCACGGGGCGCCCCGCGGTTCCTCTTCAACGAGCGCATCCACGACCGCGGCGACAAGCAAATCCTCGGCCACCGGATCAAGGGCGACGGCAAGAACGAGGGCGACAAGGTGATCCATCTCCTGGCCACCCATCCTTCGACCGCGCGCTTCATCTCCTACAAGCTTGCCCGCCGTTTCGTCGCCGACGAGCCTCCCCCGGCGCTGGTGGACCGCGCCGCCGAGACGTTCCGCAAGACGAGCGGCGACATCCGGGCGGTCGTGAAGACGATCGTCACTTCACCCGAGTTCACCTCACCCGCCGCCCGCGCGGCAAAGATCAAGACGCCCCTCGAGTTCGTGGTGAGCGCGGTACGCGCCTCCGGCGCCGAGGTCGACGATGCGCGCGTGCTCGCGCAACGCCTGGCCACGATGGGCATGCCGCTCTACCAGCAGCAGCCGCCGACGGGCTACCGGGACACCGCCGACGCGTGGGTCTCGACGAGCGGCCTCCTCGCCCGGCTGAACCTGGCTCTCGACCTCAGCGGCGGCAAGGTGCGCGGCGTCGCCGTGGACCCGGCGGCCGCCATCTCCGCGCAGACCCTCGGCTCCCCCGAGTTCCAGAGGAGATAGGCGATGCTGACGCGGCGGATCTTCCTGAAGTCCACGGGACTGGCCCTCGTCTCCTTCGGCGTAGCCCCGCGGGTTCTCCTGCGGACGGCCTACGCCGAGAGCGGGCGGCGCAAGAAGACGCTGGTCGTCGTCTTCCAGCGTGGCGCCTGCGACGGGCTGAACGTGGTCGTGCCCTACGGCGAGGAGGCCTACCGGCGCCTCCGGCCGACGATCGCGATTCCCGCGCCCGGGAGCGGACGCGAGGCGGCCCTCGATCTCGATGGCTTCTTCGGCCTCCACCCCGCCCTCGAGCCGCTGATGCCGCTGTGGAAGGAAGGGAGCCTGGCCGCGGTCCAGGCCGTGGGCAGCCCCGACGCCACGCGGTCGCACTTCGACGCCCAGGACTTCATGGAGAGCGGCACGCCGGGTCGGAAGGCCACCGAGGACGGGTGGCTCAACCGGGTGGTGCGGTCGCGGCCGGACGAGCAGGCGACCCCCTTTCGCGCGGTGGCGATGACCCCCACCCTGCCCCGCATCCTCTCCGGCCGCGCTCCCGCCGTGGCGATGGCCAACATCCGCGACTTCGCCCTGCGCACGGGCGGCGACGGGATGGCCGCGCGCGGGTTCGAGGAGCTGTACGCGGCGGCCGGGAAGGACGTCTTGCACGGCACGGGCCAGGAGACCTTCGAGGCGATCCAGTTCCTCAAGAAGAGCGATCCCGCCCGCTACCAGCCCGCGCCCGGGGCCGAGTACCCGCGCGGCCGCTACGGCGACAGCCTCAAGCAGGTGGCGCAACTGCTGAAAGCGGACGTGGGCGTCGAGGTGGCCTTCACCGACGTGGGGGGTTGGGACCACCACGCGGCCGAGGGCGGCGTCCAGGGCCAGCTCGCAGCGCGACTGAGGGAGTTCGGGCAGGCCCTGGCCGCCTTCCGCCGCGACCTCGGCGATCGGATGCAGGACGTGGTTCTCGTGACGATGACGGAGTTCGGGCGCACGGTGCGCGAGAACGGCAACCGCGGCACCGATCACGGCCACGCCAGCTTCGCGTTCGTCCTCGGCGGTGACGTGCGCGGGGGCCGGGTGCACGGCCGCTGGCCGGGCCTGGCCGCGGACAAGCTCTACGAAGGACGCGACCTCGCCATCACCACCGACTTTCGCGACCTGCTCGGCGAGGTCCTGGCCCGCCACCTGGGCTCCCGGGACCTCTCGCCCGTCTTCCCCGGCTATGCCGTCAGCTCGAGCCGGTATCCGGGTGTCATGCGGGCCTAAGTCCAAAAGACCCTTTCGGCGCGTCGCCCAGGCAGTATCCTGCCCTTGGGGGCGCCATGACACTGTCGGCCGTCGTCGATACCGACCTGGCCCGCAGTGACGAGGCGGGAGCCTCGCTCGGCGGCCGGATCCGTGACGCCTTCGACGAGCGTCCGGATGCGGTGATCCTCTTTGCCTCCCCCCGATACGATTTTCCGCCCCTTCTCGAAGCCCTGGACGCGGCCTGCCACCCCCGGATCCTCGTCGGGTCCTCCTCGGCCGGCGAATTCACGAGCAAGGTGAATGGCGAGGGCATGGCCTGCGCGGTGGCCCTCCGCGCGCACGAGATGCACTTCGCCGTAGGCGTCGGACGGCGGCTCGGCGTCGATCGGCCCGGCGCCGTGCAGCAGGTCGTCTCTTCGTTCGCCGGCCTGAAGCGCCACGACTACGCATTCCGCTCGGCGCTGATCTTCGCGGACGCGCTCGCCGGTCACACGGAAGAGCTCGTCGAGGAGCTCAACGTCCTGACCGGGGGGCTGTATCGCTTCGTGGGAGGAGGAGCCGGTGGGGACGCGGCGTTCCAGCGCCGCTTCGTGTTCTGCGGCACGGAGGCGATCCCCGACGCCGTCGTGGCCCTCGAGATACTCTCGAACAAGCCTCTCGGCATCGGCGTGCGCCACGGCTGGCTCGCCGGCGGCGATCCGCTGCGGGTGACGGAGGCGGAGGGGATGCGCCTCGGCAGCCTCAACGCCGTGGCGGCGGGAGACGTGTTCGAGGAGCATGCCGAACGCACCGGGCAGGGGTTCGATCGTGACGAGCCCTTCCCGTTCTTTCTCCACAACGTCCTCGGCATCGAGACCGGAGCCGGCCACAAGCTGCGGGTCCCCCTGAGCGTCAATGCCGACAGCTCCGTCCAGTGCGCCACCGAGATCCCCGCCGGGTCCGCCGTCCGGATCATGAACGTCAGCACCGCCGCCGCCGCGCAGGCCGCGGGGGAGAGCGCGCGCGAGGCGGTGAGCCAGCTCGACGGCCGCAAACCCGCGGTGGCGATCTTCTTCGATTGCGTGGCCACCCGTCTGCGCATGGGCAAGGAGTTCGGCTTCGAGCTCGACGCCGTGCGCTCGGCCCTGGGCGATACACCGTTCGCCAGCTGCAACAGCATCGGCCAGATCGCCCGCTCTGAAGGGCAGATGAGCGGGTTCCACAATTGCACGGCGGTGGTTTGCGTGTTCCCCGAGTAGCCTCGCGCGATGGGGACCGTGCTTCCCTTCGTCGCCGAGCTGGCCGACCTCGAGCGCCGGACGGCCGCCGCCAAGATGCTAGCCGAGCATGTTGGCGCAAAGGACCTCCTCATCTTCGCTCCGGATGAGGAAGTGGGCGCGCTGCTGCCGGCCCCCGGCTTCCCCCAGACCCTGCCCGGCGGCCGGGAGTGGCGCGAGTTCGTCCGCCGGTGCGCCCAGGAGGGTCGCGCCCAGGCGGAGCTGCCCTACCCCGACGTCGCGACGGTCCTGCCGGCCAGCGGCATCGCGCTGCGGGGAGGCGCGGTGCTGGTGCTCCTCGGCGGGCGGCCGCGCGACGAGCTCGTGGCCCAGGCGGTCGAGGCGCTGCCGCTGCTGGCGGCCGCGTTCCGGGCCGAGCGTAAAGCGACGGCGGGAGCCGGCCACGCGGCCGCCGCCGTGGCCTCGACGCGGCAGAGCGAGAAGCTGGTCGCGCGGCTGACGCAGCTCCAGGGCGAGCTGCAAGCCGCCCTCCGCGAGCTGAACGAGGCGAGCCGGCTCAAGGACGAGTTCCTGGCCACCCTCTCCCACGAGCTGCGGACGCCCCTGAACGCCATCATCGGTTGGGCCCACGTCCTCCAGGCCGGCAACCTGGACCGGGAAACGACGGCGAAGGCGATCGAGACGATCCGTCGCAGCGCGCAGTCGCAGAATCAGCTCATCTCGGACATGCTCGACGTCTCCCGCATCGTCGCGGGCAAGCTCCGTCTCGAGGTGCGACCCGTCGAGCTCGCCCCCATCATCGACGCCACCCTCGATACCGTGCGCCCGGCGGCGGTGGCCAAGGCCGTGAACCTGGTCCATGAGATGGAGCCGGCCGCGGGACCGGTGCTGGGCGACCCCGATCGCATCCAGCAGGTCGTGTGGAACCTCCTCTCGAACGCGATCAAGTTCACTCCCACCGGCGGCCGGGTGCGAGTCGCCCTGACGGCTCTCGCCTCGGATCTGGAGGTCACGGTCGAGGACGATGGCCCTGGTATCGACCCCGAGTTCCTGCCCCACGTCTTCGACCGCTTCCGGCAGGCCGATTCCTCACCCAGCCGGAGCCATGGAGGACTGGGGCTCGGGCTGGCCATCGTGCGGCACCTCGTCGAGCTTCACGGAGGGAGCGTTCGGGCGCACAACCGGGAAGGCGGCAAGGGCGCCGTGTTCTCGGTCAGGCTGCCCCGGCACAGGCTGCCCGCGGGCGGCGACGTCGCGCACCCCGAGGGGGCGGGCTCGCCGTCCTGGATCGACGATGCCCCGTCCCTCGCGGGCGTGCGCGTGCTGGTGGTCGACGACGAGGAGGACGCCCGCGAGCTGGTGACCACGATCCTCACTCGCTGCGGGGCGGAGGTAGTGGTCGCGCATTCGGCGAGCGAAGGCCTGGCCACCCTCCAGCGGCGACGCCCCGACGTTCTCCTGTCCGACATCGAGATGCCGGACGAGGACGGCTACAGCTTGATTCGCAAGGTGCGATCGCTCTCGGGTGAGCGGGGTGGTCTCGTTCCCGCCGCCGCGCTGACGGCCTATGCCAGCACGCACGACCGGGCCAAGGCCCTCGCGGCCGGGTTCGACATCCACGTCCCCAAGCCGGTCCACCCGGCGGAGCTGGTGGCGGTGGTGGCAAGCCTGAGGGCGAGCAAGCTCAGGGGGTAGGCCCCTACTCGCTCTCGCATCCGGCGCTCCTCTCGCCGCGCTCCCGACGAACCGCCGCGCGCTTCCGCAGTTCTGACATTTACTCGTCGAGCTCGTTCCGGAACGAGTTCGCTACGCCGATCGCCTCTCACCCCGCACCTTCAGGGACGGCTGCAATTCGGAAATGAGCAGATCTGCATAAGCCGGATATCATGCGTTGTGCGGATCTGTTCGATTGCGTGTTGAACCGTGCCAGCCTCGGGCGGTGAGGTCACCCAAACCGGGCCCACAAGCGTAGAGGCCCGCGACACGGATCGGCTCGTCTCACTCGCCTGGCCTGAAGAGCGGGATTGGATCGCTGCGGGGCTCCGGAATACGAAGAGCGTGATGTACCGCGGCTTGTTCAGTGGTCGTCGGTCGATCGCCGCGAAAATATCGCGACACACCGCGGCGCCGGCTCTGTTTAGGCACGCGGACCCGCCGAATCCTTACTTGACCGGTGCTGGGTTTCGGACAGCGCAGCACGTCGCTGGCCAAAGGACTCGTTGAGGCTTTACAGGCTTGGCGAGACGCGAGAGATCTACTGTCACGACTTCGTAGGAGATGGCGAGGGGGGCTGGTACGCCGACTTTTCGTTCGCGAAGGATTCTGATGAGTGAAGAACGCAGCTGAGCGGTCGGGGAGACAGGTAACAGGCGCACCTCATTCAATCCCCCTGTGCTCGCGGCGCGCCCTCCAGAGCCTCAAGGGCCGGCCCCAGGCGTGTCATCGCCGGACCGGAGGGTAAAGAAGAAGGTCGCGCCCCGCCCCGATTCGGCCTCGGCCCAGATTCGCCCGCCGTGCCGGTTGACGACCCTCCGCACGGTGGCGAGCCCGATCCCGGTCCCTTCGAACTCGCGGTCGCTGTGCAGCCGCTGGAAGGCGCCGAAGAGCTTCCCCGCGTAGACCATGTCGAAACCCGCGCCGTCGTCTGCGACGAAGTAGGCACGGCCATCGCCGTTCTGACGCGCGCCGACCTCGATGCGGGCCCTCTCCTTGCTACCGGTGAACTTCCAGGCGTTGCCGATGAGGTTGTCGAGCACCACCCGCAACAAGCGGGGGTCGCCGCGGGCCCGCAGCCCCTCGTCGATGACCCATTCCACGCCGCGTTGCGGCGCGGAACGCTGCAGGCCGTCGGCGACCTGGCGCGCCATCGCGGAGATGTCCACGTCCTGATGCCGCATCTCGGCACGGCTGACGCGCGAGAGGTCGAGCAGGCCGTCGATGAGGTCCGACATTTTGCGGGTCGCCGCCACGATCCGCCGCAGGTAGTCGGTCGACGCCGGCTCCAGCCGGTCCTTGCAGTCCTCCATCAGCGCCCGGCTGAAGCCGTCGATGCCCCGCAGTGGCGCCCGCAGGTCGTGGGAGACCGAGTACGAGAAAGCCTCCAGCTCGGCGTTGGCCGCCTCCAGCTCTCCGGTCCGCTCGCGCACGCGGCGTTCCAGGTCGGCGTTGAGCCGGGCGATCTCCTCCTCGGACCGCTTGCGCTCCGTCAGGTCCCGGG
>Ga0184632_10001316_pt1 | contig 10140 bp, 8 predicted proteins | sample PLM31_50_b1_FD_133153 | JGI IMG/M metagenome (GOLD analysis project Ga0184632, IMG submission 133153) | Groundwater sediment microbial communities from an aquifer in East River, Colorado, USA - PLM3-1_50_b1 | ecosystem: Environmental > Terrestrial > Soil > Riparian zone | place: USA: East River... | reverse complement strand
GGATTGGGATCAGCCTCGTGACAGGGATACTTTGTCTTGGGGCGGCAGAGCCACAGCTCTCGAAGGACGGGCAGTCGGTTTTGGCGGTCGAGGCGAGTCGAGGACGGGATGGCACTCCGATGGTTCTCATCCCTGCCGGTCCATTCATCATGGGTAGTCACGACGGCCTCCCAAACGAACGGCCTGAACACACCGTGACGCTTGATGCGTACTACATCGACCGGTATGAAGTCACCCTCAGCCTCTATCAGAAGTTTCTGGAAGCGGGGAAACACGAGGCTCCGTCGACATGGGACGATGAGGCGGCGACGACGGTTGGAGATCGGCCGGCCATTGGGATGAGATGGGAATCGGCAGCCACCTATTGCCAATGGTCAGGGAAACGGCTTCCGACCGAAGCTGAGTGGGAAAAGGCGGCACGGGGGACCGACGGGCGCCGGTATCCGTGGGGAGATATGCAGCCGTTCGTCGACATTGCAAACTATAACAGAGGAATGTGGGTCAGTGAAGCCATCACGTTGGTGGCGGTCACCAGCGGTCTCGATGGAATGAGCGTGCGACATGGGCTCAAAGAAGGCGGGAGGAGCCCGTTTGGCGTCTCTCACATGGCGGGGAACGCGGCAGAATGGGTGGCTGACTGGTATGAGCGCGACTATTATCAAAAGAGTCCTGAGAGGAACCCACCCGGCTCGGCTACTGGTGAGAAGCGCGTGCTGCGAGGTGGGTCATGGGCGGATTTACCGTCTGCTTTGCGTGTAACGGCGCGGTTCTCAGCTGAGCCGGACTTCGAGGATCGAACGATCGGATTTCGCTGTGCCATGAATGTGATGAAGTGAGTGGTGCAGGCCGGCGAATGTTAGCGATGCAGTAGATGGCTAGCCCGCATTATTCATGAAGGTTCGTCGCGAAAGCGTGCAGACGCGAAGCGAGACGGGCACTCGGAGGCGTGAAGCCCTGAGGCATACTCGTGCAGTATGTCGAAGGGCTGAACGACGAGGCTGCCCGTCATAGCCGCGTATCCGCGCTTGCAGCAGAAGCTTCATGAATAATGCGGGCGAGGCTCAGCCAGCCATGTTGGTTCCTTGCATTACGACTCTGTCGGACTTTCCCTGCGACCGGTTCCATGCCTGAACGATTTATCACACCCCTCATCGTGATTGCGCTGCTACTGGGGACGTTGTTGGCCCTCCGTTCCACCAATTCCTCTTCGGTGACGCCGGTGCCTGTCTCATCGGTGGTGGTGCTTGCCCCTGACATGGTTCCACTGGTCACCGGAGACGAACCGATCACAGAGATTTTTACGAGAGCCGGTTGCGCGGTGTGCCACACCGTTCCGGGTATTCCGGGGGCCGATGGGCGCGTAGGGCCGTCCCTCCTACTAGGCACCACGGGGCCTGCGCGATTGGCCGATCCGGCTTACCGGGGCCATGCGAAGACGGTGCATGATTATGTGATCGAATCGGTTATCGAACCGGGAGTCTTTGTCGTGCCGGGATATCCGGCCGGCACGATGCCGATATGGTATGGCGCGAAACTCAGCGCCCTCGCGCTGGAGAAGATTGCGTCGTATCTTGAGCGGCAAGGGGTTACTGCGGCTCAGTAAGCGCGCAGATCCTCGCGGGATTGGTGACGAGGCGTGTGGCGGTGAGGGGGGCTAGCGTTTACGCAGGGGGGTCACCTTTCCCGAGGCTCCCCCCTGGATCTTGAAGGCACCGGTCGTGGGATCGCCTGATTTTTTGTCGAGGAGCGCGTTGATCGCATCGTCCCCTTTCAGACCTTCGAGCTTGATCTTGAGCCGGAGATTGTTGGCGCTATCGGCATTGATCAAGGCTTGTTCGAGCGAAATCCTCTCTTCCTTATACAGTTGGAACAAGACGTGGTCGAATGTCTGACAACCTTCCTCCACCCCTTGCTCCATCGCTTCTTTGAGCGAATCGACCTCGGCCTTCTTGATGAGATCCTTAATGCGGGGCGTGTCGAGCATGATTTCCAGTGCAGGGGTCCGTTTCCCGTCCATGGATGGCACGAGCCGCTGAGAGATGATGGCGCGAAGATTGAGCGACAACTGGAGATAGATCTGCGCATGCCGCTCCACCTGGAAAAAGTTCATGATGCGCTCGATGGCCTGGTTCGCGTTGTTCGAGTGAAGGGTGCCGATGCAGAGGTGCCCGGTTTCCGCGAAGGTGATCGCGGCTTCCATCGTTTCCGTGTCCCGGACTTCGCCGATCAGAATCACATCCGGGGCCTGCCGTAGCGTATTCTTGAGCGCGTTTTGAAATGAGAGCGTGTCGAAGCCCACTTCTCGCTGCGTGATGAGGGATCGCTTATGATTGTGGACGAACTCGATCGGATCTTCCACAGTCACGATATGGCCGGGATGGGTGGTATTACGGTGGTCGATCATGGCCGCGAGTGTGGTGGATTTTCCGCAACCGGTGGCTCCGACTACCAGTACCAACCCGCGCTTCGTCATGGCGATGTCTTTCACAATCGGAGGCAAGCCCAGCTGCTCGACAGTTTGGATCTCGGCTTTGATATGCCGGAAGACCAAGCCGACATTCCCTCGCTGCCGAAAAATATTGACACGGAAACGGCCGAGCTCCTTGTAGTAGAGGGCCAGGTTCATTTCCATCTTTTCCTCGAATTCCCCACGCTGCTGGCCGCGCATCAGCGCCAGCGCGAGAGCTTCGAGTTGTTCATTGGTAAACGGCGGCGCGTCGGTTAGTTGTGTCGAGCCGTGGACACGATAGGCGGGAGCCGAGTCGACGGTCAGGTACAGATCTGACGCTTCTTGATCCACCATGACTTTCAAGAGACTGCGTACATCCATCTCTACCCCCGTTTCCCCCTGCCAGGTATCTTAGGCCGCGCCGCCCATTGAGGAGCCAAACAGATTGGGATTCATGCTGCGCGATTGGGCTTCGCTTTTTGTGACGACTCCACGGGTCGCTAAATCGAACAGCGCCATGTCCATCGTTTGCATGCCGTCTTTCTGACTGGCCTGCATGATCCCGGGAATCTGGTGCAACTTGCCCTCTCGGATGAGATTCCGGACCGCGGTCGTGGCGACCATGATTTCGAGGGCAGCGACACGCCCGCCTGATTTTTTCTTCAGCAGGGTCTGCGTGATGACCGCTTCCAAGGCTTCGGCGATCTGTGTGCGAATCTGGGACTGTTGGTTTGGGGGAAAGGCGTCGATGATGCGGTCGATGGTTTTCGGCGCGCTGGAGGTGTGGAGTGTGCCAAAGACCAAGTGGCCCGTTTCCGCAGCAGTCAACGCGAGCTGGATGGTTTCCAGGTCGCGCATTTCACCCACGAGGATGATGTCCGGATCCTCGCGGAGAGCGGACTTCAGCGCATTCGCGAACGACAGGGTATGGACGCCCAGCTCCCGCTGGTTGACCAGACATTTCTTCGTCTTGTGGACGAATTCGACCGGATCTTCGATTGTGAGGATGTGGCCTTCGAAGGTGTTGTTCAAATAATCGACCATGGAGGCCAGCGTCGTCGATTTACCAGACCCGGTTGGGCCGGTCACAAGAATCAGCCCCTTTTCCCGATCGCAGAGATTTCGCACGATCGGAGGCATGCCGAGCCTCTCCATCGGAACGATTTCGGTGGGAATGTTTCGGAAGACGGCGCCAAGCCCGCGAGTTTGGACGAAGACATTGACACGGAATCGTGCGATGTCACCCAGTTCAAAGGAAAAATCGCACTCGCGCTTTTCCTCGAAATTCTTCCGCTGGGTATCGCTCATCATGTCATAGATCAGTGAGTGCGTCTCTTCCGTGGTCAGTGCGGGATGATCGAGTTTCTTGAGGTCCCCGTTCACACGGATCATCGGTGGCTCGCCGGCGCTGATATGACAATCCGACGCGCCCTCCTTTGCCATGAAGGTCAGGAGCTTCGAAATATCCATGAAGAGGACCCCCTCGGTAAGAAAGGATAGTGAGATGATGGCCTGTCGGACATCAAGGCTACATGGGAGCATAATGCCACAGGGTGATGAGAAAGCAAGGAAATAGCCGGAAGCGGCTGCGTGAATTCTTCGGTGGTTCAGTTTGGATAGGTGAGGGATTCGATCAGATCAGCCCCGCCGATTGCCCTGCCCGTTGAAATGCGGTGAGAGCGTGATCGATTTGGCTGGGGGTGTGCTCGGACGTCACCGTGACGCGGATGCGGCTGGTGGCGTCCGGAACGGTAGGAGGACGAATCGCCGGAGCATACACGCCTTCTGCGAACAGGTGTTCGGCAAACGTGAGTGCGGTTTCAGCATTGCCGACGAGGATTGGCATGATCGGACTGACGCTGTGGGACAGGCTGAATCCCAATTGTGTTAATCCTGAGAACAACCGTTCGCGGTTGGCCCACAAGCGCGCACGTCGTTCCGGCTCTCGTTGCATTACTCGTAACGCAGCCGCGACAGCAGCAGCCGAACTCGGTGGGGGTGCCGTGGTAAAGATGAAGGACCGGTTCGTACTCATGAGATAACGGATCAATGTCGAGGGCCCAGCGAGGTAGGCTCCACTGCTGCCGAAGGCTTTGCCCAAGGTTCCCATCTGAAACGGGATTTGTGTATCGAGGCCGAAATGTTCGGCCGTTCCGCGTCCATGCGGTCCCATCACGCCTGTGCCGTGGGCATCATCGATATAGAGGTCGGCCTCATAGTCCTGGGCTAACCGACTGAGTTCGGGCAACGGCGCGAGGTCTCCGTCCATACTGAAGAGGCCGTCGGTCACAATCAGGGTGCGTCGCGCCCGGCGTCTCTTGGCCAAAAGGGATACTAGGTGATCGGTATCGTTGTGGCGATAGATTCGAAAGTCGGCTGTGCTTAGACGGCAGCCGTCGATCAGGCTGGCATGGCACAGGCGATCGGCCAGGATCAATCCACCTCGTCCGATCAGTGCGGGGATGGTCCCAATGTTGGCAAGGTAGCCGGAGCTAAAAGTCAGCGCAGCTTCGGTTCCCTTGAACTGTGCCAAGGCAGACTCTAGCTCTTGATGCGGTGGCAACGAACCTGAGATTAACCGAGCGGCTCCGGCTCCGGCACCAAACCGTTGTGTTGCCTCGATGGCGGACTGAATCACTTCCGGGTGCATGGCCAGCCCCAAATAGTCGTTCGAGGCGAGCAGGAGGATATGGCGCCCTGCCATCTCAACCACCGGGCCGACGCCGGAATGGAGCGGAGTGAGGCGCCTGGTCAGATGTCGTGCAGCCAATTCGTCAAGTCGTTTTTCAAACATGCGAAGTGGCCCGTCTTTAAAAATGGGAGATGGTGTGCCTTCTGAGTACCGACACGCAGCAGCAGCCTCATTGACAAAATCGTGACATCCTTAGTATAAGGCGCGCACACAATTTGAGGAAACGGGCCCCGCCCACTCCGACGAATCCATCCATGAGCTATCGTATCAAGATCCCAGCGAAAACTCTTCCGGTCGATGAAGCCCACATGTTGAGCTGGCTTGACCATACGCTGCATAGGTCACAGGATTATCGACGCCCCTTGCTGGTCGGTCTGGGAGTGTTGGTGCTTGCGGCTGCCGTGGTCGGAGGGGTTTTTTATGTTGACCGTCAGGCTGCGCAGCAAGCACAAGACCTTGAACGTGAGGCGATGCGCTTCTTGACTGCTCCTTCTTCAAACGATCCTCAAAAGGCTGATCACGCGCTCAAGGAAGCGATCGCGAAGTATCGGCAAATTGTCGATCAATATCCGCGAACCTCCACGGCACCACTCGCCTTGTATCATTTGGGAAATACGTTGGTCCAGGCTAATGAACTGAGCGCGGCTATTGAGGCCTATCAGCGATTTCTTACATTATACAGTTCGAATCCCTCAATGGTTGGGTTGGTACAACAGCGTCTGGCCTATGTGTATTTGCACAAGGGAGACCGGGACCAGGCAATGAAGGCACTCACCGGCATCTTGGAGACTCCCGGTACGTTGAACCGGGATCAGGCGTTATTTGAGTTGGCGCGGCTGGAAGAATCCCAATCGCGTCCTGAGGGGGCCTTGGCTCGCTATCAGGAACTGATAAAGACCTATCCGAACTCTCCCTTCACCAGTGAAGCAACGATTCGGACCAAGATCATGGATGTCAAGAAATCGCAGGAATCAACCCCTGCCTCGACCTCGCCGGCTCCGGCCATTGCTGCGCCACAGAAGAGTCCTCTGCTTCCTCCGCCCTCAGCAGGCAAGAAAAAATCCTAGCCGGATGCTGAAAAAGTCCGCCAGCGGCGTTCTCGCTGCGCTCAGAGGCTCAACGTACCGAAGCGTACGTCTCGCCTCTTCGCTCACTGCGGTCTTGCCCGCGGAACGGCGCGTCTTGGCGCGCCGGGGTGGGCGGGTGAGAAGTCCGGCCTTTTTGAGCATCCAGCATGAGTGTACTCCTATTGTGCCACACGTGCGGACTATCGAGAAGGTCTCGCGTGCCAGCATAGTTTTTCCACAGCCTGCTAGGCGCTCAGGTTTGCCGGTATCCCGGCTCTCGGCTTGGTCTGTCCTGCGGGATCGGCGAAAGGGGAATCGAGCTTAGCGGCTGATAACGAGAAAGTCGCCCGGACGAATCGTCGGGCCGGAGAGGCTATTCTTCGTCTTGAGCGTCTTGAGCGGGATGCGAAACCGTTTTGACACTTTTCCCAGCGTGTCTCCCATGCGGACCTTATACCAGCGAGAGGGCCCGGCGGTAACAAACTGAGCCTTTGCCGGAAGCTGTGGGAACTTGTAGGTCGGGATGCGGTCAAGCAACTGTTCCACTTTCGCTTTCGTTCCCACCGGAACCTTCAGGTGGTAGGTCTCATCGCCGGGGGGTGTCGCGTCTCGCCGCAGCTCAGGATTTAAGAGCCGGAGTTCTTCATAGGGAATGCCGGTGACATTAGCGATTGCGCGAAAATGGAGGGGTCGTGTGATGATCGCTTCATCAAATTGATGCGGCTCAGCAGATTCCTGAGTGAATCCGTATCGATCGGGGTTCCTTGCGATAATGGTGGCGGCCATAAATCGCGGCACGTACTCCTTCGTCTCACGCCGAATCAATCGTGTCTTTGAAATCTCGGAAAAGCTTTCGACCCGGGCCTTTTGGAGGGCTCGCATCACCTTGCCTTCTCCGGCATTGTAGGCAGCCATCGCAAGCGGCCAGGCACCGAAGAGGTCGTAGAGATCGCGGAGGTAGCGTGCCGCAGCAACCGTTGACTTGATGGGGTCCCGACGTTCATCAACGTACTTGTCGACGCGAAGCCCATAGACCTTGGCCGTGCCCTTCATGAACTGCCAGGGGCCCGTGGCTTTGGCTCGTGAGTACGCGTAGGGGTTGAATCCGCTTTCCACCAGGGAGAGGTAGACCAGATCGCTGGGGAGGTGAAATTCCGTAAAGATTGTGTCGACAAGGGGCCGATAGCGACTGAGTCGGAAGAGCCACTGTTCGAAGCGACCGTGGATGGCTGTATTGAAGTAGCGAATGTGGGCCTGGACCGAAGAGTCCATGACAATCGGAACATTGTAGCTTGCATATTCCGTCTGATCTGCCGCATTTCGGGAAGGGTCTTGGGTCTGGGTTAGTTCAGCCGGAGGATTCAAGGCGTCTGAAAACCGCGCGGTCGCTGGTGAACTTCCCGCTGGGTTTAGTTGTAAGAGGTCTTCAGCCCTCGGAACACTGCTAGTCGTTGCTGGGGGGGGGCTGGTGGCATCCGGTGGCGGGCCTACGGTGTCGAGCGGAACCAGATTTTCGTCTGGGTCGTCCTCCGCCGCTGCGTTCTCGTCCACAAGCGTAGACGGGTCAGCCGTAGCGGGTTCGGAAGGAGTTGCAGCCTGCACTACCATAATAGAGGGAGCGGAGAAGCCGAACCACATTCCGAGGAAGAGAGCCATCGGGAGGACGGCATGTCCTGACCTGAGTGGCCTCATCGAAGAGCAGTGGCAATTAGTCTTGTGTGGGAGGTTTGTCATGTTCTGTGAGGCTAGACTATCGATGGACTGCGCTCGTGTCAAGGAATTGCCACCGGAATGACGCTCCTCCGTATGGTAGCACAGAGGCAGATGCCCCATCGTTCGCACAAAATTGTAAGGGGAAGTACTGCCGGCATCAAAAGGCCACAACAGTATGAAAACACGCGAGTCTGCAAGGTTCTTCGCCTTGACAGCTTTTGGGAGCCAATGGTATCGTCCCACCGTCCCGCGTAAGATTTTTCACGTTTCATCCGGTAGGAGGATCAGTCGATGTTGAAGCGGTATTTGCTGGCTCCCGGCCCGACGCCTGTGCCCCCTGAAGTGCTGCTGGCCATGGCGCGACCCATGTTCCATCATCGTGCCCCCGAATTCGATAAGGTGTTCGCGGAGGTCCGCGATGGACTCAAGTGGCTGTTCCAAACAAAAAACAACGTGCTCATGCTGGCGGCTTCCGGAACCGGAGGCATGGAAGGTTCAGTGTCTAACTTTCTCTCTCCCGGCGACAAGGCCCTCACCATTAACGGGGGGAAGTTTGGGGAACGATGGACCAAGCTCTGTAAGACGTTCGGCGCCGAGGTGACCGAAATCAAGGTGGAATGGGGGCGAGCCGTCGATCCCCGAGCGGTGGCCGATGCGCTGAAAAAAGATCCGGGAATCAAAGCGGTGTATGTGCAAGCGAGTGAAACCTCCACCGGTGTGGCGCACGACATCAAGGCTCTTGCGGAGATCGTGAAGCCCTATGGCGAGACCATTCTTGTGGTGGATGCTATTACCGCCCTCGGAGTGTTCGATATCAAGACCGATGAGTGGGGGATCGATGTTGTGATTACGGGGTCGCAAAAGGCGCTGATGCTCCCGCCGGGCCTTGCATTTGTGAGCGTGAGTGATAAAGCTTGGCAGCTGGCAGAGAAGGCGAAGAACACGGCGTTCTATTTCAATTTCAAGAAAGAGCATGAGAATCAGCAGAAGAATCAGACAGCCTATACACCGGCTGTGTCTCTCATTGTCGGCTTGCAGGAAGTGCTGAAGATGATGAAGGCGGAGGGGCTTGAGGGGGTGTTCGGCCGCCAAGCCATGCTCGCGAAAGCCATGCGTGAAGGGGTGCAAGGTGCCGGGCTGTCGCTGTTTCCAAAAGAGTCGCCCAGCGATGCCCTCACCGCTATTTCAGCGCCGGAAGGCGTGGACGGACAGGCCATCTACAAGAACCTACGTGTCCAATACGGCATGACGGCGGCCGGTGGGCAAGACCATTTGAAGGGGAAGATCTTCCGACTCTCTCACATGGGCTACATGGACCGCTTCGATATCATCATGGCGGTGGCAGCCGTTGAAATGGTACTCAAAGGGCTGGGGCATCCCGTAAAGCTTGGAAGCGGTGTCGCAAAGGCGCAAGAAATTCTCATGGCGTAGGGGTTACGTCTCGAAATTCTTATGATAGGGCAGTCACAATGGGCATGAAAATTCTCATCAGCGATAGTTTGTCGAAGCAGGGCGTAGAGCTGTTGGAAAAGGCTGGATTCACTGTGGTCGTGAAATCTAAGATGCCGAAGGAAGAGTTGTTCAAGGAGATCAAGGACGCCGATGGGCTGATTGTGCGGTCCGGGACAAAAGTCACGGCGGAGTTGATCGCAGCGGCCGAGTGTCTGAAAGTTGTGGGGCGGGCAGGATCAGGGTTGGACAATGTCGATACCCCTGCGGCCACTCGTCGGGGCATCGTGGTTATGAATACGCCGGGCGGCAATACGGTCACCACTGCTGAGCACACCATGTCACTGATTTGCGCCATGAGCCGGCGCATTCCCCAAGCCACCGCGTCCGTGAAGGCCGGCAAATGGGAAAAAGACAAATTCATGGGTGTCGAACTCTACAACAAGGTGCTCGGCATCGTGGGCGTGGGGCAAATCGGCAGCCATCTCACGAAGCTGGCGCAGGGTATCGGCATGAGCGTGGTCGCCTACGATCCCTATTTGGCCGAAGAGCGCGCGCAGAAGATGGGCGTCACCATGATGCCGCTGGATGAACTCTTCAAGCGTGCCGATATCATCTCTGTCCACACGCCGTTGACACCTGAGACCAAGGGCCTCATCAATGCGCAAGTGATCTCGACGATGAAGCCGGGGGTGATGATTGTGAATTGTGCCCGAGGCGGGATTATTCATGAAGGTGATCTATTTGAAGCGTTGAAGGTCAGGCGCGTG
>Ga0184632_10001313_pt1 | contig 10153 bp, 7 predicted proteins | sample PLM31_50_b1_FD_133153 | JGI IMG/M metagenome (GOLD analysis project Ga0184632, IMG submission 133153) | Groundwater sediment microbial communities from an aquifer in East River, Colorado, USA - PLM3-1_50_b1 | ecosystem: Environmental > Terrestrial > Soil > Riparian zone | place: USA: East River... | reverse complement strand
GAGGACACCGTCGACGTGGACATCTTCAGCCCGATACGGCAGGACTGGCTGGACGGCACCGACACGTACTTCCACCGCAAGCCCGGCCAGTAGCGAGACGGCGGGCCGCCTACCAGACCTCGCAGCGCTTCCCGGGCAGGCGGACCATGGGCGCGTCGGCCGGGCACGCGAACGCCTCCTGGAACTCGGGCATGTTGGAGATGGACCCGATCACCCGGTACTTCGCCACGGGGTGGGGATCGGACTGGACCATCAGGCGCTGGAACTCGGGCCGCGCGGCGTCGCCGCGGAACTGGCCCCAGGCGATGAAGAACTGATGCTCCGGCGTGAAGCCGCCGATGGTAGGCGCGGGGGGCCTGCCCTCCCGCGACTTCTGGAATGCCCGGTAGGCGATGCGGGCGCCGGCGTAGTCGCCGATCGATTCCCCCAGCACGAGCTTGCCGTTGTGGTGGATGCCGGGCTCGATGAAGTAGCCCTCGAACTGGTCCACCACGCATTGCCCGCGCTGCTGGAACTTCTTCAGGTCGGCCTCCGTCCACCAGTTCTGCAGCCGGCCCTGGGCGTCGTACTGCGCGCCCTGGTCATCGAAGCCGTGGCTGACCTCGTGGCCGATCACCACGCCGATGGCCCCATAGTTGACGGCGTCCACCGCGTCCATGCTGAACGCCGGCGGCTGCAGGATCCCGGCCGGGAAGACGATCTCGTTCAGCAGCGGGTTGTAGTAGGCGTCCGAGGTGGGCGGGGTCATCCCCCACCGGCCGCGGTCCACCGGCTTGCCGATCTGGCGGCGGTCGTCCTCGACGTTGTACCGGCTCCCCGCCACCACGTTCGCCCAGTACGCGTCGCGGCGGATGGGAACCGCCGAGTAGTCCTTCCACGCGTCCGGGTAGCCGATCTTGGGGTTGAAGGTCGAGAGCTTCTCGAGGGCCTTCTTCTTCGTGTCTTCTCCCATCCACTCCAGGCCGCGTATGGTGTCGCCCATCGCGAGGAGGAGGTTCTTCACCAGCTCCTGCATGCGCGCCTTGGCCTCGGGCGGGAAGTACTTCTCGACGTACTTCCGTCCCAGCGCCTCGCCGAGCAGCGCGTCCGTCGACTCCGCGCAGCGCTTCCACCGCGGCTTCATCTCCCGGGCGCCGCCGAGGTAGCGGCTGTAGAAATCGAAGCTCTCTTCGACGAAGGGCGCCGACAGGGAGGGCGACGCCGCGCGCAGCAGGTGCCACTTGAGGTAGGTCTTCCAGGCGGCGAGCGGCGTTTCCGCGAGCTGGCGGTCCACCGCCTGCAGGAACTTCGGCTCCTGCACGTTGAGGTCGGCGCGCGCGATCCGGGCGGCTTCGAAGTATCCGGCCCAGTCGATCCGGGGCGTCAGCTCCTGGAGGTCCGCGAAGTTCATCTTGTGGTCGGTGGCCGTCGGATCCCGCAGGGCCACGTTGTCGAGGGAGGACTCCGCGAGCGCCTTCTCCATGGCGAACACCGTCTCCGCCGCGGACCGCGCTTCGGCCTCGCCCAACCCGGCGAGTCGGACCATCCTCGCGACGTGCGCCCGGTATTTCTCGCGCGCCTCCTGGAAGCGCGGCTCGGTCTTCACGTAGTAGTCACGGTCCGGGAGCCCGAGGCCGGCGGCGTAGACGGTGGCGATCACCTGCGAGGGCTCGTGATTGTCCGGCGAAGAGGCGACGCCGAAGGGCACGCTGACGGCCATGCCGTGGAAACGGGCGATCATCCGCTGCACCCCGGCCACGTCGCGGAGGCCGTCGACGTCGGCGAGCAGAGGCTTCAGGGGCGCGAGGCCAAGGCCTTCGATGCGGGCCTCGTCCATGCAGGACGCGTAGTGGTCGCCGATCAGCTGCTCGACGCTGCCGGGCGCCCACGAGCGGGAGGCCGACACCTCATCGAGAATGCCTTTGAGCCGCTCCTTGGCCGCCTCCCCCGCCTGCCACCTTCGGCTCCACCTGGTCATCGACGCCGGGATCGGGTTGGCCGCGCGCCAGGCGCCGTTGGCGAACTGATAGAAGTCGGTGCACGCCTCGACGCCGCGGTCGAGATCGCCCGTCTCGATCCCGCGCAACGCAGCGGGGTCCGCGGCCGTGGCCACGGGAGCGACGGCAAGGATCAGACACGGCGTGAGCAGGTTCATCTTCAGCCTCCGCGGGACCCAGCCGCAGTCATATCGCAATCATCGGCCGAGCGTCAAAGATTCAAGCCGTCGGATTGCAGCTCGCTCGGGAGGGCTTCATCGCGGTCGCACCCGACCTCGTCTCCGGCCACGGTCCCGGCGGCGGCGGCACGGAGTCCGCCGCGAGCCGCGACGACGTGGTGAAGCTCGTCCGGGAGATCACCCCCGAGGAGGCGACCACGCGGCTCAACGCCGTCCGCGACTACGCGATCAAGCTCCCGGCCGCGAACGGCAAGAGCGCCACCATCGGCTTCTGCTGGGGCGGCGCGCGCAGCTTCGCCTACGCGGCGGCGCAGCCGGCGCTGAACGCGGCCATCGTCTACTACGGCACCTCGCCCGAGGCTCCCGCCCTTGCCGCGATCAAGGCCCCGGTGCTGGGACTGTACGGCGGCGACGACGCGCGCGTGAACGCGACCATCGCTCCCGCGGAGGCCGAGATGAAGAAGCTAGGCAAGACGTACGAGCCGAACATCTACGAGGGCGCCGGCCACGGCTTCCTGCGGGGCCAGTCCCAGCGCGAGGGCGCGAACCTCAAGGCCACGGCGCAGGCCTGGCCACGCACCATCGCGTTCCTGCGCGCGCAGCTCAAGTGACGCGCCGGCCCAGCACACGATCCGCCTGCTCGGGGTAGAGGCGCCGCACGCAGTCCGGGCAGATGCCGTGGCTGAACTGAGCCTCGGAGTGTTCGTGGATGTAGGTCTCGATCTCGCTCCAGTATCCCTTGTCGTCGCGGATGTTCTTGCAGGACGCGCAGACGGGCAGCAGCCCGCTCAGCACCTTGACGCTGGCCAGGCCCTCCGCGACCTTGTCCTTCAGCTCCCGCTCCTGTCGTTTGAGGCCGGCCACCCGGAGGCGGTGGGCGCCGAAGCCGGCCAGGGCCAGCGCCCCCGCGCAAGCCGCGAGGAAGAGCCGCGTCTCGTAGAAGCGGGGCTCGACGCGAAGCGCGAGCGAGGCTTCCTCGGTGGCGGCGACGCCGTCCTCATTGGCGGCGCGGACGTGGAAGGCGTACCGGCCGGGGGGCAGGTTCGTGTAGGTGGCGACGCGGCGCGCTCCGGCTTCGATCCAGTCCCGATCGAACCCCTCCAGCCGGTAGGCCATCTCCATCCGCTCGGGAGCCAGGAAGCTCACCCCCGCGAAGCGGATCTCGACCCGCGGGCGCCCCGGCGGCACCGTCACGCCGCCCCCGGTCTCCAGCGGCCGGCCGTCGGCCAGGACCTGCTCGACGACCACTGAGGGCGGCACCTCGTTGCGGGGGAGCCGATCGGGGTCCACGCGCACGACGCCGTCGAGGGTCGGGAAGAAGAGCCCGCCCTGCTCGTCCTTCCAGAGCGCGGGGTTCCCACCGTTGCACTCGCTGCTCTTCATTCCGTCGCCGACGCCGAACAGGCGGGGGTGGACGGCGCGCGCGTTTCCCGACGCCACCGCCTCCAGCTCGGCCTTGGCGACCCGGAAGATCCCCCGGTTGCAGCTCATCCAGAGATGGCCCGAGGCGTCTTCGGTGATGCCGTAGATGATGTCGCTCGTCAGGCCCTCTCGCATCGTCCAGGCGTCGAAGCGTCCGTCTCGCAAGCGGAAGAGCCCGCCGCCGAATGTGCCGACCCAGACCGCTCCCGCCGCGTCGTCGTACAGCGACCGCACGAGAGAATCGGACAGGCCCTGGGCGGCGCCGAAGTTCGTGAAGCGGCCGTCCTGGAAGAGCGACAACCCACCGTAGGTGCCGATCCACAAGCGCCCTTGCCGGTCCTCGTGGATCACGCGGACGCGGTTGCCGGCCAGTCCCTCCCGCTCGCCATAGAGGACGAAGCCGCAGCCCTGGCGGCGCGCGACGCCGTTGCCGTCCGTCCCGACCCAGAGGGCGCCGTGCCGGTCGAGGAGGATCGCACGGACGGAGGCGACGGGAAGCCCGTCGCGGCCGGATAAGAACTCGAAGCGGCCCGCGTGGTAGAGAGAGAGCCCCAGCTCGGTCCCGATCCAAAGGTCGTTCCCGTCCCTCGCCACCGCCCTCACGATGCTCTGCTTCAGCGGGTCGGAGGGAAGGATCGTGAACGCACCGCCCTGGAGGCGATCGATCTGGCCTCCGTAGGCACCCACCCAGAGACCTCCCTGGCCGTCTCCGACGACGGTGTTCGCTGCCGGCTGCCAGCGCGGGTCGCGTGAGACGTACGTCACGACCTTTCCGTCCTTGAAGCGGTTCAAGCCGCCGCCGTCGGTGCCGATCCAGAGGCTGCGTTCGCGGTCGTAGGCGAGAGCGAGCACGACGTCCTGGCTCAGGCCCTCACGGCTGGTGAAGGCCTGGAACTCCCCGTCGTGGAACCGCGACAGCCCGCCGCCGGTCCCGATCCAGAGGACTCCAGCCGGATCGACGCGGAGAACCTGGATCTCCGCGTTTGGCAGGCCCTTCCGTGCCCCGTAGCTCGTGAACCGACCCTGCCGGAAGCAGCTCAGGCCCTTGCGTGTGCCCACCCAGACGCAGCCGTCGTGGCCTTCGGCGAGCGCGGTGACGACGTCGTCGGGCAGGCCGTCCTTGCGGGTGAAGACCGTGAAGCGCCCGTCGCGCCATCGCGCCAGGCCCCTCTGGGTGCCGATCCACAGGCTTCCGTCGCGGGCCCATTTAAGAGCGAGGACGCGATCATCGGGCAGGCCCTGGGCCACGCGATACACGGTGATCTGGCCCTTCTGGAACCGGTTCAGGCCGGCGTCCAAGGTCGCGAACCACAGCGTCCCGTCGGGCTCCTCGGCGATGGCGGTGGCGCCGTTGGCCGAAAGGCCGTCCCGCGTGGTGAAGGTCCGGAACGTCCCGCCCGAGTATCGCGTGATCCCGCCGTGAAACGTCCCGAACCAGAGCGCTCCGTCCCGGGCCTCGTAGAGGCTCTCGATGAAGTTGCGCGGGATGGCGGAGTTCGAGGTGTCGAACACCGTGAAGCTGAGGCCGTTGTAGCGGACGAGCCCCTCCTGGGTGGCGAGCCACAGGTACCCGTCCCGCGTCTGGACGATGGCCTGGACGGTGTTCTGCGGCAAGCCGTCCGCGATGCGCCAGACGTCGAGGCTGTACTGGGTGAGGGCGCGGTGGGGGTCCAACGCGCGGGCGGGGCTCGCCAACCCCAACAGCACGACCGCCACAGCGACCCGACGGCGCATGGGGAAACCATTGTAAGGGTATTCCCGACACGGCGTCGGTTTACAATTCGCGCGCATGAACGCTGGAGGTCGGTGCGTGGCCGTCACCACCGCGTTCGTCGCGTGCAGCGCGGCCCTTCTGGCCGCGGCGTCTCCCGACCCGGCGCTCGTGACCCCCATGCGGGTCGGGCGGCCCGATGCCCCACTCGCGCTCTCCGTATGGGCCCAGCAGGACTACTCGCACCTCGCCGCCCGCCCCGCGATCGCGCAGATCTTCACCGACGTGTTCCGCGAATGGGCTGAGTCCCACCCCGGCGTGCAGCTGCGCGTCTCCGTCATGCCCGCGCTCGAGCAGCACAAGGCCAAGCTCCTCCTCGCCGCCGCCGCGGGAAGGCTGCCGGACATCGCGTCGGTCGACAGCTTCTGGATGCCGCTGTTCATGGCCGGCGGCCACGTCCAGCCGCTGAACGACTACTGGCCGGAGGAGGACCGCGCCGACTTCCTGCCGTTCACCCTCGAGACGCTCTCGGATGCCCGCGGCAACGTCTACGGCGTGTGGCACGGCACCGATTGCCGCGTGCTCTACTACCGCAAGGACCTCGTGCCCGCCCCCCCGCGGACGTGGGCCGAGCTGCTGGACACGGCGAGCCGCGTCGCGCGCGAGCGCGGGATCGCCGGCTACCTCTACAACGCCGGGCGGTGGGAGGCGGCGGTGTTCGACCACCTGCCCATGTTCTGGGCCCAGGGCGGGGAGCTCGTCGACGGCGAGGGCCGCCCCGTGTTCGGGCAGGGCCCCAACCGCGAGCGCATGCTGAACGTCCTCACCTTCCTGCGCGACACCATCCGCACCGGCGCCTCGCCCCGCTCGGTGCTCGCGAACAACGACTACCAGCAGCTCACGTCGGCGGCCGCCGCCGGGGACGTGGCCATGTTCCTGGGCGGGAGCTGGCAGCTCCGCGACCTGGAGACGGGGCTCTCCCCTGCCGAGTTCGCGAAGTGGGACATGGCCCCCATCCCCCAGAAGGAGGCGGGGACCCAGTCCACGGGCACCGGCGGCTGGGTGTGGGTCGTCTTCGCCCGGGATCCCGCTCGCCGGAAGGCGGCCGCGGAGTTCCTGCTGACGGTGGAATCGCCCGCCAACGTGGGCCGCATCAGCCAGGTGGCGGGGCAGCTTCCCGTGCGCACTAGCGCGTACCGGAACGTCTCCTTCTTCCGCGACAACCCCTGGTACGCGCGCTTCGGCCGGATGCTCGTCCACGGCCGGGCCCGACCGGCGGTGCCGATCTACCCGGCGCTGTCGGAGCAGCTGCAGCTCGCGGTGGGCTACACCGTCTCCGGCGAGAAGACGCCCGAGCAGGCGCTCGAAGACGCCTGGAGCGCGGTGCGCGAGATCGACGCGAGGCAACGGAGCTCGAAGCCGTCCGGCCGGCCCGGGTTCGATGTGTTCACATTCCTGCCGGCCGCGATAGCCGCGCTGCTGGCCCTCTCCGTCATCGCTCCGCTGCGGGGCCGGCAGTCGGGTCTGCGCGCCTGGCTCACTCCGGCCCTGGTCCTGGTGGCGACGGTGCTCGTCTATCCGATGCTCGACCTCGTCCGGCTCGCCTTCACCGACACGCGCACGCACGGGGCCGCGTACTCCTACACGACCGCGAGCTTCCGCGCCCTCTTCGCCGATCCCGCTTTCTACGGCATGGTCGGGGTCACCCTCGTCTTCGTCGCCAGCTCGGTGGCGCTGCAGCTCGGCCTGGGGCTCGGCATCGCGCTGCTGATCGACGCCGCGCGCCGGCGCGGGGCGGCGGGCACGCTCGCCGCGCGGGTGGCAGTCGTCAGCGCATGGGTGATCCCGGGCGTGCTGGTGGGCGTGCTGTGGCGGATCCTCCTCGTGGAGAACCGCGCCGGGATCGTGAACTACTGGCTGTCGCGGGCCGGCATCGGGCCGCTGCCGCTGCTCTCGTCGGGGACGCTGGCCATGGCCTCCGTCATCGCCGCCAACACGTGGCGCGGCTGCGCCTTCACGATGATCCTGCAGTTCGCGGGGCTGCAGCGCATCCCGCGGGAGCTGCACGAGGCGGCCGACCTCGAAGGGCTCGGGGCCTGGGCGCGGTTCCGGATGGTGGTGCTGCCGATGATCGCGCCCGTCCTCGCGCTCAACCTGGCCCTCATCACGATCCAGACCCTGAACACGTTCGACCTCATCCTGCCGCTCACCGGCGGCGGGCCCGCCCGGCGCACGGAGGTGATCTCGCTCTACATGTACCGCTCCGCCTTCTACGGCCTGGAGGCGGGGCGGGCGGCGGCGGTGGCGGTGGTGATGCTGGCCCTCAACCTCGGCCTGGCTCTCGTGGCCGTGAGGCGGCTCCGCCGGCCGCGGGGCGGCGTGGCATGATGCTGTCCCCCGCACGCCGATGGTCGTTCCGGGTCGGCCTCGCCCTCGTGGCCGCCGCCTTCCTGGTCCCGCAGCTCTGGCTGGCCTCGATCTCTCTCAAGGACAAGGCCGGCATCTTCGAGTTTCCACCGCGGTGGCTCTCACCCGGCGCGTCGCTCGCCAACTACCGCTTCGTCCTCACCCAAACGCAGGTGCCGTGGTACCTGTGGAACAGCGCCAAGGTGGCCGTGGTCGCCACCGCCCTCACGCTGCTTTTCGGCGTGCCCGCGGCGTTCGTGCTCTCCCGCGAGCGCTTCGCTCGGCGCGAGGCGGCCGTCACCGCGCTGCTCGCGGCGCAGATGGTCTCGCCGATGGTGATGCTGGTGCCGATCTACGGCCTGGTGGCGGGCCTCCGGCTGCTGGACACCCACGCGGGCCTGGGGCTGGTCTACGCCTCGCTGCAGCTGCCGTTCACGATCACGGTGCTGAAGACCTTCTTCGACGCGCTCCCGGCCTCGGTGCTGGAGGCGGCCCGCCTCGACGGGGCCTCCCGCCTGCGCACCTTGTGGTCGATCGTCCTGCCGCTGGCCGCACCCGGCCTCGCCGCGGTCGCGATCTTCGACCTCGCCTCCTACTGGGCGGAGTTCTCGATCGCCCTCGTGCTGCTCGACTCGCAGCAGCGCTTCACGATCCCGGTGGGCCTCTTCAGCTTCCAGAGCGGCTACGAGACCGACTGGCACCTCGTGGCGGCGGCCAGCTTCATCGGCCTCGTGCCGGTCATCGGCGCCTTCGTCCTCCTCCAGCGATACTTCGTCGCCGGCCTCACCGCGGGGGCGGTGAAGGGTTAGCGGCAGGTGATCCAGCCCTCGCGCCGGAGGAAGGCCTCGACGTCGCCGGCGGCCACCCGGTGGCCCAGGGCGTTCCAATGCCCTCCTTGCCGGTGGTAGGGGCCGCCGAGCAAACCCCGATCCGCATGGCGAAGGGGTTCGGTGAGGTCGAGGACCGGAAAGCCCGCCGCCTGGCCGGCGGCGGTCAGCAAGCGGGCCACCCTCCCCCGGTCCCAGCGATAGTCGTCGACGCCGTATCGGAGCCGAGTCAGCTCCCAGTCTTTCTCGCTGATTTCCATCTTGCTGGGGACGTAGGCGACCAGCAGCTTCGCCCCGTGAGACTTCGCTTCAGCGTCCAGGAGGCGTAGGAGATGGACCGTGAAATTCCAGTCCTGGAGGATGGCCGGGGGGGGATGACGCGAGTAGACCTGCAGCTCGAGGCCGGGCTCCGCCCGCTCGATCCGGGGCCAGAGCCGTAACCCCGCGAGTCGATTGTAGAAGCGAGGAGCGGCCGTCATGAGCCGCATTCGGACCCATTCGAAGGCCGCGGAGCGGCCGGGCGGGGAGGCGCCGGCTTCGGCTTGACTCCGGACGGGCGCCGGTGCCGGTACCGGATAGTTGATCACGCGGGGCACTCCCCCGGCGAAGGTGAACAGCGGCTTCGGCGCCGAGCCGACGTGGGCCCGACCGTTGTAGACGATGTCGTTGTAGTAGAGGAAGAGGACGACGATGGTCGGCGAATAGCGGGCGCCCTCCTCCCGATAGAAGAGATACTCCTGGTCCGTGCTGTAGCCGACGGTGCCCCCGTTGACGACCTCGCAACGGCAGCCCGGCCGGTCGAGGAGCCTTTCGAGAGCCTGCGAGACCGCGTCCTCGAGCCGGACGCTGAAGCCCTCGGCAAACGAATCGCCGAGAATGAGGATCCGGCGCCGGCCCGCCGGCGCTGCGTACTCCCGCTCGCGGTCCCGGAGCCCTCTGGAGTTGATGATGTAGGGACCCTGGGGGAAGTTCACACGCGCCCCGGGGCGATGGCGCCACCCGAGGAGTGGGTCGGCTTCCGTGTAACGCCCGGCAATCGGCCCGGACGCTGCGACTCGCATGGCCCGGGCCGCCAGCTCCATGAGGCCCAGTGCGAAGGCCAGCGAGAAGAAGGCAAACAGCAGGTTCACGAGGACAGCGGTGCGCCGGCTCATACGGCACGCCGATTATACGCCTTGCTCAGAAGAGACCTCGTACGGCCGCGCGGGGACCGGCGGGCGAGCGAGCGACTACTGGAAGATCCCGAAGTGGCCCAGGAGCCACCAAAGGAGGATGAAGATGATGATCGTCGAGAAACAGCCGCCGCCCAGCTTCTTCGCCCCGTAGCCGGCAGCAATCCCCCGCAACAGCTTGCTCATGTCCTATCCCCCCGCTGACGTGTGGCTCCTGTTTCGATCGTAGCGTCGGGAGGAGGAAAGCGGGGGACGCCGGAGCGAATCTTCAGTGCTCCTGCCAGTCGCGGGAGCGCTCGACGGCCTTCTGCCACCGGCGGTATCGCTGGTCGCGCTCGGCCGGGCTCATGGCGGGGGTGAACTCCCGGTCAAGGGCCCAGTTCCGCCCCACGTCGGCGGCGTCCTTCCAGTAGCCGACGGCCAGGCCCGCCAGGTAGGCGGCGCCGAGGGCGGTGGTCTT
>Ga0184632_10001312_pt1 | contig 10153 bp, 8 predicted proteins | sample PLM31_50_b1_FD_133153 | JGI IMG/M metagenome (GOLD analysis project Ga0184632, IMG submission 133153) | Groundwater sediment microbial communities from an aquifer in East River, Colorado, USA - PLM3-1_50_b1 | ecosystem: Environmental > Terrestrial > Soil > Riparian zone | place: USA: East River... | reverse complement strand
GGTCCGGTCTTTTGTAGGCCGCAGCGCGGCGTGCAAAGCCCAGGGTCAATAGATCGACGTCCAAGCCGGCATTCGTCTCCTGGTTAACAAATTGAACCAACTTTTTCTTTGCCTTCGCGTGCGACTGCCAAATCTCCTCTTTCGGAATACCAAATGCGTAACGAAGGCTGAAATTGTCCTGTCTCCAGCCCGGTATGTAATGATCATAAAGTTGCGAAAATGACTCTGTGGCCCATGTCTCAGCATGAACACCATTCGTGATCGCATCCACAGTGTAACCGGCAAACATGAGCCTCGATATCTCACCGTGCTTCTTAGCTACGCCGTTGACATAATGGCTGAGATTTAGAGCCAGATAGGTCATATTCAACAGATCACCGCAGCAAAAGACGTCGCGCATCTCGTCAACTTCACGGCGACTGAGAACACGATTCACAAGATCCAAGGGAAACTTATCTTGACCTGCAGGCACCGGCGTATGGGTTGTAAAGACGCACTTCTTTCGCACTGCCTCTATGTCGGCCTGGACGATGGATTCCCTGCCATTCTGTTGAGCCTCCTCATCCAGTAACTCGATGGCGAGGAGACTGGCGTGCCCTTCGTTCATATGGAACCGCCGGATTTGGTCGTAGCCCAAGGCGCGGAGCATCTTCACCCCGCCGATCCCGAGAATCATTTCTTGGCAAAGCCGGTAGTGCTGATCGCCCCCGTAAAGGTAGTGGGTCAAAGTTCGGTCCCATTCGGAATTTTCCGGCAGGTCGGCATCCAAGAAATAAACCGGTACCTTGAAATCTCCATTGCCCGACACTTCATATTTCCACGAGCGCAACTGAACGGTACGACCCTCGATGGCGACGGCGGTTCGCTGTGCCATCTCAGTTAGGAAATCTTCCACCATCCAATCAACCGGTTCTTCCGTCTGCCTGCCGCTTGAATCCAGCCGTTGGTAAAAGTAACCCTTGCGATGAAGCAGCGTCATTCCGACCATCGGAACTTTAAGATCCGCGGCAGCACGGATGGTATCGCCGGCGAGAACACCTAAACCGCCGCTGTACGTGGGCATCCCGTCCTCTATTCCTATTTCCATCGAGAAATATGCAATGGACCTATAATCGGCTGGGCGGGAGACTTGGGAATGCACTGCATCTTGTGTCATGCAACAACTCCAAACGAACTGCGAGGAAGATAACGCACACTCTATGCCACGGCAATTGCGCAAAAAGATTCCTTTTTTTTGGCCACCGCGATAAACTTGATAGGGGCAATTCCCGTTGATGAGAATCTGCACGCAATGAATCGCAAACCTGCGAAGAATCTGCGTAGTAATTTTGATTCAAGCTTGCGCTATTGGGAATCTGATCCACGGCAACGGGGCACATATCTTGCTGATTGCGAGAGAGGCACCGCAAAGAACGCAAAGGACACACAGCTTTTGGGATCGATTGGATTGAGCCGCAATCGCCAATCAATATTTTTGTGATCTATGTGTTCTATGCGGTTAAATCTTGAAACATACGCACCGGAGGGGAGACCGATGATAGCAGACGCCTCGAAAGAAATTCCAGGGGACACAAAGACCTCAACTGCCCGCACCAATCGGGAGCGAGTCCTCATCATGGGTGCGGCAGGCCGAGGTTTTCACACCTTCGACATCTGCTTCCGTGACCATCCTGAATACGAAGTCGTGGCGTTCACCGCCGCTCAGATCCCGGGAATCGAAGACCGTCGCTATCCGCCATCGTTGAGCGGGCCGCTCTACCCCGGCGGTATTCCTATCTACGCGGAAGAAAAACTCGAAGAGTTGATTCTCGAAAAACAAATTCAGCAAGTGATCTTTGCCTATAGCGACGTCTCCCACGTCACGCTTATGCATCTCGCTTCTCACGTGCTGGCCAGCGGTGCCGACTTTCGCCTCATCGGTCCGGAGCGGAGTTTCCTTACGTCCTTACGGCCGGTCATTTCCGTTTGGGCCGTCAGTACCGGCTGCGGGAAAGACTCCGTGGTCCGGAGAATTTCGGCGCTCATCCGGGGTCACGATTTGCGTCCCGTGGTGGTGGCCAACCCATGCCCTATGGCGATCTAAGCCGGCAAGCGGTGCAACGATTCGCTACAGTAGAGGATTGCGACCGGCAAAAAATGCACCATCGAAGAGCGTGAGGAATATGAACAACATATCGCTGAAGGCGTGGTTGTATACGCCGGTGTGGATTACGCCAAGGTTCTGGATGCCGCCGAGAAAGAAGCCGACGTCATTTTATGGGATGGCGGCAATAACGACTGGCCTTTCTTCAGGCCTGATCTGGAGATCGTGCTCGTTGATCCTCACCGGCCGGGCCATGAGCTGCTCTACCATCCGGGGAAACCAACCTGCGGCGCGCGCGGGTGCTGGTCATAAACAAAAACCGACTCAGCGCCGGTCACCGGCGTGCAGCAAGTGATGCACAACATTTCAGCGATCAATCCGAACGCCACGGTGATCCAGGCGCGCTCGAATATTACGGCTGACAAGCCCTCTCTCATATCCGGCAAACGAGTTCTAGTAGTCGGAGACGGTCCGACGTTGACTCATGGTGAAATGAGTTACGGCTCAGGGACTATCGCGGCCCAAAGACATAGCGCCGCAGAGATCGTCGACCCAAGACCTTCCGCGCGAGGAAGTCTTGTCGAAACGTGTCGTCGTTACCCTTGGGTTGGCAGGGCGGTTCCGGCCATGGGCTATTCGAAATCACAACTGGAGGATCTCGCCGCCACCATCAACTCGACGCCGTGCGACAGCATCGTCGTGACTACTCCCGTGGACCTGGCTTGGCTCATTTCACTTCCCAAGCCCCATTGCCGGGTGCGTTACGACCTGGAAGAAATCAGCCGTCCCGATCTGGCTGACGTCTTGGCCAATTCCCTCCGGCAATGGCTAAATTGCGAGGGAGTAGAGTTCGATAATTTTCTTTAAGTTTAGAAAAGGAATTGTAGGCAAACAGGTTTAACGCTGGATGGTTGAAAGATAGTCCGCGATTACCTTGACCTTGGCAGCCGAAGCGCCTGCAGGGTCTTTTTGCCCCGAGGCTTGTTTCTCAAAAATCTCTCCCCACACTGGCATCTTCGACTCACCATGGGCGCTGATTCTGGTTTTTCCCTCGATCGAAGCCATCACTTTCTCCAGCGGAAAGACTCCGTTGTTCCTTTTTCGAAGCTGCGTTAGGTCCGCTGGCTTGACTTTTAGGGAGCGGCTAACCGGACCGTCACCCTTGCCATCAACGCCATGACACGAACCGCAATACTTGAGAAAATAGGCGCGGCCTTGATCGCTTTCAGCCGCCCAAGACATCGATCGAACCATCCCGAGCCCTAAAACAACTGCGCACGCTACGATTGTGAGTCTTGCGTTCATTCAGATCTCCTTTTCGTCCTACTTCCGGCCCTCTAACCGCAGCCATTCTTAACTAAAAGACACAGTCAAGGCAACATCGCTGTGAATTTTGTGTCTCCTATGGATTCCAAACCCATATCGTCAGCAGCGACTGGACAAAACCATCTACCGGCGGGTGCCAAACGGAGAATAAGAAGACAAGATAATACTGCTCGGACTTGCCTTTCTGCCGGACCCGGCTTAACTAATTAGCATCAATCATACTCAGACCCTACTGGACGCGCACGTCAAACCAGCCTCTGCCACCGGCCTTTCCGAGCAGGAGGCCCATGAGCGGCTCAAAGAAGACGGGTTCAACGAACTTCCCTCCTCCGCCCGGCGCACCACGCTCGCCATCGCCCTTGGCGTCGCTCGCGAGCCGATGTTTCTCCTACTGATCACCAGCGCGGTGATTTACCTGGCCCTCGGGGACGTGCGCGAAGCGTTGATCCTATCGGTCTCCGTTTTCGTCATCATGGGCATCACGATCTTTCAGGAACGGAAAACCGAGCGGGCCCTGGAAGCGCTGCGCGATCTTTCGAGCCCACGCGCGCTCGTGATACGCGACGGCGAACAAAAACGCGTCGCGGGGCGCGAAGTCGTGCGTGACGATATTTTGATTCTCACCGAGGGCGACCGCGTGCCGGCGGACGCCGTGCTGTTTGAATGCAACGACTTGATGGTGGACGAGTCTTTACTCACCGGCGAATCGGTGCCGGTGCGAAAAAAAGCATGGGACGGGATGCAAAGCTTAACTCGCCCGGGTGGGGACGATCTTCCCTTCGTTTATTCCGGAACCATGTTGGTACAAGGCCGCGGCGTCGCCAGAGTTCTGGCCACGGGCCCAAGGACGGAGTTTGGAAAAATCGGCAAGGCCTTGGAATCCGTCGAGACCGACGAGACGTTTCTTCAGAAAAGATCCGGCGCGTTGATCCGGAATTTCGCTGCTATCGGGCTTTCACTTTGCGCTCTGGTTGTCCTCCTCTATGGGATTACCAGAGGTGACTGGATCGGCGGATTCTTGGGGGGAATAGCGCTGGCCATGTCACTTTTACCCGAAGAAATCCCTGTCGTATTGACGGTTTTTCTCGCTCTCGGAGCCTGGCGGATGTCCCGGCGCCAGGTGCTGACCCGGCGCATGCCTGCCATTGAAACCCTAGGCTCCGCTACCGTGCTGTGCGTCGATAAGACCGGCACTCTTACGCTCAACCGTATGTCAGCCAGCCGGATCTTTGTCGGCGGACAGTTCCATGACCTGGACATAAACACACCTGGATCTCTGCCAAAACAATTCCACGAGGCCGTTCGCTTTGCACTGCTCGCCAGCGAAACAAATCCGTTCGATCCTATGGAGAAAGCCTTCAAGGAGCTCGGCGACCGTTATCTCGATCAAGTAGAGGGCGAGCGGCCATGGAGCTTGGTGCACGAGTATTCGCTATCGCCGGAACTTTTGGCCCTCTCTCATGTTTGGAAGTCCCCAACTGATGAAGCCTATATCGTCGCAACTAAAGGCGCGCCTGAAGCCATTGCCGAGCTTTGCCATTTTGACTTAGCGCAACGCAAACAACTTTCGCTGAACACCGATACCATGGCTACAGACGGGCTGCGGGTTTTGGCCATTGCAAAATCCCACTTCCAAGGGACTGCTTGGCCTAACAGTCAGCACGACTTCGACTTTGAGTTTCTCGGCCTGATAGGCCTCTCTGATCCTATCCGGCCTTCAGTTCCCCCTGCCCTCCGTGGATGTTACAGCGCCGGAATCAAAGTCGTCATGATCACCGGCGATTATCCGTCAACCGCGCGAGCCATAGCTCGCAAAATCGGTTTGAAGCCAGGGGCCGAGGTAGTGAGCGGCATCGAAATTGAGCAAATGCCGAACGCTGAGCTGCGCCGGCGCATCCCAGGAATCAACATATTCGCCAGAGTGCTGCCCGAGCAGAAGTTGAATTTAGTGGAGGCGTTCAAAGCCAATGGCGAGATCGTGGCGATGACCGGTGATGGCGTGAACGATGCGCCTGCACTCAAAGCGGCACACATTGGTATCGCCATGGGCGGCCGGGGCACCGATGTGGCTCGCGAAGCGGCGTCATTGGTGCTCCTCGACGATGATTTCGCCACGATCGTAGAAGCGGTTCGTTCCGGGCGGCGCATCTTTGACAATCTTCAGAAGGCCATGGCATTTATCTTTGCGATCCATGTGCCGATTGCTGGGCTGGCGTTGATTCCGTTGGTTCTGCATTGGCCTCTCATTCTGTCTCCGGTTCATATCGTATTTCTCGAACTCATCATCGATCCGGCCTGCTCGATCGCCTTCGAGGCCGAACCCGAAGAGGCGGGTATCATGAATCGTCCACCGCGCGATCCCCACGAGCCGCTTTTCGGAAGAAACAGAATTCTTTTCAGTTTATTCCAAGGCATTGGCGTACTGCTTACGGTTCTCCTAATCCTTGGGCTCGCGGTCCACCTTGGCCAAGACGCTGCCTATGTGCGGGCGCAAACGTTTACGACTTTGGTCGCCGGCATACTAGGTTTGATCTTTGCGAATCGATCTTGGTCACAAAGCATGATTTCAACCCTTGGTTCTCCCAATAAAGCTCTTTGGTGGGTTGTTGGAGGAGCTATTGCTTTTCTCGTTTCAGTTTTATACGTCCCCTATTTGCGCGAGGTATTCCGCTTTGCTGCGCTGCCGCCCGCGGAGCTGGCTATTTGTCTTGGCGCCGGGCTGCTCAGCGTAGTGTGGTTTGATATTGTCAAGGTAGCGCGTAGCAGAGGCGCCAGAACCACCTAAAGGTAGTGTTACTTGCGGGAACGATTCGGATTTCAAAACAGAATAGCTTTAACGCTTCTCGCCTTTTGCTTCACGGCCTCTGCTTGCGTTTCAGAACGTCTTCTGCTCGGGTGAACGTTGCGATCATTCGGCTTGCCAAATTTTCCGGGTACGTTTCCTTAAAACTCTTGTAGGATCTTGGAAGGTAGGCATTGCAGAGCGCTTTCTTTGTCCTTATCGTACAAGAGCGGCATTATAAAAATCTTGATCTAACAGGTAGCAGCAAAGTCCCGAGGCTATCAGGACAAATTTGGCTTGGTTAAAAATCTCAATGCAATTTCCAGACGGGGAAGAGATCGCGCTACAAAAAGAGAGTGGCATTTCCCTTTCCATAACACCCCACCATTAAGATTTCCTGCGTCATTCCCGAGCGGGCACCGCGATACCGCTCGCTGCAGCACCCGCCACAGGAAGACATGATTCATTTACTTCGTTAAGGACCGCACGTAGCTTAAAACTTGCTTTTGCTCGTCCTTACTGAGCGTTTTTTGCGCCGGCATTTTTCCCGCTCCCTCGGCAATTACTTTGAGGAGCTGCTCATCAGACTTTTGGGTCGCATCCTTGCTTGTAAGATCTAATCCCTTTTCCCCTAAGACCTTAGCCATGGCCGGATTGCCTTTGCCATCCTTGCCGTGACAGCTAACACAGGATTTTTCAAAGATGGCCTTACCCGCGCTCGCATCCGCCGCCAAGGCTGCACCCGTCCAGGACCATGCGATCCAGAGTCCCAAAATGGCACTGACTATTTTTCTATCCATCGTCGTTTCTCCCTTCGACTTAACTTTTTTTCACTGTGGATTCTGTGACAGCTTTCCAACTATGGGGTTTATGACAATCAACACACCGCGTCAATGCTTTTTGGTCGAAATGGCGGCGATCCTCTGTAATTTGCGGGTGACATCCCAGACAATCGGAGAAAGTCAATAAGGGCCGGCTGTGGGGTTTATGGCAGTCGGCACAACCGAACTGCATTGGCGCTTGGACCGGAAATGTCTCTCCCTTGACCGACATACCGCTGTGGCAACCTAAACATGTCTCGCTCTCGGGCTTTAGGCTGCTGATCTTAGCTGTAAACTGGTGACATGTCGTACAGTGGAATGCCTTCATCCCGCCGATATTCGCAGTGGCCTTGGAGTGGCATGTAACGCATTCTTTGGTGGTTGGTTTCACCGCGTGTAAAGACGGCAAATGGCATGACAGGCATTCTAAATTAGCTCTCTTGACATGAAGCTCATGTCCCGCCGTCTGGCTGATTTGCGGCCAATTCGTCTTGTCGTTCAGATGACAGTCTTCGCAAACCCTTCTGTTAAGCCTGGTATGCGGCGGAACATTTTTTATATCTGAAATCGCCCAGCTCCAGACAATACGAACGCGATCTTGAATATTCTGTTGGTGGCAAACATGACAATCCAGCTTATTGTGAGGACCTTGCTTCCAGGTAGTCCATGCCGTGGCCATCAAATGACATGAGGCGCAAAATTGGGGATCATGCTCGACGTATTGGTAACTGCGATAGCCGGCAAAGCCGATTCCCACGACCACTAAAAGAAAGATACTAAGCGCTATGATGCGAAATCGCGCCATATGGAGGCTTTTCTTCAATATAAGACTTTTCGACTTCAAAAATCATGCGGAATTATTTTGTTGGACTCATGGTGTATCCGAGGTAAGTCAACAAGACCATGTACAAGATAAGCGTGATTCCGAAAGCCGCAGGAAGGAGACTCGGCTGCCCTGACGCTGTGCGCCGGTCGAGGAAAGGTACGAGAATGAGCATCACCCCGACCACACCGAATGCAAGAACACCGAGAAGCTCTCCCTCGATACCTAGAATATAACTGGGCAAGAGTTTCAGGGTTTGAAACATGGCCATGAAATACCATTCCGGCTTGATCCCGATCGGCGCGGGCTGAAACGGATCGGCCTTCTTGCCCAGCTCGGCCGGGAAATAGGCCGCAAGCGCAGCAAGCACACCGAGCGCGCAAAGCCAACCCACTAGATCGCGCAGGAAAAAGTTTGGGAAGAAAGGCATTACGCGCTTGGCCTTGCCTTCCTGTTCCTCGCCAGGCGGGCTACTCATGCCATGTTTCTGCACCAGGAACAGGTGAAGACCCAGCACGATCGTAACAATGGCCGGCAGTACGGCCACGTGAATGCCGTAAAAACGCGTCAACGTTGCTCCCGTCACATCATCACCGCCACGCAGCAATCTGCGCATGAAAGAGCCGATGATGGGCACGACGCCCGGTATTTCTGTTCCCACTCTTGTGGCAAAGAAAGCAAGTTCATTCCACGGCAGGAGATATCCGGTGAACCCGAAGGCGAGGGTCAAGCAAAGCAATACACCGCCCGAGAGCCAGGTCAATTCGCGCGGTGCGCGATAAGCCTTTTCAAGCAGGGCACTGAAGAGATGGATGAACATGGCAAAGACCATCAGATTAGCGGACCAAGCGTGAATCGACCTGACCAGCCAGCCGAACTGTACCTCCGTCATTAGAAATTGGATGGACTCATAGGCCTCGCCGGCGCTGGGTCGATAATAGAGCAAAAGAAGAATGCCGGTGCTGACCTGAATCATAAAGAGAAACAACGTCATCCCACCGAAATAATACCAAAACGTGTGGCTGTGCACCGGCACTTCTTTCTTCTTGGCGAGATATTCGATATCCCCCAGCCCGATTCTTTCATCGAGCCAGTGCCACAATTTACCGTGCTTTGGGCTCTGGTCTTCCATGCTTAGCCCCTTTTGCTCACAATGATCTGATCGCTTCTGACATTCACGGTGTACTCTTCCAAGGGCTTCGGCGGCGGTCCTGCGACATTCTTACCGTTCAAATTGAAATGGCCATTATGACAGGCGCACCATATTTCGCTGAGATCTGGCCGGTATTGAACGATACAGCCAAGATGAGTGCAGGTCGCAGAAAACGCTTTTAACTCGCCGGCAGGTGTATCGATCAAAATCGCAGGCTGACTGCCGAAGCGAACAATTTGCCCGCTGTTGGGTTTGATATCTTGCGGCTTGATGGCGAGGGTCACCGTGCGGGCTGAAGACTCTTCACCTTGTGGCGGAATAAGGTAGCGGCTTATTGGGTAAAGAACTGAGACGGCAAACGCCCCGGCAGTGGTCCCGAGGAACCAATTGAGAAAATTTCTGCGCGTAATATCATTGGGGGGTAATGCCTGATCTTTCGCCATAACGTTTCGGTCCCTATCTCCGTTTGATCTAAGTGGGTTGAATTCCCCGCAGCTTGCTGCGTAGAAGTTGCACCCTCCCGAAGTCCGTCATTCCCCCATGCTTTTAGCGGGAATCCAGGGAGGTTCGGACTGGACCCCCGATAAAAACATTCGGGGGTGACGCCCTTGGGATAAACTCAATTTTTTCACGGTTTTCTTTCCATCTGGCGTATTTTCAGGACCAGTCCAACGATCAGAGTTAGAATGATCAGAACTGAAACTGCCAATCCTTTGCGGCGAAACTGAAGTTCGTCGAGCGCCCTTACCCCCCGTGCGCGCGCTTTGTCACTGATTTCTAAACCCGGCTTAACCTCAGCATTCACGCCATCCAAATTGAACCCGTGAATCGCTGCGCGGGCTTTTACGAGGGCCGTCTTGGCTCCGTTTAACTCAAAGAGAGGTTGGCTGACTTCCATGCCGGCATTTTCCGCCTTCGCCAGGGTGGCATGCGCGGCCTCATAGTCTGTCCTGAGCCTTTCGATGGTTTCCCGCATTGCAACCGCCGTTTTACCGCCTGTATCCTGCGGCGTATGGCAATTTCCACAGATGGCTTTATCGCCGACGCCGAGCATCGCATCACTGGTTTCGAGTATCTCATGATTACTGTGGCAGGTGGCGCACCCCGGAATTCCCATCTGGACAAAGAGCTGTCCGTGCCGGCTCTTGTTAAAGAGCTCTGCGTT
>Ga0184632_10001311_pt1 | contig 10155 bp, 10 predicted proteins | sample PLM31_50_b1_FD_133153 | JGI IMG/M metagenome (GOLD analysis project Ga0184632, IMG submission 133153) | Groundwater sediment microbial communities from an aquifer in East River, Colorado, USA - PLM3-1_50_b1 | ecosystem: Environmental > Terrestrial > Soil > Riparian zone | place: USA: East... | reverse complement strand
TCGAGCGCATCGCGCTTCGTCGGGTCGAGGCCCATGCCGACCGGCAGCAACGCGAACGGCGAGCGGCTCCCGAAGAGTCGATCGCGAACGACCCGTACCTGGCTGGCGGGTACGCCCCGAACGTCATGCCTGCCGTCGGTGAACATGATCAATGCCGGCCGGACCGCGTCCGCCGGAAGGTGCGTCGCCGCCCGCTCCATCGCCGCGACGTAGTTCGTGTCGATCCCGATCTGCCGCGTAAGTGCGGGCTGGAGACCCCTTCGATACGCGTTCGCGACCAATCGCAGGCAGCGGGCGAACCGTGCGACGGCGGGTGCGTTGTCGAGCAGCCGCAGATCGGCGCAACCTTCGTATTCGGCCGCTTTCGCGGCGAACTGGACGATCGTCACCGTGGTGTCGCCGGCGGCGAGTTCCGACGCCGTTTCCTCGACCCGATCCGCGATTCGCTCGAGGGCGGCGCCGAAGCGGTTCCGATCGGCCGGCTCCTCGAGGATCGACGCCGAGAAGTCGAGGACGAGGACGACGTCGGACCGGTCCGCCGCGGTTTGCGCGTGGACGTTCGGTAGCGGGGCGCCGCCCAGGAGCAGCGCCGCTACGGCGGTCGCGACGACAGCAAGTCCCCGATGACCCAAGCGACTCAATGGTGCCCCCGTGCGTTCGTACGGGCCAATTGTCGCCCGCTGGGGTGGCGCGAAACCCCAGTGCCCTGTCACCGTCGAGAAGATCGGATCGCTCGCTGAGGTTTCGCGTGTCGACGATGACTCGCGCGCTCGGTACCTTCAATACCAAACGAAAGTACTGGGTGCATCTGCGCACCGTGGCAGAAGCCAATAAACCTCAACGATTCCGTTCGGCCCGCACGAACAGCGCGGTCCCGAGGGCGATGAACCCGACGAATGACACCACGATCACCGTTGCCACCACGGGGGCCGGTGAAAGCTCGGGCGGGACCAGCCCGGGCTGGGTCGCGTAGTACACGTGCCGGACCGCCTCGACCGCCCAGCGCATCGGCGAGATGGCGGACAACGCGGCCAGCACGGGCGGCAGGGCGTGGATCGGGTTGAACACGCCCGCCAGGAAGAACTGCGGCAACATCACGAACGGGAAGATCTGGTTGGCGGTCCGTTGGCTGGTGATGCTCGACAGCAAGAGGATCCCAAACGCGCCACCGTAGATGGCCATCGCCAGGACGATCGGCAGGACGGCCAGGAGCGTCTGCGGCGAGACCGGGATCCCCAGCAGGACCGCCAGGCCGAGCACGGCGAGCGCCTGGGGCAGCGCCACCAGTGACTCGCCGATGATCTTGCCCGCGACGATGGAATATCGCGAGATCGGGGAGACGAAGATCTCCTGGCTGAAGTCCTCCTCGCGGTCGGCGATGAGCGAGATGATCCCCATCGAGGCCGACTGCCAGACGGACTGGGCGAGGACCCCCGTGAACACGAAGGTCGTGATGTCGATCCCGCCCGCCTCGCCGAACCCCGCTTGCAACGTGGGCCCGAGGAGGAGCACCAGCGTCAGCGGCAGCGCGAAGTCGGCCAGGATCCGCAGTCGATCGCGCAGCAGCTTGACGAGATCGCGGTGCGCAATGACAAGGATCGCCGAGATTTCAGCCATCGGTGGGACCCTCGGCGCGGGCGACGATGGCCATGTAGGCGTCCTCGATGCTCGGCGACTCGGTCCGGACAAGGGTCAGCGGCGTCTCGATCGCCTTCAGCGTCGCGTGGATGCTCCGGCCGTCGAGCGGGATCGTGTACGGGCCCTCGCCGATCGGGCGTAGCCGGAGCCGTTCGAGCTCGAGCCGGAGGTGCCCCCGGTCATCGGCGTCGACCACCAGGGATTCGCGTGAGAGGTCGGCCTTGAGCTGTGACGGCGTCCCCTCGGCGACGATCCGGCCACCGTCGATGATGCAGATCCGGTCAGCCTGCTCCGCCTCCTCGAGGTAGTGGGTGGTCAGGAAGATCGTCGTGCCGCTCTCCTCGCGGACCGTCCGGAGGTGCTCCCACAGGGTTCGGCGGGTCGGCGTATCGAGGCCCGCCGTCGGCTCGTCGAGGAACAGGACCCTGGGTCGATGCATCAAGCTGCGGACGATCTCGAGCTTGCGGCGCATGCCGCTCGAATAGGTCCGGATCGGATCGAAGATCTCGCGCTCGAGCCCTAGCAGGCCCGACAGCTCGCCCACCTGGCGGCGGTAGGCCGCGGGCATGAGCCGGAAGGTCGGCCGGTACGGATAGAGCCCGAACAGGATCGCGTGGAAGCGGACGTTCTCCTCGGCGGTCAGGTTCTGGTCGAGGCTCGGGCGCTGGAAGATGATCCCGACCCGCCTGCGCACGGAACTCGCATCGGCCACGATGTCGTGGCCGTCGATCGTCGCGCTGCCGGCCGTTGGTGCCAGCGTCGTCGTCAGGATCGAGATGGTCGTCGTCTTGCCCGCGCCGTTCGGTCCGAGCAGGGCGAAGAAATCGCCCGCGGCGACCTCGAAGCTGATCCCGTCGACCGCGTTGCGCTTGGCCTTCCGATAGCGCTTCTCGAGGTGCTGGACGTCGATCACGGGCTTCAGCCTACGTCGGCGACGTCACTTCGGGATCAGTCGGCCGTCAGGCCTGGTCGCGCCGGACCAGGATCCCCAGGTACGCCTTCCACGGCCCGACCGCCCCATCGTAGCTGCCGGCCAGTGCCGCGTAGATCTGGGCGACGTGGTCGAGATCGTGGACGGCCCACGTCGCGAGGAGCTGGCGCATCGTCACCTCGCCGAGCTCGGGATGGCGGCCGACGCGGTCGAGGTCGTCCTCGCCGACGAGCTCGCGCAACCGGGCCAGGCTCTCGCCACGGAGCTGGTCGAACCGGATGATCAACTCGGCCAGCGGCACGCCCTTGTCACGCTCGACATGCTGGAAGCGATCGAACGGCTCGAACGGCCTGTCGGTGCCCTGCTCGAGGATCATCTCGGCGCGAGGGATCCAGTCATCGAGCTCGGCCGAGATGAGGTGACCGACGACGTCGCGCGGCGTCCAGCCGTCGGACGTGTCGGGCGTGTCCAGCCACGGATCCGGCAGGCCGTAGAGCAGCTCGCGCACGACCCGTGGCGTGCGCTCGAGGAGCGCGATCGTCTCGGCGAGGAACGGGTCGGTCATGCCTGGAGGATACGACGGTGCCGATCCGCGTCCCACGGTGTCTCAGCCATCATCGCGGACGGCGTCTGACCGGTCGGGACTTGCTCACTAAGGGTACGAGGAATGACAGTTCCGGTCGCGAGGTAGCACGTCTTCGCGTGGACCGTGCGATCGGGCGCCGCCCGGTTGGGCGAGCTAGTGGATCTTGATGTTGCCGCCCTTCAACGGGCCTGAGGCGCTGAACACGATCGAGTTTGCGCTGTCGCGGATCACGATCGCAAATGTGTCGGGCGTGGTTCTTCTCTGGGCACCGTCGCCGAAGGCCCGCTGGTCGTCGTTCACGCGAGCGTGCAGCACAATCCAGGCGAGCAGCCCGCGGCTGTCGTGCACATCTTCCGGTTCGAGGACGGACGGATCCGGGAGCTGTGGGACATCGGCCAGGAGGCACCAGCGGATTCGCCGAACACAGCGGGGATGTTCTGATCGATCAGGCGGCGGCTGGGTCGACTTCCGGTCGGGCCGCAAGCCCGTCGAATCGCGCGCAGATGGAGCGAAGCCCCAGTGTGCCCCCTAACCGCTCTGGGTCGGATCTGTCGCTGAGGCTTCGCGGCCTCGACGATGCCTCGCGCGCTCGGTCCCATCAATAGGGAAACGAAAGTACTGGGTGCACCTGCGCACCGTGGCAGGCTTCCGGCTTAGCCATTGTCGCGCCCTTGCCAGGAATCGATGAAGCCCGGCGGGTCCGCCGGGCTTCGGTCGATCGGTCAGTCGAGGCCTAGCTGCGCTGCTTTGAGAAGCAGTCGCTGCAGTAGACCGGCTTGGTGCCGTTCGGTCGGAACGGGACCTGCGCCTCGCGGCCGCAACTCGCGCACGTCGCGCTGAACATCTCCCGGGGACCGCGGTCGTAACCGCCGCCCGAGTATCCGCCGCCCGAGTAGCCACCGACCGCATCGCCGCGCGCCGCCTTTCGGCTGGCGCGACAGGACGGGCAGCGACGGGGCTCGCTGAACTGTCGATCTGCGTAGAACTGCTGCTCGCTCGCGGTGAACGCGAACTCCTGACTGCAGTCGCTACATGTCAATGTCTTGTCTGTGGTTGTCGTGAACATGAAAACACTCCATCTCGTGCGGCCTCAGCGAACCTGTCTCGCCGAAACCATTGAGAGGAGTGATCGTGTTGCCGCGCTATGCCGTTTCGGCGCACTTTCGGCGCCGGATGCGTAGTCTAGCAGGTCTCGGGACCGAAGTCGAACACCTGTTCTGTAGATCGCGATCGACCACGCCGCCCTCATGCAGGACGCCCATTCGTCGCTGTGTCGAATGCTTGCATAATGATGTCAACAGCAGCATACTGATGGCATGCCTTCGATCACCGTTCGCAACGTCCCTGACGATGTGCGCGACGAGCTTGCCGCAAGAGCGGCCCGTGCTGGTCGGTCGCTCCAGGAACATCTGCGTACCGAACTGATCGAGTTGGCTCGCAAGCCATCGGTCGCAGACGTCCTCGAGCGCGCTCGATCCCGAACGCGCACCACGTCTTCCAACCTGCCGGCCGCCCGGATCCTCGATCACCGGGATGCCGACCGAACGTGACGCTGGTCATCGACGCCAGCGCCGTCGTGGCGGCGCTGGTGGACGGCGGACAAGATGGCCGATGGGCAGAATCGGAGCTCGCCGCAGAGAGCCTCGCCGCCCCGCACCTGATGCCGGTCGAGGCGGCGAACATCCTCCGGCGGGCCGTCCTTGCTGGTGATCTCTCGGCCGACATTGCCGCCCTGGCGCACGACGATCTCGTCCAACTTCGGGTGGATCTCTTCCCGTATGAGCCTCACGCGCAACGCGTGTGGCAGCTCCGCGACAACCTGACGGCCTACGACGCCTGGTACGTGGCGTTGGCAGAGGCCTTGGACGCACCACTCATCACCCTCGATGAACGCATCGCTCGCGCACCGGGCCCGCGATGCGACATCAGGTTGCCGCCAGAGCGATGACTTGCCGTTGGACGGACTGACACGTAGCACGGTCGGTCGGGTCAGAGCCCAGCACGAACCGCGGTGCGCCTTATCGATGGGATTCGACCCAACCGCGCAGGCGAGCCTTGTCCTTCGCCGATACCTCAAGGAGGTCGATTCGCGCGATCAGCATGTTGGCGTCCAGAAGGTGGTCTCGGAGCAACGCCCCAACAAAGTCGTGATCCTTCCACCGGCCGGCCACAAGCTTCGACGCAGCGCAGTCGTGAGGATCCAGGCAAAGGCCACGTGCAGGCTCAGCGCTAGGCGTTTCGATGGCGATCAGACGGTCTTGCCAGCCTTCCGGGAGCACCGCAGTGTCAATGCTCACACCCTGCCCGTAGTAGCCGTAGGTCTCGTGAAACCTGGAAAGCTCACCGATGGCTCCATCGACGGCGTCGGCCTTGGCATCACCGGGATCGTCGAAGAACGCCAAGTCGGCCTCGATGGACGTCGTCGCCTCCTCAGGGAGCTCGTTTTCCGCTATCGAGCCAAGGATCGATTGACTCCCGATCACGAGAATGTCGCGCTCGCCGACGATGGTCGACGCCGCGCGCAGGACATGTTCCAGCTGCTCGCGTTTCACCCTGCCGCGGGCTCGTCGAGCTCGCGAAACGCGGTAAGGATGTTCCTTCGCTCCTCATCCGAAAGCACGCCCGCGAAGGGAGAGTTCTGTCGGAGTTCGATGGCGACCGGCTCGTGTGAGGTAAGGGTCTGCAGCACGCCCTCCGGACCCGACTGCAGGACCGACTGCCATCGATCTAGCCATCGCAAGCTCACGCCGCTCGTATGAACCCTTCGAAGGCGCTGCAGGTTTCTGCGGGCATGCTCGAGCGTGCCGTCAGGGTCAGCAACCACACGCCCCGCGACCGCACCGTGGAGCCAGAGCGACTGACGCTGGTCTCGGTTCAGGCGTGGTGGCGACGCCGTTCTGTTCGAGAGTGCCTCGACCTCACTACGGAGAAGGCGCCGTTGCGTTGGGCTTCGCACACACGTCAGCACCCCCTGGTTGCAGAGGTCGACGATGTGCTGTCGCGATGTGCCCAGGATTCGCGCGGCAGTGCCCGTTCGAATCAATTCATGCTCACTCATGGGCGGGAATCTTGGCACAATAACGCAAGAAACACAATAAACAAAAGAAACGCCAACAATGGACGATGCCTCGCCGACCCGATCTGAGGATAGGCGAGGCGACGGCGCGCTCCTATCATCGCTCGCGGGCTGGTCGCCGGGATCCATGGAGGGCAACGTGACTCGTAGAGATCAGCGGCAACGAGCTGTCGCTCGAACCCGAGCCGGTCGACATCACAGGCTGTACGACCAGGGAGTGCCGCTTCGACGCCACCTGGGTGCTGATGGTGGCGATGCCCGGAACGACGTGGACACGAGGCGAGATCAAGAGCCAGTAGGTTCGCTGCGGCGCCTCGCCGGGCTATTCCGCCAGCCACTCGTCCAGGAACGAGGTGACCACCGCGAGCATCTCCTCGCCCGCCAGCAGCGCGGGATCGTTGTGGTGACTCGCGACGAGCGGCACGTAGCGCTTCGGCTCGGCCGCCGCGTCGAACACCCGGCGGCTCAGCGCCGCTGGCACGATCTCGTCCCGCTCTGTAACCAGGACGAGCAGCGGAACCCGCACCATTCCAAGTTGCTCGGCCAGCGGGTAACGGTCGAACAGGAGCGCGTCGACGATCGGCAGGAACGGGTAGTGGTGGCGCCCGACGTCGGCCAGCGATGACGGCGGCGACCGGAGGACGAGGGCAGCCGGTGGCCGCTCAGTCGCCAGACCGCCGGCTACGGCGGCCCCCAGCGACTCGCCGAAGTAGGCGATGCGCTCGGGATCGACTTCCGGTCTCGCCGCAAGCGCGTCCACCGCCGCTCGAGCATCGGCGCGCAGGCCCTCCTCGCTCGGCCTGCCTGTGTTCCCGGCATAGCCGCGGTAGTCGAAGAGCAGGACGCCGTAACCGCGCTCGGCGAGCGCTTCGGCGAGTGGCAGCCGATGTGAGCGATCGCCGGCGTTCCCGTTGCAGATCAGGACGGCCGGACCAGGTGTCGGGTCGGCGCCAGAACCGTTGGGTTGACCGTCGGCCGGCAGGAACCAGCCCGACAGGCGCAGGCCATCCGCGGTGTGCAACTCGACCGCCTCGGCCTCGGCCGGCAGGAGCTCCGCGCCGGGGCTCGTCGATCCCGGGAAGTAGATCAGGCTCCGCTGCGAGACGTAGAGAACGGCAAGGACGATCACCACGGCCAACGCCACGAGCGCGATCGCGCGCACGATCAATTCCGGGTCGGCCAATGTGTCCGGGATGCTCGCATTTCCGCCTCAAGCGATGTGGCACGCGCGTGGATTGCCGAGCGTAAACGGTCCAGTTCGCAGCTCCTCGTTTCGAGCGTCGCCATCGCATCGCCCGTCGCGCATGATGGGTGGATGATGCCTGGCCGTCAGAGCCTGCCGACCGGTACGGTGACCTTCCTGTTCAGCGACATCGAAGGCTCCACGCGACTGCTGCAACAACTTGGAGAGCGGTACCGGGAACTGCTGGAACGGCATGGGGCGATCATCCGGGAGGCGCTGCAAGCGAACGGCGGACTAGCGGTCGCAACGGAGGGCGATTCGTTCTTCGCTGTCTTCACCTCAGCGCTGGCGGCGATCTCGGCTGCCGTTACCGTCCAACGCAACCTCGCCGCCGAAGCATGGCCGGGCGATGTCCGCGTGCGCGTGCGGATCGGCGTGCACACCGGCGAGGGCCGCATCGGCGGCGACAGCTACGTCGGCATGGACGTGCATCGGGCGGCGCGGATCGCAGCGGCCGGCCACGGTGGCCAGGTCCTCCTCTCCAGGGCGACGCGGGCACTGGCTGAAGGCAGCCTGCCGTCCGGCACGACGTTGCTCGACCTCGGCGCGCACCGCCTGAAAGATCTCGACAAGCCCGAGGAGCTCGCTCAGCTGTCGATCGCCGGGCTCGATCAGCTGTTCCCAAAGGTACGCTCGCTCGAGCCTCCAACCGCGATCCCTGCGGAGCTGACGACCTTCGTTGGTCGAGGTCGCGAGATCGACGAAATCGCAGCGCTCCTTGAAACTGCCCGACTCGTGACCCTCAGCGGTCCAGGCGGGACGGGCAAGACACGGATCGCGATCCGTCTCGCGCGCGCGCTCGCTCCGACGATGCCCGACGGCGCCTTCTTCGTGGATCTTGCTGCGCTCAGCGATCCCGCGCTCGTGGCCTCGACGATCGCCCGCAGCCTCGGTCTCAGTGAGCAGCTCGACCGGGTGATGATCGATCATCTCCGTGCCTACCTGGAGCCGCGGGCGCTACTGATGGTGCTCGATAACTTCGAGCATCTACTCGCGGCGCGCTCGCTGGTCGCTGACCTGCTGGCCGCAGGACCACGTCTCCGCGTCGTGGTCACGAGCCGCACGGTGCTGAACCTGGTGGGTGAGTACGAATACCGCGTCGAACCCCTCGGGCTGCCCGATCTCCATGGGCCACTCGATGCGGAGGCACTCGCCAGGTCCGAGGCGATCACGCTGTTCGCGGAACGCGCAAGAGCCGTCGATCCACGATTCGCCATCACGGCGGAGAACGGTGCCGCCGTCGCCGGGATCTGCATCCGTCTCGACGGTCTTCCGCTTGCGATCGAGCTCGCGGCGAGCCGGGTGCGGGTGCTGGAGCCGCACGAGATCCTCTCGAGACTCGAGCGGAAGCTGCCCGTTCTCGCGATCGGTCCGAGCGGGTCACCCGCTCGGCAGCAGACGCTAACCGCGGCGATCGCCTGGAGCTACGAGCTTCTCCCACCGGCGCATCGGGCGCTCTTCGCGCGGCTCGCGATCTTTGCCGGAGGGTGCACAGTCGAGGCGGCCGAGATGGTCTGCAACCCAGATCGCGAGCTCGGAATCGACACGTTCGACGGGGTGGCTGCGCTCGTCGACCACAGCCTCGTCCGGCACTCGGCCGAAGCGGGTGAATCGCGGTTTCGGATGCTCGAGACGATCCGCGACTTCGGGCAGGACCGGCTCACCGCGGACGACGAACCAGGGCGGACCAGAACACGCCACACCGCCTACTTCCTTGATCTCGCACTGGATGCCGAAACGCGCCTCGTTGGCGCGGACCAGGTCTCGTCGCTCGGGCGCCTCGAACGCGAGCACGCGAACCTCCGCGCGGTGCTTGGCCGTTGTCTCGAGACCGGCGACGTCGAGACCGGGCTTCGGCTCGCGAGCGCCTTGTGGCGGTTTTGGCAGCAGCGCGGGTTCCTGCGCGAGGGTCGCGGCTGGCTGGAGGCATTGCTCGAACCCCCGGCTGCCACGCACGTACCGGGGATACGGATGCGCGGTTTCATCGCGCTCGGAGGGATCAGTTACTGGCTCGACGACGCCGATGCAACCGAACGGGCCTACGATGCCGCGCTTGCGCTCGCGGGCGAAGTTGGAGATCGGGCGGGCGAGGCGGAGGCCCTGTACAACCTCGCGTTCGTGCCGATCATGCGCGGCGACGTCGCTGAGGCTCGCAAGCGCCTCGAGACGAGCCTGGAGGCGGCACGGTCAGTGTCGCGTCCCGACCTCGTCGCGCTCAGCAAGAGCTCACTTGGGATCGTCCTCTCCCTTACGGGCGATCGACGAGCGATCGATCTCCTCCAGGACGCCCTCGACTTCTTCCGCGCATCGGGCGACAGGTTTCACATCAGCTGGACGCTCGCGGAGCTCGGCGCGGCCGAGATGCTACTCGGCCGGGTGGAGGCTGGGAAGTCCCGGATCCGTGAGTCGATGGAGATGCAGGCCGAGGCGATGAACCTCCCGGTGATCGGGGCGGGAATGGCGGCAGTGGCAGGGCAGGAGTCACGCGCCGGCCAGCACCGCGATGCCCTCCGCTTGATGGGAGCCGTCGAGACGCTTCGCTCGAGCACTGGTGCTGCCGCGCCGCTCATGCTGACTCGCTCACGCGACGTCGTGGCTGCGGGGCGGGAGGCAATGGGGGACGACGCCGCCGATCGGGCGCTCACGGAGGGACGTTCGATGTTGCTCGACGAGGCAATCGC
>Ga0184632_10001310_pt1 | contig 10158 bp, 8 predicted proteins | sample PLM31_50_b1_FD_133153 | JGI IMG/M metagenome (GOLD analysis project Ga0184632, IMG submission 133153) | Groundwater sediment microbial communities from an aquifer in East River, Colorado, USA - PLM3-1_50_b1 | ecosystem: Environmental > Terrestrial > Soil > Riparian zone | place: USA: East River... | reverse complement strand
TCGGCGAACAGGATCGAGGCCGACCCGAACTGGTCCGCGATCGGCTGGGTCTCGGCCTTCAGCCTGTCGGCGATCGAGCGCGGCAGAATATTGAGCAAGAGGTTCTCGGCCTTCGCTTGTTCCTGCCGGAGCGCTTCGAGCGCATCGCCGCGCTGGCTGGCGAACACCGCGAGCAGCGTGAACACGATCGTCCCGCCGACCGCGATGTTGAGGGCCAGCATCGTGCTCGTGAACCAACTAGGTGGCAACGGCCAGGTCGGGCCGAGGACCTCGCCCGTGATCCCCGATCCGAGGAATACAACGATGTACGCGAAGTACCAGCGGACCGCTGACCGGATGTCGCTGAACACGAGCGCGCCGAGCGGGGCGAGAACGCCCCACAGGCCGACGCCGCCGGAGGCGAGGAATCCGCCGAGCGGGATCATCGACAGCGTCGGCGCGAGCAGGATGTCGACCTGGCTCACCCGAAGCAGCCAGGGGAAGTCGCGCGTGCGCGAGAACACGGCCAGTGCACCGAGCAGGACGCCGAAGTACACGAGCGGCACCACACCGACCGGCGATCCGAGCGCGAGGTACAGCGCCCCCCACACGGCGGCGACGGGCAGGATCAACACCGAGATCAGGACCAGCAGCGCCTTGCGAGCACGCAGGTCCTCGTCGTCGCTGGGATCCGCGCCGATGAGCGCCAGGCGCGCGGCGACGCGATCCGCCGCCGCTCGGGTCCGGTCCAGAACGTGCACCACGGGAGACGTTACTTGTGGAGTCCCAGGGGTTTTCCTAAAACCGCGTGCACATGTTCGATTCGTGCCGGGGTACTCGATCAGCGGAGCCGACAAACCGTGTCTAGCGGGGCTTTCGCTACTGAGACGCGACCGGCAGCGCATGATGTAACTGAGCAGACTCGTGTGGGCGCATCGCTAGGTGCGGTGCTGACGCCCGATTGACCCGTCCCACGGGAGGAGACGACGTGAGGTCGCGGCGGGTGCGCTGGTAGCGTCGTCTGCGTGAACGACGAGTTCCGCGTCGAGGTCGAGCTCGACGACGACGAGCACGGCTACTCCATCGGCGAGCGGTTGCGGGCGCTCGACCTAGAGGACGATGCCCGAGAGCGGCTCGGCTCGTTGGTGATGGTCACTCGCGACGGGTCGAGGATCTTCCTGTACACCGCGACGGAGGCGCACGCTCACGAGGCCGAGCGCGTCGTGCGGGGCCTCGTCGAGGCCGACCGGCTAACGGCGGAGATCGCCGTTACACGCTGGCACCCTGTCGAGGAATCGTGGAAGGACGCTTCGATTCCCCTCCCGGCCACTCGAGAGGAAGAGGAGGCTGAGTACGCAGCACGTGAGGCGGCCGAGGTCTGGGAGGCCGAGGTCGAAGGGGCGTACGACTGGCACGTCGTCGTCCACCTTCCCCACAGGGACGACGCCGTCGTTCTTGCGGAGCGCCTCGCCGCGGAAGGGCGCCCAGTCAGACGCCGCTGGCGATACCTCGTCGCCGATGCGGTGACCGAGGAGGACGCCCAAAAGCTCGCGGGCCGTATCCACTCCGAGGTGCCCGGCGACGCGGATGTCCGGATCGAGGTCGACCTCTCCGATCTCGCCCGGTCGCCGCTCCAGTTTCTGCCGTTCTGAGGCGCGGCCGCATAGAGGTTCCACGCGTGTCTCTCGGCAGGACGTCCGCAGTCCGAGTAATCGACCAACAGCCCAATCGAGCCCGACCGGGCCCCAATACACTCGTCGTCGCGGGCCAGGTCCGGCATCTGCCAGACTCCGCAGATGGTTCTCGAGGCGCGACGCTCCTCGTCACTAGCACGCAAGCCGCATTGGGTCGCTACCTTCGAGGCACAACGCGCGAGGCGGTTCTCTGCTTCGACACAAGGAACTCGTGGACGTGATCTGTTCCTTGTCGGCGGAGCGTCCTACGTGACTAGGCCCGCGTTGCCGATCAACGGAAGCGGGATCGCAGGGCTGCAGCTTTTCTGAGGATGGCGTCATCCATGCCGTTCGACCGTCTACGTGCCGCCCTCGACCAGGTCGGCGCCTCACAGGCCGTGCTCTCGCACCCGGAAACGCTCGCGCACCTCGGCTGCTTCGAGACACCCGTCGAGGACTGGCCCGTCTCCAACCCGTTTGTCGCGGTCCCCGCGCTCCTTTGCCTGGGTCCTGAAGATGCGGTGCTCGTCGTGGCCGACTTCCATACGACAGACGTCCGTGCATGCGAGGCGCAGGTCGTCACGTACAGGTCGTACGATTTCCGCAGTGCGCCGGATCCGGCGGCCGAGCTGCGCATCGCGCTCGTCGCGGCTCTGGATGCCGCGGGCATGGACCCGGGTCCGACCGGCGTGGAGGCCATGACCCTGCCACACGCGATAGCCGAGTGGCTAAGGGAAGCTGGACGGACGCCGGTCGCCTGCGACACGGCGGTCGCCTCGTCACGAGGGGTCGCGGCGGCCCCAGGGCCTGACCAGGTCCTGCGTGCGTGCCGACTCGCGGACGTCGTACAGCAGGCGGTCAAGGACCACGCCGCACCGGGTGTCAGCGAAGCCGAGCTGGCGGGGCTGGCCGCCGCCGCGATGTTTCACGAAGCCGGACGGCGCGTGCCGGCCATCCTCACTGTGACCACCGGAGCAGAGGCGACGGCTACGGGCGGCGGTGTCGCGACCGCGCGCGTCGTCCAAGCAGGCGATCTCGTCCTGACGGATACGTCGCCCTGGATCGATGGTGCGTGGTCGGACACCGCGAACGCGGTCTTCGTCGGTACTCCGGACACGCAGACGCGGCGCCGCTTCGACGCTGTCCGCCGAGCCCTCCACGAGGGCATCGCGCTTTGCCGGCCGGGCGCGGTGGCAAGAGACGTGGACCGGAAGGTACGCGAGATGCTCGCCGAGCAAGGGCCGACGTATGCGCACCACACGGGCCATCGGATCGGAGCCGCGTGGTCGGAGGACCCGCGGATTACGCCGTACAGCGATCAGTACATCGAGGAGGGGATGGTGCCGGCGCTCGAGCCCGCGATCTACCTGCCCGGCTGGGGCGGTATCCGGCTCGAGCACGTCTTCGTCGTTGGCGCCAGCGGCAACGAGATTCTGACACGCTTCGAGCACACGCTGTGAGGCGGTCGTGAAGGTCGCGAAGGTGGAGACGATCCCGGTCAGCGTTCCTTACCGCCATCGCGAGGTCAGTTCCCAAGTCGCGAGAGATGGAGTCAGCGATGTGCTCGTGAAAGTGACGACAGACGACGGCCTCATTGGTTGGGGGGAAGCGTGCTGCGGTGCCGACACAGCCTCAGTCGACGCCGCCCTGCGGGCCATGACGCCCTTTGTCGTCGAACGAGATCCGTGGAATCGCGAGGCGATGCGGCGCGATGCGTTTACACACGGTCTCTGGCAGTTCCGGTCCGGCACGGGCAACTTCGCCTGGGCGGGCATCGACATGGCGCTGTGGGACGTTTGCGGCCGCGCTTGCGGCCAGCCACTTTGGCGCCTTCTCGGCGGGCTCCAGCAGAAGGAGGCCACCTACTTCTACTACCTTGCACGCGGCACGCCGGAGAGCCTCGCGTTGCAGGTCGACGACGGGCTCCAAGCCGGCTTCGAGGTCTTCTACCTCAAGGTCGGCCTCGACGACACGGAGGACCTCGAGATGGTGTCGACGGTGCGACAGGCGCTCGGCCCCGGCCCGCGGCTCCGGCTCGACGCGAACGGAACCTGGACGATTCCACAGGCGCTACGGAACCTTCGGGCGATGGCCGAGTACGACATCGATTTCGTCGAGCAACCCGTCCGTGATAACCCGATCGGACAGCTCGCCGAGATGCGCGCGCGGATCGACACGGTTGTCTGCGCGAACGAAGGGCTGTGGTCGGAAGCGGATACCTACGCTCGCATCCAAGCGCGAGACGCGGACGTCTATTGCTTCTCTCCCTACTGGGTCGGATCGATCGGGAGCTTTCACCGGCTGTCCTGGCTCGCTGCCTACGAAGGTCTCCTGGTCTGCAAGCACACCCACGGCGAGCTCGGTCTCGCCGCGGCGGCCGGCCATCATGTCGTCCTGACCCTGCCGAACGGTGTCGAAGGTCATCAGCAGACTGCATACCTGATGGAGCACGACATCCTCACCGAGACGATCCCGATCGCCCGCGGCCCACGCTGGGGCACCATCGACGGTCCCGGCCTTGGCGTGGACGTCGACGAGGAAGCAGTCGAGGAGGCGGCAGCACGCTTCCGGATCGAGGGCCAATACCGCCCCTGGCAGGACGACCAGATCGCGAAGGAGGACCGGTGACGACGGGCCGGCTGGAGAACAAGGTTGCGCTCGTCGTCGGAGGCGGATCCGGAATGGGCCGCGCCGGAGCGGCCGCGATGGCGGCGGAAGGCGCGTCCGTTGTTGTCTCCGACATCGCGCTCGATCGTGCCGAGGTCGTAGCTTCGTCAATCGCAGATGCGGGCGGCACGGCAGCGGCCATGCATGTCGACGTCACCTCTCCCGAGCTCGTGGAGCGCCTCGTCGCCGACACCGTCGCACGCTTCGGCCGGGTGGACGTCGTCTACCACTGCGCCGCCGACGTTCAGCTCGTCAACACGCAAGACAGGCGACTCACCGAGCTCAACGACGACATCTGGCAGCGCATCATCGACGTCCACCTGACAGGGACGTTCCTGGTCCTCAAGCACGTGGGCCGGCAGATGATCGCCCAGCGTTCGGGCTCGATCATCGTCTCGAGCACGGTCGATGCCCTCGTCGGCTGCGCCGGCCTCGACTCGTACACTGCGGCCAAGGGCGGCGTGACGTCGATGGTGCGTTCGTTCGCCGCCGGGGTGGGTCGCGACGGAGTACGCGTGAACGCGATCGCGCCCAGCTTCGTCTCGACCGAGCCGCAGATGGTCTGGCTGGACGACGCACAGGCGCGCTCCACGATCGAGAGCCTCCACATCTTGCCGATCCCGACGCCGGAGCAGATCGCTCCCTTCGTCGTCTACCTCGCGAGCGATGAGTCCGCCGCCGTCACCGGAACCGTCTTCCCGGTCGATGCCGGCTACATGGCCTTCAAGGCGCAAGTCGACGTCATGGCCACGATGCAGGCCGGCTACTGAGCCGTGCTCGGTCGGGCTATGGTCTCGGGCCTCTAGCCATGGCTGCGATCGAGCTCCAGCACGTAACGAAGGCATTCACGGGCGGAGTCGTGGCCGTCGATGACGTCAGCCTGACGATTGCAGACGGAGAGTTCATTGTCCTCGTCGGCCCGTCGGGATGCGGGAAGTCGACGTTGTTGCGAATGATCGCGGGTCTCGAGGAGGTCACGGAGGGGACGATCACGATCGGCGACCTGGACGTGACGGAGCTCGCGCCGCCGGACCGCGACATCGCGATGGTCTTTCAGAACTACGCGCTCTACCCCCACATGAACGTGCGGGAAAATCTCGGCTTCGGTCTCAGTGTTCGGCGAACGCGGAAGCCCGAAATCAAACGTCGTGTGAGCGACGTCGCGGCTCTGCTTGGGCTCCAGGACCTCCTCGACCGAAGACCCGCGCACCTGTCGGGTGGACAGCGGCAGCGCGTCGCGATGGGCCGGGCCATCATCCGCGAGCCGGAGGCCTTTCTGATGGACGAACCACTGTCGAACCTCGATGCAAAGCTCCGTGTCGGCATGCGCGCCTCGCTGGCGCAACTGCACGCGCGTCTCTCCGTGACTAGCATCTACGTCACGCACGACCAGACGGAGGCGATGACACTCGGTCAGCGTGTCGCGGTGATGCGCGACGGGCGAATCGTTCAGGTCGATGTGCCGCAACGTCTCTACCAGGCCCCGACGGATATCTTCGTCGCCGGTTTCATCGGCTTGCCCTCGATGAACCTCGTCGAGGCGACGGGAGACACAAACGAGATCGCGTTCGGGCAGTTTCGACTCCCTCTCGATCCCGAGCGGCGTCCGGCGCGGGGCATCGATCAGTTCGTCCTCGGCGTGCGTCCGGAGGCATTCCAGGATGCTGCATCGGCGCCGCGGCACCTTCCGCGTATCGATGTGACGGTCGAGGTGCTCGAGGAGCTCGGTTCCGATGCCTATGTCTTCTTCCGCGTCGAAGCGCCGAAGCTGACCGTCGAGTCGCGCGACGCTCCTGCCGATGAGGCAAGCCTTCTGGTCGAGGAAAACGCGTTGTTCACGGCTCGGGTCGATCCGTCGACGACTGCCGAGGTCGCTGGCTCCTTGAAGCTCGCGGTCGATCCCTCCAGGTTTCATTTCTTCGATGCTCGGACGGGCGCGAGCCTGCTTTCAGCCGACCTGACGCAGGCGGCCTCCCAGCCGATGGCGGGCTAGTGATCCGGCGTCACTTGCCGATGCCGGCGGTCAGCCCGCGCACGAAGAAGCGCTGTCCCGCGAGATAGAGCAGCACGATCGGCGCGATGGCGACAAGCGCGCCGGCGAGGACCAGCGGCTGGTTCGTCGCGTACCGGCCCTGGAACTGTGCGAGGCCGGCCATGAGCGTGCGCGAGCGCTCGTCCTGAAGGAACACGAGTGCGATCAGCAGCTCGTTCCAGACCCAGATCGACTGGACGATGACGAGCGTAAAGGTCGCCGCGCCCGAGAGCGGCATCACGACGCGGCGAAGCACCGTGAACGGTCCGGCACCCTCCACCGAGGCCGCCTCGACCAGCTCTTGCGGGACGGTGCGGAAGAAGTTCGTCAGGAAGAAGACCGCGAACGGCACGAGCAGGCCCGTGTAGAAGACGATGACGGACTGTAGGTGGTTGACCATGCCGGAGTCGACCATGAACACGAACATCGGCACGAGCAGCGTGACAGGCGGCACGACCATCAGTGCGACGCTGGTCGAGAGGAAGATCCGGTGGCCCCGGAAGCGCCCGAATACGACCGCGTAGGCGGCAAGCAGCGCCATCAACGTCGATACCGCCACCGAGGAGACCGTGACCAAAAAGCTGTTCCACATCCAGCGGGGCAGCGGCTGGTCGGTCACGATCGAGCGAAGAGCGCCGAGCGTCGGGTGGGAGGGAAAGCCCGTCGGGTCGAGCTGGTAGGCCGCGTTGCTCTTGATCGCTGTCGACACGATGAACCAGAGCGGGTAGAGGGCAGCCAAACAGATGACCACCAGGAAGGTGTGCTGCGCCAGGCGCCCACCCGTGGCGCCTCTCATGCGGACACCGCCCGCCGCCGCGCCCACAACGAGACGCCGATCAAGACGCTCGCCATGCCCAGGAGCATCACGGCCACGGCCGCAGCGGTGCCGTTGGCGCCGGTGGAGAAGCTCCTCCAGATGTACAGCTCCATCACGCTCGAGGCGTAGCCGGGCCCGCCGGAGGTCAACACGTAGACGTAAGTGAAAACCCACGAGAACACCGTGATCACCTGGATCACCGCCAGCAGCCCGATGATCGGACGGATCTGCGGCACCAGCACACGCAGCTGCAGGCTCCACCAGCCGGCGCCGTCGATGCGAGCTGCCTCGGCCGTGTCGGGCGGGAGCGCGAGCAGGGCGGCCGTGAACACGACTACTCCGAGGCCGAGCTGCTGCCAGACCACGAGCCCGCCGACCGAGACGATGGCGAGATGCGAGCTGCCCAGCCAATCGTGCGCGAAGAAGTCCAGGTGCGCCTCGCGCAGAGCCGTGTTCAGCACCCCGTTCTGCTGCAGGAGAAACGAGAACGCGATGCCGATGGCGGTCGCCGGGAGCACGTACGGGAGGAAGACGATCGCCTGGTACTGACGCGCGCCGCGGATGCGGTCGTTGAGCACGAGGGCGATTGCGAGCCCGAGCCCGATCATCACCGGCACCGCCAGCAGCAGCTTGACGTTGTTCTGCAGGGACGTACGGAATTGCGGGTCGTCGATCACGCCCCGGTAGTTGTCGAGCCCGACCCAGATCGGCGACGCGAACGAGCCCACGTAGAAGCTTTCCCGCACGACCTGCACGAGCGGATAGCCGAACGCAAAGGCCATCGCGCCGACGGCGGGCAGGACGTAGAGATAGGGCCAGAGCACCCGCCGCCGGCGTCGCCGACGGCGGATGCCCTCATGGGTCAGGGTCTGGCCCTCCGCGATGGCGCCTAGCCGCTGACGGCCCACTTCGAGTAGTTCTTGTACTCGTCCGGGTGTTGCGTTTTCCACTTCTTGAGCTCGCGCACCCAGAGGGCCACGGCGTCCGCGGGCGAGCCCGAGCCCGACGTGATCAGCGTACCGGCGGCCAAATCGGCGTTTTGGTCAACCTGCGGCGGCACGAAGTTCTCGGGCCAGTACGAGACGGGGGACTGATCGAGCGCGAGCTGCTGCTTGGCGATCGGGTCGGTCACCAGCCTGGCGGGGAAGCGCTTGTCGGCCGGGAACACGCCCGTCGCCGCATACCATGCCTTGAGCGCCTTCGGCGAGTGCAGGAACACGAGGAACTGCGCAGCCGCGTTCGGGTGCTTCGACCACTTCGTGATGAATGCGCTCGACGACTGCGTGGTGTCGTAGCTCCGCGCAAGCTTGCCCTTGCCCCAGATCGGGATGGCGCTGACGCCCATTCCCTTCGTGCCGCCGAGCACCTTGGCCGCGGCCGCGACGTTGCCATCCGTGATCCACGACATCGCAACCTTCTTCTGTCCGAAGAGCTGCAGGCCCTGCTCGAAGCTGATCGACGCGACGTCCGAGTTGAGGTAGCCCAGCTTCTTGAGGTCCTCGAGCGCCTTGTAGAAGCCCGAGAACTTCGGGTTCGCGAAGTTCGCCTTGCCGATCATCGCCGCCTTGAGCTCGTCGATGGAGTTCAGGTTCTGCTTGCCGATCAGGGAGAAGAACCAGGCGCCACCGTACCCGTCCTTGTTCCCCATCCCGAACGGCGTGATGCCCGCCGCTTTGAGCTTCTTGGCGTCGGCCAGGAACTCCGCCCACGTCTTCGGCCCTTTGTTCGGATTGAGGCCTGCCTTCCTGAACAGCGCTTTGTTCCAGACGAAGGGAATGCCGAGCAGATATTGCGGCATCGCCCACAGCTTGCCGCCCGACATGTTCTCGGCCGTCCCGATCCAGTTCTTGATCTCCTTCGCAGGCACGTAGTCCGAGATGGGCACGGATGCGCCGTTCCAGGCCGGGGTCAGCACCGGCAGAGTCGCCCACTGCGTCGCGATGTCCGGCCCGCTCTTGGTCTGGGCCGCCGTCGTGAACGCCGAGGTCAGCGTGTCGGTCGATTGGACGACGATCTTGATCTTGACCTTCGGATGCGCCTTCTCGTAGGCGGCGACCTGCTTCTTGAGCCAGTTGTTGGCGCCGGGCGCGTCGGGCTCGGCCCAGTACCAGTAGGTCAGGGACGCATCGTTCGGATCGTCGTTCGCGGGCTGCGCCGTCTTCGAGGCCGCCGTCGCAGCGAATGCCGCTGCGCCCACCGCGAGAACCGCGCCGAGCACTGCCAACACGTGTTTCCTCCTCATCGTGCCCTCCGCTCCTCGGATCAATGGCCTGCCGAAGACCGAGCTTTACACCCCCACTGTGTTTCGTGTCAACCCGAGGGTTGCGTTTGCTCGTCGCAACGGTGCGGATCGGACTCTCTCTTCGTTCAGCCTGAGCTCGGAACCGACAGCGTGCTGCTGCGTGCTCCTCCGCCGCCTACGATGGAGCATCACCAACGGGGCTCTGCAAAGACGCGGTCGAGTTGCACGATGGCGAGCCATTGTCAATAACGCCAGCCGAGGAGAACATGGTGTTAATCCTCACTGAATCCGAGATCCGTGGGCTCGTCGACCTCGACCGGGCGCGGACGTCGGTAGCCGACGCGTTTCGTGCGCTGCATCGTGGCGAGGCAACGCTCGCTAGCGTCATCTCCCTCCCCTTTGCGCACCCGCGGGGTGTTGCACACATCAAAGCCGGCCATCTTCACGATGACGCCGTATGGACGGCCAAAGTTTCGACGGATTTCTACCCCGACGACGGAAGCGGCACACGGCATGGCGGGCTCATGCTCGTTCTCAGTGCATCCGACGGCGACGTTGTTGGTGTCCTAGTTGACAACGGCTACCTCACAGAGTTGCGTACTGGTGCTGCAGGAGCGATCGCATCCGACTTGCTTGCACGTCGCGACGCTCGAACCGCAGCAATCATCGGCGCCGGAAGCCAGGCGCGATACCAGCTCGACGCCCTGCTCAAGGTGCGGTCGATCGAGACAGTTCACGTCGCATCACG
>Ga0184632_10001309_pt1 | contig 10162 bp, 7 predicted proteins | sample PLM31_50_b1_FD_133153 | JGI IMG/M metagenome (GOLD analysis project Ga0184632, IMG submission 133153) | Groundwater sediment microbial communities from an aquifer in East River, Colorado, USA - PLM3-1_50_b1 | ecosystem: Environmental > Terrestrial > Soil > Riparian zone | place: USA: East River... | reverse complement strand
CCGGATCTCGTCTCGCCCGAACCAGACCCGACCGGCCTCGACCAGGAACGGCCAGGCGAAGCCACCGTCGACCTCGAACCTGGTCACCTCCCCGGTCGCCGGGTCGATTCGAAGACCACGCCCCCGCTCGTCCGCGGCCGCGGCCCAGACGTACCCGTCACCGACCGCGACGTTGTCGGGCAGAGCGGCTCCGTCGCCGAGGAATCCCTCTTGATCGACGACGACGACCACCTCGTTGGTGACCGGATCGATCCGCCACAGCGACGACGCCTCCCAGCCGTGCTCGGCAAGCAATGAGTGGCCGTAGGCCCAAACCGACCCCTCGCCTATCACGAGGTCGCGCGGCCACCCGCCCGACACGGGAATGCGGGCGACGATCTCGTTCGTCGTCGGGTCGATCCGGACCATCTCCCCCGACGGCGGATTCCCGTCGGTGGCCCGCGTGACCCACACGGCGCCCTCGCCGATCGCGATGTTGCTCAGCTGGTCGCCAACGGGGATCGTGGCCGCGATCTCGCTCGTCGAGGGATCGATCCGAAGGACCGCCCCCTGCGTTGCCGCACGGGACAGTACCCACACCGCCCCGTCGCCGACGGCAAGATCGCCGGCTTCCGGGAGAGGAAGCGAGTCCTCGATCTCGTTCGTCGTCGGGTCGATCTCGACCAGGAGATGATCATCCGGCCCGCCGTTGGCGTTGTCGACGCTTGCCCACACGGCGCCCTCGCCGACCGCTATGCCGCGCAGGAAGGCCCCTGCCGGGATCGTCGCCGCGATGCTTGGCTCGAGCGGCGTCTCAGAGATAGACGGCGTCGGGGTTCCTTCATTCAGCGGAACCGGCTGCCAGGTGGGCCCGGTGTCGGGCGCCGCATCGTCGGTCAGCTGCGTGACGGCCGACCCGTCCCGGTTCACGACGTAGATGTGCGTGTCTGTGGCCTCGGGTCCGGCCATGAAGGCGAGCTTGGTCCCGTCGGGAGACCACGTGACGCCGTAGAGGAGGTGAACACCGCCGACGAGCCCGGCCACATCGAGGATCCGGCGCTGGCCGGAGCCATCCGGCTGGATCGCCATGATCAAGCCCGACTCGGTGTCGACGAACGCGATCTCGGAGCCGTCGGGTGACCACGCCGGCCCCTCGACGTTCTCGGGCCCGAGCTCGGTCACGCCGGTGCCGTCCGCGCCCATCACGTAGAGCCGGACCGGCGAGGGCGGCTCCCCTCCGGCGGCCAGGTCGTACCCGACGAACGCGATCTGTGACTCATCGGGCGACCAGGCGGGCTCGTACTCCATCGCAGAGGCGTCAGTGAGGCGAACAAGGTCCAGGTTGCCGTCGGGGCTCACCGCGTAGATGTCGGCGTTGCCGGTCTCGGCCCCCTCCTCCCGCCCCTCCCGGGCGAACGCGATTCTCGACCCGTCGGGCGACCAGGCGGGGCCGAGGTCCGACCCGTCGACGAGCAAGCCACTGTCGGTGACGCGCCGCACGCCGGTGCCGTCGGCGTTCATGAGGTAGATGCCGGCCCGGGCGTTCGACAAGCCCCCGACGAAGGCGATCCTTGACCCGTCGGGCGACCAGGCGGGGTCCGTGTCGACAGCCTCGGACGAGAGCCTTCTCATCCCCGTTCCGTCCGGGTTGATGACGTACAAGCCCGGCTCGGGGCCGCCCCTTGAGAACGCGATCAGACCGTTCTCGACGATCGAAGTCGGCGCTGATGGCCGTTGATCAGCTCGGAAGGCACGAACGGCGAAGACGAGTCCTCCCGCGGCGACCGCGAGCGCGAGGGCCGCCACCGCCAGTCGTTGACCGAGTGCGGTGGGCGGAGGCAGCGGCCGGGGCTCCCGTTCGCCCAGCTCGGGCCAGCCACCCGGTGGCCGTAGCTTCGTCAGCGCACTGAAATGATCCTCGACGCTAGGCATCGTCGGTCTCCAAGAGCTCGCGAAGCCGCTTTCGGGCGCGGCTGAGGAGAACGTGGACGCACGGCGCCGTCGAACCGATGATCTGGGCGATCTCCCTCGCCGGATACCCCTCGGCGTGATGGAGCACGACGGCAGCTCGCTGCTTCTCGGACAGCTTGGCGAGCGCCGCGATCAGATCCCGTGACAGCTCGTCCATCTCGTACGCGCCCTCGGTATGGTCGAGGCCATGACGTCCCCGCTCCTTTAGTTCGCCCGCGGCGATTCGGAAGACCGTGCGCCAGAGCCACCGCTCAGGCGAGCGGATCGCAACTCCCCGCTTCAGCGCCTGCGCGAAGGCTTCGGCCACGGCGTCGCTCGCCACCTCCGAGTCTCCGGCGAACGCGAACACGGCTCGCCACATCCGGTCCCGCTGCTCCCGGTACAGGCGCTCCAGCTCGCCGTGCGGGCTCGTGTCCACGCGCACATCCGGCACTCTTCTCATATAGGAGCCGACCGGCGCCGAATCCTAACGGGTCCACGGATGGGATTTTCGCCAGCCCCCCGACTCCGTGCGGAAAGGCCGTCGCTCCGCGGATCCGGTCGGTGGCCGCGAGCCGGGTCCGGTTCGTGCGCACTGCTGCCCTCTTGCCCCACAGGCTCGGGAACCGAGGCTCCCTCGTGGCATTGCATGATGCGCGACGTCCCGTGGGGGCAAGCCGCAGGCCGCGATCCGGCGGCGCGATCGGGTTGGAGTGGGCTTCCCCACTACTCGCTGGCTTTGATAGACGCCACGAGCGCGTTCATCGCTGCGACATCTTCTCGGCTCACCGACACCCCGGTCTTGATCGATACCAGGAGCGTGTGCTCGCTCACGTTGAACCATAACAGTGAGATCGTCGGGCCATCGCCCGTGGAGCTGCCCTCCATGAAGTCACGGATGGAGAGCGGCGGAGATACCGGCGATGCCGGAGGGAGCTGGACGTTCGCCTGGTCCTCGTCAGTTGCGATGATCAGTGAGACGCCCTCGGGCGGCAGGACGAGGCTGCTCGTTTGGATCGGGAGCCCTGGCTCGATTGATGGAGCCGGGAGATCTACGTTTGAGATCTGTGTTCCAACCGCCGATGCGTCGCCCTTCGTCGTCTCGAATGGCACCACGCTCCATCCAACCGGCACGTCCGCAGTCCATCCGGCCGGATCCCGCTAACGGCGAGGACGGCAACCAATAGCGCCCACGTCGCACGCATCCCTCGGTCACTCAGCCTGGGCACCGAGGGCATCGTACGTTCCCTGTGTCACGCGGAAGGTCCTCCATTCGCGCTCGCGGCAAGAATCGCCGCAAGGGTCTCCGCCGCCCTGCGATCACCGCCGGGAACGGAGTGCGCATACACGTTCAGGGTGGTGGACGCGCGGGCGTGGCTGAGGCGCTGAGAGACCGTGGCGATGGGGACGCCCGCGGCGAGCATCTCAGTAGCCATGAAGTGGCGGAGGTCGTGCAGCCGGAAGTGCGGAAGGCCGGCGGCACGCCGGGCGGCGATGAACCGCTTGTCACCCAGTTGGGCAGCCACGGCTTCGCGCCGTCGGGACGAACGCTGAACACGAACGCGTTGGCGCTCAGCACCGCGCCGACGTCCTCGGCCCGAGCCTTGGCCGTAGCACGGTGCGCCACCAGCACGTCAAGCGTTTCGGCGTCGAGCTCGACGCGGTAGGTGCGGTGGGTCTTGGTCGAGCGGAGCTCGGGGCCGTCGGGCCCTTCGACCAGTGCCCGGCTGAACGCGATCGCCGCCCGCTCCTCGTCGATGTCGCCCCACCGAAGGGCCAGCAGCTGGCTCCGACGGGCGCCCGTCGAGACAGCCAGCCGGAGGTAGCAGAAGAATGGTGGGTCCTTCCGTCGCGCCCAATCGAGCAAAATGGCGACCTGGCGTGGGCTCGGCGGGCGGACCTCGGCTGGCGCGACCCGCGGCGGCGTCGCGTTGGACGCTGGGTTCAGCCAGATCCACTCCCACCGCAGAGCCTGGGCGAGCGCACGGTGGAGCACCGCGTGGACGCGAGCCACCGTTCCCGGGGCGAGTGATCGGTCGTCTCGTCCCCCGGCCCTCAGGAGGTACGCGTAGAAGTCGTCGATATCGCCGGTGGTGAGCTTCGCCAGGTCGAGGTGGCCGAGGTGCGGCTTGAGGTGGCAGTCGACGATCGAGCGCGTGTGGCTCACCGTGGAGGCCGCCCAGCCTGGCGACGCGGCGTCGAACCACTGGTCCAAGAGATCAGAAAGCGTGCCGGCCCGGATCCGAGCCCGGCCGGCCTCCGCGACCAGGTCCTCAAGCTGGCCCCGGGCGAACCGGGCTGTGCCGTGCACCGTCTTGGTCAGCCACCGCTGCCGCCGAGTTCCGGGGTCGATGCCTTGGTAGACGCGCAGCTCCCAGGCGTCAGTGCCCCGCTGACGCATGGATCCAAGCCCCATGATCGCCGGACTCTAACCCAGGTCATGGGCAAGCCATGGGCAACTCATGGGCAGAGCGGAGCGCGGAGGAGTCGATGTGTCAGGTGAAGCCGCTGGTCAACGGACACGTTCTCTGGAGCGGACGACGGGATTCGAACCCGCGACCCCCACCTTGGCAAGGTTGATGGGCCGGGTCCTCTGACCTGCGGCGACCCCACGATCTGTCCCGTGAGCTGGGCGTTTTCGTTCGCGTGCGACGCGGTCGTTTCGCGTCGTTGCGCGGTCGTTCACGGGACCCCGACGGGACCCCTGTTGTCGGGGCAGCCGTCGACACAGCACGCGTCCGTAATGGGGAGGCGCGCTTCCCGCACCGGTTCCTCTGGCCAGAGCCCGGATCGCCCCTACCGATGAACAGGCGGCAGGGGAACGAGCGACCGCCCCATGTCCAGGAGCTGCCTTGCTGGCAGATCACGACTCGACAGTTCGACGTGCTTACCCTGCATCTCGAGCCGGACCCTGATCGTCGGCGGGTCCGTATAGGGGTCCTCGGCAACGACGATCCCCTCGACTTCTCGCCACTCGGTCTTGTCAGGTAGGGGCATCGGCGCCCCGGACTCCCGAAGTGTCAGTGACGTGGGCGTCGCGTCCCGATTGAACGTGTGGTACGTGATGCTCGTGTGTTCCGGAACCCCATAGCGCGGCAACGCCGGTTCGATCATCACGTCGACATCCGCGTCGTCCAGCGCCCGCTCGGGCACCAGAACGATGAAGCCCACCGCAGCAGGCAGCTCCTCCAGCAGCAGCGAACGGGAGCGTGGCACCGCCTCGAACTCCTCGCCACTCGGAGGCTCCAGCGCGAACGTCTCTGCGGCCAACTCCTCGTCGAAGGACACCTGGTCCATCTCCAGGATCAGGAACGGTCGCCCGTGGAGTCGAGCCTCGGTCCGAAGCAGCACCCCGCGCTCCCCATCGACCAGCAGCTCGTACACGTCAGCCCCAGAACCGATGCCGTGCAGCAGACCGGCGTCCTCATCCTCATCGCCCTCGGAAGGGGTGGCTAGAACCTCATAGACGGACCGATCGAGCTTCGTGGTTCGACCCCGGATCTCGAGATCGATCGCGGGAAGGATCACGGCCGGATGCACGAGGGCGGTCCCGGGCCCAAGACCTGTCTCAGCGTTCTCGCTTCCTTCGTTCGTCAGCGCGCCCGTGGACGGCGACCAACTCCACCAGGTACTTCCATCGACCACGACCGTCACGATCTCTCCCTGTCCGACGGCGAATTCCGCTCGGACCCTGTGGCTTCCCTCCATCCACAGACGCCACGTGCTCTCGCTCTCCTCGGGCTCCTCGATCTCCCCCGACGAGCCCCCGAAGACGGAAACCGATCCCGGTCGCCGACGCTCCACCATGCGCATGAACGCCTTGAGGTTCAGGGCGGCATGCCGCCACTCCCGACCGGACACACACAGCGAACGCCAGCGCTGCTCGGACGTGTGCATGAGCTCAAGGACCTCGCCGAGCTCGCTCATGTCTCTCCCCCGATCGACAGCGCGATGTCGAGGATCGTCTCCAGGGGAAGGTCGGAGCTGATCTCGAACCAGGTCCCGTGCAGCTCGAACGCGACGTTCTCGCTGCGGAAACCCTCGCCCCGGTACTCCTCGACGTGGAACTCGATACCACCCCGCGAGACGAGCCTCCCGCCGAGGCGCCCCGCTCGCTCTGCGTGGTCGGGTCCCTGCCGGATCGAGAGCCGGTACCGACCTCCCGGATCGAAGGTCCAGGAATGACCGATCCATCCCGGTGGGTCGTCTGGCGAGACGAGACAGCGGGTGGGACGGGCGCCGTCCGGAAGCGAGCGCGGGAGGCGCGCGGGGAACCCGACGAGGGCAACGGCCTGCTCCCACGGGACCTCCCTGGGCCGGCGAGCTGTGCTCTCGACGGGCTGGCCGGGCGAGAGCGGTGAGGAGAAGACCGAGGCCGCGATCTCCTCGTCGAACGCCACCTCGGTCATCTCGATCCCGTGGGCGCGAAGGGCGATGCCTCGCTCGAGATCGATCGCGACGTCGAACGGGTCGCCGGATCCCCACCACCTGCCGAAGTCTCCGTCGGAGCGCGGCGACGCCCGAAGGATCGCGGCGCGGCGGCCGGCGATCGTCGCCTCCTCCACGTACTGGAGGATCGTCGACCCCAGCAGCGGTCGGGGGCGAAGGAGCTCCGGCCCCGGTCCGAACCCGACGCGTACGTTCGGGTCGCCCTCATTCGTGTGGCCCTTGCCGCCCGGTTCGCGGATCCACCACCGATCGCCGGCCTGCACGATGACGCGGACGCCCTCGTCGCGCTCCTCCTCGGTCCTGACGTCCATCGGTCCCGCCCACCACATTCGCCATGGTCGGCCGCCGACCAGCCCGGCCGCCCGAACCTTGCGGAAGCGCCGATGGCTCGTGTGGATCGCTTCGAGGACCTCAGCAAGCGCCGTCATGGGAGCGATGGTACGGCGAGGCCACGGTCACCCGTACGGGCACGGCCTATCAATCCGAACGAGATCACGCCCGGCCCTGAGCGAGGAGCGCAGGATGTGGAACCGCCCGCCGGTCCCTTCTGTTCCAGGTAACGACTGAGTTCTCCAGATCTACTCTTGCAAGCCGCGACCCTCTCGATCCGCGGACAAGGTTCCATCTGTAGACCGATTGGTACGGCGACCTACCCGCGAGGACCCTTCCGGACAGGCCGCACGCTATCTCGGCCGTGCCTCCTTGCGGACAGCCAGACCCCCGCGAGTGCGCCGATGAGCCCGCCAATGGATGCGAAGCCGATAACCCAGTCGTAGCCCTCGAACTCCGAGCCGAAATCGAACCCGGGCGGAGGGTCCGCGAACCACTCCCACGCCACACGTCCAACGAGGCCCCCGAGCGGCACGCCGGCGAGGCATAGGACCAACGGGAGCAGGCGTCGGTGCCAAATGAGCTCGACCGTGGCGATAGCCAGTCCCACGGGCGCTGCCCACAGCGAGTAGTCGAACAGCTCCACGAGTCGTCCATACCCCAGTCGGCAATCCGAGTACGCCTGAGAATCGACCATCACCATCCTCGTCTGCGGACAAAACTCCAAATTCGTACACCGAAGAAGGGACGAGGAAGGCCTCACACGCTGGGGTGCGTGGCCCTTATCGTCGCCTACTCGAGGGACCGGCGGACATCCCCATTCGTGGTGATGAACATCGTGAGCATTACTGCGCGCCACGTCGACCGTGCTCTGTTCTCCCCGGTCTGGGTGGAGCAAGACGACTCCCTTGTCGACCGCGAGACGGAAGGCCTCCATCCAGTCGCCGGAGGCGCGCTGCAACGACCAAAGCGAGGCTTGAATCGGAACACCCTCGTAGGCGCGAGCACGCGCTAAGAGATCGCCGTCATAGTTGGCCACCGGCCCGCTGGCACCGAGAGCGAACCCAGCAAGGCGCTCTGCCCAAATGCGCAGGTTGTCCGCAACATGGCACACGTAGGCTCCCGTGGACCAGTCGAGGTCTGGATGGCGCTCCGACCCGTCGCGACCTCGGAGGATGACCGCGTACCGAGCTGGGGCGGCGCTTATCAGTGCGACGGCATCGTCTCGCGAGATCGACCAGTCGAAGCCGCACTCGCGGCAGGGGTCGCCGTAGACGAATCGCCACCACTCGTTCACCGCCGAAGCTTCGCATTGCCCCTTCGGAGCTTGGACAGGCGGCCGCTCATGCAGGGGCGCGTGAGGCCTGCACCAGGGCATGGTTTGTCCGCGACGTGCTTCGTGCCTGCGCTCCCCTCCCCTACCGATCCGCGGACAACGTTCCTTGTGCGTAGACCGGAACGGTGGACGCCGACCAGGGAGTGGATAGGGAGTAGCATCTAGATTTGAGGACTTTGCTGCACGCTCGGTCGGTCGTTGCGGTCGCCACGGTCGTGGCATTCAATCTTCTGATGATGCTCCTGGCCGCGATCGGACAGGTCCCGATCTCGACTCCATTCGTCGTTCTGTGGTTCGTCGGCGATTTCGTTCTGTGCCTCGCAGCTCTCGCCCTAACGGAACGCTCGTAGGACGATCAACCTCGAGAACGGCCACCGTCTCGATCCGCGGATAGGGCTCCTTGTGCGTAGACCGACCGCCGTAGGCGGGTCTGCATCCAAGCCATGTGCTGCCACAGCTGCTGTCTGAGATAGCTCGGCGACCTGCTCTTGCGATTCTGAACGCGCTTCGGCAGCGTTTCCTAGGGTCCGCCCGAAAGGCACGTTCGCTCGCGGCGGGCAGGCCCGTCCACTCTGGTGGGGGCGCCGCGGCCGCAGCAGACCTACCGAACATGAACGCCAGCCTCGTCGATCACAGCGGCGAGGTCTCCGTCGAGGCCCAGGATCGAGGGATCTGGCGTTGGATTCGGCTGGGGAACCTCTGTGTTCGCCGCCGGGTCAGCTGGTCATGCGACGCACGTCGAGATCTGCCCTACGCGATTCCGCCCCAAGCGCTTCCTATCAGGGTGTGGGGTCGAGCACGCGCTTGAGCGTGGAGACGAGCCCCGACCGAGAGCAGGAGGTGGAGCGCCTGTACCGGACGGAGGGTGGCAGGCTCTGGCGCGCCGTAATGGCGTATTGCGGCAATCCTGAGGTGGCCAGCGACGCGGTGTCAGAGGCCTTCGCACAGGTCCTTGCTCGAGGGGCCGCGGTCCGCGACCCGCGGTCGTGGCTTTGGCGAAGCACGTTTCGGATCGCCGCTGGCGAGCTGAAGAAAGGGCGGCGAGCGATCGATTCCCCCAGCGACCTGACGTACGAGATGCCCGAGCCGATCTCCGATGTGTTGCGGGCGCTCAGGGCACTCTCGCCCAAGCAGCGAGCTGCAGTGATTCTCCACGACTACGCGGACCTTGCCACCAACGATGTTGCGCGAATCATGGGGGTGAGCCAGGCGACCGTGCGAGTGCACGTCAGCCAGGGGCGTCGGCGCCTCCGCCGCCTGCTGGAGGAGCGCGATGCCTAGCAAGGTCGAACGCCTGGATGTCATCGACGAGCTCGCCACGCCCGACCTCTGGCCCGACATCCGGCAGAGGGAACCGAGCGGCGAGCCGGAGGGACCCGGTCAACTGCTACCCGCCCGCCGTCTGGTCGCGGCAATCGTGGCGCTTAGCGTGGCGGCTGCGGGCTCGCTCGTCGCGGTCCGTGCCTTCACCGGTGACGAGCCCAACCGACCGCCGACGGCCCCAGGTGCCGCACGGATCGTCTTCTCGGGTGGCGGTGGGGACGCGCACGCCGACCTGTTCTCGATGAACCCGGACGGATCGGACGTTCGCCAGCTCACGGACACGCCGGGGAGCGAAGAGCAGCCGGCCCCGTCGCCGGACGGCTCAAGGCTCGCGTTCGCGGTCCGGGAGCCCGGCGATCCCACGTCCTATGTGATCGGCGCGATGGATGCCGATGGAGCCAACAGAGGGGAGATCGCGGGCACCAGGCTGGAACCCCGCAATCCTGTAGGCGACCCGGCGTGGTCGCCGGACGGATCCGAGATCGCCTTCGCCGCATACGGAGATGGTGGCGGCATCTACATCGCCGGTGTAAGCGGAGGTCGTCCGAGGCGACTCACCTCTGCCGGCCCGCCGACGATTCACGTCGATAGCGAGCCGGTGTGGTCCCCGAACGGTGATGCGATCGCCTTCATCCGATGGTTCATCGGTGACTCGGACGAGCCGCCCGCCTTCGAGATCCTCGAGGTTTCCCCGAGCGGCGGCCACGCGACTTTGATCGATCGGTTCCCGGCGCCAACGCAGGGAAGCCCCGATGACAACGGCGAGGTTCGAGGGCTCAGCTGGTCACCGGATGG
>Ga0184632_10001308_pt1 | contig 10164 bp, 10 predicted proteins | sample PLM31_50_b1_FD_133153 | JGI IMG/M metagenome (GOLD analysis project Ga0184632, IMG submission 133153) | Groundwater sediment microbial communities from an aquifer in East River, Colorado, USA - PLM3-1_50_b1 | ecosystem: Environmental > Terrestrial > Soil > Riparian zone | place: USA: East... | reverse complement strand
CCGGGTCGACCTCGCCGAGAGCCTGCGCGGCCAAGGTCTCTGGTGACAACGGCGGTGGTGGTTGCATCGGCCCGTCGCCTCCTTCGCGGGGTGTCGCAGTGCATCCTCGCCGGGCGACCACCAGGGCGTGGCGCAACAGCCCGGCGTCGATGGCGGCCAGCATGGCACGTCAGTCGGCCTGCCGCTGAGGGAAGGCGCCGGTCGGCTCCAGGCAGCCATGGATTGTGGCAGGCCATCCGGCCCCGGCCACTCCGCTACGGCGACCGACCCGCATCGATGACCGCGCCGGCCTAGCCCAAGTGATAGGGATTGGCCATGTATCCCGGGACGGCCAGTGGCCAACTAGCATGGACAGGACCTATTACCGCAGGTCGATTGGCCAACTACAACCGGACCCTACATGAGCAGCAGCAGCTGATAGGACCGGAGCTGACCGCTTCCACTTCCACGACGCGCTCAGCTGCGCTGTCGAGCCCCTGCGATCCCCTGGTTGCGTCGTCCCTGCCGCTCGAACCACCGGGGCCGGACGGCCGCGGCCAGGTCTGCCCGCGGGTCGTCGGCGGTCGGCCAGCGGGCGATCATGCGGGCGTCCGGCCGGACCAGCACGGCGCCGTCGGCGCCCACGCCGAGGACGTCGGCGGCCGGGCCGTCCAGGGCGTGCACGTGCAGCGGGAAGGTGGTCCCCTTGGCGCCGGCGGCGTCGGCCCAGGCGTGCCCGTCCGGGCCGGTGAGCACGGTGAGCCCCGGGCCGAGCAGGTCGAGGGTTGAGACGCGTCGGTGGCCGCGCCGCAGCCGTGCGTGGGCCAGGCGTCCGTCGAGGTCCTCGGCCAGCGCCTCGGCCCCCTGCGGCTCCGGCTCCTCCTGCGCCGAGCGGGCGGTCCGGCGGGCGCCGATCGGCCGCCATTCGGCCTGGTAGCTGTCCAGCAGCTCCGGCTCGGCCCACCCGCCTAGCACCCAGGCCAGCTTCCAGCCAAGGTCGTGGGCCTCGCCGATGGCGGTGTTCATGCCCATCCCGCCCCTTGGGGTCATGCGTTGGGCGGCGTCGCCGACCAGGAAGACGCGGCTGGCGCGGTAGCGCTGGGCCACCTGGGCCGCGAATGAGAACGCTCCCTTGGCCACCACCCGGACGGGCAGGTCGGGGACGCCGGCGGCGGCTCGGATCAGGGTGGTCAGCCGGGCGTCGGTGTAGTCCTCCAGCCGCTCCCGCGCCGGCGCCAGGCCCGCCCGTACAGCCAGCGGTTGCGGGTGCCGTTGGGGACGAACACGCCGCCGGCCTCGGGATGCTGGATGAAGTAGATGCCGTAGCGGCGGTCCCCGACCACCTCGCGCAGCGGGGCCTCGAACAGCACGGTGAGGTGCTCGGCCAGGTGGTCGGGGCCGTCCATGGCGATGCCGAGGCTGTCCCGCACCCGCGAGTGGGCGCCGTCGGCGCCGACCAGGTAGTCGGCCCGGACGGTCGCCTCCCACCCCGAGGTGCGCTCCCGGAGGACGACGGTGACGCCGTCGGTGTCCTGGTGGAAGGCGATCAGCTCGGTGCCGAAGCGGACCTCGGTGGCCGGGAGCGTCCGCAGGTGCTCGAGCAGGACCGGCTCCAGGTGGTCCTGGGGCACGCCGGCGACGGTGGTGGGGCTGACCGCGGCCGCCTGCTCGAAGGTGGCGACCCCCACCGGCAGCGCCATGCCCTCGGGCGAGGCGAGCGTCTCGGTGGCGAAGGCCCCGACGTAGGAGATGTCGAGCTGCCCGGCGCGGACGTTGTCCTCCAGGCCCCAGGAGCGCAGCAGCTCCATCGTGCGGGTGCTGACGGCGGTGGCCCGCGGCAGCGGCGACAGGCCGGGGTTGCGCTCCACCAGCAGCGACCCGACGCCACCGCGGGCCAGGGCGATCGCGGCGACCAGACCTGCCGGCCCTGCCCCGACGACCACGACCGGCACCCGGCGGGCCTGCTCATTGGCGGCCATCACGCTGCTCCTTCTCTTCGGCGCGGCGGAAGCGCTGGCTGGCGAGCACCCCCGTCGGGTCGATGAACGCGCCGGCGTAGCCCAGCGCCTCCAGCAGGACCCACAGCCTGGAGGGCCTGGCGAACGGTTCCTGGTGTTCGTCGCGCGCCTCGCGGTCCCGGCCGGCCGGGTCGCGGGTCGGCGTGCCGCTGATCGACTGGCTCATGACGGCTCCTTGGTGGTGGCGGTTCCTGCTGGCACCATGCGCGAGTGAGCTGACGTGGCACTGTTGCTCCGCTGCGGGTCTGCCGCGGAACGGGAGAAGCCGGCCGATGGCGCGACTGGAGTTCCGGATCCTCGGGCCGCTCGAGGTGCACGACGGCGGCGCCCGGTTCCCCATCCCGGGGGCCAAGGAGCGAGCCCTGCTGGCCGACCTGCTGATCCACGCCGGGCGGGTGGTGGCCGCCGACCGGCTGATCGACGACCTGTGGGGCGAGCGCCCGCCCGGCAACCCCGCAAACGCCCTCCAGGGGCGGGTGTCGCAGCTCCGCCGGGCGCTCGGGCCGGCAGGCGCGACGCTGCTGGCCACCAGGCCACCCGGGTACTCGGTCGAGGTCGACCCCGACCGGGTCGACGCCGCCCGGTTCGAGCGGCTGGTTGCCGAGGCCGGCCGGGCCGCCGCCACCAGCGGGCAGGAAGCCGAGCGGCTGCTGGACTTGGCGCTGGGGTTGTGGCGCGGCCCGGCCCTGGCCGAGTTCGCCGACCTGCCGTGGGCGCAGGCCGAGGCGGCCCGCCTGGAGGAGCTGCGGCTGGCCGCGGTGGAGGCGCGGGCCGACCTGGCCCTGGCCACCGGCGGCCACGCGGAGCTGGTCGGGGAGCTGGAGGCGCATGTGGCCGCCCATCCCACCCGCGAGCGGCTGCGGGGACGGCTGATGCTGGCGCTGTACCGGTCGGGGCGGCAGGCCGACGCGCTCCGGGCCTACCAGCACGCCCGCACGGTGCTGGCCGAGGAGCTCGGCATCGACCCTTCCCCGGAGCTGCAGCGGCTCCACCAGGCGATCCTCACCCAGGACCCGTCGCTGGACGCCGCCCCGCCGGCGCCGGCGGAACCGCCGCACAACCTGCCGGAGCGGCTGACCAGCTTCGTCGGGCGGGACGTGGAGCTGCGCGAGGTCGGCAAGCTGCTGGAGCAGCACCGGCTGGTCACCGTCACCGGACCCGGCGGGGCCGGCAAGACCAGCCTGGCCGTCGAGCTCGCCCGGCAGCTTCGCCACGGCTACCCCGACGGGGTGTGGTTGGTGGAGCTGGCTGCCCTCCGGGACCCGGGACTGCTCGGGGAGGCCGTCGCGAGCGCCGTGGGGATCGGTCCCGAGCGGGGAGAGGTGGGTGGCTCACCTTTCGACCCGGCCGGGCGGCTGGTGGAGTTCGCCCGCGACAAGGCGCTGTTGCTGGTCCTGGACAACTGTGAGCACCTTGCGGACGCGTGCGCGCAGCTGGCCGGGTGGCTGCTGCGCGCCGCGCGCGGGCTCAAGATCCTGGCCACCAGCCGGGAGTTGCTGGGGGTGCCCGGCGAGGCGCGCTGGCTGGTCCCGCCGCTGGCCATCCCCGGCCCGCAGGACGACAGCGGACCGGAGACGCTGGCCCAGTATGACGCGGTGCGGCTCTTCGTCGAGCGGGCCCGGCTGGCCGACCCCGGCTTCACCCTGGACGCTGAGAGCGCACCGGCGGTGGCCGAGGTCTGCCGGCGGCTTGACGGTCTGCCACTGGCGCTGGAGCTGGCCGCCGCACGGCTGCGGGCGCTGCCGGTCCGGGAGGTGGCCGCCCGGCTGGACGACCGGTTCCGCCTGCTGGCCGGCGGCGACCGTACCGTGGACGCGCGCCAGCGGACCCTGCGGGCTGCGGTGGACTGGAGCTACCGGCTGCTGGAGGAGCCGGACCGGCGGTTGTTCAACCGGCTGGCGGTGTTCGCCGGCGGCTGGACGGTCGAGGCGGCCGAGGCGGTCTGCGCCGGCGAAGGGGTCGCGTCGACCGACGTGCTTGAGGGGTTGTTGCGGCTGGTCGACCGGTCGCTGGTGGTCGCCGCCGGCGGGCAGCCGGCCCGCTTCCGGATGCTGGAGACCCTGCGCGCCTACGGCTGGGGGCGGCTGGCCGAGGCCGGTGAGGCCGAGGCGCTGGGCCGCCGCCATGCCGCCTGGTTCCGGGATCTGGCCGAGCGGGCCGGCAGGGAGCACGGCGAGCGCTGGTTGCGCGTCCTCGACGCCGACTACGACAACCTGCGGGCCGCGATGGACAGGGCCGCCGCAGGCGGCGACCACGAGACCGCGCTGCGTATCGCCGGCGCCCTCGGCTGGTACTGGTCGGTCTTCCACCACCACGAGGGCAGTCGGCGCCTGGCGGAGGTGCTCGCCCTTGCACCCGAGGGGCCGCCGACGCCGCACCTCGCCAGGGCGCTGCAGTCGGCCGCCCTGATCGATGTGACGTTGGGGCCGACGCGGGCCACCCTGGACGCCGGCCGCCGCAGCCTGGAGCTGTTCGAGCGGTTGGGAGACCGGCACGAGGCGGCGCACTCCAAGCTGTGGCTCGGCCAGGCGGAGCTGCAGCTGCTCGGCGGCGGCGATGCGCCGCGGCTGCTCCAGGAGGCCGAGGCCACCTTCGGCGAGCTTGGCGACCGGTGGGGAGAGGCCTACGCGCGGGCCGGCCGGTTCTCGGTCGAGGCCTACTTCGGGGCACCGGCCAGAGCGGTCGAGCTCGTCGAGCAGGCGCTCGAAGGGTTCGGCGCCATCGGCGACACGCGAGGACTCACCTGGGTGCTGTCCTCCCTCGGGATGGCGGCCAGGTCCCGCGGCGACCTGGACGAGGCGGCACGCCGGTACGAGGAGGCGCTGGCGACCGCCCGAGCGACGGGGCCGACCTGGATCGTCTGCCTGGCGCTCGTCGAGCTCGGCAGCCTGGCAGCCATCGCCGGCGAGGACGCCCGCGCCGACGCCATGCACCGGGAGGCGGCGGCGCTGGCCCGGCGCACCGGGCTGCGCCGCGGGACCGCCCACGTCTGCAACGAGATGGGCCTGGCCGCCCGCCTACGTGGCGACGTCGAACGCGCGCTGCCGCTGCACTTCGAGGCGCTCGGCATCCACCGGGAGCTGGTCATGGCGCGGGTCCCACGCACCCTCGCCCACGTCGGCTGCACGCGGGCACGGCTCGGCGACCTCGACGCGGCAGACGCCGACCTGCGAGAGGCCGCCGCGCTCGTGCTCCACATCCCCCAGCCGTCCACCGCCGTGCTGCTCCTGACCGGGCTGGCCTGGGTCGCGGCCGGCCGCGGCGACGCCGAACTGGCCGCGCGCCTGCTTAGCGCGGCCGACGCCACCCGCGAGCGCATCGGGGTGTCGGCGCTCGGTGTCGAGCTTGTGGAGACCGAGCTGGTCCGCCAGGCCGCCCGCTCCTCGCTGGAGGCGCCAGCCTTCGAAGTGGCGCTGGCCGCCGGCCGTGACCTGTCCCCTGATCAGGCGCTGCGCGTCGTGCTCGACTGAAGCCGGCCAGAGTTTCTGGAGTTCAGGCAGGAAGGCTGTCGCCGGGGAAGCCACGAATTGGGTGGACCTCATAGGTGAAGATGCCCGCTTTGACGGCGGGATCCTCGTCCATGATGCGGACGACCTCCTCGGGCGTCAAAGATGCCGGCGCCGCTCCATCCGCTGTCGTCGATGATCGGGCACACGATCGAGAGCACCCCGTCGGATCGCAGCGAGAAGTTGCGTCGTCCGTGTTCCCAGACGATGGCATCGGCGCCGGGCTCGTGCCGTTTGGGGGTGCCCTCAGCAGCAGGACCGTGTAGGCCCTGGACTTCGTGAGCATGTCGCGCATGAAGTCGTCGGTGATGTGCGTCACGTCTACCTCGCAGGAGATCGCTGTTGTCGGCGGTGGATGCTACTCGTCGTCGGCCGGTGCGCTGCCGTCGCCCTGTAGGGTGGGTCGGTTTGGTGGTCATGACGGTGTTGGGGGTGCACGGTGCGCGCGATCCTGATGGCTGCGGTGGGTGGGCCCGAGGTGCTGCGACCCGCTGAGATCCCTGAGCCCGAGCTCGGCAGACGAGACGTCCGCGTCACGCTTCGTGCCGCCGGTGTCAACCCGGTGGACTACAAGCTGCGTCGCCACGGCACGATCGCCGGGGAGCTGCCGGCGGTGCTGGGGTGGGACGGCGCCGGCGTTGTGGAGGACATCGGTGCCGATGTCACCCGGTTCCGGCCCGGCGACGAGGTGTACTTCTGCGACGGCGGGTTCGGATCCGCACCTGGCACCTACGCCGAGGCCAAGATCCTCGACGAGCGGCTGGTCGCCGGCAAGCCAACGCGGCTGTCGTTCGCCGAGGCCGCGGCGGCGCCCCTGGTGACGATCACCGCGTGGGAGGCGCTGCGGGAACGGGCTCGTGTCGGGCACGGCCAGCGGGTGCTGGTCCAGGGCGGGGCCGGCGGTGTGGGGCACATGTCGGTGCAGATCGCGCGCACGGCGGGTGCCAGGGTGGCGGCGACCGTCTCCGCCGGTCCGAAGGCGGAGCTGGCGGCCACGCTCGGTGCGGAGCGGTGCATCGACTACCGGCGCGAGGACGTCGGCGAGGCGGTCAGGGCCTGGGCCGGTGGCGATGGGGCCGACGTCGTCCACGACACGGTCGGTGGCCGAACGTTCGCGGGCAGCTTCGCGCTCGTGCGCCCCTACGGCGACCTCGTCTCCAACGTGGAGAGCCCTTGGCCGGCGGAGGCGATCCAGGCGATGCAGCAGCGCAACCTGCGCGTCTCCTTCACGTGGATGCCGGCGCCGTCGGTCTACGGCTGGTTCGGCGAGCGGGAACGGCAGACCCGGATCCTGGAGGACGCAGCGCGGCTGTTCGACTCCGGGGCGCTGTCGGTGCACGTCGGGGCGACGTTCCCGCTGCTCGAGGCCGCGGACGCCCACCGGGCGCTGGAGGCCGGCCAGGTGACGGGCAAGGCCGTGCTGGTCATCTGACAGGATCGTCTGGCAGCTACCGCGTCGGTGCGTCAACGGCTCAGGCCGAGGCGGTGGGCGGCCACCGCGGCCTCGGCGCGGTTGGCGACGCCGAGCTTCGCCAGGATGTTGGAGACGTGCACGCTGGCGGTCTTGTGGCTGATGAACAGCTCCTCGGCGATCTGGCGGTTGCTGCGGCCGCTGGCCACCAGGGCCAGCACCTCCCGTTCTCGAGGCGTCAAGCCCGAGCTCCTCCTCATGGACCTGCGCATGCCAGGTGTCGACGGGCTCACCGCGATCGAGCGGATCAACAGGCTTCACGTCCCCCGGCGGTGGTCGCGCTGACCACCTTCGACGCCGACCAGTACGTGCTGCGCTCGCTGCGGGCCGGCGCCGCCGGGTTCCTGGTCAAGTCGACCCCGCCGGAGGACCTGATCGGGCTGGTGCGGGTGGCCACCGACGGGAACATGGTGCTGTCGCCGGCCGCCGCGCGGCGGCTGGTCGCGGCATCCGCCGACCAGCAGTCGGCCAGGCAGCGGGCCCGGGCGTTGGTCGAGTCGTTGACCGAGCGCGAGGGGGAGGTGCTCGCCTGCCTTGGCGAGGGCCTGTCGAACGCGCAGATCGCGGCCCGCCTCTACCTGTCCGAGGCGACCGTCAAGAGCGACGTCTCCCGGATGCTCGACAAGCTCGGCTGCGCCAACCGCACCCAGGCCGGGTTGCTCGCCCACGACGCCGGTATCGTCGGGCGATGAGTCAACGCCTCAGTCCTGCTGGATGACCGAGAGAATGTTGCCGGCGGGGTCCTTGAACCAGGCGATGCGCGGGCCTGGGCCGCGGAACACGCCCTTCTCGTCCTGGTCGAAGCCCTCGTACCGCTCGAAGCGCACGCCCCGTGCGGTGAGCTCGTCGACGGCCTTGTCGACGTCGTCGACCGGGAAGTTGAGGATCGTGAACGTCGCCGGCGTGTGGTCTTCCTTGGGGTAGACCATCGTGTTCCGGTCGCCGGCGATGTGCAGGGTGAGCAGCCCGTTGTCCTCGGACACCCGAAGACCGAGCGTCTCGCCGTAGAACTGCTTCGCCTTCGGGATGTCGTCCACGGAGAACCCGCTGAATGCCTTGCTGTGCTCGAACATGCCGCTCCTCTCCTTGACGCGCTCGGTTACCCCGAGATTGTGCTCGATGACCCCGACGGTGGTGCCTCCGGCAGGCGGCTCGCGAGCCCCGGGTAGTCGCGGACCAGGCCGTCCCGGTCGAACTCGATGGTGGTCTCGAAGTCGCCGCTGACGAAGCCGATCCTCGCCCCACCGTCGGGCGCCGGACCGAGCGAGGTGTAGCGCTGCGGCGACACCTGGAGGGTGAGGTCGGGCACGGCGACCCACGCCATGACCAGCTCCACGCCGTGGGCCTCGCCGCGCCGCGCGCGGGCGACCAGATCGTGGCGCAGCACCGGCATCGTGTTGGTGAACGGGCACAGCCCGAGGTCGCAGTCGAGGGCGCCGTGGAGCCCTGTGACGTCGAGGCTGGCGGCCGGCTGGCCGTCCTGGCTGCGCACCGCCGACCAGGTGCCCCCGGCGTCGCGGCGGACCTCGAGCGAGCGGACGAAGCCGTCGCCGCGCACGCGGACCGAGAGGCGCCGGGTGACCCAGGCCGCACCGGTGTCGAGCACCCAGTCCACGGCGTAGTCCGCCACGGCGCTGGTCCCGCGGGCGGTGAGGCTGTCGGGCCGGAGCGTCACGTGCGCCGCGTCCACCCGCACCGGGTCCGGTCCCTTCCACGCCAGGACCCGTTCCGTCCGCCGTGCGGCCACCGCGCTCTCCTCCGTCGCCGACCAGCGCTCCACGGTAGCGGGTCGATGCTCGCGCAGGCACTCGTGGACGAGCCCGACGGAATCTCGTCCTTGCATGCACCACCTGCCCGGCTCAGGCTGTACCCGTTGGACTGCCGGGGGAAAGGGGAGGTGGCGGCGATGGCCGGGCAAGAGGTGAAGACGGCCAAGCGCTCGTCGCCGATGTGGATGGCCCTGAAGATCGGCTTCTCCCTGGTGCTGGTGGTCGGCATCTTCTACTTCCTGCTGACCGGCATCGACCTCGCCCTGGTATGGGCCGAGATCCGGGCGATGACCTGGCGGGAGGACCTGATCCTCGGGGTGGCCGCGGTCTGGAACCTGGCGACCTACGCCTTCGTGTGGATGTCGGTCACGCCCGGGCTGGGGTTCTGGCGGGCGATGGTGATGACCCAGTCCACCACCGCGGTGACCAACACCGTCCCCGGCGGGTCGGCGATCGGGGTCGGCATGACCTACGTGATGCTGGGTGGATGGGGGTACTCGCGGTCCAAGACCTCGGTGGCCGTCCTGGTCTCCGGGGTCTGGAACGCGTTCGCCAAGCTTGGCCTGCCGGTGCTTGCGTTGGCGCTGGTGGCGTTGCAGGGGGGCGCCTCGGGGGCGCGGGTCACGGCCGCGCTGCTGGGGATCGTCGGGCTGGTGGCCGCGGTCATCGTGTTCGCGCTGATGCTGCGCAGCGAGGAGGGGGCACGCCGCTTCGGAGTACTGGCCGGGCGGGTCGCCTCGCGGCTGCTGCGGCTGGTGCGGCGCCCGCCCGTGCACGGGTGGGAGCTGGCGACGGTGAAGTTCCGCACCCGCACCCTGGACCTGCTGGAGCGCGGTTGGGTGCCGATCACCGTGGCCACACTGGTCAGCCACCTGTCGTTGTACCTGGTGCTGCTGGTCGCCCTCAGGCAGGTCGGGGTCAGCGACGCCGAGGTCTCCTGGGCGGAGGTGCTGGCGGTGTTCGCGTTCGCCCGGCTGGCGACCGCGATCCCGTTCACGCCCGGGGGTGCGGGGGTGGTCGAGGCGGTGCTGATCGGAGGGCTGGTCGCCGCGGGTGGGCCTCGGGAGCAGGTGACCGCCGCGGTGCTGGTGTTCCGGGCGCTGACGTGGGCGCTGCCGATCCTGGTCGGGGTCGTCTGTTACCTCTGGTGGCGCCGCCAATCCTTCACGGCACCCGCGCCAGAGCCGGCCGGCGCGGAGACCCCGTGACCGCCCGCCCGCCGCGCACCTCCGCGGCGCCGGCGGCGGGGACCGGCGCGCCTCCACGGGGCGAGCCGGTCGGCCGCTACTGGTCGGACGTGGTCTGGCTGCTGCTGGGCGCGGCGCTGCTGCTGCTGAGCGCGCTGCCGGTCCACGCCGACAGCATCTCGGACCTGGAGGCCGACGCCTTCCGGCTCGTCAACGACCTGCCGAGCCTCCCCT
>Ga0184632_10001306_pt1 | contig 10167 bp, 10 predicted proteins | sample PLM31_50_b1_FD_133153 | JGI IMG/M metagenome (GOLD analysis project Ga0184632, IMG submission 133153) | Groundwater sediment microbial communities from an aquifer in East River, Colorado, USA - PLM3-1_50_b1 | ecosystem: Environmental > Terrestrial > Soil > Riparian zone | place: USA: East... | reverse complement strand
TTCCACGACCCCGACGCTCCGCCCGCAGACGGACTGCACTCCGACTACGTGTCCGACGGTCACCTCGACGTCGCAGCCTGGGCGCGCGACGTGATTGCGCTCGAGCTCCCCGCCCAGATTCTCTGCCGACCCGACTGCGCCGGTCTCTGTCCTGTCTGCGGAAAGGACCTGAACGTCGAGCCGCACGAGCACACGGAGCGCGAGCCGGACCCGCGTTGGGCCGCGCTCGGCGAGCTTCGGGACCAGCTCTAGGCCACGGCCGGCGGGACGCTCGTCCCCGCTGACGCTCAGCGGCTCGCCGTACGCACCTGAACGAGCCGGTATCCCGCGATGCCCGCCAGCGCCGGATCTCCCGCCCGGTAGGCCTTCACGAAGAACTGGACGTTGTAGCCACTCCGGACGCGGAAGTTCGCGTTCGGCGCGAGCTGGTACGTCACCCAGCCGTCGGTCGTCGCGATCTGCCGATCGCCTCCACTCGTCACCCGTGGCGTCGAGCGCACGAAGACGAGTGCTTCCCGGACGACAAAGCCTCGCGTGTCCTTGACGCGGACGCGGACCGTGATGAGCTGGCTCCGGCTCGTGACCGGGTTCGGGGAGAAGACGACCTGCGAGACGATCAGACGCTGGTCCCGGGGCACGCTCGCCGCGGGGATCGAGATCTCGCCGCTCGGGAGTCGAATCGCCCCCGCGGGCAGTGGCTCGGTCACGATCGGCGACTCGGCCGAGAGCACGGTGACGCTGCCGACCGCGTTTCGCCCGGTCACGTTGAAACGCATGCGGTGGTTGACGTCGGCCGACGTCAGGCGGTACGTGCGGCCGGTCGCGCCTCCGATCGACAGACAGTCGCCGCCCTGCGTGTTGCAGCGGAGCCAGCGATACGAGAACGAGATCGACTCACGGCCGCTCCACGAGCCGGGATCGGCCGTCACGACGGAACCCGAGACCAGGGCGCCGCGGACCGTTGGGAGAGACGTGTTCACGGGCGGTCCGAGGACGGCGGCTGACGGGTTCGAGGCCACCGTCTGCGTACCCTGGGCGTTCGTCGCTGTCACCCGGACGCGCATTCGGAAGTCGACGTCGGCGCGCACGAGCTGGTACCGGCGACCGGTTGCACCGGAGATGATCGTGCAGTCGCCTCCATCCGGACGTCCGCCGTCCGCGCCGCAGCGAACCCATTGATACGCGAAAGTGAGGGGCTGAGTGCCGCTCCACGATCCGGTCGAAGACGTCAGCGTTCTCCCCTGCTCGGGTCGTCCCGTTATCGCCGGCTCGGCAGTGTTCACCGGCGGCGCGGCCGGAGCGGCTCTGCCGTCGCCTCCGAGGAATGCGAGGGATGCGAGCGCGAGTAATGCGAGTGGGACGGTGAAGCGCGTATGGCTGTTGCGGACAGAGATCATGTCGCCCTCCTTCGTGGCTTCGAGCACTTAGGCTCGTCCTGTCGATTTAGACGCACCAAGGAGCTCGTGTCTGCAATTACTTGCGGACTTCTTACAGCCCCGTACGAATCCCTAAGAAAGTGGAAGGCGGCCATCTGGCCGCCTTTCCACTCTGCGTGCCCCTTTCGTTCGAGCTATGCGCCATTCGCCAGGCGAACCTGCACCAGGCGGTACCCGGCGATGCCGCCGAGCCCCGGGTCGCTGCGACGGAACGCCTTCATGAAGAACTGCACGTTGAAGCCGTTCCGCGGCTGCGGGAACAAGCGGTTCGGCGCGAGGGTGAGCGTCACCCAGCCGTCCGCTGCCGTCGCCGCCGTCTGACCCTCGACGACCCTCGGTGTCCCGCGCATGAACACGAGCGCACCGCGGACCGGATTGTCTCCGCGGTTCGTGACGCGAACGCGCACGGTGATCGGGGCGGTCCGACTCGTCACCGGGTTCGGCGAGAACTGGACCGACGAGATGACGAGGCGATCGCCGGCTGCCTTGAGGCTCTCGACCGTGACCGAGCTGCCCGGAGCAGGCTGGCTCGAGCCGACGACACCGGTCGCGTTCGAGATGGCAGACGTCGTGCCGCGATCGTTCCGCGCGATCACGCGCACACGGATGGTCCGGCCGACGTCGCCGTCGCGAACCTCGTAGTCCGGGTCGTTCGCGCCCTGGATCTCGCTGCAGTTCTCACCCTTGTCGTTGCAGCGGAGCCAGACGAACGTGAAGGTGATCGGCTGATCGCCGGCCCACTGGCCACGATTCGCCTGGAGCCTGCTTCCGACGACCACCGATCCGGATATCGACGGGTCGTCCGTGTTGGTCGGCCTCGCCGAGATCACGATGCTCGTCGGATTCGACGTCGCCGTCCCCTGGCCGTCGGCGTTCCTCGCGACGACCTGAGACCGAATCCGGAACCCGGCGTCGGCCTCGCGAAGGACGTACGCGCTCGAGTTCGCGTTCGTGATCCGACGGCAGTTCGACGCGTCCGGAAGGCCCGGCCCGTCACAACGGAACCAGCGGAACAGGTAGTCGATCGGCTCGGTTCCGGTCCAGCTGCCTCTCGTCGTACGGAGGACCTGGCCGACTCGCGTCGCGCCTGAGACGGCCGGCTCTCCCGTGTTGCTCGGTGCAACGTTCGGGGCCGCACTCGAGGTTCCGACAAGCGTGGCCGCGAAGGCAGCGCAGAACACGGCTACGAGCGCCGCGCTGCCCACGATCATCAGGTACGCACGATGAATACCTCTCTGGGGCTTGATGCCGTTCATGTCATCTCACTCCCTTCTCCCTGCATTTCGGCCGTTTCTGCGTGGGAGATACCCGGGCGCGCCAATCGCACAAACGGGGCCTTGCGCAAGCCTTACGCGCTGCTAACGGAGCCTTCACGCGCGGTTTCGCCGTTAAGCCGCCTGTATACTCCGCAGCCGCTCATGGCCGTCCCGAAGCGAAAAACCTCGAGGTCCAGGCGCGACAAGCGTCGCGCCCAGCACGGGATCGCCGTCCCGCGCGTCCAGGTGTGCCCGACCTGCAAGCAGCCGAAAAGGCCGCATCGCGTGTGCCCCAACTGCAAGACCTACAAGGGCCGCGACGTCGAGCCGCTCCCGGTTCAGGCTCCGTAGCGACAACCGCTCCGGATGACCATCCGAGTCGCGGTCGATGCCCTTGGGGGTGATCGCGCTCCCGAGGAGATCGTCACCGGTGCCGTCGCAGCAGCGTCGGCCGAGATCGAGCCGATCCTGTTCGGGCCAGCCGGCCTCGACTCGCACGGACTCCGGCTCGAGGTCGCGACTGAGGCGATCGAGATGGACGACCACCCGGTCGACTCGGTGCGGTCGAAGAGCGACTCGACGCTCGTGCGTGCCGTGCGCGCAGTTGCGGACGACCAGGCCGACGCGGTCGTCTCCGCGGGAAACACGGGCGCGGTGCTCGCGGCCTCGCTCCTGCACATCCGGCGGCTTCCCGGCGTGCATCGCCCCGGCATCGCAGCCGTGCTCCCGACTCGCCGCGGACCCAGCGTCCTCATCGACGCAGGGGCGAACGCGGATGCGCGCCCCGAGCACCTCGTCCAGTTCGGCCACATGGGTGCCGTCTTCGCGGAGGAGATCCTCGAGATCGCGGAGCCGGAGGTCCGACTGCTCTCCATCGGCGAGGAGGCCGAGAAGGGCAGTCAGCTGACGCTCGAGGCGTACGAGCTGCTCCGCGCATCGTCGCTCAACTTCGGCGGAAACACCGAGGGGCGGATGATTCTCGAAGGCGCCGCCGACGTCGTCGTCGCCGACGGGTTCTCCGGCAACGTCGCCCTGAAGACGATCGAAGGGACGGTCCGGAGCCTGCTCCTCTCGCTCCGGGGCGAGCTCGACTCCTCCCTGCGCGGGAAGCTCGGCGGGCTACTGATCCGTCCGTCCGCCCGACGACTTCGGAGCCGCCTCGATCCCGAGACCTACGGTGGCGGTTACCTGCTCGGATTGCGAGGCCTGGTCGTCATCGCCCACGGTTCGAGCTCGCACGTTGCCATTGCGAACGCCATCCGACTCGCGGCGCGCGGCGTCGATCACCGGGTCGTCGAACGCCTGCAGGAGCGCATGGCGCCTGGCGTGTTAGCATCGGCGCGCTCCACGACCCCGACGTCAGAGAGGTGAGGATTCAAGGTGGCGAACTCGCGTGAAGAGATTCTCGAGCAGGTCAAGGGCGCGCTGAGCGAGAAGCTCGGTATCGAGGAGAGCGAGATCACGGAAGAGGCGTCCTTCGAGGAGGACCTCGGAGCCGATTCGCTCGATTTGGTGGAAGTCGTCATGGATCTCGAGGACCAGTTCGGGCTGAAGATTCCCGACGAGGACGCCCGCGACCTCACGACAGTCGGTAAGGCGATCGACTACGTCATCGCGCACCAGGGCTAGCTCCATGACTCGCGCGGCCGGGCTGGACGAGCTCGGCCGGCTGATCGCCGAGCTTCCTGCGGGTCGGCTCGAACAGGTCTTCACCCATGCCTGGTGGGCGGATGACCGTGCCGAATCCTACGAGAGGCTCGAGTTCCTCGGCGACAGTGTGCTCGAGCTCGCGATCGCGCGCGCCTTATACGACCGCTTCGCCGAGGCCTCGGAGGGGCGGCTTGCGAAGATCCGAGCTCACGTCGTGTCGCGGCAGAGCTGTGCAGGTGTGGCCAAGGAGCTCGGCCTCGGCGAGCGTCTCCTCGAGTACGCCGGACACGTGGCGCCGGACGAGCTCCGGCGGATCTCGCACAGTCGCAACGTCCTCGCCGCGCTGCTCGAGGCTGCGATCGCAGCGGTCTACCTCGAGCACGGGTTCGAGCGGATCGAGCCCGCGATCGTCGGCGCGTTCGCGGAGAAGATCGAGTACGCGCGCTCGAGCCACGTCGACTACAAGACCGAGCTCCAGGAGGCCCTGGCTCGTTCCGGGACGCAGGTGAGCTATACCGTGCTCGAGGTCGAAGGCCCGCCGCATGATCGGCAGTTCGTCTGCGCGGCGCACGTCGCCGGCACGCAGCTCGGTATGGGCCGTGGCACGACCAAGAAGGCCGCCGAGCAGGAAGCCGCACGCCAGGCGCTCGAGGCACTCGGCGTCGTTCCCGACCGTATCTAGGAGCTTCCAAGGCGGCTCCGTCGTCAGCTCGGCCCTCGCGGCCCCCGTCCGAGGCGACCGCGAGAATGCGGGACCGGTGCACCTGCGCTCGCTCCGCATCCGCGGCTTCAAGTCGTTCCCGGAACCGCTCGAGATCACACTCGAGCCTGGCGTGGCCGTCATCGTCGGCCCGAACGGCTCGGGCAAGTCGAACATCGCCGACGCCGTCGTCTGGGCGGCGGGATCGCTGACGCCGTCGGAGCTCCGCGCCGAGAAGCCCGACGACGTCCTCTTCGCCGGCGGCGGCGATCTGAAGCCGGCCGAGCACTGCGAGGTCGAGCTCGTCTTCGACAACGAGGACGACGTGTGGCCGGATCTCGACTTCAGCGAGGTGTCCGTCGCTCGTCGTCTCGTGCGCGGGGCCGAGGGGCAGTACCTCGTGAATCGCGCGTCCGTCCGGCGCACCGATCTCGTCGAGTTGCTCGCCGACGTCGGGCTCGGGTCCGCGATGCACTCCATCGTCGGCCAGGGCAAGGTCGAGCAGGTGCTCGCCTCGAAGCCCGAGGACAGGCGCGCGTTCGTCGAGGAGGCGGCGGGGCTCGGGAAGTTCAAGCGGCGCCGGCATCGCGCGGAGCTCAAGCTCGCCCGTGTCGCGCTTCAGGTCGAGCGTGCTCATGACGTGGAGGAGGAGGTGCGCAAGCGCCTTCGGCCACTGGCGCTTCAGGCGACGGCTGCCGAGCGCGCGGAGAAGATCGCACTCGAGATCGCGTCGCTCCGTGCGCGTATCGCACAGCTCGATCTGGCCGACTCAGCCGATCGGCGCCTGGAGGAGGAGGGTCGGCGCGACGCCGCTGCGCTCGCCCGTCGTGGGGCACAGTCGCGGCTCGAAGGGTTGCTGGCCGACCGGGCACGGGCAGAGGACGAGCTCTCGGACGCCGCGGGTCGCCGCGAAGCGGCCGTCGCGGCGCTCTACCGGCTTCAGGGAGGCTCCGAACGCCTCGGGCTCCGCGGCGAGGCCGCCGCGGCGCTCCTCGAGCGGTTCCGCAGCGAGGTTCCCGCGGAGTCAGGCGATCCGGCCGGGCCGGACGACGCGACTCGCCTCGAGCTCGAGGCGGCACGGGCAGCGGAGGCGGCTCGAGTCGCGGAGCGAGAGCGCGTGGAGCTCGCCGAGCGCGCCGCACTCGTCCGCGAGCGAGGTCGTGCCCTCGAGCAAGCCCTTGCCGAGCAGGAGGGTCTCCCACCGGCGGCGCGCGCGCTCGCCGAGCAAGGCGCCCGTCTCGCGCTTGCCTCGCTCGAGGTCCAGCCCGGAATGGAGCGGGCCGTTGCCGCGGCGCTGCGCTCACGTGCGTCGGCCGTGCTCGCAGCAAACCCCGCGGTCGGCCTGGCGCTGCTCCAGCGCGCTAGCGCCGCTGGGCTCGGCAGCCTCACCGTTCTCACGGGCTCTACGCCGCAGGATCTCGTGGGTGAGTTTCCGGTCGTGGCGCTCGATGCGCTGCTCGACGTTCGCGTTCCGTCGGTGACGGCGGAGGGGTTCGGCTACGACCCGACGCGCGGCGAGCTCTGGTTCGCGGGCGAGACGGCCGAGGCGGTGCTGCTCGAGCTGCAGGCGCGCTTGCGTGTCCTCTCGGGCGAAGCGTCCGAGCTCGAGGAACGCGCGGCCGCCGCGACGGGCGCTGCAGCCACCGCTCGGGAGGCGGCGCGGGTGGCGGAGATGGCATACGGACACGCGGCACCGAGGCTCGGAGCCCGGATCGACCCCCGGGCGCTCGGCAGGCTCGTCGAGTGCGCCGAGGCATTGATCGCCGGGATCGAGGCCGCTCGGCGTGTCGCCGAGCGCCTCGATGCGCCGTTGCGCGCACGGGTCGACTCTGGAGCGCTTCGTGCCGGCGAGCTAGGTGACGAGCTGCGCCGGCTCGGAGCCGCGGAGGTTGGGCTTCGCCAGGAGCTCGAAGAGGCCAGCGAGCGCCTGACGAGTGCGGAGGTGGAGATCGCCCGCATCGACGCGGAGACGGGCGATGCCAGCCGCCGACTGGAGGCTGCAGGAGAGGTCGGGCCGGCGGAAGGCGACGACCGCGACGAGCTCGCGGTGAGGGTCGAGCGCCTCGAGGTCCGTCGGGCGACGCTCGGCCAGGTGAACCCGCTGGCTCGGGAGGAGTACGAGGCCGAGAAGGAGCGGCTCGCGGATCTCACGATGCAGCGCGAGGATCTCGAGCGAAGCCTCGACGAGCTCGAGAAGCTTCGCGCGGAGCTCGCCGAGACGGTCGAGCGTCGCTTCGCCGAGACCTTCGCCGCTGTCGCAGACCACTTCGAGGACGTTGCCTCGACGCTTTTCCCCGGCGGCGAAGGGCGGCTGCGACTCGTCGCTGCCGACGAGGACGGTGGGGAGCCCGGTGTCGAGGTGGAGCTCCGGCCGGCAGGCAAGAGGATCACCCGGCTCTCGCTGCTCTCGGGAGGCGAGAAGGCGCTCGGCGCGATCTCGTTCCTCTTCGCCCTGTTCCTGGCGAGACCGTGCGCCTTCTATCTCCTCGACGAGGTCGAAGCCGCCCTCGACGACACCAACATCGCACGTTTCGTCGAGCTCTTGCGACGCTATTCCGATCGTGCCCAGTTCGTCGTCGTGACACATCAGAAGAGGACGATGGAGGCCGCGGATATCCTCTACGGCGTGACGATGGGCCCTGACGGAGTCTCACAGGTCGTGTCTCGACGTCTTCCCAGGCACGACCAGCCCGTCGCCGCGACGGCGTGAGCAACGTTCGCCTCTGGCGAACCCCCTTCTTTCTGAGAGCGTGGGGAACCTCCCGGTTCCCCACACCCCTCCACGCTCACGGGGCAACCTGGGTTACCCCGTGAGCTACACCTGGGCGGAGTTGCTCGGGGACGACGTCACAGCTGCCGACGACCCCGAGCGGACGGGTGTCTTCGGACGGCTTCGCGAGTCGCTCGCGAAGAGCCGACGCGCGTTGACCGCCGAACTGGCGTCCGCAGCCTTCGACCCGAGCGACGAGGAGGCCTGGGAGCGGCTCGAGGAGGCGCTCATTCGCAGCGACGTCGGCGTTGCGGCAACTGCCGAGATCGTCCGCCGGCTCGAGGCAAGAGGCGTTGCGAGCGGACTCGAGGATGCCCTGGTCGACGAGGTCGAGACGATCTTCGGCGCCCCGCCGATTCTCGAGCTCGCCGCCAGACCGACCGTGATCCTGGTCGTCGGCGTCAACGGCACCGGCAAGACGACGACGATCGGCAAGCTCGCGCAGAAGCTGCGCGAGCACGGCCGTTCGGTGCTCGTCGGCGCGGCCGACACGTTCAGAGCGGCAGCGGAAGAGCAGCTCGAGATCTGGGCCGAGCGCGCGGGTGCCGATTTCGTCGGCTCGCCGCGAGGCGCCGATCCGGCCGCTGTCGCATTCGACGCGGTCGAGGCGGCGCGGGCGCGTGGCCACGACGTCGCGATCATCGACACCGCCGGTCGCCTCCACACACAGACGAACCTCATGGCCGAGCTCGAGAAGGTGCGAAGGGTCGTCGCATCGAAGCTGGACGGCGCTCCGCACGAGACCCTCCTCGTCGTGGACGCGACCACGGGCCAGAACGGGCTCCAGCAGGCGCGGCTCTTCGGCGACGCGGTTCAGGTGACCGGAGTGGCACTCACGAAGCTCGACGGGAGCGCGCGCGGCGGAGTCGCGATCGCGATCGCGGTCGAGCTCGGGCTGCCCGTGAAGCTGGTAGGGGTCGGCGAAGGCGTCGACGACCTTCGCCCCTTCGACGCACACGACTACGCGCGCGCGCTCGTTGCCAATTGAGGTTGGCAGCAAATTCCCTCGAATGAGGGCTGTAGCTCGTTGCACTACGACGATTGCCCACGTACTCTCTGTGTAGTCCCTGACGCGACGAGGGTTAAGGAGGACTGGGAATGGCTGTCGCGGTGTTCATGCACTGGCCCGGGGTCACATCCGACCAGTACGACGCTGTAATGGCGCGTCTCGATCTCGACGTGAATCCTGCGGCTGGAGGAGTTCTTCACGTTGCGGCCCTGACCGAGGACGGCCTCGAGGTGTGCGAGGTTTGGCAAACCGAGCTCGCCTTCCACGGCTATCTCGAGCATCGCCTCCTCCCCGTCATGGGAGCGTTGGAGATCTCCGGTCTGCCCCAGATCACGCTCGTGCCCTTACACAACCTGTACGCCGGCGATCCGGACGTCATCGACCGGATCGGCGCGGTCTCCCTTCCGGGAGCGGTGGCGACCTGGGCTAGTTGACGTCCTGCGGCGGCGCGGTCTTCCAACCGCGCCGCCGGAGCGAAACCAGACCGCTAGGATCGTCCGGTGGGCGAGCAGGGCGAGACGACGATCGCGTTTGGTCCAGTGGGCCTCGCGGGCTGCGCGCTCTTGCTTCTCGGCATTCTGAAGCGAAGCCGATTCATCGCACTGGTAGGGCTTGCAGGCGTCGTCGCCGACGTCACCGTCGCCGAGCTCGGCGGGTTCAAGGCGATGCACGAGACTCGGCTGGGGTCGTCAGCCGAGCTCTCGGATCTGCGCGACGGCTAGCGGTTACGTGCCGGTGACGCCGATCTCCTTGATGTGGGGGTTTCCGGCCTTGAACTCGATGGAGACGACCCGGACGTGCTCGAGTCCGGCTGCGCGCGCCTGGACTGCGAGGTCTTGGAATGCTTCCTCGAGCGTCGCGTGCTTCACGACGTCGTCGTCCGTCATCGGTTCCGTGGCTCCTTCCCTGTACTCGGCTTTGGACTCGCCGAGAACGGCAATCACCCGCCGCCCCTCACTCATCGGATCCTCCTTTGTTGGGCCGAAGCGACCTTACTCCTGCATTCCCGACAAGACAACAGCCCGTGGGACGACCTCGGCGCCCAACCGAACACCCTCGGCCCGAAGCTGGGTGCGCTCAGTCTCGGAGAGCGCCGCCTCGAGCTGAGGCTCGAAGCGTTCGAGCACAGGGCGCTCGAAGCGGTTCAGGGGCGAATCCCCTCTCAGCGCCTCGGCGGCACCGAAGAGCCGTGCTGCCTCTTCGAATGCTCCCTTGGCGACCGCGAGGCCACCGAGTACGACGAGACACTCCGCTTGGTCGCGGTTGCTCTCGACCTCCTTGTAGACGGCCAGGCTTCCGAGAATCCTCGTCTCCGCGGCTGCCACGTCGCCCGCCAGGAGATCGAG
>Ga0184632_10001304_pt1 | contig 10175 bp, 6 predicted proteins | sample PLM31_50_b1_FD_133153 | JGI IMG/M metagenome (GOLD analysis project Ga0184632, IMG submission 133153) | Groundwater sediment microbial communities from an aquifer in East River, Colorado, USA - PLM3-1_50_b1 | ecosystem: Environmental > Terrestrial > Soil > Riparian zone | place: USA: East River... | reverse complement strand
TGATGCCGAGAACGGCGATCCGTTTGATCTGCCGGATCAAGGCGGCGATTTGACCTGTATCGTCAATCAGGTTTTCTTGCCAGTTCATATAGATAATGTAGCAGCGGAGCGAGTGAGATACGAGGAGTTACGCTCGGGTTTTTTTGTAACGCGACTAGCCTGTCTCGCCGATTCTCCCCACCTCTTTCCCCCGCGCGAGACTGTGTCGCAATCCACGGAATTACCCCGATGTCATGCTGAGCAAAGCGAAGCATCTCGCATTTTCAAGTGGTTACGAAGTCGAGATTCTTCGGCTGCGCCTCAGAATGACATTATGACACGGTCTCCGCGCGCGGGGCGATGAAGGAGGGGCCTGGAACGACGGGAACGTCTGGAACGGGAGCGTAGCTACTTCTGCAGTTCAGTAGCCTGGATGAAGTGAAACGCAATCCAGGATCCCCGGATTTCGCTATGCTCCATCCGGGCTACATGCTTTCTCTTCCGAGACTCCCGCCTACTGCCTCGCGCCTACCGCCTCCTTTACGTTGACAGCCACAAGTGCATCGCATAGCATTACCGCAATAGTTCGAATCCAAGCCGAATTTTCAAGTCGTGACGGTTACGATAAAGGAGTTTATGCCATGCTCAGTCACGAAGAAAACGATTTGCTTGCGCGCGTAGGCCCTGGGACGCCCGCCGGACAACTGCTAAGGCGTTATTGGCATGTGGTGGCGGCCGCCGCGGAGCTCAGCGACGAAAAACCAAAAAAGAAAGTAAGAATTTTAGGCGAAAATCTGGTTCTCTATCGAGACCGTAAAGGAAATTATGGTCTCGTCGCCGAAAAGTGTTCGCACCGCGGCGTATCGCTCTATTACGGATTCGTCGAAGAAGACGGCATCCGCTGTGCTTATCATGGCTGGAAGTACGACGCGTGCGGCAAATGCATCGACCAGCCCTTTGAGAACCAGGAGGCCGGTTTCAAGGAAAAAATTCAGCATCCAGCCTACCCGGTGGTAAAACTCGCGGGGCTTTTATTCGCCTACATGGGACCGCCGGAGAAAAAGCCGACTTTGCCCAAGTGGGATCTGCTCGTGCGCGAGGACGGCTTGAAGAAAATCGACATTTGCGAGGTCCTTCGCTGCAATTGGCTCCAGGCGATGGAGAACTCCGTCGATCCGACGCATACGTATTATCTTCACTCGCACACGCTAAAAACCAAAGGGACCAGAGACTTCGTACCGTTTCATTATCAACCGCTGAGCAAGATCGATTTTGAGCTGGTGGTCAATCCCACCTGGGCGGGGATTCAAAAACAACGGACATTCGCGGGCGAAGATGGACCGGTGGAATCACCGCACCCGTTGGTTTTTCCCAACCTTCTCTTCGTTCCGGTACGCATGGGTTACGCCATGCATTTTCGCACGCCCATCGATGACCAAAACACACAAGTCATTCAGTTCCGCTTCGCGCCGAGCAAAAATGGCAGTATCGTGGCGCAGCCGGAGGACGCGCCGATCGAGTACGTCCGCACTAAGAACGAAGACGGCGAGTTCCACATGGAAAGTTTTGCCAGCCAGGACCACATGGCGTGGGAGACCCAGGGCCCCATAGCCGACCGCGCCAACGAACACTTGGGTGAAGGGGACCGCGGCGTCATCATGTACCGCAAACTCCTGCGCGAGCAGATTCTTGCGGTGCAAGAAGGTAGAGACCCGGTCGGCGTCAACCGCGATCCGAAAAGAGACGAAGTCATTCGTCTCATTCACGAAGGCTTTGACGCGTTTTCCTTCGCGGCGGCGCAGGCTGCTGAAAAAGCCTCATAGGCTTCGTTGCGCTCAATCGCCTCGCGGGCGAATCGTGCTCGTGACTCGTGATCGTGCTCGTTTTTTGAACACGAACCACGAACACGAATAACGAAAACTGCCGCCTCGCCTCTGAGATCTTTTTGAGCAGCCTGCGAAGAGCGTTTACCAGCAACCGCTAATCGCCTCTCTGCTTGTAAACTCGCCGGGAGCAGTCTAAGACAATAGAAAATTGACAAAGCTTCAGGGAAACATTCCATGTCCATACGCACCGCTCTCACCGAACAAGTTCGCCAAATGCGGCAAACCGACTCGTTATTGTGGCTCGTCGCCTTAGGTCACACATTTACCCATTGGTGCCCGGCGACGTTTTATCTGCTCCTGCCTTTTTTGGTGAAGGAAATGGGGCTGAGCTACAGCCAGGCGGGTTTCCTCGTGACCGTCAGGGTCGCGGCCAATCTGTTAGTTAACATTCCGGCCGGCATGCTGGTGGATATCATCGGCAAAAAAGGCTTGCTTATGGCGCTTGCGCTGATTGCAACAGGCGTGCCGTACTTTTTAGTCGGCGTCAGTCACAACTTTTTTTGGGTGGCGCTGTTCATGGCGTTTGTCGGCGTGGGCAATTATCTGTGGCACCCGGCGGCGATATCGACGCTCTCGGAGAAATACCCGGACAAGCGCGGCTTCGCCATCGCGATTCATGCCATCGGACCCAACATCGGTGAGAGCCTGGCGCCGCTATTGGTCGGAGTGTTGTTGCTTTATCTGTCGTGGCGCAACGTTCTATTTCTTAATCTTATACCCGGCATCGTGATCGCTTTCATTTTATGGAAGTTCCTGTTCGGCAAGCTGAACTCGCGGACACAATCGAAAAAAGGGCTCTCGGCCAAGGAGTATCTGGCGGGAATGAAAAAAATGGCACAGAACCCAAGTATCCTGGCGCTGGTGTTGGTGGCCGGCATGCGTTCGATGACGCAGCAGGGTTTACATACGTTTTTGCCGATTTACTTAACCAATGACCTGGGACTGTCGAGCGCCGTCGCCGGGCTTTATCTTTCCGTTACTCAAACCGCCGGCATGATCGGCACGCCCATCGCGGGGAGTATATCCGACCAAAACGGCAGAAAACGGGTGTTAACGGCGGGTTTGTTTTCGACGAGCATCGTCCTGGTTATCCTCGCCTACTTTCAACTTACCTGGTTGTTCATTACTGGTCTGGCGTTCCTTGGATTTTTTCTCTATGCCGTCAGGCCGGTGATTTGGGCCTGGGTGCTCGATCTCACCCCCAAGGAATTGGGCGGGAGCGCGGTTAGCTTCTTTTCCGGTTCGCAGTCGCTACTGAGCTCGCTATCGCCCGTCATCTGCGGCTTCATAGCCGACCGCTGGGGAATCCTCGCAGCCTTCTATTTTCTCGCCGGCACAGTATTTGTCGCCAACTTAATCGTGCTAACTATTCACGAAGGGAAACGCGAAGAACCCGTGATGGTCGAAGAGCCGGCGTAGCGGATTGCCTCGATCTTTGGTTCAAAGTTCAAGGTTCAATGTTCAAAGTTAGAGACAACGATTTAGCCGTTCAATAGGGCTCCGGTTTACGTTGAACTTTGAACCGATAGTCGTCATCGCGACGACGACTATCGCTTTCACCCGACCGCTCTCTTCGCTGCTTCTTGAATCGCCCGGCGCGTATAGACGCGCGCCAGGTGAGCGCGGTAATCCGCGGAGGCGTGCAGGTCTTCCAGCGGGTCGCTGCCTTCGGCGACGAGAGAGGACGCTTCTTCAATCAACTTGGGTGTCAGCTTGTTGCCGCGCAAGCGCTGCTCGACCGCCTTGGCGCGAAATGGTTTTTCGCTCAAACCGGTGACGCCGATGCCGATTTCTTCACAGGCACCCTTTGGGCTGAGTCTAAGCCAGACTGCCGCGCCGACAATGGCGAAGCCGGAGGCCTGCTGGGCCATTTTGAGATAGGCGCTGCCACAGCGCGTGGAGAACACCGGCATGCGGACCTCCGTTAGGATTTCCGTCGCTTCAGTCACCGTGGTCATGGGACCGAGGAAAAATTCCTCTGCGCCGATCCTCCGCTCGCCTTTCGGTCCGGCGAGCTTGAGTTCTGCGGCCAGCGCGAGGATTGCCGCCGGCCAGTCGGCGGCGGGATCGGCGTGGGTCAGGCTGCCGCCGATAGTGCCGCGATTGCGCACTTGAACGTCGCCGATCACCCGAGCCGTTTCGTTGAGGAGCGGACATTTTTTCCGCAATAACGCGGAGCTTTCGATCTGGTAGTGGGTCGTCAGCGCGCCGATGACGAGCTTATTTCCCTCTTGCTTGACGCCCGCGAGGCCGGAGATTTTTCTGAGATCCACCAGCACTTTGGGATTGGCGAGTCTGAGCTTCATTAACGGCAACAGGCTGTGGCCGCCCGCGAGAATTTTTGCGTCTTCGCCGCCCGCAGCCAGCTCGCGCAGGGCATCATCCAAAGTCTTCGGCGCGACGTAATCAAAGGCCGCCGGGATCATTTTCGTCCTCCGGCCGCCGCGGCTTTTGCGCCCTGGCACAGGCGCCAGATTTTTTGCGGCGTAAGCGGCATATCGATATGCGTGACGCCGAAGGGCGCCAGCGCGTCAATCACCGCGTTCACTATTGCCGGCGTGGAGCCGATGGTTCCGGCTTCGCCGATGCCTTTGATGCCCAGAGGATTGACAGGACTCGGTGTTTCCGTTCGCGAGAGACGCAAACGCGGCAGGTTTGTGGCCTTCGGCACCCCATAATCCAACAAGCTGCCGGTGCGCAGCTGGCCGTTCTCGTCGTAAACCACTCCCTCGTACAGCGCCTGACCCAAGCCTTGCACGATGCCTCCCTGAAGCTGCCCGTCGACGAGTAACGGATTGATAACCTTGCCGCAGTCATCCACGGCGAAGTATTTCTTGATTGCAATGTTGCCGGTTTGCGGATCGATTTCCACGACGCAGATATGCGTGCCGAAGGGAAACGTGAAGTTGGACGGTTCAAATTGATGTTCGGCGGCCAGGCCCGGCGCCGTCTTGCCCGGCGAATCTCCAGTTTCCTGAGCCTGCCTGGCGATTTGTTGGATCGTGAGCGCTTTTTTCGGCACGCCTTTGACGCTGAATCGGCCGTCGGAAAATACCAGGTCATCGGCATCCACTTCTAAAAGATGCGATGCGATCTCTCGGGCTTTTTCTCGTACCTGTTCCGCGGCGTGATAGACGGCGATGCCGCCCACCGCCGTCGCCCGGCTGCCGAAGGTGCCCATGCCCCTGGGTACCTGAGCGGTATCGCCGTGGACCACGGTGATATCGTCCAGTGCGACGCCCAATTCGTCGGACACGATCTGCGCGAAAGATGTCTGCTGCCCTTGGCCGTGCGGCGACGCTCCGGAGAAGACCGTGACTTTTCCGGTGGGCTCTAACTGCACTTTGCCATACTCCCAGAAGCCCGGTCCCATGGCGCAAATCTCGACATAGGTCGAAAGCCCGATGCCCAAATACCTTCCCCGGCTTCTGAGTTTCCGTTGCTCGCGGCGCAGCTTTTCATAGCTCGCAAGCTTGAGCGCTTTGCCGAGCGCCAGCTGATAATTGCCGCTGTCGTAGGCGAGACCGGTGGCGGTCTTGAACGGAAACTCGGAGGCCTTGGGAAAATTCCGTCTCCGCACCGCGACCGCATCGAGCTTCAGCTCTTGTGCCACGCGGTCGATGATTCGCTCGATCACATAGGCCGCTTCGGGCCGCCCCGCGCCGCGGTAAGCGTCAGTGGACATTTTATTAGTGAAGGCTGCCGAAACTTCGATACTCATCGCGGGAATCTTGTAACAACCGGAAAGCATGAGACCCGTAAAGGGCGGAATAGCGGGGGTGAAAAGCTGGTGATAGGCGCCGATATCGGCGATGACTTTGTATCTGAGCCCTAAGATGGTCGCATCTTTCTTTACCGCCACTTCGACTTCGCCTACTTGTCCCCGGCCATGAATTGTCGCCCGGATGTTTTCCCTGCGCTCCTCGATCCACTTCACCGGGCGGTTGAGCGTGAGCGCAAGATATCCCAACAGCGCCTCCTCGGCGTAAACATTGAGCTTGCAGCCGAATCCGCCGCCCACGTCCGGCGCGATCACGCGAACCTCGTTTTCTTGGAGCTTGAGCAACTGCGCGAGATGGGTTCTAAGAATGTGCGGAATCTGCGTCGATGACCAGACCGTGAGTTCTTTCGCCTCCGGTAAATAGCGGGCCAGAACCGCGCGGGTCTCGATGGCGATGGGCGCGAGGCGCTGATGGATGAGGCGCTGCTTTACGATTTTATCCGCTTGTTTGAAAGCCTTGGCTACATCGCCCTGCTCATGCTTCCAGCTAAACGCGAGGTTGTCAGTAAATTCAGAATGGATAACCGGCGACCCCGGGGTCAAAGCCTTTTCCGGGTCCGAGACTACCGGGAGCGTCTCGTACTCCACTTGAATGAGATCGAGCGCATCCCGCGCGGTGTACCGATCCTCCGCGACTACGGCGGCGACTCCCTCGCCGGCGAAACAGACTTTGCCGGTAGCGAGGACGTGATGCGCCGGGATCTTGAGCGTTGGGTTGTCCGCGGTGGTCGGCAGAGTGCCGATTTTGTCTTCGAGCTCCGGGCCGGTGCAAACCGCGACTACACCGGAAAGCCGGCGCGCCGCGTCGGCGTCAAGTTTTTTGATCTGCGCGTGGGCGTAGGGGCTTCTTAGGATCGCCACGTGGAGCATATTGGGCAGATTGATGTCGTCGACATACTGGCCGAGCCCGCGGATCAGTTTGGGATCTTCGCGGCGCTTAACCCTGGCGCCCACCGATTTGCTTACTGGCATCGCTCGCCTCGCTCCAGTTTCTGGTTTGGGGTTTCAAGTTTCTGGTTCAACGCGAATCGCGAAACGCTAAACTCGAGACTTTTTTGCTTTGCTTTTCATCCTTTTGGCGGCGTATTGAACGGAGTCGACGATATGCTCATAGCCGGTGCAGCGGCAGAGGTTACCGTCGATCGCGTGACGAATCTCAGGCTCGCTGGGCTTCGGGTTGCGCATCAAAAGTTGATATGCGGAAAGAATCATTCCCGGCGTGCAAAAGCCGCATTGAAGCCCGTGACATTCCCAAAACGCTTCCTGGAGCGGATGGAGCCTGTCGCCTTGAGCCAGACCTTCGATGGTCAAAAGCTCGGCGCCGTCAGCTTGCACCGCGAGCACCGTGCATGACTTGACGGCCATTTTGTCAAGCATGACCGTGCAGGCGCCGCAACTGCTGGTATCGCAGCCGATATGCGTGCCGGTCAGGCCGAGAACATCCCGTAGAAAATGAACCAATAGCAGCCGCGGCTCTACTTCGCGGGAATGCTCAATACCGTTGATTCTGAGAGTAATCTCCTGTTTCCGCACGGCGTCCATGCTTTTCTTACCTCTCGAAGTCTTCATACCTCAATGGCCCGCCGGCGATCAAGTATTTTTTAGTCGCGCTTGACGTACCCTCTGCTCCTCGACTATTTACAAATGCACTATGGCTGAATTTAAATCAGTTGGCACTTCGGTTCCGCGGGCGGACGGAAAGGACAAAGTCAGCGGGCGCACGGTGTACGCCGCGGACGTCAAGGTCTCCGGCCTGCTTTGGGGAAAAATACTTCGCAGCCCGCATCCCCATGCGCGCATTCGCCGCGTCGATGTGGCCAAGGCGGGCCGGGTGCCCGGCGTCCGCGCCGTCATCACCGGCGAAGATGTGCGCGGCCGTCTGGTGGGCAAACAAATTCGCGACATGCCCGTGCTTTGTTGGGACGTGGTGCGTTTCATCGGCGACCGAGTCGCCGCCGTGGCCGCGGATACTTTAGACGCCGCGGAGGAGGCCATTCATCTAATCGACGTCGACTATGAGCAATTGCCGGCGGTGTTCGATCCGGAGGAGGCGATGAAGCCCGGCGCGCCGCTGCTCCACGAAAACGTCGCGGCTTACGACGGCGCGCCGACAAAAATTCTTGCCAACGATCTCCATAACGGTCTTACGCGCCTTGCGTATAGCAAGGGAGATGTCGAACAAGGATTCCGCGAAGCCGATCTGGTGCTCGAACATACCTTCCGCATTCCGGCTCGACACCAGGGTTATCTCGAGCCCCACGCCGGCACGGTGGACATCGACGGCGACGGCCGCGTGCAGGTGTGGGCGTCGGTGAAAAATCCTTTCGGAGTGCGCAGCCAGCTTTCTAAGGCGTTGGGTTTGCCCGAAGAGCGCATCCGCATGAACGTCGTCAACGTCGGCGGCGAATTCGGCGGCAAGGGCGACGGCGTCGATCTTACAGTGGCCTACTTTCTCGCGCAGAAAGCGGGAAAGCCCGTCAAGATTGTCAACACCTACGGCGAAGAGTTGAGCGCGAGTAACCCGGCGCACCCCACGGTGATCACTATTCGGAGCGGCGTCACGCGCGACGGGCGCATCGTGGCGCGTTCCACCCGCGCGCTGCACGCCAGTGGCGGCTATGGCGCGCTCAAATCCAACACATCGCTGGCTACCTGGCACTACGCGGGCGGCCAGTATCGTATCGAACATGCGTCCTTCGAGTTTTTGCAGATCTACACCAATACGGTGCCGGGCGGCTATTATCGCAGCCCCGGCGCGGTGGCTGTGGCGTTCGCCGTCGATTCGCATACCGACCTTATCGCCCAAGAGTTGAAGATAGACCCGGCGGAGTTTCGCATGCGGAATTTTCTTTCCGAAGGCGAAGAAGACGGTGTGGGGCACCCGCTGAAAAACGTGCGCTTCCGCGAAGTATTGCAGAGCGCATTATCAGCGGCGGGCTGGAACAAAGCCAAGCCGCGCAACAGCGGCCGTGGCATCGCGCTCTCCGGGCGCCATATCAGCGGCGGCGACACGGGCGTTATTCTGACCGCCGAATCGGACGGCAGCTTTACCATAGTCAGCCCAAGTATCGATCAGGGCTCCGGCACGCACACGATTCTGCGCCAGCTTGTCGCGGATCAGATGAAGGTGCCGGTCGAGCATGTGAAAGTTGTGGTGGGGGACACTGACACGGCGCCGCGGGACGGCGGGATGAGGGCCAGTCGCATGACCTACGTTGCCGGCAACGCGATGGTCGAGGCCTGTGAAAAGTTGCGCGAACGATTGCTGGAGCAAGCGGCGCGGATGTTGGAGTGCCGGGCTGAAGAAATCGAATTCGCGGACGGCCGATTCTTACTGCGCCAGGATCCGGGGCAGCAATTGGCTTTGCGGCGCGTGGTGGCACAAGCCGCGGAGCGCCTCGAGGTCATGGTTTACGAAGATTACCCCTACCCGGAAAATATCTCTTATATCTGCGCGCAGGTCGCCGAAGTCGAAGTCGACCCAGCCACCGGCGCGGTGCGCGTCAAGCGCATCGTCACCGCTCATGACGTGGGCACCATCATCAATCCCATTGCGCACCAGGGGCAGATCGACGGCGCCGCTATCATGGGTATGGGGCAGGGTGTGATGGAAGAGCTGGTCATGGACAACGGCCGCATCACCAATAATAATTTGGGCGACTATAAACTCCCCACCGTCGCCGACATTCCAAAGCTTACCACCGTGCTGGTAAAGTCTACCGGCGGAGTCGGCCCGCTGGACTCGAAACCCATCGGCGAGTTCGCCAACAACGCGCCGCCGGCGGCCATCGCCAATGCCATCGCCGACGCGGTGGGCGTGCGCTTGTTCGAATTGCCGCTGGCGCCGGAGAAGATTTATCGGGCGATCAAGGAAAGACAGGGCTAGAGAAGAGCATAGGTGACCTTGGTCTGCCTCCGCGCATTGCTCGACCGGACAGTTGCACAGGAATGAAAGGCCTTACCCCAATATGTTGCGCTTTGGCAATGGTTAGCTGGATGGCGTTAGGATCGGACCCTGCAATTGCCCAACCGCAGGCCACCGCACGGCCATTCCAACCTTTCAAAGTTCAAACACCTGACGGCGTGCTGATCTCCGCTCAAGAATGGGGCAATCCGGACGGACCCGAGATTCTATTCATCCACGGCTTTTCACAAAGCCATCTTTCCTGGTCACGCCAGTTCGCAAGTGAGTTGGCAAAGTCATTTCGAATTATTACCTACGACATTCGCGGTCATGGAGGCTCGGATAAACCTCTGGACGCGGCCTACTACCGGGATCATAGGCGTTGGGCTGGTGAACTGAAAAGCGTGATGGAAGGGGCTAAGCTCAAAAAGCCGGTGTTGGTCGGCTGGTCTTATGGCGGCCGGATTATCGCGGAATATTTGATGGAATACGGCGATAACAAGATCGCGGGCATCAACTTCGTCGCAGCGTTCACCAAAGTCGTTCCGGAACTCTTCGGCCCTGCAATACCTGCCGTATTCAAGATGTCGTCGGAAAACCTGACAGAAAATATTGAGAACACGCT
>Ga0184632_10001303_pt1 | contig 10175 bp, 12 predicted proteins | sample PLM31_50_b1_FD_133153 | JGI IMG/M metagenome (GOLD analysis project Ga0184632, IMG submission 133153) | Groundwater sediment microbial communities from an aquifer in East River, Colorado, USA - PLM3-1_50_b1 | ecosystem: Environmental > Terrestrial > Soil > Riparian zone | place: USA: East... | reverse complement strand
GGAGATCAGGCGAAGCTCGCTGCCGAGCAGGCCCGCTGGCAGCGGAACGCCGCCGACATCGCGACGCTCTTGAGTCGCGCCAACCCGCGCTACTGGAAGCGCGCAGCGCTGCTGGCGATGCTCGAGCAACATCTGCGCCTGACGACCGCCGAGGCCGTCGCACGTCTGCAAGGGGAGTGGGCTGCCGACGTCGCCGCCTACGACCGCGTCCACCACCACGCGCTCGGGATGGCGGACGCGCTCTCAGCGGGGATCGTGAAGCAATTCCCGAGGCGTTTCCGCTAGCCATGCAGGTCGAGCTCCAGGAAGCGGCGTCCCAGACCATTCGCTGGCGCCGCCGGCAGCTCGTCGCAGCGGGCTTCTCGCGGCAGCTAGCAACGCAGATCGCGCACGACCAGCGCTACGACCTCCACGCACTGATCGAGCTCACGGAGGACGGTTGTCCGCCGCAGCTGGCCGTGCGGATCCTCGCGCCACTCGCCGAGGGAACCGCTGCATGAGGGCCGTCGCAGCCCATATCGTCGAAGCAGTGGAGTCGATCGCCCAACCGCCGGTGGTGACCGAAGCGCCGCCGCTCGACGAGGAGGCGCGCCGCTGGGTGCGTGACCTTCAGGCCGATGGCGCAACACGCGACGCAGCCGTCGCGAGGCTCCACGAAGTGCTCCTGCGGGCCGCGCGGTTCGAGGTCGCGCGTCGAAGGCCCACTCTGCCGCACCTGCGCGGCGACGAGCTGGACGACATCGCAGTCGAAGCAGCCGACGACGCGCTGATGAGCGTCATCCGACGCCTCGACGATTTCCGGGGGGCGAGCCGCTTCACGACCTGGGTCTACAAGTTCGCACTCCTCGAGGCGGCGGTGAAACTTCGGAAGCGTGCCTGGCAGGGACGCGAAGTCCCGCTCGAGCCCGAAAGCTGGGCACTCTTCTCGAGCGGTGGTCTGGAGCCGGACGCGGCGGCCGAGCAAGGCGAGTTGTTGGCGACGCTCCAACGTGCGATCGGCGAGGTCTTGACCCCGCACCAGCGGAGTGTCCTCGTCGGCCTTGCTCTAAACGGCGTCCCGATCGACGTGCTCGCCGACAGGCTCGGCACGACGCGCGGCGCGCTGTACAAGACGCTCCACGACGCACGTCGCAAGCTGCGTCGGCATCTGGACGAGTGCGGCCTCTCGGTCGAAACATGGTTGGAGGAGACGAAATGACAGACCGTCCGGATCTCAAGCAAGCGCTCGGCCGGCTCCTGGGCCCGGCCGGCCCCGAAGTCAGCTGCGACAAGTGCTTCGAACTGCTCGACCGCTACGTCGAGCTCGAGCTAGCCGGGACGGACGCGGACGCGGCGATTCCCGGCCTCCGTGCACATCTCGACGGCTGCCCAGCATGCCGTGAGGAGCACGAAAGCCTGCGCGCTCTGGTTAGCGGCGAGCAAGCTCTGTAGACGCTCGCGGCAGGAGCGAGGCCAGGCGGTGAGCCGGACCTCGCCCCTGCCGCAGTGAGCTAGGCGATGGTCAACGCCACCGCAGCGATCTGCCCGCGGATTTCGCCCGCTGGGTTCTTCTTGGTATGGATGTTCACGTACGCCCGTCCCGCCTCGAGCGCGCTGAGGACTGCCGCGCTTACGTTCGCGGTGCCGCTCGCGCCGCTCCTGCATGGTGCACACAGCGCCACGATCACGGGGCCGGGCCTCCCGCGCAGGCCGCTGTGGATATGCGCGGCGGTGGCTCGCCCGGTGAGACGGCTGTACTTCAGCCTCCAGGCGATCTTTCCGGTCGTGCCCAACTTGGTCACAGTGGCCGTGAACGTGCCGACAGCGCGCTTCACGTTGCCTTTCGGCTTCGGCACTTCCTGCTTCGCCCGCAGCGTTGTCTTGACGTTCGCCACGACCGCGACCTGATCGCGGATCTCACCGGCTCCGTTCAACGCCGTGTGCACGTTCGCGTATGCCCGGTCGGTGAGGATTGCGTCCAGGACCTCCGCTGTGATGTTGGCGGTGCCGGTGACACCGCTCGAGCACGGTGCACACAGTGGAACCCGCACAGGCCCGGCCACACCGCGCCCCGCGACATGGATGTGCGCCGCCACGGCCGGACCGCTCAGGTTGCTGAACTCCAGCCGCCAGCTCATGGAGGCGCCGGCCGCGGATTTCGTCAAGGTGGCGGTCAACGTGCCACGTGCGGCGCTGACGTCGCCCTTTGGCGTCGGCGTCTCGTTGGCGGCGTTCAGCGCGGCCGACACCCGGGCCGTCGTCGCCTGGCTCCGCGCGCCTGCCCCGCCGGCGATGACCAGGGCGAGCGTCAGCGCGCCTCCGGTGACGAGTAACACGAACCTCTTCATGAATCCCCCTCTCTCGCAGGTCGGGATCGAACTCGACCCCATCAGCCCTACGGCAGAGCCGCCGAAGCGGATTCCGACCAGCTTTTCCCCTGCTCGGAGCGGCCAATCTCGTCTCGAGTCGCGCTACGCTCTTAGGACGTGGAGGAGCGGGGGGATTCCTGGGAGTCGCTCGGGTGGGAAGCCACCTGGCAGGAGCCTGACGAGGATCCCAGCCGGCAGGAGCTGCTGAGCCTCGCCCGGCGCCTGGCCGAGCAGCGGCAAGAGCAGCGCACGGGGCAGCTCGTCGAGCTCGAGGACATGAAACGCGCTCTCCGCGAGCGAGCCGGCGACGTGGCACGCCGCGAGCTCGAGGTCGAACGCCGGGCAAAGGAGCTCGAAGTGCTCGACGCGCGCTTGCACGAGGGTCGACGCTCGTTGCGTTTGCGTCGGGCCGAGCGGCCACGCGAGGAAGAGGCGGACCACGCCTACGCTGAGGAGCTGCTGGCCCGGCGGGAATCGGAAGTACAGGAGCGTCTCGATGCGCTCCTCCCGCGCGAGCGTGAAGTGGCCGAACGCGAAACGGCTCTACGGGGCCGCGAGCTCGAGACCGAAGACGCTCGGGCCGCGCTAACAGGCCTGGAGCAGCAGGTTGCTCAGGCTCAGGCAGCCGTCGAGCGACGCAAGCGGGAGCTGGAGAGCTCGTACGCGCGTCTCCGCGAGAGCGAGGCGGCGCTGGCCGCCTCCCAGCAGGAGCATGCAGGGCAGGAGGCGCTCGTCGAGAGCTCACGGGAGGAGATTTCGCGCACGACCGACGAGCTCGTCCAACGCCTGGCCTCGCTCGAGGCAGCCGAGCAGGAGATCGCCGCTGAGCGCGAGCGGCTCGTCGTGCTGGCTCGGGAGCTCGAGCAGCAGGCCCAAGCAGCACGCGTGACGCTGAGCGAGGGTGAGCGAAGCGTGGACGAACGCGACCGTCTCCTCGCCGCGCGGGTCAACGAGCTCGAGGAACGCGAGCACACCCTGGAAGCTCGAGCCCGGACGATCGACGAGCGCGAGCAGCGGCTGGCGCGGAAGGAAGAGCAAGCCGTCGCGAGCGGTCAGCGGACCACCGAGGAGAGTGAGCGGCGCGTCGCCGAGCTCGAGACCCGGCTCGCACAACGCGAGGCCGAGCTCGTCGGCCGCGAGGCCGAGCTCGTCGGCCGCGAGGCCGAGCTCGTCGGCCGTGAGGCGGAGGTGTTGCGCATCCAGGCCGGCCTCGCCGCCCAGCAGGAGGCCATCCGCAGGCGCGAGCGTGCGTTGGCTGACGAGGAGCGAGTACGTGAGCGTGAAACCGTCCTGCCTGTGCTCCCTTACGTCAGCTTCAACGAAGGCCTGGACGCACTCTCCGGCTCGCGCCGGTCGTCCTAGTTCCGCTCGGCCAAAACGCGCTTGCAGACTTCCACGGCACGTGGGTCGAACTGCGTGCCCGCGCCTTCGGCTAGCCGCCGCAGGGCTTCGTCGTTGGGGAGCCGCCTGCGGTAGGGGCGGTCAGTGGTCATCGCATGGTAGGCGTCGCACACGAAGATGATCCGCGACTCGATCGGAATGTCCTCGCCCAGCAGTCGATCCGGATACCCGGCGCCGTCGTAACGCTCGTGGCAGTGACGCACGATCGGCCGCACTTCCTGGAGCCGGTCGATCGGGGCGATGATCTTCTCCCCGAGCTCTGGGTGCGTCTCGACGAGCTCCCGTTCGGACTCGGTGAGCGGGCCCGGCTTGGAGAGGATCGCCTGGGGGATCCCAATCTTGCCGATGTCGTGGAACAACGCGCCGAGCTCGAGGCGCTTCAGCGAACGGCCGTCGAGCCCGAGACCCTCGCCCACCTTCACCGCGAGATCCCTGATCCAGCGCGCGTGCGACGAGGTGTATTCGTCGTTCGCCTCGAGCGTGTTCGCGAGCGCTTCGATGGTTTCGAGGAATGTGTTCTCGAGGCTCTGGAAGTTGCCGGCGTTCGTCAGCGCGAGCTTCGACTGATGTGCCACTCCGGCGAGGAGGCGCAGGTGCCGGTCGGTGAACTCGCCGTCGTCCGGCGTGGCGACCGCGACGCAACCGAGTCTCCCGCCGTCGAGCGTCAGCGGAGCGACGGCGAAGCGCTTGCCGCCGGCTACTTCCTTCGCGCCAGTGATCGCCTCGTGCTGCTCGTTCGTGACGACGAAGGGCTCTTTGCCGGCAAGGAACTCCGCAGCCGCCAGGTGGTCGAACTGCATGCGCGAAAGCCGCTCGTGGTCGAGCTCGGAGTACCCGTGCGTCGCGCGGATCGTGATCTCCCCACCGGCCGCGTCCTGGAACCACACCGTCGCACGGGGAGAGCCGAGCGTGCGGGCGGACAGCTCGACGATGCGCGAGACGACCTCGTCCATCCCCTCGGCGGAAGAGAGCTGACGGCTGAACTCGAGGAGCGCCGTCGCGCGCTCGGCCTCGCGACGCGCAGCCTCGTAGAGGCTCGCATTCTCGAGCGCCACGGCTGCGTGGCCTGCGAGCACCTCGAGCAGGCGCATGTCGTCCTCGTCGAACTGGTTCAGGCCGAGCTTCGAAATCACGATCACACCGACCACGCGCGTCCCGAGGCTCAGCGGGACGACCACCTGTGACTCGTCGATTGCGTCCGTTCCCGGCAGCACCCGCGCGAACTCGCAGTTGGCGGCGTCGCCGATCAGCAGCGACTCGCCGGTCTGGGCGACGCGGCCCGTGATTCCCTGGCCGACCTTGCACGCAAGGATCTCGAGCGGCTCCTGGGTCTCGCTCGTGAACTGTCCGACGAACGCGATCGGAACGATGTCGTCGCCTTCGACCAGGGAAACGCGGCAGTTGTGGTAGTCGATCAGCGAGCGCAGCTCGGTCGCGATCACGTTGCCGATCTGACGCACGTCGTTGAGACGGTTGAGCTTTCCGCCGAGGCTCTGCAGCATCTTCATGTGCGCGACCGAGCGGACATCGCGGGCCGACGGCACCGGCTCACCGCCCGGGCGCTCCAGTGAGGTCTCGTCGTAGAGGACGATCTGGTTCTTGCCGCGAGCCTTTGCCGTCATCATCGCGGCTTCGGCGCACGCCACGAGCTCACGCGGATTCATCGCGTGCTCGGGACCTCGCGCCAGGCCTACGGAGATGGTGATCCGCCCAGCCGGGTCGAACTCGGCGGACTGGACCCGCTCGACGAGCCGGTTGGCCAGCCGCTCCGCGCTCTCCGGGGAGTGCGATGTGATCACGATCGCGAACTCCTCGCCGCCCAGGCGGTATACGACGTCCGAAGCGCGGACGGCGTCTCTCAGCGTCTCCGCAAGGCTGCGCAGGATCTCGTCGCCGGAACCGTGGCCGTAGACGTCGTTGACGCGCTTGAAGTCGTCGATGTCGAGCATGAGGACCGAGACGGACTCGTGCAGGCGGCTCGCGTTTGCGAGGGCGCGACGCAGCCGCTCGTGGAAGGACGGTGGTTGTAGAGACCGGTCAGAGGATCCGTCTGGGCCTGGTGCTCGAGCCTCGCGCGGATCTGGGCGTTGTCGAGCGCGAGCGCCGCTGCATCGCCGAACCGCTTCGCGAGCTCGAACTCGTCGTCGTCGAAGGACGCGTCCTCGCCCAGCCGGTAGATGTTCAGAGCACCCTTGATCGACTCGCGCGCGATCAACGGAATCGTGATCATCGCCTCCGGCTCGTCGTCCGGCGTGCCGGCGACTGTCTCGGTGCGCGGATCGAGATGCGCCTGGTTCACTCGCACCGGCTCGCGGTGCTCGACGCCCCAGCCGGTGAGCCCGACACCGAACGGACACTCGTCAGCGAGGATCTTGTCCGCCCATTTGTCGCGCGCCCAGACGGCGGTGAGCATGCGCCGCGGCTCGTCGGCCGCGTAGATCGTCAGCGCGTCGTGGGGAACGAGATCTGCGAGCGCATCCGCAATGCGGTCGAACAGCGCATCGAGGCTCTGCTCGGCCAGGACGTCATGGAAGACGTCCGCGAGCCGGCGGTAAGACTCGACGAGCGCAGTCTCACCGGACGAGGCGGCAGGAGGAGCAGCCGCCTCGGAAACGAGGCGCAGCGGTACCGCGTGATCGCTCACAGACGTCGTCCGTTTGGTTGGTAAAGCCGCAGCGGAATCCCCTTTCTCAGAACCGAAACACAGCAAAGCGAGCGGGGTTCCGCGTCGAATCCCCCGGTTGAGGGGTTCCGTGGCCGCGAGGCCGCCTTTTAGGGCGGCCGCTTACGTGATCGGCGTCTCTTCGGAGGCCTGGGCGCCCTCGGCCACGCGCGCACGCTGCGCGAGGTCGACGCTCAGATCCTCGGGGTCGTTGTCGGTCTCCTCCCAGCCCGGCTGCGGCTGGGGCGCCGCGAACCATCTGCGCACGGCGTAGGCGAGGCCCGTCACGAGGCCGAAGCCCATCAAGAGTCTCTTCATCTCAGCCCTCCACGCGTCGTCGGTCGTGAGGGGCCTACCCTACGACGCCGGGGGTTAGTTCGCTGTCAGTCGCCCCAGTCGAAGTCGCGACTTCGGCCCCAGAGGTTGCCGTTCTCCTCCGCCTCGGGGGCGGCATGCTCGGCAGTGTCCTCACCGGGCCAGGCGAGCACGGTGGGCTCGGCGGCGACGACCGCCTCCTCGCCGTCGATGGTGTCCTCGAGGCGGGCCTGCTCCTCGGTCTTGAAGAGGGGATGGTTGTCGAATGGATCGGCCGCCACGTAGTGACCGAGCGGCATCGACTCCTCGAGCCGAGCGTTTCGCTCCTTCAGCTCGAGGTGATCCTGGATGACCTTCGCAAAGATCGACGGTGTCTCAACCGGCATAGAAGCTCCTAGTAGCTAGCGGGGGCCTGCGGGGCGATTGTAGCCCCTTCCGGGGCTTTTCCACAGAGCAGTGTAGGAAACGCTACGGATGCGCTACGGGCTGAGGAGCCATCTCGACCCGGTTCCGGCCCGTCCGCTTGGCCTCGTACATGGCCGCGTCGGCGGCCGAGAAGAGCTCTGAAGCCGTCCGGGCGGGCGGCGTGGCGGCCACTCCGAAGCTGGCCGTGACCGGAATGGGAGTGCCGTCGCCGGCAAGGACGATCCGGCCCGCGAGGGCAGTCCGGATCCGCTCTGCGACCTGGGCACCGCCGTCGAGATCGGTGCCGGGCAGGATGAGGAGGAACTCCTCTCCGCCCCAGCGGCCGGCAAGGTCGACGTCTCGTACGGTCTCCTCGAGGAGCAGCGCGAACTCGCTCAACACGGTGTCGCCCGCAGGATGGCCATAACGGTCGTTGACGTCCTTGAACCAATCCAGGTCGGCGACCACGATCGTGAGCGGGCCGCCGAAGCGGTCGACGCGGGCAAGCTCGTCGGCCAGGGTCTCCTCGCACTGGCGGCGGTTGGGCAGCCCGGTAAGGCCGTCGACGAGCGCCTGCCGCTCGACGATGCGGTGCAGGCGTGCATTGTCGAGTGCGACGACCGCGTGCGAGGCAAGCGAGGCCGCGGTCATCCGGTCCTCGTCCTCGAAGGCGTCGCCGAAGAGCATGAGCGCACCGAAGTTGACCGGCCCGGCCTGCAAGGGCAGCACGATCCGCTCGCCGCCCTTGTCGGGGTAGCCCGCCTTGACGAGCTCGCCGCTAGGGCCGACGATCGCACCGCCGGACGCACTGGTGGCTTCGATCGCAGCCTCGACGATCAGGCGCCTGAGCTGGTCCGGGTCGTGAGTGGCACCGAGCGCCTCGCCGAAACGCGAGATGACGTCGCGAAGACGGCCACGCTCGGCCTGAAGCTCCTCGAGCCGCGTCTGGAGCTGGTACGCCATCTGGTTGAACGTTCGGCCGAGTAGAGCGAGCTCGTCGCGGCCCTGCACGGGGACCCGCTGCTTCAGGTCGCCCTGGGCGATGGCCCGCGCGGCGTCCACGAGACGCCGGATCGTTTGCACGATTGCCCTGCCTTCGAGGTACGCGACGCATGCGACGAGCAGCAGGGAGGAGATCAAGCCGATGAGCAGACGATTCGTCGCCTCGCGGTTCGCAGCGTCGATGTGCGCCTGTGGGCTGATGACGCCGAGGGTGGCGGCCGGCTGCTCCTCCAGGGTCCCGGCCACGAGCACGCGGTAGCGCTCTCCGCCCAGGGCAACGGTTCGCGTCTTGCCGGAGAGCACGTCGAAGCGTCCGCGGACGCCGACAGGGCCGGCGACGATGCGGCCGTTCTCGACCAGGACGACGTGATCCTCCGTCTCGAGACCAGAGCGCTTCTCGAGCCGCTGGACGAGTTGCGCGTCGAGCGGCACCGTCGCGACGACGGCGACCCGCATGCCTCCCGGTCCGACGACCGAGACTTCTCGAGTCGCCCCGGTCGGATCCTTGGCCCCGACACGGAACCCGCCGGCAGCCTCGACGGCGAGGTGAGGTCTGTTCCGGAGCATGCGCTCGAGCGCAGCCCGGTCGCGCCGGAGGAGGGCCCGCTGGAAAGCCGGATCGCGCGCGAGCCCGGCCGCCTCCTCGTCGGCCGCAGCCAGTGCTTCCTGGTAGGTGGCCAGGGTCGCACGCAGCCCCGCCTGGAGCCGGGCGTCGACGCGGCGTGTCTCACTCCGGGCCGCCACCGTGGAGAACCCCCAAAAGGCAGCGGCCAGCGGGAGTAGAGACAGCAGCAGGAAGTAGACGACTAGCTTGACTTTGAAACTACGCACGGCTTCCCTTCAAGTCCCAATCCCCCGATGCCGATAGCTCCCTCGTATGAGGTAATCGGCTACGCGGGGAGAAACATGAGGGAAACATGCGCGCGCGTCCTAGCCGCCGCGCTGATGACGGGAGCCATCGCCACAGCCATGGGCCTGCCGACCCTGTTCGAATCCGGCGGCGACCCTGGTCGAGGGCTCACAGCTCCGCCGTCATCGCTTCAGCGCTCCGTGCGTTCCCCGACGCCTCTTGGGCCGGCGGACCCGGCCGGCGCGGAACGGCGGCCTTCGACCGCGCTTTCAGGCGACGGTACGTCGGGCGCCCGATTCGGGGCAGCCGGGCCTCTCGCGACCTCGGCAGGATCGAATCCGCGTCCAGCGGGGCTCGCCGGCAAGTCGCCCGTTCCGGCTCCCGCACCGAAGCCAAAACCGAGCCCCGAGCCGGCTCCGACGCCCGAGCCCGCTCCGGCTCCGGCTCCGGCTCCGGCTCCGGCGCCTGCACCTGCGGCCGAGCCCGAGTCGAGGGAGCTCGCATCGAGCCCGCCGGCTCCCGCTCCCGCTCCGGCTCCCGCCCCCACACCCGAGCACGGCAAGAAGAAGTCCAAGGGCAAGGACAGCAGCAAGGACAGGGGCAAGGGCAAGGGCAAAGACAAGGAAAAGCCGGCGGATCGCGACAAGGCGACCCCGCCGCCCGCGGCCGAATGCCCCGATCAGGCTCAGCCCGCCCAGCCGACTCAGCCTGACGACCGGCACGAGGACGGGCACGAGGACCGGCACGAGGACCGGCACGAGGACGGGCACGGCAAAGGGCACGACAGGGACGGCGACAAGAAGGACAAGAAGTAGCGGCGCACGGCGACGGGGCTGTGCGAGGATAGGCCCATGCCCAGGCCGCGCCTGTCACGACGCTTCGGACCGCTCGGGATCGCACTCACCGCGTGGGATCTCTGGCGACGCCTGCCGCCCAAGCAGCGCAAGCAGGTGCTGAACATCGCCCGCAAGCACGGCCCCAAAGTCGCGACGAAGGTCATACAGGCACGCGCGCGAGCGCGCGCCCGCAAGCGTCGCTAAGAACCTCTGACATGGAGCAAAAGGTCAAGGGGGTCCGGCTCGGGTTGATGGGGTTGCTCTCGGCCCGGAGCAGCGGATGGGTCTTGGCAGCGACGGTGGATCAGACTGACATTCGCCGGTCGGGACGGCATGACTGGGAACCGTCGGGAGCT
>Ga0184632_10001302_pt1 | contig 10175 bp, 6 predicted proteins | sample PLM31_50_b1_FD_133153 | JGI IMG/M metagenome (GOLD analysis project Ga0184632, IMG submission 133153) | Groundwater sediment microbial communities from an aquifer in East River, Colorado, USA - PLM3-1_50_b1 | ecosystem: Environmental > Terrestrial > Soil > Riparian zone | place: USA: East River... | reverse complement strand
GGCTGACCTGGTGATCGCGCCAGGACAGACGGCGAGCACGAACACGGTGGCCCTGGGCACGGACCGCAACCACACCGGCACCGCGAGGTTCACGCATGACGGGCCCCCGGGGGCGATCGTCGCCGAGGCGGCCAACGCGAACTTCTCGATCAGCCCGGCCTACGTCCAGCCGGTCAAGTTCCAGGCGGTGCGCGAAGCGACCCACTGAGCCCCCGCTACGGCCTCCCTCACAGATGCGCCCGCTACTTCACGGGCGACGGTGTGGGCGAAGGTGCCGGCGTCGGCGACGGCGCGGGAGCCGGGGCCTCGGAGCTGTTCCAGCTGAGGTAGCCCAGCCGCCAGCGCTCCTGCTCGTCCTGTTTGTACACCGCGAGGTATTTTCCGCGGGTCTTCGTCTTGGCGCCGCCGCCCTCGGGCTTCAGGGTCAGCTCGTACTGTCCCATGTCGAAGCCCAGCTTGTCGGCGCCCGTCGATCCCAGGGATGAGAAGGCGATCTCCAGCGCGTTCTTGCCGAAGAAATCCTTGAGCAGCGCCTCGACCTCCCTGGCGCCTCCGACGAGGTCCCGGCCCGGAGGCAGCAGCACGACGTCGTTGGCCAGGAGGTCCATGACCTTGGCCACGTCCCGGCTCCGGAGCGCCGCCGCGATATCCATGCTGGCCTTGAACTGCGGGCTCGGTGCGAGCGGCTGCGCTTCCGCCCGGAGGCTGCCAAGAACGACGAGGGCCATCACGGCGAAGCGTTTCTTCATGGACCAGTCTTACCTCTCTGCGCCCAGGCCGGCGACGGCGGGCTCGGCCCGGGCGGCGCTTGGGGCCAGCCCGCTCAGCCACATTTCCAGGGAAAGGAGCGAATACAGCTTGCGCGCGTGGTCGCCACGCCCTCGTAAGTGAGCGTCGAGGAGCCGCTGCACCGCCTCGGGACGGAACAGGCCGCGCCGCCGCACGGCCTCGGGCGAGAGCGCGTCGAGCAACAGTTGCCGCAACGTCGTCCGAAGCCACGCGCCCAGCGGCACGTCGAACCCGTGCTTGGAGCGGGCGGCGACTCGCGGCAACGAGCCGGAGAGCGCCCGGCGCAGCAGGAGCTTGCCCTTCCCGCCCCGGATCTTGTGCCGCCCCGGCTGGCGGAAGGCCCACTCGACGAGCGACCGGTCCAGGAAGGGGACGCGCGCCTCGAGGCCGGAGGCCATCGTCATGCGGTCCACCTTGGCCAGCATCTCGTCCACCAGCGTGGTCCGCAGGTCGACCCGGAGGCGCCGGTTGACCTCGTCGCCTCCGTCCTCCTCGCGGTACGCGCGGACGATCGGACCCGAGGACCACGCGCGCCGGGCCAGCTCGAGGCGGTCCGGCACGAGCAGGTCCGACAGCTCCTCGGGCGTGAAGGCGGACACGATCTCGGCGTAGCGCTCGTCGGGATGGCGCAGCATGCGGCCCAGACGAGCGCCGAGCTGGGAGGCCACTCCGGGCGTGCCCCCGCGCGCGCCGCGCGCGCTGCGCGCGAGGCTGAGGCCGACGCCGCGCAGGAAGGTCCGGGGGCCGGCGCCCGGACCGCGCTCGGGCTCGTGGCGCCACGGGTAGCCGGCCAGGACCTCGTCCGCTCCATCGCCGGTGAGGACGACCTTCACGTGCTCGCGCGCGAATCGCGCGAGGTGATGGAGCGCGAGGGACGAGGAGACGGCAAACGGCTCGTCGGAGTGGCGAAGGACGCCGGGAAGCTCCGACGCCGCCTCGTCACCGAGGCGCAGCTCGTGATGGACGGTGCCGAGCGCCTTCGCCACCTCCGCCGCGACGGGACCTTCGTCGAAAGCGCGGCCCTCGAAGCGGACCGAGAACGTGTGCAGCGGCCCGGTAACGGCCGCGCGCGCGGCGAGCGTGACGGCGCTGGAGTCGAGCCCGCCGCTGAGGAACGTGCCGACGGGAACGTCGGCCACCAGGTGCGCGCGCACCGCCGCATCGAGGCGCGTTCGGAACTCCGTGGCCGCGTCGTCGAAAGCCGCCGGTGGCTGCTCCGAGGCCAGGGGGAGCTGCCAGTAGCGTCGGCGGCGCACGGCGCCGTCCTCCGCCACGAGAAGCTCGCCGGGCTGGAGCTTGCGGAAGCCTTCCAGGGCGCAGGCGTCGCCGGGTACGCTCGACTGATAGAGGTACTGGACGAGGGCGAGAGAGTCCACCTCCCGCGGCAGCCAGGGCAGCGCGAGCAGAGCCCTCAGCTCCGAAGCGAAAGCGAGGGTCCCGCCCGCTTCCACGTAGTACAGCGGCTTGATGCCCAGCCGGTCCCGCGCGAGCAGCAGCCGTCGCCGGCGCGCGTCCCAGAGCGCGAACGCGAACATCCCGTCGACGCCGTCGAGGAGGTCTGCGCCCTTCTCCTCGTACAGGTGGACGATCACCTCGGTGTCCGTGTGGGATCGGAAGAGATGGCCCCGGGCCTCGAGCCACGCGCGCTGGGGAGCGAAATCGTAGAGCTGGCCGTTGTAGACCAGCCAGACGGTGCCGTCCTCGTTGCTCATGGGCTGGTGGCCGGCGGCGGACAAGTCGAGGATCGACAGCCGCCGATGGGCGAGCCCCAGGGGGCCATCGACGTGGAAGCCCTCGTCGTCGGGCCCACGGTGGGCGAGGGCGGCGGCCATGGCCTTCAGGTCACGCGCATCGACGCGCGGCCCGGGCGCGCGCAGTATCCCGGCGATGCCGCACATGGACGGATTCTAGCCGGGTCCTAGGCCCGAGCGACCGCGGCCTCGCGGAAGCTCCGCACCTCGGCGGCGATGCGCGCGACGGCGTCGAAGGGCAGCTCGGGGTAGAGCGGCAAGCAGAGCACCTCCCGGCAGAGGCTTTCGGAGACGGGCAGATCCCCCGGTTTGCCCCCCGCCGCGGCCATCGCCGGCTGGAGGTGGATCGGCCGCGGGTAGTGTACCGCGGTGGAGATGCCGCGGCTTTTCAGGTGCGCCTGGACGCCGTCGCGATCCGGAGTGCGGATGGTGTAGAGATGCCACGCCGACCGCGCCCCGGCGCGCTCGCGCGGGAGCACCACGGAGGGCACGCCGTCGAGCGCCTTCGAATAAGCCGTCGCGCGCTCGCGCCGCTCGCGAGTCCAGGCGTCGAGGTGGCGGAGCTTCACGCGAAGCACCGCCGCCTGCATCGTGTCGAGGCGGCTGTTGGTCCCGACCACGACGTTGTCGTATTTGTGCGCGCCGCCCCCGTGGTTCGCGATCTGGCGGACGCGGGCGACGAAGGCGGTGTCGTTCGAGACAACCATGCCTCCATCTCCCACGGCCCCCAGGTTCTTGGCGGGGTAGAAGCTGAAGGTGGCGGAGTGGCCGAGCGTGCCGGCCCGGCGCCCGCCGTCCTCCGCGCCGACGGCTTGCGCCGCGTCCTCGAGCACGGGCACGCCGCGGCGGGACGCGATCTCCACGATCGCCCTCATGTCGGCCGGGTGCCCGTACAGGTGCACGGGCACGACGAGCTTCGTGCGCGGGGTGATGGCTTTCTCGAGCCGGCCGGTATCCATCGTGTAGGTGACGGGGTCCACGTCGACGAACACCGGCCGCGCGCCGTTCAGGAGGATGGCCTCGCCGGTGCCGATGAAGGTGTTGGCCACGGTGACGACCTCGTCGCCCGGCCCCACCCCGTACGCACGCAGGCAGACCGTGAGGGCGTCGGTGCCGTTGGCCACGCCGCAGGCGGCCTCCGCCCCGCAATACGCGGCGAACTCCTTCTCGAAGAGCGCGCAGTCCTCGCCGTTGATGAAGGCGCCGGAGTCGAGCACCCGGGCGATCGCCGTTTCCAGATCGCCGCGGATGCGTTCGTGCTGGGCCTTCAGGTCCACCATGGGCACGCTAGTCATGCTCTTCACCGGGTCGGCCGGCCAGATCCTCCAGCGTGGAGACGAACCAGGGCACGGGATCGATCTTGTCCGACAGCATCTTGACACGCCTCCGCTGAAACACCGCGCGGTGATGCGCGTCGCCGATGGTCGCCTCGAGGGCCTCGAGCAGCCGATCCTCCTGCCCAGGCTTGAAGCCGAAGGCCAGGCCGTAGTCCTCGAGCTCGCGCAGGTAGGAGATCCGACCCACGAAGTCGTTCATCCGGAAGGCCGGCGTACCCAGCACCGCCGCCTCGGCGGTGACGCTCTGGCTGTCGCCCAGATAGAAGTCGGCGAAGGCCAGGACGTCGTGCAGCCGCTCGGGCGGCGTCGGCAGGCGCAGCGGCTCCAGCCGCGGCGAGAGTCCCCTCTCGCTGGTGACGAAGAGCCGCACGCGGCCGGCGAGGCGGTCCTGCAGGCGCAGGATCAGATCTTCCCCGATCCCGCGGATGCCGGTGTCGTGGTGGGCGCCGAGGGCGCTCAGCCGGACGACGGCGTAGCGCTCGCCGGGCGCCAGCGGCAGCCGGCCTCGTACCGCGGGGTCGGGTTGGAACCAGTTCGGGTGCAGGTAGAAGAGCTGCTGATAGGAAGCGTACGTGAGATGGCGCTCCCCGTAGTTCTCGTGGCGGAGGCAGTCGGGCGTCACGATGACGGAGGCCAGGGGGTAGGCGAGCCAGCGGAAGAACGGCACCGCGCTCGCGTCGTCGTCGTTGACGACCACCGAGAGCGCCCCCACCAGCCGGCCGACGCGCGCGGCGTGGGCGCTCGTCCCCACGATGAGACGGGGCCGCAGGTCGCGCGCCACCCCGAGCAGCTTCAGCTCCCGATGCGCCAGCTCGCGCAGGCGGCCCATGGTGCTGCGCCCCACCGGCGCCAGCACGCGGTAGGCGATGCCCAGCCCGTCCAGGAGCGAGAGCGTGACGTCCTTGTCCCGCGCGACCACATGGCACTCGTGGCCGCCCCGGGTCAGCTCCGCGATCGGGTGCTTCAGGAGGTGGACCTGGACCGGATGGTTGATGTCGAAGAGCAGTCGCATCGCCGAATCCGTAGGCTATCATTTCAGATCGCATGCTCGAGTCGCTCCGCCGCCGTCAGACCCTCGCCAGCTTCGACTATCAATGGGGCGAGCTGCCCGAGGGCGACGCCATGCTCTCGGATCCGTGGTTCCGGGAGAACGTGGACCGGATCCTGGTCGAAGAGCTCCTGTGCGTGGATCGGGAGTGGTTCCGGGGGCGCCGCGTGCTCGACGCGGGGTGCGGCATCGGCCGGTGGACGCTCGGCTTGCTCCGGCTGGGCTGCGTCGTCACGGCCGTCGATTCCAGCCCTCGCGCCCTCGAGAAGCTCGAGAAGCACATGCGGCAGCTGGCCCCGGAGGCCGTGGCCGAGGGCCGGCTCTCGACCGAGCGCGTCGACCTGCTGGACCTGCCACCCGCGCTGGCCGCTCGCCGATTCGACCTCGTGTACTCCTTCGGTGTGCTCCATCATACCGGCGACACCGCCCGCGCCCTGGCCAACGTCGCGCCCCTGGTCGAGCCCGACGGCCTCCTCTTCCTTTATCTCTATGGGAGCCGCTCCCAGACGGTGGCCACGCGGCTCGTCCTGGCCGCGCTTCGGGCGGGCCTGGCCCCTTTTTCCTTCCGGGCCAAGCACACGCTCCTCAAGGCGATCCTGCCCGCGCGGGACCCTCACCAGGCCTTCGACACGTTCTCGCCGCTCGTCAACGATACCTACACGCACGAGAAGGTGGAGGGCTGGCTGCGCGAGCTGGGCTTTCGCGAGATCACCCGCACGATCGACTACACGGAGCTGTACCTGAGGGCGCGGCGCGACCCATCCTCCGCGCACCCGCTGCGCCCCCTGCCCCGCCGGCCCTACTGGTTCGAGCGGTACCGGAGGCGGCCTTTGCCCGTCGCGTACAAAGCCCCCGGGGCATGAGGATCGCCGTCGTCGGCAACGGCCGTACGGTCCACGCACTGGTCCGCGGCGCGGCGGTGGCCGCCCTCGGACACGAGGTGCGGCTCGTCACGCTGGGCCCCGTGCTCCCGTCACCGGGAATCGAAGTGAGGACGCGCCCGATCCCCGTCACGCTGACCCAGTCGCTGGCGGCGGCGCGGAGCTTCCTGGGCGACATCCGGTCGTTCGCGCCCGACCTGCTCCACGTCCATTACGCGGGTGGGAAGCTCGGAACGATGGCGAGCCTGTCCGGCATCCGCCCCCTGGTCGTCACCGTGATGGGCGGCGACGTCCAGCCGGAGCAGCACGCCGGAGGCCTCCCCCTGCTGGAACGCCGCGCCACGCGCCGCCTCCTGCAGGAGGCCGACCTCATCCTCGCCAAGTCCGACCGCCTGCGCACGGAGATGGCCGCCCTGGGAAGCTTCCGCGACAAGACCGAGACGATCCGGTGGGGAGTGGACCCCGAGGTGTTCCATCCTCGACCCGAGGCCGCGCGCGCCCTGCGCAGCCGTCTGCAGCTCCCGCCGGAGGCGCGGGTGATCCTGAGCCCCCGGATCCTGCGCCCGCTCTACAACGTCCACCTGATCGTCGAGGCAATGCCGCGAGTGCTCGCGTCCTTTCCCGAAACGGTGTTGCTCGTGGCCGAGCATCGGGCCGATCCCGAGTACAAGAAGTCGCTGGTGGCGCGCGTCGCCACGCTCGGCCTGGCGGATCACGTGCGCTTCATCGGCGCCTGCGATCATGCGGAGATGCCCGCGCTCTACAGCCTGGCGGAGGTGATGGTCAGCGTGCCCTTCTCGGACGGGCTGCCGCAATCGCTTTTCGAAGCCATGGCCTGCGAGACGCCGGCGATCCTGGGCCGGCTACCCGGCTACGCGGAGGTCGTGACCGACGGACAGCACGTCCTGCTGGCCGATCTGCAGCCGGAGGCGCTGGCCGACGCGATCGGCCTCTTGCTGAAGGACAAGAACCGAGCGTGCGCCCTGGCGGCCGCGGCCCGGGAGCGCGTGCGCGAGGTGGCGTGGCTGCCGGAGGAAGCAAAGCGGGTGGACGGCCTCTACAGGCGGCTTCTGGAGCGCCCGCGGCGACGCGCTTCGCTCACAGGACGCTTGCTCGACGGACTGAGCCTTTTTCTACGCTAGAGACTATCGGAGCGCGAACCGGAACGCGTGCGTCGTCGGGTCGTCGCCGGCCGTGTACCGAAGCTCGTACTCTCCCGCCGTCAGGTCGCGGGTCGCCAGCTTAAAGAAATAGCCGCCGTCTTCGAAGCGGAACCGGTTGCCGGAATTGCCGCGATCGGCGGACCGGGCCGGAAAGACCGCGCCGTCCGCGGTCCTCACGACGCTTCGCGCGGTGACGACGATCTGAGGCGACGAGACGTTGCGCGCGGAGGCATCGCACAGCTCCACCTCGACACGCACCGTGTGCCCCGACTTCTTCGGCTTCCCTCGTTCGTCATCGTTCTCGTGACAAATGCCATAGGCGACTGCATAGGAGACCATCGCGGACGACGTGTTGCCGGCGCGGTCCGACGCTCGCACGGCAAACGACTTGTCGCCAACGGCGCCGGTGGGGACAGCGCCGCCGCTCGGAACTGGTCCCGCACACGAGGCGACGCCCGCGCCGGCGTCCGTGCACGCGTAGTCAGCGGTGACGCTTTGGCGGAGCAGGTACGTGGTCGCTTCCGGCGAGCGGATCGACACCCCGGGCGGCACGGTGTCGACGACCATCACCACGGTCTTGGCGGGCTCCGCGTTGCCCATCCGATCGATCGAGCGGAAGGCGAGCGCATGTATCCCCTCGCGGTCGAGCGGCACGGGGGCGGTGTACGCACTCCAGGTCGCGCCGCCGTCGAAGCTCATCTCGCTCGACTCGATCCCCGACAAGTCGTCGCTCGGGACGATGCGGACCGTGACGGCCGAGCGGAAGAAGCCCGGCTCGCCGGCCACTCCGTCGACCTCCGCGCGCGTCGTCGGCGCCGTCACGTCCTCCGTCTCCAGGGTTTCGCTGGTGGTGAACGTCGCGGGGACGAGCACGGCGTCCTGATAGCGGACGACCGGCGCGGGGCCCAGCTCGACCGAACCGCTTGTGCCGGGCGTGACCGGCACTTCGGCGAACTGCTCGAGCAGGACGCGGCGCCCTCCGTCGAACTGCTGCAGGTCGATCGTCACGAGGCCGGTCCCGGTCCCCTCGAAGGTGAGGTGGTAGGCGGGATCCGTGGGGAGGATCACGAGCGTCGTGTGCCCGACCACCTCGTAGGTCACCGCCGGGTTGCCGCGCTCGATCGTCCCGTCGGCGCGGGGACCGACGTGCGTCCCGTCCGGCTCGACGATGTGGACCGCGACCGGCGAGTGGAATTCGAACAGCGTCCAGGGCCCGCCGGAGCAGAAGGGGATGGGGCACCCGGGATCGCGGACGAAGCCCCGACGGGCGACGCCCTGGTCGACCTCGTGCCGGTTGAAGTGGAGGAAGACGTCTTGCTTGAGTCCGAGCCGGGTCCAGACCGGCAGCGGGGACAGGAGCCCGTGCAGGATCGCGTAGCCGCCGGGGTTGATCTCCCGCATCCGCCGGCGGGCGCACTCCGCCCGCAGGGCCTTGAAGTAGAACTCGGCGCCGAGGAAGTCGAGCCACGGCGGTGGGTCGATGCCGAGGAACCCGAGGAGCTCCAGGAGCGGCGCCGTGTCCAGCCAGGCCGGCAAGTCGACGGGGAGTGGTCCCGCGACCGGGCCGCCCTGGAGGTAGAGGAAATGCTGCGGCACCGGCGAGGCGCCCTCGCGCCACTCGAAGAGCGGTCCCCCCGGCGTGACCGTCTCCGTGAGTCGGCTGTAGATCCAGGGCGTGAACGGCGAGTCTCCCGTGCGTCCGGAGGTGAGCAAGGCGAGCGCGTCCTGGAACGGGGGACCGATCTTCGGCACCTCTGTGACGTCGAAGACCATCGGCGCCACGACGTCGACCCGCGACTGCAGGAATGAGGTCGCCTCATAGTCGTCTCCCGCCGCCGTGGGGCCGTCCACGAAGGACATCGATGACTTCCTGGCCAGGTGGCTGGGATCGTCGCAGTAGAAGGACTCGCTCACCCGTTGATCGGAGACGAGGCGCACGGAGCCGGGGACCAGGGTGGCGCCGTCGGTCTTGGCCTTCAACTCGAGGTCGTGGGCCTGCCGGAATCCCTCGATCCCGGTCGGATAGCCGGGCAGCGGGACCACGGGGTCCGTCGAGAAGGGGTTGTCAGGGACGAGCCCGTCGGGCAGGAAGCTGACGATCCCGGCCTCGGACTCGACGATCGCGAGGAGGCTAAGCGGGTTCGAGACGACGTCGTTCCCGTCCGCGTCGCGGCCCCTCAGGACGAGGGTATGGGCCGCGTACGCGCCCGGCGCCTCCCAGGCGAAGACGCCGGCGCCGATCCCGGTCGACACGAGCCCGCCATCGACGTACAAGTCGGCGCTGCTCACCGGGCCAATGAACGAGGCATGGAACCCGACCTCGCCCCCGGGCCGGAAAGCGTCATCGTCGTAAGAGTCTCCGGTCGGAAGCTTGACGAGCGCGATCGCGGCCGGGGTGTCGACACCGCAACCGTCCGCCGACGACCGAAACGCGGCGTGGGCCGCGATCTGCGCGGGGGTGAGCGCCTCGCGGTAGATCGCCACCTCGTCGAGCGACCCCTTGAAGGCGGAGCCGCCGCCGGTGGAGCGCCCGATCTCGAGAGCTCCCGGCGAGCCTGCGTCTCCGAAACTGAGGTATGCGTTCGCGCGCTCCCGCCCGTCCACGTACAGCCGGAGCGTCGACCCGTCGTAGACGCCCACCACGTGGTGCCAGCGGCAGTCCCACTCGAAGGGGATGTCGTGGGTGAGCTGACGTCCCCACAGGTCCACGAAGAACCGCAGCGTGCCCGTCGGCCCGGTGGTGATCCCGAAGCCCTTCGTGTCGCCCGCGTCGTTGTGCGAGATCAAGTACCGGTCGGGCGCCTGCGGCCCGCCCTTCACCCACAGCTCGACGCTGAGGCGTCCCCAGAAGCTGAAGAGGTGGACCGAGGGCGGCACCGTGACGTGCCCATCGCCCCCGTCGAACGTGACTGCCGAGTCCGGGTCGGCCACGATCGCGCCCGGCACACCGAGGGTCACGCCGCCGCCGTACGTCCCCGTGTTCTCGAAGCCCGACGCGTCGACCGCGTCGGGCCCTTCGGCCTCGCCCAGGCGCCAGTAGGCGACCGGCGAGAGGTCGAGCACCTTCGCCCCGTAGGACCCCGACGGTGGCGCGGCGACGGCCGCCTCGTAGGCTCCGATGTCGCAAGACGTGCCCTGGGGACGCGAGTAACCGCGCTGATCGGTGGCGGGGCAGGCGCCGGAGAAGTTGCCGCTCTCCCAGCTCC
>Ga0184632_10001301_pt1 | contig 10181 bp, 5 predicted proteins | sample PLM31_50_b1_FD_133153 | JGI IMG/M metagenome (GOLD analysis project Ga0184632, IMG submission 133153) | Groundwater sediment microbial communities from an aquifer in East River, Colorado, USA - PLM3-1_50_b1 | ecosystem: Environmental > Terrestrial > Soil > Riparian zone | place: USA: East River... | reverse complement strand
CGAAGAGTTCACCGGGGGAGGCTCCGGCATCCAGCTCTTCGGGACCCCCGAGCTCACTGGCTCGAACGCCCAGATCATCCCGCCCTCGGCCAACGCGACCTTCGAGCTACGCGGGCTCACGTTCACGCCCAACGACTGGATGTACTACCTGGCCTGGTCGATCGCGCTCGTCCTCTTCGCTGTCGCGTGGCTCATTCTCCGCGGGCGCACGGGCCGCGCGTTCCGCGCCGTCCGCGACAGCGAGACCGCGGCCGTCTCCTCGGGCGTGAGCCTCGCCCGCTACAAGACGCTCGCATTTGGCATCAGTGCGGCGTACGCGGGGGTCGCTGGCGGCTTGTTCGCGCTCGTCAGCGCCTTCGTCAACCCGGACACGTTCCCCATTGCGCTGTCGATCTTCCTGCTCGTCGGAATCGTCGTCGGGGGTCTCGGTGGCCTCTCGGGCCTCGTCTTCGGGGCGATCTTCGTTTACTACTTGCCCCTGTGGGCCCAGGGTCAGGACCTGGGCTCGCTCCTGCCGAACCGGATCATCGAGGAGACGCAGAAGCCCGGTGGCCCCGCGATCGTCTACGGCGTGATTCTCATCCTGCTGATGTTCGTCCTGCCCAACGGAGTGGGCGGTCTGTTTCGGAGAATCGGGCAGCTGATCTCGAGCCGCCGCTACTCTCGGTCGGAGTAGAACGGCCAAGCCGGGAGGAGTCGACGATGAGACGACCGTCCGCACTCGTGATCGTGCTCGCAGCTGCGCTCGTCGTGGCTCTGCCTGCAGGATTCGCCCGCTCCTCTGCGGATCCGGGCGTCAGCTCGACCGCGATCCTCCTCGGCGGGACCTCGCCGCTCACGGGCCCTGCCGCTGCCTACGCGTCCGTCGCGCGTGGCGCCAGGGCGTACTTCGCTTCGCTCAACGCCAAGGGCGGCGTTGCCAAGCGGAAGATCGAGTACAAGATCGTGGACGACGGCTACAACCCCGCGAACACCGTGCAGGCCGTTCGCCGGCTCGTCGAGCAGGACCGGGTGTTCGCCGTCTTCAACACGCTCGGGACCGAGCACAACCTCGCGATCCGCGACTACCTGAACCAGATGAAGGTGCCGCAGCTCTTTGCCGCCTCCGGCGCCACCACCTGGGGGCGCGACGCGGCGAAGTACCCGTGGACGATCGGCTTCCAGCCGAGCTACGCGGCCGAGGGGTGGGTCTATGGCCAGTACGTCGCGAAGACGCAGAAGAAGGCGAAGATCGCCGTCCTCTTCCAGAACGACGACTACGGGAAGGATCTCCTCGTCGGCCTCAAGCGCGGCCTCGGGCGCTCGGGGTCGAAGGTGATCGCGGCGGAGCCCTACCAGGTGACGTCGCCCGACGTGGGGTCGCAGATCGCGAAGCTGAAGGCCTCCGGCGCGAACGTCCTCGCGATCTTCGCGACGCCCACCTTCGCGATCCAGGCCTACGTCTTCGCGAACCGGCTGGGCTGGCGCCCGTTCGTCATCAACAACGGGGTGTCGGGCACGTCGAACATCATGTTGCTCGCCTCCGAGGGTGGGAAGAACAAGACCGTCGAGGGCACCATCACGAACACGATCCTCAAGGACCCGACCGACCCGCGCTGGAAGAACGATCCCGGGATGAAGCTCTACCGCTCTTTGATGGGCAAGTACGCGGACGGGGAGAACGTCAACGACGTCTACCACGTCTACGGCATGGCGGTGGCCTACGAGACGGTCGGGCTCCTGAAGCGGCTCGGCGCCAATCCGACCCGTGCTGCGCTGATGGCGCGCGCTCGCTCGATCACGAGCGCGGGGAACCCGTTCCTGCTCCCGGGCGTGTCCGTGAAGACCGGCAAGGGCGACAGCTTCCCGATTCAGCAGGGGCAGCTCCAGCGCTGGACGAAAGGCCGCTGGGTGCCGTTCGGCGGGCTCTGGCAGTCGAAGCGGAACTAGCTGGCGGCGCCCGCCGGAACCGGCGCCGCCGCGACCGCGCTCCTTCCCGGACGACCCCTGCCGGTCCGCGGGCTCTGTCGCGTGGCCCGTCCACGCCATACCATCTGCTCGCGTGCACGGGGGTATGCGGTGAGCAGCTATGTCGAGGTATGGGGCCGAAGCGGACGGGAGCTCCGTGCGCTCGACTCCGAACGAGTGGCCGTCGGGACCCTCGAGTCGAACGACCTCGTCGTGGACGTCGAGGGCGTCTCCCGCGTCCATGCAGTGTTCGAGCGATTCGGCGACACCTGGACCGTCCGCGACCTCGGCTCCCGGAACGGCACCTTCGTGAACGGGGGACGGATCATCGGCGAGCGAGCCCTGCACTCGGGGGATGAGATCCTGTTGGGTCGGCTCCGCCTCCTGTTCCGCGGACCGGCTCGTGGGACGGAGACAGCAGCGATCGCAGAGGCCCCGCCACTCACGCAGCGCGAGCACGACGTACTCCTGGCCCTGTGCCGACCGCTTCTGACCGGTGATGCGTTCACCGAGCCGGCGTCGACCCGCACGATCGCAGCGGAGCTCGTCGTCTCAGAGGCCGCGGTGAAACAGCACCTGTCACGCTTGTACGTCAAGTTCGGCGTGAGCACGCAAGACGAACGGAGACGCGTCCAGCTCGCGAACGCCGCGGTCGCCCGCGGGGCCGTCAAGCTGGGGGACTTGCGCCCTGCCGGTGATTCCCGATGAAGACCGAACTTCTCCGCGGGCGCTACGAGCCGCTCGAGGTCGTCGGGCAGGGGGGAGAGGGACGAGTGCTGCGCGCGCTCGATCGCCAGCACGATCGAGTGGTCGCCCTCAAGATCCGCCCGGCTCTTGTCCGGACGGCGCGGGACGAGCTGCTTCGGGAGGCCCGCGTCCTCCTTTCTCTCGACCCGCATCCTGGCTTGCCGCTCGTGCGAGACGACTTCTTCCGCGATGACGACTACGTCATCGTCATGGACTGGATCGAGGGGGTGGACCTCGAACGGTTGCTCCGAGAGGAGGGCACGCCCGGTCTGGCCCCTTCCACGGTCCTCGGCCATCTCGCCCAGGTGGCCGAGGCCCTCACCTACCTCCATGGTCACGATCCGGCGGTCGTCCACGGTGACGTCAAGCCCGCCAACCTCATCCTGACCTCGGGTGGGCGGGTGGTCCTCGTGGACTTCGGCCTCGCCTCGACTGGCGATCGTGACGGGCGAGCCGGAAGCCCAGGCTACGTCGCGCCCGAGGTCGCGGCAGGTGAACCCTCTACGCGCTCCTCCGACATCTTCTCCCTGGCCATGACCGCATTCACGCTCCTCACAGGAAGCCCTCCTCGAGGGGGAGCTCCAGAATGGCCACCCGGTCTCGACGCCGAGCGCCGGCGTGTCTTCGAAGAGGCGATCAGACGTGGAGCCGCAACCGATCCGTCTAGACGTCCCGCCTCGGCGGGCGAACTGGTCGAGCGCCTTCGTGCCGGCTGGGAAGCCGATGTTCCGACCGGCGTGGTCACCGTGTGCATGACCGATATCGAGGGCTCGACGGGTCTCTGGGAAGCGCATCCGCACGCCATGGGCGCCGCCATCGTCCGCCACGATGCGATCATCGCCCAGGTCGTCGAGGCACGCGGTGGTCGCCTTCTCCAGTCGATGGGCGAAGGAGACTCGACGGTCTCGGTCTTCACCGGAGCCGGCGATGCCGTGCGTGCTGCGCCCGAGATCGTCGAACGAATATCGGAGGAACCGTGGCCCGATGGGCTCACGATTCGCACGCGAGTAGGCCTGCACACGGGTGAGACGAGCAGCCGAGGCGGCGATCGCCTCGGTCCGACTGCGGCGCGCGCGGCGCGCGTTCGGGGATTGGCCGACGGTGGCCAGGTGTTCCTGTCGCGGACTACGGCCGGGCTCGTGGAGGGCCAACTCCCCGAGGGATTCGGCCTTGTGGATCTGGGTCCCCACACGTTGCGCGGCTTCACCGACCGGGAGAACGTCTTCGCCCTCTCGGCACCCACGCTGCGGGCGCCGCCCTCTCCCGCCCTCTGCCCGTACCGCGGCCTCTTGGCGTTCGAGGCGGAGAACCACGACATGTTCTTCGGTCGAGAGGAGGTCCTCGGCGACCTTCTGGGCCGGCTCGGATCGAATCGATTCGTTGCCGTCGTCGGAGCGTCGGGTAGCGGCAAGTCCTCGCTGGTCCGAGCGGGTGTCATCGCGGCAATCCAGCAGGGCGAGCTCGCGGGGGTTTCGAACGCCCTGCTGATCACGCCCGGAGCCAACCCGGGCGGGGGGCTCCGTGGCTCCGGAGCTTCGGACCACGATCTCCTGGTGGTCGACCAATTCGAAGAGGTCTTCACGCTCTGTCAGGAGGAGTCGGAACGGACGCGGTTCTTCGAGGAGCTCCTCGCGTGTCGCGGAACGGTGCTGATTGTCCTCCGAGCCGACTTCTACGGCCATTGCGCGGCGCATGAGGGGTTGGCACAGCGCCTCTCTGCGAACAACGTCCTCCTCGGCCCGATGACCGAGGACGAGATGCACCGGGCCGTCGTGTCACCGGCGGAGGCGGGCGGGTTCCGCCTGGAGCCCGGGCTCGTGGAGCTGGTCCTGCGCGACGCGACTGGAGAGCCGGGCGCCCTGCCGCTCCTCTCGCATGCGCTGATGGAGACCTGGGCGCGGAGGGATGGACGGACGCTCACGCTGGCCGGCTACCGGGATGCAGGCGGGGTGACGGGGGCCATCGCTCGGACGGCCGAGGAGGTCTACGGCCGGCGCACGGAAGACGAGCGCGACCTGATGCGGCGCGTCTTGCTGAGCCTGACCGAGCTCGGGGAGGCGACCGAGGACACGCGGCGGCGCGTCCCCCTGAGCGAGCTCGCTGCGGGTCCGGAGTCGGCGCCGGCGATCGCAGAGCTCATCGACACGTTGACGACAGCTCGACTGCTCACCCTCGACGAGGGCAGCGCGCAGGTTGCCCACGAGGCTCTGATCCGAGAGTGGCCGAGGTTGCGTGGATGGCTGAACGAGGATCGCGAAGGACTCATGGTCCACCGTCATCTCACTCGATCGGCAAGTGCGTGGGAGGCCATCGGCCGCGACTCGGGGGAGCTGTATCGAGGAGCCCGGCTGGCGGCCGCCCTCGACTGGGCCCGTGGCCGCGTCGACCTCACCGCCGGTGAACGAGCGTTCCTCGAGGCGAGCGGCGCCTCACAGGAACGCGAGCTGAGGGAAGCGCGCCGGCGTGCTCGGCGTCTGTGGGCGCTTCTCGCAGTCGTCGCGGCCGCACTCGTCGCGGCGGTGATCGCCGGGGCCTTCGCACTCGTGCAACGCGGAAGCGCCCGACACACGGCGACCGTGGCCCAGGCCGGACGCCTCGCCGCCCAGTCCCGGGAGGTCGCTTCGCAGCACCCGGACCTCGGGCTCTTGCTCGCGTTGGAAGCCGGCACGCTCGACGACTCGGTCGACACCCGCGGTGCGCTCTTTGGGGCGCTCGAGCACGGCTCGCGGATCCGCGCGTGGCTCCAGGGGTTCGGCGCGCCCGTCGTGGTGAGCGGGTTCAGCCCCAACGGGAGACTCCTGGCCACGGTGACGATCGAGGAGACGACGCTCTGGGATACGACGACGTGGAAGCCCGTCGGCCCTCCGCTGCGGTCCTCACACGGCGGCTGGGAGGAAGGAGTCGCCTTCAGCCCGGACGGGCGAACGCTCGCGATCGCCAACGGGGACGGTGAAATCGAGCTGTGGGACGTCTCGGGCCTGAAGAAGCGTCGGGAGCTCGCGGACCCTGGGGCCGCGAGGGACCTGCCCGCGCTCTCCGTCGTCCGGTACAGCCCGGACGGTAGGGTAATCGCCTCGGGCGCGAAGGAGACGAACCACGTCACGCTGTGGGATGCTGCGACGGGTCGGGTGATCGGCCGGCCGATCGTCACCAACCCACCGGGGTCGGGCGGCGCGCAATCGGTCTCATTCAGCCCGGATTCGGAGCGGATCGCCGTTCCGGGCGCTCCCGGGACGGTCGGGATCTGGGACGTCGCGACCGGCCGCCGGGTCGGGAAGCCGCTCACGATCGGGAGCGCGGACGTGGAGGAGGCGATCTTCACCAAGGATGGGGGGACGCTGATCGCGAGCGACGACTCAGGCGCGGTGACCATGGTCGACGTCGGAACCGGGCGACCGATCCGTCCGCCGTTCTCCGTTGGGGACAAGCCCGCCGCCTCGCTCGACCTGAGCCCGGACGGACGGCTGGTGGGCGCGGCATCGTTCGAGGGCTCCGTCTTCGTGTGGGACGTGAAGACCGGAGTGCCGTTCGGTCTCCCACTGGCCGCCGACACGAGCCCGGTCAACGACGTCGCGTTCAGCCCCGACGGCCGCACCCTCGTGAGCTCACACGGAAGCTCGGCGGTCGTCTGGAGCATGAGCGGCGAGCAGGCGATCGGGAAGCCATTGGGCGGACCGAGGACGCTGATCACCGACGTGGCCTTCAGTCCCGACGGCAGACGGCTCGTCGCTGGCCGGTTCGATGGGAGCTCGGTCGTGTACGACTCCGCGACGCGCCGGCAGGCTCTTCGGATCGAAGGTGGTTCGGTGGTCACCGCGGTCGCCTTCCACCCGGGTGGGAACCTCATCGCGATCGGAACGATCGACGGGAAGGTGCGATTCTTCGATCCTGACACCGGGGCAACCGTCGGCTCCCCGCTCGATGCCGGGAGGGCGGCGTTGTGGCAGGTGGCCTTCAGTCCGGACGGGGTGCTCGCGGTGGCCGTGGACCCGAACGGAGTGGGCGGTTTCTACGGCCAACAGCGCGACGGCCAGGTGCGCTTCTGGGACGTGGACTCCCGCCGCCGTGTGGGGAGGGCGATCGCGCCCGGCGCCGGTTCCGTCCTTGCTCTGGGCTTCAACCGGGACGGCTCGCTGCTGGCGACCGGCAGCCTCCGTGGCCAGCTCGACCTCTGGGATGTGTCGACCCAGGGTCGCCATGGCAGTCCGATGCGGGTGACGGACGACGCTGTCCTGAGCGTCGCGTTCGACCCGAGCGGCCGGCTGGTCGCCGCGGGTGGAGCGATCGGGCCGGTGCGCGTGTGGCGTGTGTCTGATCAGCAGCCCGCGTTTCCACCCCTCTCGGGCCACACCGGCCAGGTCACCGGCGCGGCTTTCGATCTCACCGGCTCACTCCTCGCAACCACGACCCTGTTCGGCGAGACCAGGCTGTGGGACGCAGCCACGGGTCTCGCGTACGGCGAGCTGGTCGGAAGCGCGAAGCCAGACTCCCTCGTGCCGTCGATCGATCTTCCCGGCCTCCCGCTCGGGAACGCGTTCAGCCCGGACGGCAAGCTGCTAGCGGTGGCTGGAGTCGAGACACGCGCGATGCTATGGGACGTCGACCCGGAGGTCTGGCGCGAGCGGGCGTGCGCGATCGTGGGCCGAAACCTGAGCATCGAGGAGTGGAGGCTGTACCTGCCCTCGGGAACGCCCTATCGCGCGACCTGCTCGGAGTGGCCCACTAGCTGAGCCGGCGTTCGGCGGGGAGCCACCCTTGCCGAACGGTCAGAAACTGTTTCCCTGGCGCAACTGACGTCGGACTATCGCGGGGATCGTCTCGCGCACTCGTGACCGTCACCCTGGGGACGTGATCCCAACAGGAGGTGTGCGATGAAACTCAAGCTGACATTCGTCCTCGCCGGTGTGGCCCTCCTCGTGGTCGGCCTCTCCTCGGTTGCTCTTGCGGCCGGAGGATTGACCGGGACGTACACGACGACCATCTCGAGCCCCGCCGAGCTCACGGGGAGGTGGTCGTTGATCCTTGCCAAGGGAGGCGCGTACTCCGTCAAGCTGGGCGCGGAGGTCGTCGCTCGTGGCAAGTACACGTCGACTGCCAAGACGATCACGTTCGATCGCGAGCAGGGCAGCGGGTGCACCGGGGCTGGGACGTACGCCTGGAAGAAGTCGGGGAAGACGATGACGTTCGCTCGGAAGCGCGAGACGTCGTCGTGCCAGGCGCGGGCGCTCGTTCTCGGACACCGCTTCACGCAGGTGCGGTAGGAGCGCTGGGGACGGAGACGATGACCCTCGGACGACTCCGGATCTGCACCGTCGCGGGGCTCGCCGTGGGGCTTGCGGTGCTCGCGGGCTGCGGAGGCGGTGACGGCGACGAGACCGCGTTCACACCGGTTGCGGACTCGGACAGCGCCTACTGCCGGGCGTACCGGTCGTGGAAGGTGTTCGAGCTCGACGGCGGCGGGGCCTTCGACCAGCCGAACCCGGCTGCCCTTCGCATCTGGTGGAACGCGTACCTCGTCGCCGAGGAGACGATGCTCCAGCAAGCGCCGTCTGAGATCCGCGACGAGGTCGGGATCAAGTTGAGTCGCATCCGAACCCAGCTGACCCCGCTGCTCGAGAAGTACGACTTCGACCTGGAGCGGGTACGACGTGTAGGCAGTCCTGCTGAGCAGGACGTGCTCTTCGGCCCCCCACCGGCCGACGTAGAGAGGGCTCAAGGAGCCCAATACGCCTACGAGGACAAGTCGTGTGGGACCGCGCCGACGCCGCCCCCTGCGGACATCGTCTTCGAAGCCGACGCATCGTCGAAGTCGTACTGCAGGGCACTGGGCGCGTTCAACGCCGAGGTCGAGAAGGTCTCCGACTCGGGGTTCGACCCGGACGTCATGCGGACGTTCGTCATGGGTGATCGCTTTGCCCAGATTCTCGACGGGCTCGACGAGACAGCACCCGCTGAGATAGCCGAAGACGTTCTTGCCGACACCGACTGGTTCCGCACTCGCTGGAGCGACGTCATGGCCGAGTACGACTACGACATCCGCAACATCTATCTGGAAGCCACCCCCGAGGACCTGGCCGCGTTCAACCGAACGCATCCCGACGTTCTCGAACACACCTCCCGCGACACGGCCTACGAAGATCAGGTCTGTGGCGGCTAGGCGGAACGACGTTCACGCACGCGGCACCCGGCCCACTCGGGGTGCCGTCGTGCACCGGTGTAGCGCGACACGGCCACGCGTATGCTCGGGGAGCGTCGTGAGCGCCGCCGCCCACACCGACGTCCACCGGGAGCTCCGCTCCGCGTCGCTCGAGGAGCTGCTCACGGAGGCACGCCGGGTGCGCCTGGGGCCGCTCGTCACGTACTCGCCGAAGGTGTTCGTCCCGTTGACGACGCTGTGCCGCGACGTCTGCGGCTACTGCACGTTCGCGCGCCCTCCCCGGCGCGGCGAGCGGGCGTTCATGAGCGAGGAGGAGGTGCTCGCGATCTCGCGGGCGGGTGCGGCAGCGGGCTGCCGCGAGGCCCTCTTCACGCTCGGCGACAAGCCCGAGCTGCGGTACAAGGTCGCCCGCGAGGAGCTGCGCAAGCTCGGCTGCTCGACGACGCTCGAGTATCTCGCTCGTTGCGCGCGCCTCGTGCTCGAGGAGACGGGGCTCCTGCCACACCTCAACCCCGGGGTCATGACTCGCGCGGAGCTCGACCTGCTCCGGCCCGTCTCGGCGTCGATGGGGATCATGCTCGAGACGACCGCGGAGCGGCTTGGTGAGCGTGGCGGCCCGCACTGGGCCTCGCCGGACAAGATCCCGGCTCGCCGCCTCGAGACGATCCGGCTCGCCGGCGAGCTTCGCATCCCGTTCACGAGCGGGATCCTCATCGGGATCGGGGAGACCCGCGAGGAGCGGATCGAGGCGCTGCTCGCGCTCAGGGCGCTCGGCGAGGAGCACGGGCATCTGCAGGAAGTCATCGTTCAGAACTTCCGCGCGAAGTCGGGGACGCGCATGGCCTCGCATCCCGAGCCGTCCCTCGACGACCACCTCTGGACGATTGCGGTCGCACGGATACTGCTCGGCCCGACGTGGCACGTGCAGGCGCCGCCGAACCTCGCCTTCGACGACTTCCCGCGCCTTCTCGACGCGGGGATCGATGACTGGGGCGGCGTCTCGCCGGTGACGATCGACCACGTGAACCCGGAGGCGCCATGGCCGGAGATCGAGCATCTCGGCGAGGCCACGCGCTCCCGCAGTCTCGAGCTCGCGCCGCGACTGCCGGTCTATCCCGAGCACGTCGCCGACCTCGAGCGCTGGGTGGATCCCGCCGTCGCGCCGTACGTCCGCCGCGCCGGACGCCAGCGGGCTCGCGCGCGACGATGCGTGGGCCCCGGGCGAGCCCGTCGCGGTCCCGTTCGTCGTCCGGCGCGGCGCGCTCCCGCTCGACGTCGCCGGAGCGGAGCTGGGCGAGGACGAGATCACGCGCTTGCTCGAGGCGCGCGG
>Ga0184632_10001300_pt1 | contig 10183 bp, 10 predicted proteins | sample PLM31_50_b1_FD_133153 | JGI IMG/M metagenome (GOLD analysis project Ga0184632, IMG submission 133153) | Groundwater sediment microbial communities from an aquifer in East River, Colorado, USA - PLM3-1_50_b1 | ecosystem: Environmental > Terrestrial > Soil > Riparian zone | place: USA: East... | reverse complement strand
GACTCAGCTGCTGGAGCACCAGAACAGTTACATGGCAAAGCTCCTGGCCCTGCCGCTGCCGACCACGGCGCTCCACCAATACCGCCTGCCGTGGAAGATTGCGCCCTTTTTGAAGTGCTGGGGTGATACGGACCGCCGCACCGAGAATCTCTTCGTCAGCACCACCCAGGAATGCTTCTCGGAAGATCATCTCTACGTCTCCCGCTCGCAGGCGTCGGGCATTTTCAGTTTCAAACATGACCTGCTCACCACGGACAAGCTCAATAGCCTCCGGTTTTTCAGGCTGTATCAGAATTATTTTAAGAGTCACCAGACGGCCATCAGAGCTGACAAGGAAGATGTGACCAGATTCCGGTGCAACAGCGATTTTGTAATGCAGAACGCCATGACCCTTAAGGCGGTCATGTGTCTGCGTGCCTACAAGAAGCTGCCGGGGCTCTATGACGCCGTATTGAGGGCTGCCACGTTGGACAAGAATGACACCGGCGTGCAGACCACACTGGTGCTGGCCGGGGTGAGTTATGAAAACGCTACTCGGTTCGGCAGGAAATATTTGGAGAGCATCTCATGGACCAAGTAGTCGTTCTCGAAGTGCTGGAGAAGTCAGGCAAGGTCAAAGAGCGGATCAAGCTCGACCGCTTTCCGGTCAGCATCGGTCGAGGTTATGGCAACGATGTCATTCTCGACGATGATTATGTGTCGCCGGAGCATCTGTCTGTTGAGCAGACGCCGGACGGCAAGCTGATCGCGGTGGACCTGAAAAGCGTGAACGGCCTGTTCGTATTATCCACAGCGGAGAAGGTCGCCGGAGTTGAGCTCGGCTCCGAAACGTTTCTGCGGATCGGGCGTACCTGGCTGCGCTTTCGCAAGCCGGAGTTCGTGGTGGGCGCTACGTCGCCTGACAGATACGCCGCCGGCGTGGTCAATAGTGTCGTCAACAATGGCTGGGTCTTTGTCTGCATGGTGGTGCTTGCTGTAGGCGTGGTGCTGTTGGATAACTATGCCGATACCGCAACCAGGTTCAAGGCCGCGCATCTCGGGGCTGCGATCCTTCCAATTGGGGTGATCGTCATTTGGGCAGGATGCTGGGCCCTCGCCGCTCGGATCTTTACCCAGCAGTCGTCCTATTTCGCCCATGGCGTAATCGCGTGCGCGGCCATCGGCTGTTTCCTGGCGCTGAGCCTCCTGATCGAATATTATTCCTTTGCCTTCTCCGCTGACGTCTCGGCGGAGGTGCTGAGATATGCCGGCGTTGCGCTGATCATCGGGTCCATGCTGTATTGGCACCTACGTGTTTGTGCTCTGCGCAAACCGAAATATCTGATTCCCGTCGCCGGCCTGCTCGGATGCGCGTTTGTCGCCCTGCTGGGGTTTGGCTCGTATGTAGCAAATTCGGAATTCTCCGATAGTCTCGATTATTCTGCCGAACTAAAGCCGCTCTGGTTCAAATGGGTTACGAGCGCGACGGTAGACGGGTTTATTAAAAATGCGGATTCGCTGAAGCGCCAAGTAGATAGTCTAGCAAAGGAAGATTAGCATACATGCTGACTACACATAGTTATAAATGTTATTTTAATGTAATGCTATCAATCGTATTACGCTGGTCTGCTGACTAGGCGAGAAAATAAACATTCGTAGACGGACACCAAACCGCCGCCTCAATTCGCCCGTAAGGGTGATAGAGATTGGCGACGACATTGTCTAAGATCATTCTGAGTTCAGGAGAAACTGTATGGCTAAAGAGTCCACAAAACCGTACGAGGTGGTGAAGACCGACGACGAGTGGCGGACGATGCTTACCGCCGAGCAATACCGCATTCTTCGGAAGCATGGCACCGAGTCACCCTTCAAGAACGAGTACAACGCAAACAAGGCCGCTGGGATTTATCAGTGCGCGGGGTGTGCGCTTCCGTTGTTTTCTTCGGAGCACAAGTACGACAGCCACACCGGCTGGCCGAGCTTTTGGAAACCCATTTCGGAACCGGCGCTCGGCAAACAGACAGACCGAAATCTCTTGTTTCAAACCCGCACTGAAGTCCATTGCGCGCGATGCGGCGGCCATCAAGGTCATGTCTTCGATGACGGCCCACCGCCTACCGGCCTGCGCTACTGTATCAATTCCGCGGCGCTGAAGTTCGTTCCAGGCAAGACGGCCTGACAACGACACTGATCAAGCGAGTCCCATGAAACTTCGAATCCTTTTCGCTGTACTGCTCACGACTGGGCTCTTGACAGCCGCCTCAGTTGGAGGAAACGACGGCAGCCAAAGGCCGAGCGCTCCTCGCCTTGAGAAAGCCACATTCGCAGGTGGGTGCTTCTGGTGCATGGAGGAAGCGTTGGACAAGGTGGATGGTGTCGTCTCGACTTTGTCGGGCTATACCGGCGGCCGCACGAAGAATCCGGCCTACGAAGAAGTGTCGGCAGGGAAGACCGGACATACGGAGTCAGTCGAGGTACTATACGATCCGGCCAAACTCAGTTATGCCAAGCTCCTGGATGTCTTCTGGCACAACATTGACCCCACAACAGCGGACCGGCAGTTTTGTGACGTCGGGACCCAGTACCGGGCGGCCATCTTCTATCATAACGAGACGCAGAAGCGATTGGCCGAGGAATCGAAACAGAGGCTCGAGACATCCAGGCCCTTCAAAGAGCGGATCACCACAGAGATCATGCCCGCATCGGTATTCTATCCTGCGGAGGAGTACCACCAGGACTTCTACAAAAAGAACCCTCTTCGCTATAAATTCTACAAATTCAACTGCGGCCGGGCGCAGCGGCTGCAGGACTTGTGGGGAAAGAACTAACGAGGATTTCCCCATGACGCTCCGGCCATAATCCCCCTAAAGGGTTATTCCCCACTGGACATTCTGGTCCGCAGAGTCGCAGTTTTGTCTCTTGTCGGGAATGCTCCCAACCGGATAAACAGGTAGAGCGAGGCGCCGGCTTCGCCGGGGCCGAGCGGGGGGCCACGGGAAAAAGGGTTCGTCCTGGCGGAACCCGGGGCGGGCGGGTGCAAATCGGGGCATTGGAGCCTATTCCGATGGGCGCACAGGCCCCCGTGAAGGGATAGAACCCGAGCATGGTGCTCTCCAAAAAGCTCGGAAGAACAGAACGTAAATTCAACAAATGGAGGTTTCCGATGGTAAAGAGTCTGTCTATAGCCGCTTTTGCCGCTATGCTGGCATTAGGCACTGCTGGCGTGAGCAGCGCGATTGACCCGCCTGGTGGGCAGTCTAGCTCTCAGTTGAATTCCTTGGATTCAAGGTCCGGATCTCCTTCTGAGACTGGGAAGACCGGGATCGGGTCCACATCAGGATCTGACGCGGCCATTGATACGGGCCTCAAGGCCACGACCCAACCTTGTGTGGCGTCGGACGCCCGGCCCGGCATGGATCCGAATATGAAGACCGACCGTACCACGGGCAAGCCAAGTGCTGCGGATGCTGCTCGGGAAGCCATGTCCAATGTGAAAAAGCCAGATTCCACCGTGAGCTCCGACACTACGCTCAATCCCGATGCTCGGAGCAGCGCGGAGAGCAGCGCGCGTATGGGGACCAGTTCCAACCCGTGCCCGGAATCCCGTCCCTAATTCCGGAACGGATCACTGACAAAGGCAAGGATCCCTGGCGCTGTTGGTGTAGCGCCAGGGTTCCTTCCACGGAGAGCACCATGGAGGATAGTCATTGCATTACACAATTTGAGGCATCAGCGGATCACCTCGTCCAGTTTCTTCACAGCGGAGAGCCACTCAGCGACGAGCAGGACAAGCAGCTAAAATTCTGCATCGAAGCCCTACGGCTGACGTATGAGGAATGGGTGATCTGCCAGCGCAAGGCCAAAAAGGCTACTCAGCCGGCGTGACGCCGTCTACGAAATAATCGGTGGCGCCGAAGCAGTCGGTAGGGATGTTGCGATACTCACGATAATGCACGATCACCCTCTTACCAAGTAGGTCGTTCATTTTCTTGGCAACCGCTTCGTCCCACACACTGAACTCCCAGATGACCGGCGCGGTTCCCGGGACCGTCGTCATCGCAAGCTCGCCTTCATAGGTTTTGCAAATCCATCCTTTTCGCGAAAACTTCTGCAGAAATCCGGAGCGGTCGCCGTCAGAGTAGTTCCAGTTCAAAACGATCACCAGATAGAGCACGAAGAGAATAACGGGCGTGACCAACAGAGCGATCAGGAAGCGCTTTATTTTGTGCGTCCAGTCGCCTCCGCGACCGGAATTGGGCAGACCAGGTGGCATTTGGTCAGGGCAAACCACAAGACTTGTGGCCGGTCTTTTCGAAGTACCGCTGATGATATTCCTCCGCCCTCCAGAATTCAGACGCCGGCGTAATCTCGGTCACGATCGGCCGGTGGAATCGCCCTGAGGACTGAAGCTTCTCCTTGGAGGCCCTGGCCGCGGCTTCCTGAGCCGGCGCATGAAAAAAGATTGCCGACCGGTACTGCGTGCCTACGTCCGGCCCCTGACGGTTCAGCGTTGTGGGGTCATGGATCTTCCAGAAGAGATCGAGAAGCTCTTCATAGGAGATTTTTGAAGGATCGTACTCCACCTGCACCACTTCGGCATGCCCGGTATGCCCCGCACAGACATCGCGGTACGTCGGATTTTTCAACGTTCCGCCGCTGTACCCCGCGGCCGTTGACGTGACACCGGGAACTTCCTGAAACGCCGCTTCAAGGTGCCAAAAACAGCCTGCTCCAAATGTTGCCTTTTCCATGGCGTCTCCTTGTGAAATGCTCTTACAGTGGTTATGGAACCGACCCGAATCCTACCACAATCACCGCGGGAGGGGGCCCCGTCCTGCTGGACCCCCCTCCCGAACCCACGATTCACGGCAAGCTCACTTCCGATCCACAATGTGGCGGATCCAGTGACTGTTGTGGTATCTCAGGAAGATGCGTCTCTCATTGCTTCTGCTCATCCCCCCCTTGACCCAGCTCAATACACCCTATCCCTCGACGGCGTACTTAACGGGCTTTCTCAAAACCCGTGGTTACGATGTGACCCAGGCCGATTTGGGGATCGAGATGGTCCTTGCGCTGTTTTCGCGATCCGGACTGTCGCGGCTGTTTGACGCGATCCGCAAGCTGCCCGGCGATCTGCCTGGCGAGGCGCGGCAGATGTTGGCGCTGGAGCGCGCCTATTTGGATACGATTGACTCTGTGGTCCGCTTTCTTCAGGGGAACGATCCCACATTGGCGCCACGAATCTGTCAAGGCCGGTTTCTTCCAGAGGGTCCACGGTTCGCCGCTGGTGGTGCAAGGAAAAGCCAATCGCCCTCCACCGGCGATCATGCCCGACATCTTGCCACTCTTTTTCTGGAAGATTTGGCCGATCTCGTGCATGAAACGGTGGCCCCGCAGTTCGCGCTGAGTCGCTATGCTGAGCATGTGGGCAGGTCGGCTTCTTCCTTTGATCCGGTGGTGCGAGCGCTCGCCGAGCCGCCGAGCTTGACCGATGAGCTGATGCTTGAGGCGCTCTGGCGGCATGTGGAGGCGGCTGAACCGTCCGTCGTTGGACTGACCGTACCGTTCCCCGGCAATCTTTACGGCGCGCTTCGAATCGCTCGAGCGCTGAAGATGCGGAGACCGTCCATACGAATTATTCTGGGAGGCGGCTACGCCAATACGGAACTCCGGGGGCTGCAAGACCCAGGCGTGTTCGATTATGTGGACTATGTCACGTTGGATGATGGCGAGCGACCCCTCCTGTGCTTGCTGGAACATTTCGTTGGCAAGCGAGCAGAGACCGCGTTGTGCCGAACCTTCGTGAGAAATGAGGGCAAGGTGGTCTGGCGAAACGGCGCACGCGAGCCGGACTTCAGCATGGCAGAGCTTGGCACCCCGACCTACGCCGGCCTGGCATTGGATCAGTATATTTCAATACTCGACACGCTCAATCCCATGCACCGCCTGTGGTCCGATGGGCATTGGAACAAGCTGACGGTGGCGCACGGCTGCTATTGGAAACAGTGCACCTTCTGCGATGTCGGCCTGGACTACATCGGGCGCTACGAAGCTACGCCGAGTGAGACGCTGGTGGACCGAATCGAGGCTCTCGTTGCTGAAACCGGCCGGCAGGGATTCCATTTTGTGGACGAAGCGGCACCACCGGCCGGTTTAAAAGCCCTGGCGCTCACCCTGTTGGAGCGGGGGGTGACAATTACCTGGTGGGGCAACATCCGGTTCGAATCGGCCTTTACGCCGGATCTCTGCCGCTTGCTGGCGGCGTCCGGTTGCGTCGCCGTGAGCGCGGGGTTGGAGGCGGCCTCAGACCGGCTCCTTGCAGAGATGAAGAAAGGGATCACGGTAGCCCAGGCGGCGCGGGTCGCCGCAGCGTTCAAGGCGGCCGATATTATGGTTCATACCTATCTCATGTACGGGTTTCCCGGAGAGACGCTTGAGGAAACGCTGGACAGCCTGGAGCGTGTCCGCCAGCTGTTCGCAAACGGTCTGATTCAGTCGGCCTTCTGGCATAAGTTCATTGCCACCGCGCACAGCCCGATCGGCCTCGATCCCGCGGCCCATGGCATTCGGATCACGGGCCCGGCTTTCGGCGGATTTGCCGACAACGATCGCACCCATGTTGACCCACAGGGGGAGGCGCCCGAATGGCTTGGTGAGGGGCTCAGAAGGGCATTGTTCCATTACAAGGAAGGAGAAGGCCTGACAGCCGACGTCCGAGGTTGGTTTGCGCCTCGGGTGAAACGACGATTGAAGCCTACAAACGTGCCGCGTGACTGGGCCAGCCGCGTGCTTACAAAACCATCGAGCGACGACGGTGTCTGTGTGGGTTCGGGAGGGGGGTCCAGCAGGACGGGGCCCCCTCCCGCGATGTTGGAGCGGAGATTCGTTTGGATCGGCGGAACGCCTGTGATCGAGAGGGACCACCGCCCACATTGCCGGATAATTTTGCCGAGCAGGACTGACGATGTGGAGCTGCGACTGCCGCGCGAAAAGGCAGAGTGGCTGGTGGACCTGATCCTTGGTGCCACCCCATCGCGTTTCCCGGCCAGGCGGCCGCCCGCTTACGAAGTCTATCCCTCGCTGCGAGAAGCTCGGGAGACCTACCCGATCGGAGGTCCTCGCGGATTTGATTTCCTGATGAGATCCGCCATGTGGGGGAAGATGCACGGAGTCGGACTCTTGCTGGTCTGAACCGATTTCACCGGTCGATGCTTCGGGAGATACGTTTATCTACAAATTGATTACATGAAAGTCTTAGATCGACTGGATTTAATTATGGATAAATCGATTCAATATAGGCCTGCTGATTTTTGATAGGCTTTAAAGATGAAAAAGGTCTGCTCAGGGTTCGTGCTGTTGACCCTTGCTCTGGGGATATCTGCCGGTGTCTTCTTTCCAACAGAGGTCGTCGGGTTCGCTCAGTTCGGCAATCTGGTTCAGATTCGCGAGCTCAACTTCATTCCGGACGCGCTGACCTTTCCGGCCGGGACAATCTCAGTCCTCGTGGTGCAGAATCGGGAGGATTTTATCACCCAGCATGAAGTTTGGTCGAGGGAGTTGTTCGAGCCCGGCACCCTTGTTTCAATCGGCGGCAGCGGGACCATTGAGTATGGCTATAAGACGATCAATCGAGTGTTGCTCGATCCGGGGCAGGAAGTGGTCATCTGGTTCTATGTCGAGAAGGATCGGATCTATAACTTCCACTGTAACCTCAACGGCCATGCGATGCACGCCGTTATCAATGGTTCCTGAATTGTATTGAGATACCTAGTGGTGTAACCCAGCGCTCATGCTATAATGTCCTCGGATATATGTATCTCACGAAGATTCTGTTCGCCCTGCTAATCCTTCCGGGCATCGTTTTCATAAATTCTCAGCATGCCGCCGCTCTTGAGCAGGATATTATTCTCGATAAACCAAGCGGTCAGCCTCAGGTGGGTTCGGGAGGGGGGTCCAGCAGGACGGGGCCCCCTCCCGCGGTCATTGAGACACCCCAACCGCCGTCGCTTCCTGCATCCGCTGCGAGTTCGGAGGATGCAATGACCGAATTGCGGGAAGCGATTCGGCTCGACCCGAATCATGCGAGGGCGCACTTGGCTCTGGGCGTCCTGCTTTACACCTCAGGAGATATCGCGGGGGGGCTTGTCGAATTGCGAGAAGCGGTCCGGCTCAAGCCGAATAATGCCGAAGCTCGCTATCATCTGGCGCGGGCACTGACGAAACAGCGCGAGGACATAGAGGCTGCCGAGAAGAACCGCGCGGCAGTCGGCGGTGAGCCGGTGTTGGCCGAAACGTATCTCGACCTGGGCAAGGCGTTCATCGCAGCGGGCAACATGCCGGCCGCCGTCATGGAGTTGCGCGAAGCGCTTCGTCTCGAGCCGTACTTCATAGAAGCGCGCGCAAGCCTCGGCTTTGCCCTGTTTAACATGGGCGATGTGGACGGCGCGATCGAGGAGTATCGCACAGCCCTGCGGGTGCAACCGGATCTGGCCGAGGCGCATCTAGGCCTCGCCACGGCATTAATGGCGAAACATGAGTGGGCAGACGCGCGGGCCGAGCTTCAGGAGGCGGTGCGCCTACAACCTGAGCTGACCCAGGCCCATTACAGCCTCGGTGTTTTGCGTTACACCCAGGGCGATATTTCCGGCGCCATTGATTCCTATCGTCAAGCCCTCCGGCTTAAGCCCAACTATGCTGAGGCCCATTACAACCTCGGACTTCTCATGAAACTCATAAATCAAGAAGCTGAAGCGGCTGAGGAATTCTTGACCGCCGCGGAAGCCGGATTACCGAAGGCGCAATATTTTTTAGGAAGAGCTTATGTGTCCGGTATTGGTATCGAGAAAAATCTGGCCGCCGCGGTCAAGTGGTGGTCCAGGGCGGCTGACCAAGGGCTGAGTCAGGCACGGGAAGCGATCGCACAACTCCGTCGTGTTGCGCTGGTAGAAGGAAAGCAGACGGAGGAAGGTCGGGTTATATTGGAGGCATTCAAAGAGTACCGCGCCGACATCTGGATGGAATTCCCGGATCTTGGGAATGTCTCCGACGAGACTGCCGGGTTGTCCCTTGTTCGGCAGGGACGGCTCTCCCAAGCGGTGCCGGTGCTGATCCGCGAGGCCTTTGCCTTGAGTGAACCGGCACAGACGGCATTGCAGACCTTGTACGAGCGAGGTATGGAGGGGCAGCTCGCGCCCTATGATCCTCGGATTCTGACCTATTTCAAGACGGCGGCGGCTGAAGGAATCCCCCGCGCGCGGCTGATCATGGCAAAGATCTATGCGGGAGGCCTTGGCCTGCCTCAAGATTTCAGCAAGGCCACCAATCTGCTCAAGGGGAATCCTGAAGAGGAAGCGCAGCGCCTGCTCAGAGAAATTTCAGCCGCCCCGCAGCAAAAGCCACAAGCAACCACGAGGACCGCCGTTCCGCGCCCCCCCGTGACTCCGTAGTTTTCTCTTTGGTCTGGAACCTCAAAAGCATTGTTCGCTCCCCATCTATGGCCGCAGCCTGGCTCGGTATGGGGGCGACGCTGGCTGCATTGGGCATCTGGCTTGCGGCGTCAGCGCAGCTCACAACCTTGGAATGGAGCCCCTACGATCACTGGCTCCGCACCAGACAGCCACCCCCGGCCAGTCCGTCCTTCCTGATTATTTCGCGAGACGGGACAAGCGAAGCGCGTTTCGGAACCGGCCCTTGGGACCGTGCCGTCTTAGCCCGGCTCCTTACCGCCCTGAAGCAGGCCGGCGCTGCGGTCATCGGGCTCGACATCACGCTGGGTGATCCCAGTCCGCCGGCCCGCGGCGGAGCCGCTAGCGATGCGATGCTGATCGAAGCTACGAAGATGGCGGGGAATGTGGTCTATCCCATCCCTGTCCGCGTTTCCGAGCATCCTGATGTTCAGGCCAGTGTGACACCCCCCGCTCATCCCAGTTTGCCGATCATGCCTGAGGATCAAATGAAGAGGTTATGGCCGGTCGCCTCCACCATCTCGGCATCGCCGATTCTTGCGCAGCATGCGAAAGGTTTGGGCCATACTCTGGCTGTTCCCGATGAAGACAGGGTCGTTCGCCGGGCACCGCTATACGTCTCGCTCGGCGATCGGGCTCTTCCGGCCTTCAGTTTGGCGCTCACCCAAGCGTTCCTCCAGATTGCTCCGGCACAGATTTCCATACTGGACGGCAAGGCGATCATCTTCCAGGATGTCAAG
>Ga0184632_10001299_pt1 | contig 10185 bp, 8 predicted proteins | sample PLM31_50_b1_FD_133153 | JGI IMG/M metagenome (GOLD analysis project Ga0184632, IMG submission 133153) | Groundwater sediment microbial communities from an aquifer in East River, Colorado, USA - PLM3-1_50_b1 | ecosystem: Environmental > Terrestrial > Soil > Riparian zone | place: USA: East River... | reverse complement strand
GCCGAGGGCCGATCCGGGTCGTCCCGGCGAAGCAGGAAGTCGGCGTGACCCCGCCACGTGCCGTCGAAGAACGTGGCCTGATAAATCACATCGGCGCCGGCTGCCATCGCCGCGATCGTCTCGTCGGCCGCCGCCCTGAGCTGCTCGCCGCGATCCTCGATCGTGCCGTCCAGCCGGATCGTCACGACCGACCGGCCCTCGGCCTGGAGATCGTCGAGGTAGCGCTGCTCGTGTTCGAACCCGCGCTGTCGGATGATGTCGAGTTCGGGATCGGCGCGCATGGGCCGCTCGACAAGTCCCGCCATGGCCGCGCGCTCGAGCCCTGTCAGGTGTTCGCAGGCGAGATAGGCGACGAGGTCGGTGGCGGCGTAGACCGGCCGCCCATCGATCGACTGCACGGCCCAACCTTAGCCTCCGGGCGCGTCACCTTGCCTGTCACGCGTCCGGCTGGCTACGCTCCGGCTGATGGCACATCGCGAACGCGATCCCGAACGACCCGATCCGGCCGAACCGTCACGCGAACGGATCCGAGACACCCTCATCGAGCGTCAGATCCGGGCGGCGATGGAGGGTGGCGCGTTCGATGGGCTGCCGTATCAGGGTCGGCGACTGCCGCTGGAGGACGACTCGATGGCCGGGGATTGGGCGATGGCCCACCGGATGCTCAGGAACGCCGGCGTCGCACCGCCTTGGATCGAGGCCGACAAGGCCGCCCGCGACAGGCTGATCGAGCTTGAAACCTTGCTCGCGCGAGCTGCCATGTTGTCGTCGCTGTCACGAACCCGCGCCCGCGCAGAGTTCACGATGATCGTGGACGCAGCGAATCAGGCGATCGCGCGGCTCAACGCCGAGGCGCCGACCGACCGACAGCACCGTCGACCGCTCGACGTCGCGGTCGAGCTCGAACGGTTCGATCGTGCGGCTGGTGCAGAGCGGCCTGGATCAAGCTAGCTGCGCCGCCCGATCACCTGCCGCCGAACAGGCGCCTGAGCCAGGCTATGAACCCGCCTGCTGCGCCCTCGGCAGCGTCGCCAGCCTTCGACGCACTGCCTTGGGCCGCGTCCCTGGTGGTGTCGGCCGCCCCACTGGCGGCATCGCCAACCCGGTCAGCGGCGCCACTGGCCGCGTCGCCGACCCGGTCGGCAGCGTCGTCGGCGGCATCACCGACCGCGTCGGATGCCTGCGTCGCCGCGTCGCCCGCGGCGTCGGCGGCCTCGTTGACCGCTTGTTCCGCGGCAGACGCCGGATCGCGAATCGGGTCGCTCATGGGCCACCTCGCTCGTCTCGTTCGTTAACGACCGATGCGCGGATGCTGGCTGGCGAGGACGCTGTCGTCAAGGCGAGCGTGCTGGCCCGATGAGAAATCGAAGTTCAGTGCGCCCGCCGCGTAAAGCCGCAGACCGGACAGGTCGCGACGCCGCGGGTCGGGTCGACCTCGAGGAAGCTGGCGCACCCGTTGGTGCGACAGTAGGGCCGCGACGCACTCGCGGCGGCCTGGGATGTGGCGCGTCGGCGTAGCCGACGCATGGAACTTGCGCGACCTGCGTACGTCGCGGTCGCGGAACGGGTCATCATCTTGTGGTTCTTGGTTTTGCTTTCTGGTGCGCCACAGGCGGTTTGGGCCTGCGCTGCAACCCTCTCGTTTCACGCTCCGCATAGCCCAAATCGGGCGCGAGCGATCTTGGTGGTCCTGGCGGCGTGTCGGGAGCGCCCGTTGACGAGGCGCTCGACCGGGGCCGTCGCTGTTGACCGGTGAATGCACCGATGATAGCCCAGATTCGACATCTGCGTCGACGGGACCATCGGCGCGAGGTGGCGGGACTTGCCGAAATCGGCCTTGCCAGCCGCCGTCATGGGTCTACCATGCATGAGCCGCGTGATGCGCGGCCGTGGAGCATCGAGGGAGGCACTCGCCATATGACCGCACCGAGTCCGAGCGCGCCAACTCCGAGCGCCCCAACTTCGGGGCTCGTCTATGCCGACGTCCCGAACCGGGCGATCGCGTACATCATCGACGTCATCCTGGTCGGGATCATCGCCGGGATCATCAATGGGATCCTGTCGGGCATGGGCCTGAACGTGGTGACCATCAATTCGGACCTCACGGTCAACGTGAACTACGTCGGCGCCCTGATCCAGGGGATCATCGGGCTGATCATCAGTGCGGCGTACTTCATCTACACGTGGACGTCGATGCGAGCGACCATCGGCATGCGGGTACTCGGCATGCAGATCGGTAACGCGGGCGACGGCAAGACGCTGACCACCGACCAGGCTATTCGGCGCTACCTCGCACTGTCGGCCCCGAGCATCCTCGCCCAGGTCCTGTTCCCGCTTCCTCTCCTGGGGGCGCTGGTAGGCCTGATCGCGTTCGGATGGTTCATCTATCTGATCTACACGACCGCCAACAGCCCGACGAAGCAGGGTTGGCACGACGTGTTCGCCAACACCCAGGTGGTCAAGGCGGCAAAGTCGGTCTGAGCTGGCCGGCTCGAATAGGATCACCGGACGGCCGAAGAGGGCGTGCCCAGCAGTTCCTGGATATCGCTGAGGCGCATGAAATGCAAGCGGGTCATGCCCAAATGACCCGTTTTGCTTCTCGCTCATTCGCCTCAACGATGAGCGTGAAGTAAACAGGGCGGATTCCTACCGTTTCATTCGCCTGAACGATGAACAGGAAGGCAAGGGTTCGGCGGTCTGACGGGAGCCCGGGCCAGATCCGGATCGCGAGAACGCCCAGGGCTCAGAACGGCGGCCACGGGATTGCCGGCCAGGCGGGCGACGGGAGCGGGAACCGCCCCGTTTCCAGCAGCGCGTCCACGCGTCGAACGGTCGCGCGGATCTCGCCACGGCTCAACAACCCGCGCAGCTCCTGCCCAAGGTCGCCGTCGAGTCCCTCGCGCATCCGCCGGATCCCGGCCAGCTCGTCAGGGAGCAACGGTCCGCCGCGCCACGCCCACAGCACCGTCCGCAGCTTCGGGGTGATCGAGAAACACACGCCGTGGTCCACGCCGTAGACGTGCCGACCGCCATCGACCGGCAGGATGTGGCCGCCCTTGCGGTCGGTGTTGTTGACGGCGGCGTCGAATGTGGCCATGCGCCGCAGTCGCGGCTCGTCGTCGTTGATCCAGCCGATCACGTCGATCGAAGGGTCGGGTTCGATGAATGCCTGGAGCATTCCGTCGCCGAACGGGCCGTCGCGCATGACCGTCGGTGGCACGATCGCCCAACCGGTCGCCTCTGACACCAGGTACGCCGCGACCTCGCGATAGCCGAGCGTCCCATCGGGGAAGTCGTCGAGCGGACGTTCGCCTGCCCGCGGTTTGTGGATCGCGTGAAGGACCCGCGGCGGTTCGCCGGGATCCGGACACGGCAGGGTCACCTTGACCAGCAGCGCGTTGTTGCTGGACTCGAGGATCCGACCGACGACCGCGATGTCGCCCTCGCGCAGCACCTCCAGGGTCGACGCGCGGTCGAGCATGGGATCGCCCGGGTCAGTTGACGTAATGGCCGTTGCGGCGAGGGCAGATATGCCCGAGGGGATCGAGCGGCGCGCCGCACAGCGGGCAGGGCGGTCGACCGGCTGCCACGACCCGCGCGGCTCGAGCAACGAACCCGCGGGCCGCCGCGGCGGTCATCCGGACCCGCAGGAGATCCGGGCCGTCCTCGTCTTCGTCGTCATCCTCGTCGGGGTCGATGGCCTCGCCATCCTCGTCCTGGGCGCGCGCCTCGACGAGGACGCGGCCCGCGCCGCCGTCCCAGCCGAGTGTCAGCGAGCCGGCTCGGAACGCCTCGTTGAGTGGTTCGTCGAGCAGGCTTGCGTCATCCGCGTCATCCGCCGCTTCCGCGATTTCGGGTTGAGGGTCAGGCTCCGCAGCCTCGACATCCGGGACGCCACGCCGACCGAGCTCCTCCAGCAGGGCGCCGAGCCGCTCAGCAAGAACGGCGACCTGCACCTTTTCGAGGGCGACCGAGACCACGCGCCGGCCCTCGCGGGCCTGGAGGAAGAAGGCGCGATCGCCAGGTTCACCGATCGCGCCGGCCACGAAGCGGTCCGGCGGATCGAAGATGTAGCGGCGACGGGGCATCCTTGGACTCTATACCGAATCGCTCGTTGGGCGGTCGTTCGGGGGCGTCAGGACACGTTCACGGAGATCGTATGCCAGCCGCGCGCGCCGTCCGGAGCCGGGCGGGAAGGAATCTCCTCCTGGAGCATCCCGGTCCCGTCGGTGGCGCGAACCGAGATGGTGTGTTGTCCCGGAGTCGCGTCCCACTCGACCAGCCACTGCACCCAGGTCGCGTCCGAGATCGGCGTGGACAATCGCGCCTCGGACCACGTGCCGTCGATCCCGACTTCGACCTTGCCGATGCCGCGGTCCGGTGCCCAGGCGATACCTGCGATCGGCACCCGGCCGACCGCTGCCGAGCCGTGGGGTGTATCGATCCGGGACTGGGTCAGGATCGGTCCCGTCTTCGACCAACCGAGTGGCACCCAGTACGCGTCGTAGGCCTCCCAGGTCGTCAGCTCGAGCTCCGAGAGCCACTTGGTCGCCGACACGTAGCCGAACAGGCCGGGCACGATCAAGCGGGCCGGGTAACCGTGCGACCGCGGCAGGGGTACGTCGTTCATCTTTACCGCGATCATCGGCTCTCGTGCCGGATCCATGACCCAGGCCATCGGCATGCCCGCCGTCCAGCCATCGACCGATCGACCGACGAGTTGCGTCGCGGCCGACGTCGGCCCGGCGATCTCGAGCACGTCGCGCAACGGAACCCCGGTCCACTTCGCGTTGCCGACCAACCGCCCGCCGACCTCGTTGCTGACGCAGGCGATCGTCACGTACTGCTCGAACTGGGGCATCGAGATCAGCTGATCCCAGTCGAGGGTCGTCTCGCGCTCGACGAGACCGTGGATGCGGAGCCGCCACGTCGCGGTGTCCAGCGACGGGACCAACAGGGCCGTATCGATGCGGTAGAAGACATCGTTCGGCACGACGATCGGGGTCAGGCCCCGGACATTCGACGCGAGGTCTGCGTCAGCGGACAGCGGCGGCACCGTCTCGGCGGGGGCCGGCAGCGGCGTGGAGGGAGTCGGGGAGCTGCGACCGCTCTCGATCGCCGACCGGCCGAATACCCCCGCGGCGAGCGCCCCGATGCCAACGGCCGTGGTTCGCAGGAGGAATGAGCGCCGGGCAGGATCCGGGATCGAGGCAGTCGCGGGCGCCCCGGCGATGCCGAGCCAGCCGAGCAGCCAGGACAAGGTCTGGATCGCGACGCCCGCCGCGATCGCTGCCTGGATGGCCACCATGGCGGGCATCGCCTGGGTCTGACCGATCCCGGCGACGAACCCGAGCGCGCCGAAGACCCCGAACCCGGCCGCGCCGGCGACGAACCGGCGCGCCGCCAAGGTCCCGAACAGTGCGCCCAGCACCAGTGCCACGAGCGTGACCACGATCTCGAGCGCGAGCTTGTCGTTCGTGCCGAACAGCTCGACCACGAAGTCCTTGGCGCCCGGCGGCTGGAGGTCGATGACGACTTGGCCGACTGCGTCGACCAGTGACGTCGCCCCGGGCAGGATGCCGGCGACCGCCTCGGCCACGCCGAGCCCAAGCCCCGCGGCGGCCAGGCCGGCAAGAGCGGCGAACATCGCCGATGTATTCCTCACCGGCTCATGGTGCGCCGCCCCCGTGACAGGCTCGTGACGCGCCAGCCGTCAGGGAGCGCCGGGCGCGGCCGGTGGCGCCGACGCCTGGAGAGACGCCTCCGCCGGCGTCGGTTCAGGCGTTGGTTGGGGTGTCGGCTCGGGTGTCGGCTCGGGCGTCGGTCGCGGCGTTGGTCGCGGACGCGGCGTCGGCGTGATCTCGACGCTTGGTTCGGCGCTGACGCTCGGCGAGGGCTCGACGGATGGCGGCGGGCAGGGGAGGGCCGCGACCTCCGACCCGGATGGCGACGGGATCTCGAACGAGGGGGTCAACCCGTTCGGATCCGGGGTCGGGATCGGGAAGCAGCTCGGCGACGGCGCCGGGGAACCGCAACCCTGGCCGGTGACGAACGGACCCCAAGTCCGTCCGTAGGGCATGAAGCTCCCGTTGTAGAAGTACGCGGTCCTCGTGCGATCGGGCCCGCCGGCCACGCCGGGTCCACGTTGTGCGCGGCGGATCCAATCCTCATCGGCCGCGATCCAGTTCGGGAACTTGTGCTCGTGGCCCACCGCCGCGACCGCTGCGCTGCCGCAGACCTCCTTCGGGAGAGCAGACTGTGGCTCCGTGCCGGTGATGAACCACTCGTCGACGGTCTCGCTGCCGCTCGCCGGCAGCATGCCGGTGAAGGCATCGATCTTGACCCGGGTCAGGCCCTCTGCCGGCCGCTCGAAGCGGGTGATCGGCCACTTCCTCGAGGCTTCCTGCATGAAGCCCTGCCAGACGTAGGTCGAAACATCGATCGAGAAGACCTCGCCGACGGGCGTATTGTCGCTGTTGCCGTTCCACGCCCCGATCGCGAGCGCATACGCACCCGCTGCCCGCCCTTCGTCCGTCGGGGGCGGGATGTAGCCGTATGCGTTGAGGTCCTTCGCGTCGTTGTTGGTGCCGGTCTCGAGGGTCGCGGGTCGCCGCTCGGCGTCCGGGCCGGTGATCGCGAACCTGCCCCAGAACGGGTTGACACGACGGATCGTGTTGCCGTTGAGGATGTCGGTCACGATCCAGGCAGCCTGCGGCGTGATCACCTGGACCGGCTGCTTCTCGTCGGGCTTGAGCAGCTCGGTCCCTGCGCGGTCGGTCACGCTGAGGATCGAGGTGCGCTCCGGCCGCACACCGCCGTTGGCCAGGGTGCCGTACGCGGTCACGAGGTCGATCGGCCGAGTCTCGGCGACCCCGAGGGCCAGCGCCAGGCCGGCGTCCGTCGTATCGCTCTGGAAGGTCATCCCAAAGTCCTTGACGCGCGCGAAGACGTGGTCCGGCTGGTTGAGGGCCATCGCCCTGACGGCAGGGATGTTCAGCGAGAACTGGAGGGCGGTGCGCACGCGGACCGGGCCGCGCTCGCGGTTGTCGGCGTCGGTCGGGGAGTAGCCACCGCCGAAATCGGTCGCCACGTCCATCAACATGTCGCCGGCGTCGAAGGTGTGTTCGTCGATCCCGATGGCGTAGTTGAACGGCTTGAAGGCTGAGCCCGGCTGTCGGAACCCCTGGCCGACGACGTCGTACTGCGGCTGGAACTCGGCCCGGCTCTGGCTCGCGTAGTACTCGGCCGAGCCGACGTAGGAGATCACCTCGCCGGTCTGATAGTCGATCGCGACGAGCGCCCCGTTTCGGACGTTCTTGTCCTCGAGGTTGCGCATCCACGGCTGGTATTTGTCGAAGCCAAGCGCCTTTGCGGCGGCTTCCGCGTTCGCCCGGTGCGGGACGATGGTGGCGACCTTGATCCACTTCTCGGCGATCTTCTGGAGCCTGAGGTCCAACGTCGTCGTGACGCGCATGCCTCCCGCGTCGAGCTGTTCACAGGTCGAGGTGCCCGTGCCGCACAGCCGCAGCGCGAGCTCGTCGCGCACCGCCCAGACGAAATGCGGTGCAAGCCAGCGTGGGGTCGCCTGGCGCGCGAGCTCGAGCTCCTTGCCCTCTTCGGCCTCGAAGTCCGCCGGCGAGAACTCATCCTTGGACATCGGGGTCCGGCCGTCGGCGAGCAGCGTCAACACCGCGTCGCGCCGCCTGGCGATCTTCGTATCCGGCGGAACGATCAGATGACTTGCCGCTGCCGGGCAGGGGTCGCCTTCGGGGGGCGTCTCGTCGCAGTGCTCGACGGCATTGCGCACGAGGTCGTAGTTGGATGGCGACTGGGGAAGGGCGGCGATGATCGCCGCCTCACCGGGTGTCAGGTCCGCAAGCGCCTTACCGAAGTAGCCGCGGGCGGCCGCCTTCACGCCGTAGGTCTGGTTGCCGTAGTAGTTCAGGTTCAGATAGGCGGTGATGATCTGCTTCTTGCCTTCCTCGCCCGGGAAGGCCTGCGTCAAGCGGATCGACTGGAGGATCTCCTTGAGCTTGCGCTCGACCGTCCGGTCCTGATCCTGGACGAGCTCCGGGTCGAGGAGCCGCGCTCGCGTCAGCTGCTGGGTGATCGTCGAGGCGCCGCGACCCGACCCGCGCAGCGAGTCCAGACCGGCCGCGAAGATGGCCACGGGATCGAAGCCCGCGTTCTCCCAGAAGGTCTTGTCCTCGATGGCGGTCGTCGCATCGAGCACGAGGGGTGGGATCTCCTTGAAGGTGACGACCTCGCGCTTGAACTCCCCGAAGCGCGCCAGCTCGGTCTTGCCGGTCCGATCCAGGATCACCGTCTCTTCCGGGAGGCTGAGGTCCGCCAGCCCCTTGACCGGATCGGGCAGGTTCGACGACAGCGCCGCAAAGACGCTGATGACCGCGAACGCGGTGATGAGTCCGATGCCGGCCAGGAACGCGAACACGATGATGGCCAGCCAGCCGGCGGTGGTGCGACGGGGTTCGACGGGGCGGCGGACCTGGTAGGCCTGCGATCGATAGCTGGATGACACACGCGTCTCCGGGCTCGGGAAGGGTCGATGTCGGCGCCAAGCATGGCGCAAGACGGGCGATCACGGGGACGCGGCAGCCGCCCGGCGCGTGACGCGCGCCTCGCGACATCGTGTCGCCGACGCGCAACGAGCCCATCTCAGTGTCGGAGGTCAGCGCTGTCGCGAAGCGTGGCAAATGCGCCGCGTCCGACTCGAGGATCGCATCGAGCAGCGGGGCGGCGACCTCGGCCCCCACCAGCGGATTCGTGGCCAAAGCCCGCAGCGCGGTGGCGCGATCGCCGGTCCGCGCCGCCTGGATCGTCAGCTCTTCATAGGCCTTGACGGCCTGGACGAGCCCGCGTTGCTCCGGAGCCAACGGGGCGAGCTTGATCGGATGCGCCCCAGCCCGATCGATGACGGCCGGGATCTCGACGACTGCCGAATCCGGCAGGTCGGGGATCGCGCCGTCGTTGCGCACGTCGACGACCTGGGTGTCGCCGGCACCGTCGTACAGCGACGCGATGAGCTGCGCCGCGGCCTCGCTGTAGAACGCCCCGCGGCGGTGATCGAGCAGCTCGGGCTTCTCCGCCAGGTTGGGGTCGCGGTACATCTCGAGCAGCCGTGCCTCGATGTCCATGACGTCCCTGGCGCGGCTGTGGCCGTTCTGCTGCTCGTCGAGGACCGTCCGAGTCAGGTAGTAGTAGCGAAGGTAGTAGGACGGGATCGCGTGGATCCAACGCAGCATGTCGACCGGCAGGCGCAACTCATCGGCGAGGTCCGCCGCGTCCTCGTCGAGCAGGTCGCGCAGCCGGTCCTCGCCATCGACGCGGACGGCGCGCTCCCAGGTCAGGTGGTTCAAGCCCACGTGCTCGAGCTGGACTCGTTCGGGTTCCACGCCGAACCTGGCCGCGATCCGCCGCTGCAGCGTGATCGCCACGTTGCACAGCCCGAGGGCCCGATGGCCGTCGTCGATCAGTGCCTGCGTCACGATGCCGACCGGGTTCGTGAAATCGACGATCCAGGCGTCCTTCGCGGCGCGGCGTGAGGTCAGCTCGGCGAGTTCCAGAACGACCGGCACGGTCCGCAGGGCCTTGGCGAAGCCACCGGCCCCGGTCGTTTCCTGGCCGATCACCCCGAACCGAAGCGGCAGGGACTCGTCGACGAGTCGGGCGGCCTGGCCGCCGACCCGCAGCTGGAGGAGCACGAAATCGGCCCGCCGAGCGACTCGACATCGTCGGCGGGCTCGCCCGCCGCATGCTCGATCGGCTGGGCTGGACCGGCCCGGCTGAGCCTGACCCATCGATGGCGGCGTCGCGATCGCCGGATGAGCTCGTCCTGCTCGACATCGACGTCGATGTCCGCCACCTCACGATCGATGCGCCTTCGCCGCGCAGTTTGCGCAGGATCGCCGTCCCGAAGCCGTCCTGGCCGACCCGCCCGATGTACGTGACGCTGTGGCCGAGCCTCGCCAGGCCGACGGCGACATTCGCCTCCGCACCGGCGATGTGGCGCTCGAATGCGACCGCCTCGGCCAGCGGCCCCGGCGTCGTCGCGACGAACGACGCGAGGCACTCGCCGAGCGTGACGATTTCGCTCATTTTCCGGCGCCTTCGCGGTTCAGTCGGGCATCCGCGACGGCGCCGACCGCCTGTCGCGCCCGATCGGTG
>Ga0184632_10001298_pt1 | contig 10187 bp, 14 predicted proteins | sample PLM31_50_b1_FD_133153 | JGI IMG/M metagenome (GOLD analysis project Ga0184632, IMG submission 133153) | Groundwater sediment microbial communities from an aquifer in East River, Colorado, USA - PLM3-1_50_b1 | ecosystem: Environmental > Terrestrial > Soil > Riparian zone | place: USA: East... | reverse complement strand
CTCGGATCGCTGCCTCCCTGCCAGAGCGCACCATGCTTCTTGCAGGCCACAATTGATCAAACGCCCTCATCGACATTTGTCGAATAAGCTGCGGAAACGATGTGGACCACAGGAGGACAGGTTAGTCACGATCGGCGTGATGAGGAGGCATTTGCTGAACAAGCCGGGTGGCGCAGCGAGCTTGGCGAGCCAATGCCACCGCCGCCTGAGACTCAAGTTGGGATGTCGGAACCGCGCCGTTGGGCGGTTTGGACCCAAGAACGACCGGAGCCTCGTCTGTCCCTTCTGCGATCTCTCGACCGCACTCGGCCCTGCTGACAACCGCAAACCTGTCCAGGCCGCCGCCCGGCCACAGTGGAGACCTCGGTGGCGTCCGTGACGACGGGCACGGGGTCAACTGCTCGAGCAGCAACAGGGCCGCCATCGACACCGAGTCCGCCAGCTCCGCCGACCGCTCCGGTTCCTCGTAGGGGTTGGCGAGCAATGGCTCGGGGAACCAGTGCCCGACGTGGTTCTCCGTCGGACGCGTCGGCGGCCGGCGTGCCGACGGTGACGTCGCTCAGAGAGTTGGCGCTCATGCGCTGGAAGGCGACACGCTTGAAAGTGGTCCGTGGCATCAACAGTGCGGCCATCCCGGGGTTGGCCTGCACCTCGCGCCAGTCCTTCGAGCGATTGCCACTCCGACATCCCCGCTTCAGGCAGCGCATGAGGCCGCCCTTCGTGACCGATCCGGCGCTCGGAATGACGAAGAGCTGGGTTTGGTTCAGGTCCGGCTCGAAAGGTAGCGGTGCAGCACGATGTGTGCCGCCTCGTGGGCAAGGGTCGCCCGCCATCGCCGACCAGTCCCGGCGCCGACTCGCCGCTGTCGACCGCGCGGCTCGAGAGCCGTGACCGGAGCCGCCGGCGTCGGGCGCCGGCCGGCGCGCGCCAGCTCGTGGTCGAAGATCTGCTCGATCTCCTCTTCGGTGTAGTAGATGCGCTGATCGCCGTCGGCGCTCGTGTACCACTTCATGGCCGCCTACTACTCCGAGCCCTCGTCCCGGTCGCGGATAATCTGGTTCGCCTTCTCGAGCAACTCGTTGAGGTGCCGCTCGCTGAGGCCGGCCCCGGAGACCTTGCGGAACAGCACGCCGGCCGTCGGGTTCGCTTCAGGTACTCCTCGGCGCCCTCCCCGACTCGTCCGGCGGCCGCCAGTAGGCGTTCGAGGTCAAGCTCAGGTAGTACGACGCGGATCTGCCGCAGGACCGCCTCGGACGGAACACGTCGGCTGGCCATCGGAGTGGTTTTGGGGCGCGCCGTTGGCCGGGCAACGGGCTAGGCTGCCGGTGGGTGTGCCGGGAAGGCTGGTCGGCGCGTGAATGCCGCAGCACCGCTACGCCTGGAGGCACTTCGATGCCCGATCTTGTGAGACCGACGGCAGTGGCGTCCCTTTCGGCCGGCCAGGTCGAATACCGGTTGGATCGACGTGATGAGGCCGTGGTCGTGGTCTTCCACGGTGGGCACGTGCGAGCCGGCTTGGCGTTGGGCGAGGAGGTGTTCGCTGCGGCTGGTTGCACGCTGCTGGCGCCCTCACGTCCCGGCTACGGCCGTACTCCACTGTCGACCGGCAGCTCGGTGGAGGGGTATACGGACGTGGTCCGGGCGTTGTGTGCCGATCTGGGCATCACCCGGGTCGCCGCCGTTGTCGGGGTCTCGGGTGGCGGGCCGACCGCCGCTACGATGGCCGCGCGCCATGCTGGCCTCGTCGATCGTTTGATCCTGGTCAGTGCCGTGGGTTGGCTGCCCTATCCGGATCGCCGGACTCGCCTGGGCGCGCAAGTCGTGTTCGCTGCCCGGACTGAGGCCGTGACATGGGCCGGGATACATGCGCTCGCTCGTATGGCGCCCGATGTCTGTCTGCGGCTGATGATGAGCAGGCTCTCGACCCGACCGGTGGGCGAGGTCGTGGCCGCGCTACGCGCCGAGGACCGCGAGCTGTTGCTGGCGTTGTTCGCCCAGATGCGCTCCGGCCGCGGGTTCCTCAACGATCTGCGTCCCACGCCGGACGTCACCGCCCGGATCGACCAACCCACCCTGGTGATCGCCACACGCACCGACGGGGGCGTCCCGTTCGCCCAGGCTCAGTCGCTTGCCAGCACCATCCGCAACGCCCAACTCGTCGAAAGCCGCGCGCATACCCACTTCGTCTGGCTCGGGCCCGACTGGCCGGCAATCGCCGAGCGGATCCAGCTGTTCCTCGATACCGACCCCACCGCCGTCGTCGGACCAGCACGCTCCTGCGCCTGACTCGACACGCCCACGAGCGAAGCCAGGCTCGCACAGCTCGTGGGCATGCGCATTTGTCCCTGGCCACACGGACCGCTACCGCCGCGCTGGTTCTGGCCGCTGTTTCAACTTGAACGAGCCGCGCCGGCCGACTAGATGACGAGCACGTCAATGCCTGATCGGCAACGCCGGCAGGAACCGTTATCCGCGGCGCGCTCGGAGCGGAGCGCGGGGAGCATGGCACATGGTACTTGCCCGCGAGATCGACACGGCGTGTCTGTCGGTGACTGCGTACGTGCCACAGTAGACGTGATCGATCACCAAAATGAACGCGGCTACTTGGTTGGTACCACTACTTGCCGCGCAGTAGGTCAATCTCTCGCTGAATCGCCCGGTCTACCTCGATCGCCAGATCAGCAGCGTTGCTCTCGAATGGCGCTATTGAACCTTCCTGATCGGCGAAGCTGTGTAGCGCGTCCAGCGCGTCCAGCGCGTCCGCGACGTCGCTAGGCCCCGAGCGTCCGTGCGCCACATCGTGAGGACCTTTTCATTCACGGGGAAGCTACGAGTCCAGAAGTCAGCAGGTGGCTGCTCGGCGTGGCGCTCATCCTTCCAACACTGCGTCAGGCGAATCGCATAGTCGCGTTGACGCACGGGAGGGGAACAGTAGCTCTCGATCTCGCGCGTGCATTGACCGCCGCCGGGATGGCCGAGGCGCGACTCGGTCGGCGCAACCGCGCTGTCGGCGGTGTCCGGCCTCCATTGGCCCGGACGGACGCGTCGTCTGGCATGCATCCGACCGAGCGTCACGGCACGCGCCTGAGTCCACGGTGGACTGGCGGGCGATGATGGCGGGCTGGACACCATATTGCGCGAGGCTCCCGGGAACCATCCTCGGCGAGGCGTGCGGTGTTCTCGCCAATGCGCTGTACAAGTGCCGCGACCCTTGCGCCGCGTCGCTGGCGGTCGGCCCGCCCCGACAGCCGCGTCGCCGCTGCAAACGTGCCAACTACCCGTGCTTACGCCGTCGGGGAGGGCGTGATCGCCGATCTGTAGATCCATGGCGACCTTTCCACGCTGAGACCGGTTCTGCACGGATCGGCGTCAACCCTCGAAAGAGTCGTGCAGAATGAAGGCGTTCAGACCAGGCTGGGGGTCGATCGTGACTGGGCTCGTAACACGGCGAAGCGCACAAGGCGTACAAGAGACGGTTGCCGCTATTCGTGACCAAGCCGAACAGCGTGGCGCTTCCGTCGTCGCGGTGTTCGACCACGCGGCCGCCGCGGAGGCCGTGGGATTGACCTTGCCCGCCACCCAAGTCATCATCTTCGGCAACCCGAAGGTGGGGACACCTCTCATGCAGGCTGCGCCGGAGATCGCTATCGACCTACCCCTGCGAGTGCTCATTCGCGACGACGGCCGGCCAGGATCGCTGGTCACGTGGCAAGATCCGGCCTACGTACGCGATCGATTTGGCCTCCACGACGAGCAACTCACGCCGCTCACAACACCGGGAACCCTGGTGGCCGCGGTGCTCGACGGCGACTAGTGTCCTGCGGCCGGGTCGGCGGCCTCTTCCGGGACGGGTCCAGCCAGCTTCCTTCTCGAAGCTCACGGTTGCACAAAGGCACCCGCGACCAGTATCGGGCGATCAGCGGCCGAAGCTGTTCATTCAACCGACGATGAGGCCGCGCATGCCAGAAAACGTGGCCGGGGCCAGTTCTGTTGACACGGGTACCTCTTTGCCGAATTTGTCCGTCGTCATGGGTTCGAGTAGGAGGCGACCGACTAGGTCGCAGCGGCGCGCAGCGACTGCCGCGATGCCGGCGGCGTACAGCAATGCAGTGGCTGGGGCCTGTATGAGGTTGATCAATGATGTGGTTCCTCCGAGAACTCCACACGGCCGAGCCGATCTACGTCAACACGAACGCTACGGCGTGCCGAGCCGAGCGGATCCGGAGCGAGGATTCGTCGGGCTGGTACCGCTACGGCACGACGGCGGGTGCCGACCATGGATGACGTGTACTACACCGCGTCGGAAGTAGCGAAACGACTCGGGGTTTCCAGCCGGTGGCTGGCCGACGAATGCCGAGCCGGACGCATTGAGCACATCCACATAGCGCGACGGCGCCGCTTCACTGCAAAACAGGTTGATGCTCTCATAGCCAAACACACCGTGGAGCCGGCCGATGTCGTCAGCGAGGAAGACAAGCGCCTGAACCAGGCGCGTGATCGCGTCGCCCGGCGACTTGGTCGTTGATAGAGTCCGCGCCAACGTTCTACTTCTGCTTCCTGTTCCAGCACGAGGCCTTAACGGCGCCTCAGGATCGCAATCGTGTCGCGGGCCTATATCCTGACTCCTGGCGGTTGACTCCGGTCGCTCGCCCAGCCACGGTGCAGGAACCGTGCGAGTTCGGTGTCGCGGTGTCCGCGGGACTCGTGCGAGATCAGCGGAAAACGCCTCCAGCACGGCCTCGATTCGCCCGGCCACGTCGGGGATTGTCCCGTACCTCGGCGAGGTGGGCCAGGTCGGCGTGACACCCGGCTTGGCGCGCGGCGCGAGCCGACTGCGGTTCGCGCCGAACCTCAACCGAGGGCGCTCGTCTCGAGTGGTCGCGGGGCACGACTCGGGCTCGTGCTTGTCACACATGCCCGCCACGGCGCAGCGCTGGTGCCCGGTCGCGGGTGTGGTAGCGGCGAAGTGCCCGCCAGATCAGCGGTACGCCGACAAGGCTGGGCAACAGCCAGTAGGTGACGTGTGGGAGGCGGTCCCAGATGGGCAGGAACGGGCCGTTGTCGACGTAGAAGCCGGTCAACAGGGCGATGTATGAGCCGCCCATGCCGATCGCGTGCCGGGTCGGCCAGCCGGGCCGCTGCCGCCGCCGGGCTCGCCAGCCGAACAAGCCCAGCCCGAATGCGACGCAGGCGATGGCGAATAGGTGAGCGTCCTCTCGCCAGCGGATCGCGGACATGACGGTCGCCGTGGCGAAAATGACACCCAGGGCGATCAGGTAAACGCGGCCCGCCTTCGGGTGGCGGCCGGGGCGCTTGATGGCAGTGGCGGCAAGCGCCCCGGCGGTGACCGCGGTCAACCCGGCGGCGATGTGCACGGCGAGGGCGACGGCGAACACCGGTCCGGCCTCGGGGATTGGCAGGCCGAAGATGTCACGGCTGAGCATTGGCGCGCTCCACGGCAGCGGCGCGGGTGACGGTACCTGCGTTGCCGTCGACGGTGACGATCTGTCCATTGTGCAGGTGGCTGGTGGCATCGCTGGTGCCGACGACGGCGGGAATGCCGTACTCACGGGCGACGAGGGAGGCGTGCGCGGCGAGGGTGCCGCCGTCGGTGACCACGGCTGCCGCGCGGGCGAACAGCGGTGTCCAGGCCGGGGCGGTGGCCTTGGCGACCAGCACCTCACCGTCGGCGAAGGATTCGAAGTCCTGTGGCTCGCGAATGATGTGTACTGGGCCGGTGGCGCGCCCGGCGGAGGCCGGATGGCCCACGATCGCGCCCTCGGCGGCCTTGCCGGTGCGCGCCGCCCGGACCGCCTTGTCGATGACATCGCCGACCAGACGTGGCGGTTGGCCGATCGTGATCGGTGCCATCAGCCGCCGGTGCTGCTCCCATGTGCCACGCCGGTCGGCGCCAGCGTTGGCGTGCGGCGTCGCCTGGCCCGCCACGGCGGCGTCCACCTCGGCCTGGGTGCAGAAATGCACATCACCGGGTCCGGCGAGGACGTGTCGCTCGGACAGATGCTCACCGAGGCGGGAGGCGCATGAGCGCAGCACCGGCCAGCCCAGGGTGAGGTCGCGGGACTGCTCCTCGCGGATGGCCGCATATCGTTGCGCGACTTCCAGGAGCGCGTCGAACTCGGCCCGCCGGCGCGGCGCGAGCGCCGTACGGCAGACGGCCTGCGCGGCCTCGCGGTCGGCGGCCAGCTGCCGATGCCTGGCCGTGACGGCGTTGTGATCCGTAGTGATGGCGGGCAGCTCGGCGGCGACCGGGTGATACCAATCCAGGCTCTGCACCGCGTGTGGTGAGGCTGGAGCGGGTTGGGTGGTGCGTAGGCCGCGCAGCAGCACCTGGATCCCGCCTGCGCGGTCGATCGTGTCGGCGAGGTGTTCGCGGCAGAACCGGGCGAGACTGGCTTCGATCTTCCAGGCGGAGCCGCCGACGATGGCCAGGAACCACATGTACTGCCCAGCTTCCCGGGCTATCGCGGTGACCAGCTGCGTCACCCGGGCGGGGGACGCGGCGGGGAGTTCGGCCTCGGCCTGGACGACCAGTTGGTGGTAGCAGGGCAGTTGCTCGTCGCGCCAGCGCCGGTACAGGTCCGACAGGACGGCCCGGTCGGCGGCGACCGGGTCGCGGCCGACTCGGATCAGCGCGTGCCACAGTGTCTTGATCGCCCGGCTGCGGCCTCGGAGTATCACGCGGGCGAGCACACGCGGGGACGGGATCGGGGTGGCGGTGTAGTACCAGTCGTGGACCAATGCCCACCGGAACGGCACCCGCACCCCGATGCACGAGTGCATCCCGTCGAGATATCCCGCCTCCAGCTCGGGCAGCAGCCAGGTACCGAACAGTGGAGTGACCGCCTCGGGCAGCCATTCACCGAGCCGAAAGTTGCGCATCCACAGCCCCGGCCCTGGCGCGGTGAAGCTGACGGGCTCGGGCAGGGCGGTCATCGGGCGTGCCTGCAGCAGCCACAGCTTGCCGCTGGTGTCGATGGCCCACTCGATGTCCTGCGGCCTGTCGTAGTGGACGGCGACCCGGGCGGCCATCGCGGCGACGTCGCCGGCCTGCGTCTCGTCGAGAACGGCGGCGCCATCCGATGTTGGCCGCGTGCGATGCGGCCGCTCGTCGCCGGTGACCGTCCACTCCTCGCCAGTCTGCTCGCCGCTAACGAGGGACTCCCCGACGCCGGCCACCGCGGTCAGCACGATCTGGTCACGAGCGCCGGTCACCGGATGCGCGGTGAATGCCACCCCGGCCGCGCGGGCATCGACCATCACCTGTACCAGCACCGCCATCGCGGACGGCGCGGCAGCAGGAGCGCGCCGGTCATGGTAGGAGCGGACCCGGTCGGCGTGCGCGGCGGCGAAACAGCGGCGCACCGCGTCGGCCAGACCGTCGACGTCGACATCGAGGAACGTCTCATACAGCCCGGCATATGACGCGTCCGGCAGATCCTCCGCCACGCCCGACGAGCGGACCGCGAACCGGCCACCCCCACAATGGGCGGCGGCCTCGGCCAAGGCCCGAGCCAGGTCGGGTTCAGTCAGGGCGTCGGCGGTGACCACGAACCCCGGCGGCACCGGCCAACCCTGCGCGGCCAGCTCCCCGAGCACGGCGGCCTTGCCGCCCACCCGCTCACGGACGCGTCCCGCGTCGGCCAAGCCGATCAGCTGCTTCGGCATTGCCACCTCACCTCCGGCCAATATGTAGCATCGCAAACTATGGTATTGCTACACTGAAGGCGTTCGCCAGGCAACCCCGCGAACTCTTTCGGGAGGAGGGCACGTGCTGCCGATGCGACCGGAGCTGCTCAAAGGACACCTTGACGCGCTGCTGCTGGCCGTCCTCGAAGGGGGACCCCGGCACGGGTACGCGGTCATCGAAGCGCTGCGCGACGGGAGCGACGGCACCCTCGACCTGCCCACCGGCACCGTGTATCCGGCGCTGCACCGCTTGGAGCGGGCCGGACTGATCCGCAGCGATTGGGAAACCGTGTCTGGCCGCCGACGCCGCGCCTACCAGCTGACGGCCTCGGGCCGGCAAGCCCTGTCCGACCAGCGCGCCGTGTGGGAGCAGTTCTCCACCGCCGTTACCGCACTGCTGACGAGGCGACCATGGCCAGCCACCACCTGACCGCCCGGCACGTCAGCTCGACCTCGGTACTCGAGCGCTACCTCACCGAACTCTCCGCCCGGCTTCGCGGCCCACGCGGCACCCGTACCCGCGTGCTGGCCGAAATCCACGATGGACTCAACGAGGCAATCGACGCCCACCTCGCCGACGGCAGGCCACCCGATGCGGCCGCCAGCGCCGCGATCGCCGAGTTCGGCGACCCGGCAACGGTCGCCCGCTCCTTCGCCGCCGAACTGGCCACCGCTTCCGCCCGGCGCACCATCGCCACGTTCATCGCGACCGGACCGCTGGTCGGCATCTGGTGGCTGCTGCTGCTCCACCCAGCACCGTGGCGTAGCGGGGTCCTCGCCGCACTGATCGCCATCCCCGCTCTGCCGCTGATCGCACTGGCCATCGCGACCGCCGCCGGAACGTTCGCCACCACCGGCCGCCTGATGCGCTGGCTACCTGAAACCCCGCCTCCCGCGCGCTGACCGCCACCACGGCCATCGCAACCCTGTGCCTCGCCGCAGACCTCACCGTCCTCGGTGTCCTCGCGGCGCACCTGGCCACCGGCTGGCGTCAATCGATCCCGCTCATCGCAGTCGCCGCAACGGCAAGCATCCTGCGCATCGCCGCCGCCATCGCAGCAATCCGGTCCACCCGCGCGATGCACGATGGGCTCCGAGACACGTAGGCAGCACAAAGCCCTTACCGGCAAGCCGGGCTCAGAGGGCGAATCCCAGCGGGCGGCGCCATGGGGCTCGGCGCCGCCCACGCCGACGGCGATGCGCAGCGTCAGGCGGTAATCGTGCCAGGGCGCGGGGCCCGCACTTGGCGCTGTACGAGGGCCGCCCCTAACCAGTCCTGATCGATCACCCCGAGGTCAGCTGAATCCAGCGACAACATCGCCAGACTCGGCTATCATCGTACTGTGGCGATGCTTAGTAATGGTTGTGTGTCCGCGAACGTGGCCGCCGTGATGACCCCAGCGGTGGCACTGTTCCGATCTCTGGCGGATGAGACCCGACTGCGAATCGTGCAGCGGCTCGCGGCCGGAGAGGCGCGGGTGGTCGACCTGACCGGCGAACTCGGGCTAGCGCAGTCAACGGTGTCCAAGCACCTGGCCTGCCTGCGGGACTGCGGACTGGTCGACTACCGCACCGCGGGCCGGCAGTCGTTCTACGCATTGACCCGCCCGGAACTGATGGACTTACTCCAGGCCGCCGAAGGCGTCCTGGCAGCCACCGGTTCCGCGGTTGCGTTGTGTCCCACCTACGGCGCCGGCGACGCATCGGCGGTGGCCGGATGAGCACTCCCGGCTCGCCCACGGTCCTGACCGGCCAGCGGCGCCGGCGGCTCAACCGGCGCAGCCTGCGACTTGCCTACGCGACCGCCGGATACAACCTGGCCGAAGGTGTGATCGCGGTAGCAGCCGGCGCTGCCGCGTCGTCGACAGCGTTGATCGGCTTTGGCCTGGACTCCTTCATCGAGGTGTCCTCCGCCCTTGTAGTGATCTGGCAGTTCCGCTCTCGCGTGCCCGAGGCCCGCGAACGCCTGGCGCTACGGCTGATCGCGATCTCGTTCTTCGCACTCGCCGCTTGGATCAGCATGGACGCGGTCCGTTCCCTGCTCGGCCAAGGCGAGGCCGAGCCGTCCCCGGTGGGCATCGGGCTCGCCGCGGCGTCCCTGGTCGTGATGCCGCTGCTGGTCTGGGCCAAGCGGCGCACCGGCCGCGAGCTGCGCTCCGCCACAGTGGTGGCCGACTCCACCCAGACGTTGCTGTGCACCTACCTGTCCGCGATCCTGCTCGTCGGCCTGGTCCTCAACGCCTGGCTCGGCTGGTCCTGGGCCGACCCGCTCGCCGGCCTGATCATCGCTGGCGTCGCCGTCCGCGAAGGCGTGGAAGCGTGGCGGGGTGAGCAGTGCGACGACTGCGTAAGCCCCACCGGGCAGGACGCGGACAGCTGTGGATGCGGGCCGGGCTACGCCGACGCCTGCTGCACTGGCGAAGATGAGAACCAACGGTGATCGCAGTCGGCGCCTCGAAAGCTCGCGCCCATGGGCGAGG
>Ga0184632_10001297_pt1 | contig 10190 bp, 10 predicted proteins | sample PLM31_50_b1_FD_133153 | JGI IMG/M metagenome (GOLD analysis project Ga0184632, IMG submission 133153) | Groundwater sediment microbial communities from an aquifer in East River, Colorado, USA - PLM3-1_50_b1 | ecosystem: Environmental > Terrestrial > Soil > Riparian zone | place: USA: East... | reverse complement strand
CTGTCGTCCTGGAGCGAGGACATGCTGCGGCTCGACACCGCTACGCTGACGCGCCTGATGAAGATGGGCGACAAGGTGCGGGCGCTGCTGCCCCGGTCGAAGTCCGCGCGCGCGCGGGGCTAAAGGTCGCCATGCCGGACGCAACGCTCGCCTATCCGCTCACGGTCTACTATGACGCGTCATGCCCGTTGTGCCGCGCGGAAATGGAAACGCTGAAAGCGCGCGATTGCGACGATCGGCTGCGGCTGATCGATTGTTCCACCGCCGCATTCGACGCGCGGACCTGCGCCGCGCAAGGCGTCACCCGGGGCATGATGATGGAACGCATCCATGCCCGGGATGTCGCAGGCCGCTGGCTGGTGGGGCTCGACGTGTTTGCCGCGGTCTACGATGCTGCCGGGTTCCATGGACTCGCCCGCATCTACGGCAGCCGGCGGCTGCGGCCATGGCTCGACCGAGCCTATCCTTGGATTGCCGCCCATCGCTACGCGCTCTCGCGGTTCGGACTGCCGCGCCTCTTCCACCTTCTCGCGCGGAGGACCCGCCCGATATCGCCTGCGTCCAGCGGCTGCGCAGCCTGTAAGCGCACGGTCGCGGCCCCGGAGGATGACTCCGGCGCCGGCCCATGAAAGCGCGGGGCCCAGGTCGAATCTCCACTCATCCGATGATGGGCGGCTACCGCACCCTTCGTCAGCACGGGCAGCCCGGTACGGTACCAGCCACAGGCGGACCTCTGGTAGGATCAAAATTGCAATCGCTGCGCGGATTGCGGATTCATCGTTACGACAATAACGTTTCGCCATCGGAGGAGACCACCATGTCCGGGAACGCGATCAGGACCGTATTGGCGGCATTGGCCATCGGTGCCTTCAGTGCGGGCGGCGCTTTCGCCCAGGATACCGTCAAGATCGGCTTCATCCTGCCGATGACCGGTCAGCAACAGTCGACCGGCAAGCAGATCTCCGCGGCCGTGCGCCTTTTCATGCAGCAGAACGGCGACATGGTGGCCGGCAAGAAGATCGAGGTCATCATCAAGGACGACGGCGCGGTCCCCGACAACTCCAAGCGCCTGGCCCAGGAGTTGATCGTGAACGACAAAGTGTCGTTCCTTGCCGGGTTCGGCGTGACGCCGGCTGCGCTGGCGGTCGCGCCGCTCGCGACCGAAGCCAAGATCCCGCAAGTCGTCACCGCGGCCGGGACGTCGATCATCACCGAGCGCTCGCCCTACATCGTGCGCACCAGCTTCACGCTGGCGCAATCCTGCGTGATCATCGCCGACTGGGCCGCCAAGAACGGCATCAAGAAGGTCGTGTCGATGGTGTCGGATTTTGCGCCCGGGGTGGACGCCGAAGTGTCGTTCAAGGAACAGTTCACCAAGGCCGGGGGACAGGTGGTCGAGTCGATCCGGTTCCCGTTGGCCAACCCCGATTTCGCGCCGTTCCTGCAGCGCGCCAGCGACGCCAAGCCCGACGCGATCTTCGTGTTCGTCCCCTCCGGCCAGGGTGCGGCCTTCGTCAAGCAGTTCATCGAACGCGGACTCGACAAGACCGGCATCAAAATCATCGGCCCGGGCGACGTGTCCGACGACGATCAGGTGAACGGCATGGGCGATCAAGTGATCGGGACGGTGACCGCACATTTTTATTCTGCCGCTCATCCGTCGCCGATGAACAAGGCGTGGGTCGAGGCGTTCAAGAAGGCGAACAACGGCTTGCGGCCGAACTTCATGGCGGTCGGTGGTTACGATGGGATGTACCTCATCTATGAAGCGCTGAAGAAGACCGGCGGCAAGACCGACGGCGACAGCCTGATCGCGGCGATGAAGGGGATGAAGTGGGAGAGTCCGCGCGGGCCGATATCGATCGACCCGGAGACGCGCGACATCATCCAGAACATCTACATCCGCAAGATCGAGAAGGTGGGGGGTGAACTCTACAACGTCGAGTTCGCGACCTTCGAGGCGGTCAAGGATCCGGTGAAGGCGGCCAAGAAGTAGACGGTATCGACGCGCGAGACCTGCGAGCTACGCAGATCAGCATAGCGCCGACCGGCGGTGAAGGGGGAGCATGCTGACCATTCTGTTCGATGGCGTCGCCTACGGCATGCTGCTGTTCGTGCTCGCGTGCGGACTGTCCGTCACGCTCGGGCTCATGAACCTCATCAATCTCGCCCACGGCGCCTTTGCCATGGCCGGCGGCTATGTCACCGTCGTCCTGGTCAACCGGATGGGCGTCCCGTTTCTCGCGGCGCTGCCGCTCGCGTTCCTGGTGATGGCCGCGCTTGGCGCGCTGCTCGAGCGCACGCTCTATGTCCACGTCTACGCGAAGAGCCATCTCGATCAGGTGCTCTTCACGATCGGGCTCGTGTTCATGTCGGTGGCGGCCGTCGACTACGTCATGGGCTCCTCGCAGCAATTCGTGAAGATTCCGCAGATGCTGCAGGGCCAGGTCGATCTGTTCGGCACGGGCGTCGGCAAATACCGGCTGCTGATCATCGTCGTCTGCGGTCTCCTCACGGTCGCGCTGCAGCTCGCGTTGACGAAAACGCGCTTCGGCAGCCGGTTGCGCGCCGCGGTCGACGATCAGCGGGTCGCGCGCGGCCTCGGCATCAACGTCAACGCGGTGTTCGCCGTGACCTTTGCGTTTGGCTCGGGCCTGGCCGGGCTTGGCGGCGCGCTCGGCGCGGAGATCCTCGGCCTCGACCCGATCTTTCCGCTGAAATACATGATCTACTTCCTGATCGTGGTAACGGTGGGCGGGACATCGAGCATCACCGGGCCCTTCCTCGCCTCGATTCTTCTCGGCATCGGTGACGTCGCCGGCAAGTATTACGCGCCGAAGCTCGGGGCCTTCGCGATCTATACGATCATGATCGTGGTGCTCATCTGGCGCCCGCAGGGGCTGTTCGCGCGCCCGACGACGCGGTAGCCGGCGCGTCCGGAATTCTCAGGGTGTCGAGCTCGCCTTCGGCCGAGGTTGCGCAACGGCTCAAGATCCGCGCGCGCTGGACGCCGATGGAAATCGCGTTCTGGCTAATCGCGGCGGCAACGATCTATTTCCTGCCGGGTCGTCATCTGATCCTCACCGAGATCGCGATCCTCGCGCTGTTTGCCCTTTCGCTCGATCTGATCCTCGGCTACGCCGGCATCATCTCGTTGGGGCACGCGGCGTTTTTCGGCTTCGGCGGCTATGCCGCGGGTTTGCTCGCCAAGCATGCGCTCGTCACCGAGCCCGTGCTCGCGCTCGTCCTGTCGGGTCTTGCGGCGGCAGCCCTGGGCTTCGTGACCAGCTTTCTCGTGCTGCGCGGCTCCGACCTGACGCGGTTGATGGTGACGCTCGGCGTGGCATTGGTGCTGCGCGAGATCGCCAACCGGTACTCCGAGCTTACCGGCGGCGCCGACGGCCTGCAGGGGATCACCATGGCGCCGCTGCTCGGGATCTTCAGGTTCGATCTCTTCGGACACACGGCCTACATCTACAGCCTCATCGTGCTGTTCGTCCTGTTCGTGATTGCCCGGCGCGTCGTCCATTCGCCGTTCGGGCTGTCGTTGCGCTCGATCAAGGGCAACCCGTTGCGCGCCGCCGCGATCGGCATCCCCGTCGACCGCCGGCTGATCACGATCTACACCGTTGCTGCGTTCTATGCCGGCGTGGCGGGCGCGCTGCTGACGCAGACCACGGCGTTCGCGTCGCTCGATGTGTTCTCGTTCGACCGGTCGGCCGATTTGCTGCTCGTGCTGATCATCGGTGGCACCGGCTATCTCTATGGCGGTCTGGTCGGCGCAGTGGCGTTCAAGTTGATGCAGGACTGGCTCGCCCATCTCACGCCGCAGTACTGGCAGTTCTGGCTCGGCCTGGTGCTCGTCGCGATCGTGCTGATCGGCCGCGAGCGCATGGGACGCTGGGTGTCCCCGCTGCGCATCCTCGGCGAGCGGTTGAGCGAGCGCATAGCGCGCCTATTCGGCGCCGCAAGCGGTACCGAAGGCCGCTAAAGACGACACGATGGCACCCGCGCTCGAAACGATCGGCATCGGCAGGAATTTCGGCGGCATCGTCGCGGCGCACAATATTTCGCTGAAAGTGGAAAAGGGCGCGCGCCATGCGTTGATCGGACCGAATGGCGCCGGCAAGACGACCTTCATCAATCTGCTCACCGGAATGCTGCGGCCGACCCGCGGCCGCATCCTCCTCGATGGCGAGGACATCACGACGGTGGCGCCGTTTCTGCGCGTGCGCCGCGGCATCGCCCGTACGTTCCAGATCAACCAGTTGTTCGGCGACCTGACGCCGCTCGAAACGATCGGTATCGCGGTGTCGGAGCGTCTGGGTTCGGGCGCGGACTGGTGGCGGCTCCCCGGCAGCCGGCCGCGGGTCACCGACGATCTCGTCGAGCTGCTCGATCGGTTCCGGCTCGCGGACGTCATGCACGAGCGCACGGCGACGCTGCCTTACGGGCGGCAGCGGCTGCTCGAAATCGCGCTCGCGTGCGCGTGCAAGCCACGCGTGCTGCTGCTCGACGAGCCCGCGGCCGGCGTGCCGGAGGCCGAGCGGCACGAGATCCTCGCCACGATCGAGGCACTGCCCGCCGACGTGACCGTGCTGCTGATCGAGCATGACATGGACATCGTCTTCGCGTATGCCGATCGGATTTCGGTGCTCGTGAACGGCGAGCTGTTCGTCGAGGGAACGCCCGATGAGGTTGGTCGCGATCCGCGCGTCAAGGCGGTCTATCTCGGCGAAGAGGCCATCGATGGCTGACCTCCTCGCGCTCGACAGGCTGTCGGCCGGTTATGGCGAGGCGGTCGTGCTGTCTTCAATCACGCTCGGCGTCGCCGAGGGGAGCGCGCTGGCGTTGCTCGGTCGCAACGGAATGGGCAAGACGACGCTGATCAACTCGATCGTCGGCGTTACACGTTATCTAGGTGGCACGATCCGGCTGGATGGACGCGACTTGACGCCTTTGCGGCCCGACCAGCGCGCGCATGCCGGCGTCGGCTGGGTGCCGCAGGAACGCAACATCTTCAAGTCGCTCACGGTCAACGAGAATCTGACCGCGGTGGCACTTCCCGGCCCCTGGACGCCGGCCAAGGTCTACGCGATGTTCCCGCGGCTCGCGGAGCGCCGCGGCAATCTCGGCAACCAACTCTCCGGCGGCGAGCAGCAGATGCTCGCGATTGCGCGCGCCCTTGTGCTGAATCCGCGGATCCTGCTGCTCGACGAACCGCTCGAAGGACTCGCGCCGATCATCGTCGAAGAGCTGCTCGCGGCGCTCAAGTTGATCATCCGCAGCGAGGGCGTGGCCGCCATTCTGGTCGAGCAGAACGCCCACAAGATCCTGCCCGTCACCAACCGTGCCGTAATCCTCGAGCGGGGGGCCATCGTGTACGAGGGCGACAGCGCCGTGCTCAAAGGCGACCGTGCGGTTCTCGAGACTTTTCTCGGAGTAACGGACACCGGAACGCGGCGCGGCAATGAACTCGGGCAGGCACGGAGCCAGCGGTTGCGCACTTGAACGCGATTGCCGGCTAAGATGCACGCCGGCTCGTTCAACTCACGTCGCTACGCATGAACTGGTTCCACGAACTCTCGTCATCGACGCTCGCCGTCATCTTCGTCGTGGCGACGCTCGCGATTTCCATCACTGGACTTGCGCTGACCGCGGGGCGGGTCCGCGAGACGAAGCTGCACGAGCAGCTCGACAACGGCGCGATCGCGGGTCTGCTGGCGGCGCTGGTCGGCATCTATGCGATCGCCGCCGGCCTGACCGCCGTCGCCGTATGGAGCAACACCCAGGACGCAGGTACCAACGTCGGGAGGGAGGCTGCCGCGATCAGTGTCCTGTTCTACGACCTGGGCGGCTACCCGCAGCCGCTGCAAAACATCGCCAAGCAGGACCTCATCGAGTACACGCGCTACGTGATCGAACAGGAGTGGCCGTTGCACACGCATGGCGAGGCGCCCAGCGGCCCGCTCAAGGTCATCGACGACGCCCAACGCAGGGTGTTCGCGTTCGAGCCGGCCACCGAAGGCCAGAAGGTGGTCCATGCGGTCACCTTGCAGGCGTACAACAAGGTGATCGAGATGCGCCGGCTGCGCTTGCAGGCGGTCGGCGATACGGCGCTGCCGGGCGCATTGTGGGTCGTTGTGATCCTGCTCGGCGTGATCGCCATTTCGTCGTGCTTTCTGTTGCGGCTCGACAGCTTCGCGCTGCACGTGGTCGTCACGACGCTGGTCGCGGCGCCGATCGCATTGATTCTCTATTTCATCGCCGTCACCGACCGCCCGTTCCAGGGCGGCGTCAGCGTCTCGTCCGAACCCTATCGGGTCGTGCTCGAGAAGATCATGATCCCCGAGATGAAAAGGGGGAATTGATCCCCCCATGCTTGCGGCTGTCGCCGCTGCGCTGCCCCCGAGGGGGCACTCGCGCCTCGGGACGGCCCTTCGGCGCTCGGTGATCACAGATCAAGGCGACCAGTAAACTTCGATCGGATAAGCATCCGGATCGGCGCAGCGAAACGAAACCAGCGTCTCGCTTTCGAACAACGGCTTGACGATCGGTACACGCGCCGCGTTCATGGCGTCGAGCAACGCGCGGACGTCCGCGGCGGAATCGAGGCGGATGCCGAAGTGGAACCACGCGGGCATGGCGGCCGGCGCCGGATCTTCCATCAGTGCGAACAGGAAATCGCGGCCGCCGCTCATGAACGTGATGTCGTCGCCGTTCGCGACCTCGCGCAACGCGAACCAGCGACGATAGAACGCGACTGACCGCGGGCGATCGCGCACATGCAGGTGCAGATGCGTGATGTCCACCGGGCCGCCGCCGGGCCGTCCCAAGGCGGGTGCCCTATGGGGGAAGGACGCCGCAGGCGTCCTCGGGGGAACCTAACATCGTCACTGCACCTTGATGCCTGCAGCCTTCACCACCTTCGCCGAGTCGTCGATTTCGTCGCGCATGAATTTGCGGAACTCCGCCGGCGTCATCACCATCGGTTCCGCGCCCAGTGCGGCCAGTCGCTCGCGCACGTCCGGCATTTGCAGCACGCGCGCGACGTCCGCGTTGATCTTGTCGACGAGGTCCAAAGGCGTGCCGGCCGGCGCGAACATGCCGATCCACAGGTTGTAGTCGAAGCCCGGTAATCCGCCCTCGGCGATCGTGGGCACGTTCGGCAACGCGCTCGAGCGCTTGGACGTGCTCACGCCGAGCGCGATCAGCTTGCCTTCGCGCACGTTGGGCAGCGCCGCCGAGATCGGCGAAAAGAAATACGTGACGCGTCCGGCCATCGTATCGGTAAGCGCTTCGGGCGTGCCCTTGTAGGGAATGTGCACGACGTCGATGCCTGCGGCGAGCTTGAATTTCTCGCCGTTGACGTGCGTGCCGCTGCCGGTGCCGGCAGAGCCGAAGTTCAACGCGCCCGGCGTCTTCTTCGCGGCGGCGATCAGATCAGCGACGCTCTTGTAGCCGGTGGTCGGCGCCACCACGAGCACGTTGGGCTGGCCGCCGAGCGTCGCCACCTCGACGAAGTCCTTCGTCGTGTCGTACGGCAGACTCGGATAGATCGACGCGTTGACGGCCTGCGCCGCCGAATGCACGAGGAGCGTGTATCCATCGGCGGGCGACTTCGCGACGATCCCGGCGCCGATCGTGCCGCCGGCGCCCGGACGATTGTCGATGACGACCGGCTGGCCCCACAGCTCGCCGAGCTTCTGCCCGACCGTGCGCGCGAGGATGTCGGTCGCGCTACCCGCGGTGAACGGGACGACGATCTTTACGGGCTTGTTGGGAAAGCCCTGCCCATGCGCGAGCGTCGCGCCCAGCGCGCACAGCGCAATTCCGAACTGCCGCCACCATTTCATCGCCTTCTCCTTTGTGCAAATTCCGTCTCCCTCAGCATCCTGCCCGCCGCAGGGCCGGCCCAAGGCGGGCGCCCCCTTTGGGGGAGGGCGCCGCAGGCGCCTTCGGGGGAGACATTCCTAGCCGAGGCCATCGTTGACCGGCACGTTTTCGGGAACCAATGCGAGCCCGGACGCCTCCGCCTGCTGTACCAGCAATGTCGCGAAATCCTCGTCGGTCACGCCGCGCTCGATGAGTGACTGTACGAGGTTGCGCGTGACTTCCGCGAGTGGCAGCGGCACCCCGTAGCGCTTGCCGGCGTCGAGGCCGAGGTCCAGGTCCTTGCGCAGCAACTGCGGCGTGAACGTCACCTTGAAATCGAGGTTCACGAACGCCGGCGTCTTGTAGCGCGTGAACGTCGACCCCATCACGCTCTGGTTCATGAATTCGAGGAACGCATGCCGCGGCACGCCTGCCTTCTGTGCGAGCATCGTGATCTCGGCCAGCGATTGCGTGACCACGCCCAGGAACACGTTGTGGCAGATTTTCACGATGCGGGCAAGCTCGCCCTCGCCGACGTAACTCGCGCTCGGCGCAATCAGCTCGAGCAACGGCAATGCCCGCTCGAACGCGGCCTTCGGACCCGAACACACGAACGAAAGCCGGCCGGCCTTGATCACCTTGGCATTGCCGCTCACCGGCGCCGCGAGCAAGTCCACGCCGCGCGCCGCCAGCAACGTGCGCAGCTGCGCCGAACCCTCGAGTGAAATCGACGAGCATTCGACGACCAGCTTCGGCAGCGGGCCCGCGCCCGCGCCCGCCAGCAGTCCGTGCGGACCGTTGATGACTTCCTGCACGTCGTCCCACGTCGATACCATGCAGAAGACGACGTCGCAGACGGCGAGCTCGGTCAAATTGTTCGCAATTTTCACGCCGTGCGCGGCGAGCGGCTCCGCCTTGGCGCGCGTGCGGTTCCACACGGTGACGTCGGCGCCGCCCTTGGCCAATCGCTGCGCCATCGCGTAGCCCATGCGGCCGGTGCCGATCCAGCCGATGCGCGCGGCGCGCGGGTCGTTTGCTTTTGCAGTTGGCATCGTCCTGGCCTCAGTACGGATTGGCGATCGGCAGGTCCTGCGCCGGGTAGAGCGAAATCACTTTCGGCCCGGTTGGCGTCAGGATCACCTCTTCCTCGATGCGCGCGGCGGAAAAACCGTCGCTCGCCGGGCAATAGGTTTCGACGGCGAACACCATGCCCACTTTCAGCTCGATCGGCTCCTTCAGCGAATTCAACCGCGAAACCAGCGGACGTTCGTGCAGGCCCAATCCCAGCCCGTGACAGAAATTGAGGCCGAACGCTTCCATTTCGCTGTTGAAGCCGATGTCCTTTGCCGTCGGAAACGAGCGCGCGATCCGATCGGAGCTCACGCCGGGCTTCAGGAGGTCGATCGCGCGGTCCATCCATTCGCGCGCCTTCCGGTAGGCGTCACGCTGCGATTTCGTCGCCATGCCGACATTGAACGTCCGGTAATAGCACGTGCGATAGCCCATGAATGACTGGATGATGTCGAAGAACGCCTGGTCGCCGGGTCGGATCAGCCGATCGGTGAAATTGTGCGGATGCGGGTTGCAGCGCTCGCCCGCGATCGCGTTGATCGCCTCGACGCAATCCGAGCCCATGCCGTACAGGCGCGCGGTGGCGAGCGCGACGATTTCGCTTTCCTTGACCCCCGGCTTCAATGCCTCGGCAATGTCCTGGTACACGCCGTCGACCATCGCCGCCGCCATGTTGAGCAGGATCAGCTCGTCCTGGCTCTTCACTTCGCGCGCGGCGAGCATGGTCTGCTGACCGTCGCGCACCTCGATGCCGAGCCGTTGCAGCGCAAGCATCAGCGGCGGCTCGACGACATCGACGCCGAGCGGCATCCCGCCCACGCCTTCGGCATCGAGCAACGACTTGATTTCCGCCGCCGCATCGCGAAAGAGCTTGCCGTCGCCGCCGACGGCGCCGCGCATGCCCAAAAGCCCGGCACGGCAATGATCGTGGTGCAGCCAGGGCGCGTGCAGCCGGTGGTGCTTCGCCGCCGACCCGAAATCCCAGACATAGGGATCGCCGTTGCCGGTCAGCAGACAATAGCGGGTGAGCTTGTCGCGCGCCCACTCCCCGATGACGGTGCCCGAGAGATAGCGGATGTTGTACTGGTCGAAGACGAGCAGGGCGCCCAGCCCCGACCGCGCCAGCGCCTGCCGCGCGCGGCCCAGGCGATAGGCGTGCAGGCGACGGAAGTCCACGCGCTCCTCGAAGTCCACCTGCGTGTGACCGGGCGCCTGGAGCGGCCGGTCCCAGCGATGGCGGGGGT
>Ga0184632_10001296_pt1 | contig 10190 bp, 9 predicted proteins | sample PLM31_50_b1_FD_133153 | JGI IMG/M metagenome (GOLD analysis project Ga0184632, IMG submission 133153) | Groundwater sediment microbial communities from an aquifer in East River, Colorado, USA - PLM3-1_50_b1 | ecosystem: Environmental > Terrestrial > Soil > Riparian zone | place: USA: East River... | reverse complement strand
CTGGTCGAACACCGACAGCCCCCGACCGATGATGTCGAGGTGCCCGTTCGTGATGGGATCGAAGGAGCCGGGGAACACGGCCAGCGATCGCGTTCCGCGGCCTTCACGGCTGCGGTGGGGCACTCTCCTGCCTCCGGTAGAAGCTGAGACGGTGGTCGCCCACGCGGACCTCGCGGGTCCGCGCGAGGGCCCCTATTCTCTCCGGGAGCGCCCGTTTGTGGAAGTGCTCGGCCACCACCACCCCGTCCTCCCCGAGCAGCCCCTTCCGCCCCGCCTGCTCCAGCGCCTTCTCGTAGAGGTCGCTCGCGTAGGGCGGGTCGACGTAGATGACGTCGAAGCTCTCCCCCGCGTCGGCGAGGGCCGCCAGCGCCGCCCGCGCGTCCTGGCGCAGGACCCGTACGTTCCCTCCGGCACGGGCCAGCGCGTCGGCGTTGGCGCGCAGCGCCGCCACCGCGCCCGCGGCCGACTCCACGAACACGACCAGCGCGGCTCCCCGCGAGAGCGCCTCCAGCCCCACGGCGCCCGACCCCGCGAACGCGTCGAGGAACCGGCAGCCGGGCAGGCGGGCGGCCAGGATGTCGAAGAGGGTCTGCCTCACCCGCGCCGCCGTGGGGCGCGTGTCGAGTCCCCGCGGCGCCTTGAGCCGCCGCCCCTTGCCTTCGCCCCCGATGATACGAGCCATGTCAGGCGCTCGCCGCCATCATCCGACCTCGGCGAGGCCGAATCGGCGTTCCCAGCCTCCCTGCTCGAGGAACGCCTTCAGCGCCGTCCCGCCGGCCCCCTCCATCTCCTCGGCGCAGCGGAACGCCACGTCGCGGGCCTGCTCGAGGAGGTCTCGGTCGCGCAGGAGATTGCTGGCCCGCAGCCCCGGCAGCCCCCACTGACGGGTGCCGAAGAAATCGCCGGGTCCGCGGATCTCCAGGTCGCGCTCGGCGATGGCGAAGCCGTCCTCGGTGGCGACGAGGACGTCCAGCCGGGCCTGCGCGTCGTCCGACAGCCGCCCATGGCACACGAGGACGCAGGTCGACGGGTGGGGCCCGCGACCCACGCGCCCGCGGAGCTGATGGAGCTGGGCCAGCCCGAAGCGCTCCGCGTGCTCCACGACCATGACCGTGGCGTTCGGCACGTCGACGCCGACCTCGATGACGGTGGTGGCCACCAGCACGGGGACGACGCCGGCGGAGAAGTCGGCCATCACCTTCTCCTTCGCGGCGCTCTTCATGCGGCCGTGGAGCAGGGCCACGCCGACGCCGGGCAGCGCGGAGCGCCACTCTTCGGCCATCTGGGTGGCCGCCCGCACGTCCTCCAGCTTCTCCGACTCCTCGACGAGCGGGTAGACGACGTAGGCCTGGCGGCCCGCGGCCACCTCGGTCCGCACGACGTCGACGACGGCGCGGCGGTCCGAGGCCCGCCGCGCGACGGTCGTGACCGGCTGCCGGCCCGGCGGCCGCTCGTCCACCACCGACACGTCGAGGTCGCCATAGGCAGTGAGGGCGAGCGTCCGCGGGATGGGGGTCGCGGTCATCACCAGCACGTCCGCGTCGTATCCCTTGCGGATGAGGTCCTCGCGCTGCAGCACGCCGAAGCGGTGCTGCTCGTCCACCACCGCCAGTCCCAGCCGGTGGAAGCGCACGCCCTCCTGGATGAGGGCGTGGGTGCCGACGGCGATCTGCGCCTCGCCCGAGGCCAGGCGCTCCAGGGCGGCACTCTTCTCCCGGCCCCTCAGGGTGGCGCTCAGCAGCTCCACCTGATAGGGGCAGCGGGCGAGCAGGCGGCGGAAGGTCAGGAAGTGCTGCTCGGCCAGGATCTCCGTCGGCGCCATGAAGGCCGCCTGGCAGCCATTCTCCACCGCGATGACCATCGAGAGCAGGGCCACCATCGTCTTGCCCGACCCCACGTCGCCCTGGACGAGGCGGCCCATCGGGTGGGGCGACTTCATGTCTTCCGCGATCTGGCGCAGCACGCGCTTCTGGGCGGTGGTGAGGTGGAAGGGCAGGATGCGCTTGACCGCCTCCCGCGCGCGGTCGCTGATGTCGAAGGCGATCCCCTTGCGCCGCCGGCGAGCCCCCTGCCGCCGCAGCGCGAGGCCGAGCTGGAAGAGGAACAGCTCCTCCAGGATGAGGCGGACGTGGGCGTCGCCGCGGGCCGCGTTGAGGCGGCCGACGTCCTCGTCGGGTCCGGGGACGTGGAGGCGCCGCAGCGCCTCGCCGCGACCGACGACTCCGAGCCGCGCACGAAGGTCGGCGGGCATCGGGTCGGGGAGGCCGCCCGGCACCTCCTCCGCCAGCCGCGTGAGGATGCGTCGGAGGGCCTTGCCCGACAGCGGCCCCAGCCGCTCGTAGACGGGCACGATCCGGCCGGTGTGGACGCCGGGAGCGTCTTCCTCCTCGACCAGCTCCCACTGGGGCGAGGACATCATGACGCCGGCTCCGCCGTAAGAATCGCGCTCCACGACGCCGAACAGCACCGCGTGACGCCCGCGCTGGAGGCTGTCCTTCAGGAACGGCTGGTTGAACCAAAGCGCCTTCAGGCGGCCGCTCCCGTCGTCGAGGCGGACCTCGTAGAGCGACATGCGGCGGGCGCGGCGCAGGCCGGCCACCGCGATCGTGCCCGCCACCGCCACCTTCATGCCGGGCCGAAGCTCGGCCACGCGGGCGAAGCGGCGGCGATCCTCGTAGCGGAGGGGAAGGTGGTAGAGGAGGTCCTCGACGGTGCGCACGCCGGCCTTGGCCAGGGCCTCCGCCCTCTGCGGGCCGACGCCCTTGACGAACTGCACGGGGCCCCCAAGGTCGAACATGGGCGGAAGATCATCCCACGGACGGGGTGAGACCGAGGACCGGCGGAGGAAGCCTAAAACTCCAGCAGCGCGCGGCCGGGCTCGAGGCGGATTCGGCGCACCGAGTACGGCAGGCGGAACGGGGCGCTGATGTCGATGCCGTCGGGGTGGTCGGGCTTCTTGGTAGCGCTGGCCACCATCTGCTCGAGCAGGCTGACGGGCACCGACCAGGCGTTGACGCGCACGTCCTCCCAGATGATCGAGCCGAAGCCGTCGCGGTTGACGAGCCGCCCGCGCAGCAGGACGGGTACGAAGCCGCTCATCAGCATCAGGGGGTTCCACGACGAGGTGGACACCTTGGCCTTCACCTTGTCCAGGTCCACCATCCCCGTGGCCTGGAGCCCCTCGCGCTCCAGCCGCACCTCGAGGTCCTTCAGCTCCTTGGGCAGCTTCTCCCCCAGGGTCAGGTTCAGGTAGGAGTTCAGCTCCGACTCCGTGACGGTGACCGTATCGGTGCGGCCCCTCGGGGAGGCCACGGTGCGCCCCTTCTCGATCGCCACCAGCTTCCGATCGAGCGACTCCGCCTCGGACCACGAGAGGCCAGGCCGCGGCACCGGACGCGGGCGGTCCTGCGCGACGGCCGCGGGGGCGAGAAGCAGGAGGGCGAGGACGCGTGAGGCCTTCACCGTTCGATTATAACCGGCCATCCGTTGCCTTTTGACGCAGAGGCCGCAGAGAACGGAACGAAGAGCGCGAATGCACGCGGGGGGTGCTGTCTTGAGCGAGTACCCCCCCGGTCTGACGACTGAAGCGGCGCGACCGAGCGCCCAGGCAATCAGCCCTGTCGATGGGCGCGAGGCCCGGCGTTGCCTTTAAACGCAGAGGCCGCAGAGAACGGAACAAAGGGGCACGAGACAAACAGAAACGAAGGGCGCTCGCGTCGCGCGTAGCGAGCGCAGGGCGCGCGAGGCTCCTTCGCGGCCGGTGGGTGTTCCGCCTGCCGTCGGTCGGTCTCGGGCGGAATCCCCGCTCCGCGTGCATGCGTCGGCTTTATCAAGACATGCGCGCCCGGAGCGAGCGGCGCGACCGAGCGCCCGGGCAATCAGCCCTGTCGATGAGGGACGCGCCGCTCAGGGCAGCTCGAGGACCTTGCGCGCGGCTTCGTTGCCCGGATCCGTCTTGAGGACCTTCTCCGCCTCGAGCCGCGCCTCGGCCGTACGCCCTGCTTCCATGAGCAGCGAGGCCAGCTCGGCCCGCAACGCGGGTTCCTCCCGGGACCACAGGGCCATGCGCAGCTCGTTGAGGGCCAGCTCGCGGTCGCCGCGGGCCCGATGGACGCGGGCGAGCAGCACGTGCGCGCCGCTGGCGTACGGATCGAGGTACGACGCGCGCGTCAGCTCGGCGAGGGCGCCGGAGAGGTCGCCGGCCCGGAATAGGCGCTGCGCCCGGCCCACGAGCCCGGCCGCCACTTCCGCTTCGCTGCGGCCGCCGCGGTCGAGGTCGAGCAGCCGCTCCGCGGGCAGGATCCGCTCGAACCGGCGGGTGAAGTCGGGCGCGCTCAGGCCCTGATAGGTCGGAGCGAGGGCCGCCACCGCCTTCAGCGCCGAAGCCATCTCCGCGCCGCCCTTGCGGCGCAGCGCCCACGCGAGCACGACCCGCGAGTGGGGGTCGAGCGGCTCGTGCCGGATCAACTCGCGCAGCGAGAACTCGGCCGCCTCCGCGTCCCCCTCCACGAGGAGCGCCCAGCCGAGATTGAAGAGCAGGTCGGCGTGCCCGGGAGCCAGCTCGAGCGCGCCGCGCAGGAGATCGGACGCGCGGCCGTCGCGGTCGGGGCTGCGCAGGACGCCCAGCGCCTGGTTGTTGAGCACCGCCGCCGTGGGCTCGGCCTCGGCCAGGGAACGGTAGAGCGCGGCTGCCTCGCGGTACCGGCCGATCTCGAGCAGGGCCACGCCCTGGAGGAACCGCGCCGGCCGCGACTCGGGCGCGTCGGCCGGGATGCGCGCCAGCGTCTCGTGGGCCGCGGAGAGCTCGCCGGCGTCGCGGAGCAGGCGCCCGAGCGTCAGGCGAGCCTCGTGGAACTGGGGAGCGACGCTCAACGCCGCGCGGACCAGGCGGAGCTGGGCGGCGGGACGGCGGGCGGCCAGCCCCCGGCCGTAGGCCTTCACCGCCTCGAAGGGAACCGCGGCCCTGCGCGCGAAGAACGCCTCGCGGGCCACGAGGGGCGCGACGGGGCCGGCCAGGGCCACGTCCCACGCGAGACCGTGCGCGAGGTCGGCCAGCGTCTCCAGCGGACCGGAGGCCACGAGAGGCGCCCCGAGGCTGGCGCGCTCCGCGTCCAGCATGCGGAGCGACAGCGTGAGCTGGCCGCCCTGGACGGCGAACGTTCCGGTGACCAGTCGGCTGGCCCCCAGCGCCTCCGCGACGCGCAGCATCGTGGCGCGGGTGAGGCTGACCTGCGGCAGCTCGAGGGCCGCCTGCGCGCGCAGCTGCTCGCCGCGGTCGGCCACCGGCACGCCGGCGACCGCCAGGCCACGCGCGAGCAGCTCGGAGGCGGCCGCGCCGACCCACGCGTGCTGCGCATCGGCGTCCGCCGGCTCGAGGGGCAGCACCAGCGTGGCGGGCGCCAGCACCAGGGCCAGCGCGGCGAAGGTCATGCCGGCAGGTCGATGCGCGCCGGGGGGCGCACCCAGGCGTGGGCGGCGAACCGCTTGCGGAGGCGGAAGCCCAGGCGCTGGTAGAGACGGTAGGCCCGATGGTTGTCGAGGGTGACGGAAAGGCTCGCCGTCTCGAGGCCCTGCCGCCGGAACGCGGACAGCGCGGCGGTCACGAGCGCCGCCCCCACGCCGCGGCCCTGCCCTGAAGGCATTACCGACACCTGGCAGACGTGGCCGTTGGTGCGGGAGAGGTGGCTGGCCAGCAGCACTCCGACCGGACCCTCGGGGCCGTCCGCTACGAACGAGGCCTCGGGGTCGAAGCGCCCGCAGCCGGCGCGGAGGACCAGCGTCTCGACGAACCCCCGGCAGAAGGCGGGGGTCGCGTAGGTCAGGTTCAGCGCCGCGTCGAGGCTGCCCTGATGGCTGCGGTGGATGAGGTTCGCCGCGGTCGCGAGGTCTTCGCGCCGGACCGGCCTCAGCCGCCAGGCGTGGGGCGCCGTTTCGATCCGCTCGGCGAGGGGGCGGACGAGGTAATGGCGCGAGCGGCTCTGGAACCCCGCCCGGGCGAAGAGGTCGTCGGCCCCGGTGGCGGTGGAGAAGAGCGTCTGGCACTCGACGCGCTCGTGGCCCTCGTGGCCCTGGGCCTCGGCGAGCACTTCGCGCAGCAGCCCTTCCTCGACGCGCCGCCCCCGATGGCCCTCGGCGGCGAACACCGAGCCCACGATGGCCCGGCCGCCGTCGAGCATGTAGTAGCAGTAGGCGAGACAGCGGGGTCCGTCCTGCAGCACGAGGCCGCTGAGCGCGCCGCGCTCGAGGCCGCTGGCCACGGCCGCGGAAACGTCGGCGTAGTCCCAGAGCAGCTCCCCGCTCCAGTGCTCCGACTCCTCGGCCAGCAGCGGCCGCAGGTCGCGCGCCGACAGCTCAGCGAGCGGCCGGGTCCGCACTGCGCCTCCGTTTCCGCTCGTCGTCCAGGAAGCGGCGCAAACGCGCCTCCTCCTGCGCCTGGAGGCCGAGGAAGGACAGCCCCGCGAGGAAGCGCGGAGGGACGCCGGACCCGGTGGACCCGTCCACGTAGGACTCGGTGACCTGGACCTTCGCCGCGAAGGGCGCCGAGCCCAGCTCCGTCCGCAGGTCCAGGATCGTGCCCGTGTCGAGGGCGGCGTCGCAGCGGACGAGGCAGCCGGTGAGGCTAAGGTCCACCACCGTGACCGGGCGGGCGCGGCGGCTCACGAGCGCACCCGGCAGCTGGACGGCCAGCCGCGGCGCCCGGCGCCCGACCCCTTCTCGCGCCCTTTCCATCGACCTCGTCGCCGGCCCCACTGCCCCGGTCCCGGGTTCCATTCTAGGCCCCGGGGCCGAGACCTCTCAAGACCCTATAATCCTCCGCGGCATGGACCGCCAGGTGGTTCCGACCGGAGTGTGGGTGACGGTGGCCTTCTTCGCGGCGGGCGGCGTGCTCCACCTGGGCGCCACGCTCCACGACCTGCCCCGGCCGCTGGCGTTCTGGCCGGTCTGGGGAGCCGTGGGACGAGCGCTGCTCAACGTGCTGCTGGCCTGGGGCCTGTGGCGGCGAATCGCCCTGTGCCGGTCGGTGGCGATGGTCTACTGCCTGGCGGTGCTCGCGACGGACCTCGTCGTGCTCGGCCTCGCCTTCGCGCGGGTGCCGGTGCGCTTCCCCGACTCGGTCGTCTGGGAGAGCCTCTACGAGGTCCCCTCCTGCGCCCTGCTCCTTCCCTACCTGCGCTCCTCGCGAGCCGCCGCCCTCTTCCCTAGGCCCCTGATCGGCGGCTAGGCCTGCGCGGCCCTCACTTGTCCCGACCCTGGCAAGGGCCTATAATCGCCGCACTTTGAAAGCGTTGGACGGACGCGCGACGGATCGGGAGGCGGGCCGGGCGGCGGGCGTGACCGCCCGCGCGGACTACGTGGAGGCGGTCGAGGCGGTCAGCCGCGAGATCCACGATCCGGTCGTCAAGCTACGCTTCCTGCGCACCTCGCTGCGCGACTATCCGCGGCTGGCGCCAGTGGACGGCGTGCCGTCCGGGCGGGCCCGCCGCGTGCTCTACCGCTGGGCGAGCCTCGAGAACCTGCGCGGCCTGACCGCGAGCGCGCGCTCAGGCGAGGCTACGCCGGGGGCTCGGCGTAAAGTCCTCGTCAGCCGGGCCGCCGCCGCCCTCACGCTGCTCCTGGCCGCCGGACGCCTGGTGATGGGCCTCGCCGCCCTCGTGGTCGTGGGCGCGGTCGGCTCCGCCGCGTACCGCCACGCGCGGCCGAACCCCGACCCGGTGATGGCGTCCGTCCCCTCACCGGGGACGCAGTCCGCCGTGCCCACGCGCGCGGGGATCGCTCCCTCCTCGGTGTGGCTGGTGGAGATGGGCGCCGGCTACGAGGTGTACAGCAACGGCCTCCGCATCGACAACACGTACGAGGTGGCCGGCGAGCCACGGCGGTTCCGCGTGGTCGACCGCGCGACGGGGCTCTGGGGGCAGACGCAGGCCCGCCCCGTCGGGATCCTCTTCCACACGTCCGAGAGCGACGTGTGGCCGCTCGAGGCCGCCTACAACGAGACCCTGCGCAACAGCAGCCAGCGCCTGCTCCGCTACGTGCAGCGGCACCGGCTCTACAACTACCTCGTCGACCGCTTCGGCCGCGTCTACCGGGTGGTGGACGAAGAGGCCAAGGCCAACCACGCCGGCCACTCGGTATGGACGCGGGGCGAGCAGGTGTACCTGAGCCTGAACGCGGCCTTCCTGGCCATCTCGTTCGAGACGCGGTGGGAGGGCGGGCGGGCCCTGCCCATCACGCAGGCCCAGTTCCTGGCCGGGCGCAACCTCACGGACTACCTTCGCGCGCGGTGGGAGATCGCGGCCGACATGTGCGTGGCCCACGGGCTCACGAGCGTCAACCCGAAGAAGCACCTCATCGGGCATCACGTCGACTGGGCCCGCGGCTTCCCGTTCGAGGCCTTCGGCCTGCCCGACCAGTACTCCCGGCCCGCGCCGGCGGTGGCGCTGTTCGGCTTCGGGTACGACGAGGACTTCCTGAAGGTCATGGGCGAGCCCTGGGCAGGCGTGCGCGAGGCGGAAGGGGCGCTGGCCAGGGAAGCGGCGGCGGCGGGCCGCAGCGTCGACGATCTCCGCCAGGAGCGCCAGCAGCTCTACGACCGCTGGCTGAGCGAGCAGAGCCCGGCCGAGGCCACCGCCTCCGGCCTGGCGCAGCCGGCCCCGGTGGGGCCAGCAGGAGGATGAGCATGGAGGAGCGCAAGGACCACCTGTGGAAGGTGGCCCAGGAGGTCGAAGACAGGATCGACGAGATGGAGAAGGCGGGGGCGGCGCCCGCCGGCATCGACGTGGGCACGAGCAAGGTGGTGGCCGCCCGCAAGCGCGCCAAGGGGATCGAGACGGCCGCCCAGCTCAACGCATTCATCCCCGTCCCCTACTCGCGCTTCACGGAGACGATCCTCGGCCAGAACGAGATCTCGTACTTTCGCGAAGGGAACGAGCTCGTGATCTTCGGCTCCGCCACCGACAAGTTCGCCAACATGTTCAACGCGGACGTGCACCGGCCGATGGCCGAGGGCTTCGTCAACCCGAGGGAGAAGATGGCCCTGCCCGTGCTGGAGGCGATCATCCAGACGCTCCTGCCCAAGGCCAAGACGCAGGGCGAGATCCTCGCGTTCTCGGTCCCCGCCGCCCCCCCGGGCAAGGAGGCGGAGCTGACCTACCACGAGGGAACGCTGCGCCGGCACTTCGAAGGGATGGGCTACAAGGCGGTGGCCATCAACGAGGGCCTGGCGGTGATCTTCTCCGAGCTGGAGGACAGCAACTTCACCGGCATCGGCCTCTCCTGCGGCGGGGGGATGTGCAACGGCACCCTCGCCTTCTTGTCGATCCCCTCGATCATGTTCAGCATCCCCAAGGGGGGCGACTACATCGACCACGCCGTGGGTTCGGTCGTCGGCGAAAGCGCCAACCGGGTGAAGGTCGGCAAGGAGGAGGGCCTCGACCTCAGCCGCGCCCCCAAGGACAAGCTCGAGAAGGCGCTGCACATCTACTACGAGGACCTCGTCGAGAGCCTCGTGGAGGCGTTGCGCCGGGCCATCTCGCGGGCGGAGAAGATGCCCAAGGCCGACCGGCCGCTGCCCATCGTGATCGCGGGCGGCACCGCCAAGCCGCGGGGCTTCAAGGAGCTCTTCGAGCGCGCGCTGAAGGGCCGCAGCATGCCGGTGGAGATCTCGGGCGTGCGGCTCGCCGGGGACCCCCTGACCGCGACCGCGCGGGGTGCCCTCATCGCCGCGATGTACGAGAAGTAGGGACGGGCAGGAACCCCGCGCCCGCCGCGACATCAGCGGTGTAGACTGGCCCATGCGCTTCCGGGGCGCGATCCTCGCCCTGCCGCTGGTCCTCCTCGCCGGCCCGGCGGCGGCGGTGAAGGACTGGTACGACTTCTACGAGGAGGGCAAGCAGCAGGTCGCGCGGGGACGCTGCGCCGAGGCGCTCGCCAGCCTCGCCCAGGCCCGCCGCCTGAAGCCCAGCTCGGAGCTGGAGGTGCGCCCCTACGGCCTCGTCTTCCTCGACTACGTCCCCTACTACTACGAGGGCCTCTGCCACGCGAAGCTGGGGGACCTGAGCGGGGCCATCCGCGCGTTCGACGCCGAGGAGAAGCAGGGCGCGATCAAGAAGAACAAGCAGCTCTACGCCGACCTGATCGAGCGCCGCGGCCGGGTCAAGAAGGCCCAGGAGGACGCCGCGACCGCGGACCGG
>Ga0184632_10001295_pt1 | contig 10191 bp, 7 predicted proteins | sample PLM31_50_b1_FD_133153 | JGI IMG/M metagenome (GOLD analysis project Ga0184632, IMG submission 133153) | Groundwater sediment microbial communities from an aquifer in East River, Colorado, USA - PLM3-1_50_b1 | ecosystem: Environmental > Terrestrial > Soil > Riparian zone | place: USA: East River... | reverse complement strand
CGTGACCTCCTCCGGGCTCTATGGGACGGTCTCGGCCGTTGAGGACGACGTAGTCGTCCTAGAGGTCGCCCCAGGCGTCACCAACCGGTATGCGAAGCAAGCGATCATGCGTGTCCTTACTCCGGATGAAGAGAGACCCTACGAGGACAGGCTGCACGACGGAGAGCCGACGCAGACGGCCGACGACCCGGTCGACCATGGGACTGACTATCGAGCCGACAACAGAATGGACAGCAGACCGGACAGCAGGGCCGACAGCACTGCCGAGGAGCCAGAAGAGAAATAGCCCAACCCGGCGCAGTGATGAACCGCGACCGGACATGAACGACCCTGGCACGCAGAGGGCACTCGCCGCGCGGCGGGTGATGACGAGGAGACGACGTGGCTGGACCAACACCGGCGCCTAAACCGGGCCGGTCGCTGGCGATTATCGCAGCAGTGCTCATCCTGATGTACGCGGGCATGCTCCTGCTGCAGGGGACGAAGCCGACACCGAAGCTGGGTCTCGACCTGCAGGGCGGTACGAGCGTGACGCTGACCGCCCGGCTGCCCGAGGGTGAGAATGGTCAGATCACCAAGTCGGCGATGGACCAGGCCAAGCAGATCATCGAGGACCGGGTCAATGGGACCGGTGTTGCGGAGGCCGAGGTCGCAGTCCAGGGCAACAAGAACATCGTGGTGAATATCCCGGGCGACGAACTGAAGACGGATCTGCTCTCGACCGCACTGCTGCGGTTCCGCCCCGTGCTTCAAGTCGGCCAGGCGGCCCCGGCCCAGCAGTCCCCGTCGGGCACTCCGAGCGGATCCCCGTCACCCAGCGCGACCCCTAGCGGCTCGTCCTCGCCCAGCCCTTCACCGAGCACGTCCGACAACGGGCGCGCCGTGAGCGGCGCCCTGCTCGGCCAGCAATCCTCACCCTCACCGACCCCGGCGCCCACGCCCGGCGCGGGCGGTCAGGGCCAGGGCAGCACCCAGATCACGCCGGCGATCCAGAAGCAGTTCAACGAGCTCGACTGCACGAAGTCGGCCGAGGAGCGCCAGGGCAAGATCGAACCCGCCGACCAGCTGCTCGTCACCTGCGACAGCGACGGGTTCAAGTACATCCTCGGCCCGACCGCGGTAGAGGGTACTCACCTCAACGGCGCGGACGCTGGGTTGCCGGGGAGTGGAGTCGGCTCCTGGCAGGTCAACCTCAGCTTCGACGGCACCGGGACCAAGCAGTTCGCACAAACAACCAAGGATCTGGTCGGCCAGCAGTCGCCGCAGAACCAGTTCGCGATCGTTTTGGACGGCCAGGTGGTCTCCGCGCCGGTGGTTCAGAGCGAGATCCCGACCGGGCGAGCGGAGATCACCGGCAACTTCAGCCAGTCCGAAGCGAAGGACCTCGCGAACGTGCTCAAGTACGGCGCGCTGCCGCTGGCCTTCGACCAGAGCGAGCTGAACGAGATCTCGCCGACCCTGGGCAGCGACTACCTGCGCGTCGGGATCATCGCCGGCGCGCTCGGGCTCGCCCTCGTCGGCCTCTACCTGCTTATCTACTACCGAGGTCTCGGCCTGGTGGCGATCGCCAGCTTGGTAATGGCCGGACTGCTGACCTACGCGTCGGTCGTCCTGCTTGGCGAGTGGATCGGATTCACGCTGACGCTGGCCGGGATCGCCGGTCTGATCGTGGCCGTGGGCATCACGGCCGACTCGTTCGTCGTGTTCTTCGAACGATTGCGGGACGAGGTTCGGGAAGGCCGGAGCCTGCGGGCCGCGGTCGAGCACGGGTGGCGGCGGGCCCGGCGGACCATCCTGGTCGCCGACTTCGTGTCCTTCCTTGCCGCGGCGGTCCTCTACATCCTGTCGATCGGCAGCGTGCGTGGCTTCGCGTTCGCATTGGGTCTCACCACGGTCATCGACGTGGTCGTGGTGTTCTTCTTCACCAAGCCGCTGATCGCGCTGCTCGCCCGGACGGAGTTCTACGGCGGCGGTCACCGGTGGTCTGGCCTCGACCCAGATAGGCTCGGCGCGAGACGGCGGCTCCCGACCGGTGAGCCGCAGACGATCGTCGGCCGGCGCAGCGCCGCTGAGGAGGTCTGATGTCTCGCCTCGGGAACCTGGGTGGCCGCCTCTATCGTGGCGATGTCTCCTATGACTTCGTTGGCAGGCAGAAGCGCTGGTACATCCTGTCCGGCATCGTGCTCCTGATCGCGATCGTGTCGTTGATGACGAAGGGTCTCACGCTCGGCATCGAGTTCAAGGGTGGCGCCGCCTTCCAGCTGCCGAAGAACTCCATGTCGGTAGAGGACGCCCGCAGCGCGGCCGGCGGGATCGTCGCGGACGAGGTGCGCGTCACTGAGGTGAGCTCTCCCTCGGGCGGCAAGCAGGTTCGGGTTGAGACCGCAGCGATCTCGCCGGTCGAGTCGACGAAGGTACGCGAGGCGCTTGCCAAGAAGGCCGGCGTTGCCGTGAATCAGGTCAGCGTCCAGCAGATCGGCCCGACCTGGGGTGAGCAGATCACCAGGAAGGCGGTCACAGCCCTGATCGTCTTCCTGGCCGGCGTCGCCATCTTCTTGGCTCTGATGTTCGAGTGGCGGATGGCGCTCGCCGCGATCGTCACGCTGTTCCATGATGTGCTGATCACCGTCGGCATCTACTCGTTGGTCGGTTTCTCGGTCACACCGGCCACGGTGATCGGCTTCCTCACGATCCTCGGCTACTCGCTCTATGACACCGTCGTCGTCTTCGACAAGGTGCGTGAGAACACGCGTGGGCTGCTCGGCGCATCCCGCATGACGTACAGCCAGGCGGCAAATCTGGCGATCAACCAGACCATCGTGAGATCGATCAACACCTCCGTGGTCGCGCTTCTCCCGGTCGGAGCGATCCTGTACATCTCAACCGCGCTGCTAGGCGAGGGCGTGCTCACGGACCTGTCGCTTGCACTGTTCATCGGTATCGCGGTTGGCACCTATTCGTCGATCTTCATCGCCACGCCGCTTCTCGCGGATCTGAAGGAGCGCGAGCCTCAGTATCAGCAGCTGGCCAGGCGTGTTGCCGCCCGCCAGGGCGCGGCCGCGAGAGCCGCGAAGGGCACGGCTGCCACCCGCACCGCACCTGCGCCCGCCGAGGAGGCACCACCGCCGGCCGAGGAGGAGATAACTCCGACGCCGGTGGGTGCTGGCGCGTCACGTGGCCCCGTACCGCGCCAACAGCCGAAACGGTCGACAGGCTCGCGTTCGGGCAGCAAGTCAAAGCGCCGGCCCTCAGGTAAGAAGCGGCGGTAGGGGCAGACTGCCGGCTCGCGGGTGCACCGTGTGGCTCGCACCAAGCGCACCCCCTGGCGGTGGGCGGCATGTGGGCAGGGACTCAGCGAGTGTGGGGGCTGCATTTCTGCCCGCCGCTCACTTGGCGGCCACGGCTCAGGCCGAGGCTCAAGGCAGGAGGGCAGGAGGGGTAATGCTCAGCATGCGGGTGGTCGCCTGCCAGGTCGAGCGGGAGCCCGACGGTGCCCAGCGGCGGCGTCGACACGACTCGCGGATGCGAGCGGAAGGGTGGGCAAGGTGACGACGTCGACGCTCGGCGATCAGGCACTTGCCTCCCGACTTACCGCCTTGATCAGGGATGTGCCTGATTACCCCAAGCCGGGAATCGTCTTCAAGGACATCACGCCGCTGCTGGGCGAACCGTCTGCATTCGCGGGGGCGGTCGACGCGATCGTGGCGGCCGACTGGGGCGGGATCGACAAGATCGTCGGCATCGAGGCCCGTGGGTTCATCCTCGCCGCCCCGGTCGCGTTGGCTGCGCGAGTCGGATTCGTCCCCGTACGGAAGAAGGGCAAGCTGCCGAGTGCGTCATTCGAGGTGTCGTACGCGCTCGAGTACGGCGAGGCCACCCTCGAGGTGCATCAGGACGCGTTCACACCGGGGGAGCGGGTGCTGATCGTCGACGATGTTCTCGCCACGGGGGGAACCGTCGAGGCCACGGTCGATCTAGTACGCCGTGCCGGGGGGAAGATCGTCGGGGTGGCTGTCCTCATGGAGCTCAGCTTCCTCGATGCCCGGACCCGCCTCACCACGGCGCCGGCCGCGCTCGCCGACGCTAACCTCCGCACCCTCCTCGTCGCCTGACTCGCCTGGCCCACTCCGCATGAAGGGCACCTTCACCCGATAGGTCCGGCTGAAGGTGCCCTTCATGTCTCCCGGTTAGGGGTGAAGGTGCCCTCATGCGGACAGAGGGTGGCAGGAGGCGCGAGGTACGCCGCCGAGGGAGGCTCAGACAGGCGCGCAGATCGGCGATCTGGAGGTGATCGAGGGGCAGATGTCGTTACGATGAATGTTCCGGGTGTATGAGGTAGCTCTCCTGGGGGGATGTGGATCTCTCCTGGGAGTTTCTGTTATCTCACCGTTGATGAGGAGCGCGATTGGCAGAGCAGAGGGTGCAGGACGCCTCGGCCGGCGTCGACGCCGCCGAGCGTTCGACCTCGCCTGTGCCTGCCCCGATGCGCGCGCCGCGGTCGTCACGTAGGAAACCACGCCCAGGCGCCAGTCCCGCCTCGCCAACCGACGGTGCAGCTGCCGCGGCCAGCGGCGTCGCCACGGCAGAGCCAGAGGCCGGGGCAGAGCCAGTCGCCGGGGCAGAGCACGCCACCGCGACTGCAGGCGCCACGGACGCCCCGACACCCTCACCCGGCGGCATCGTCCAGACGGACGCAGACGTCGACTCGACGACCACCGAGCCGGACGACGCAGAGAAGGTGACCGCGCCCGGGCGGGTCCGGGCCAGGACTCGTCTCGCGAGGCTTGCGGTCCAGCGCGGCAGCTCGACCACTCCGGTGCTCGAGCCGCTGTTCCGTACGATCAGGAGCAACCATCCGAAGGCCGATCTCCGCGATCTCGAGCGCGCCTTCGAAATGGCGGACCTGCATCATCGCGGGCAGCAGCGCCTCAGCGGCGATCCCTACATCACCCATCCGCTCGCAGTGGCGACTATCCTCGCGGAGCTCGGGATGACCCCGCCGACGCTGATGGCGGCGCTCTTGCACGACACGATTGAGGACACCGACTACACGCTCGACAAGCTGCGGGTGGACTTCGGCGACGAGATCGCGAACTTGGTCGACGGCGTGACCAAGCTAGACAAGGTCAAGTACGGCGACGCCGCGCAAGCCGAGACCGTCAGGAAGATGGTCATCGCGATGGCCAGGGACATCCGGGTGCTCCTGATCAAGCTCGCCGACCGCCTGCACAATGCCCGCACCTGGCGTTACATCACGCAGGACAAGGCCGAGCGCAAGGCGAGGGAGACGCTGGAGATCTACGCCCCGCTGGCGCATCGCCTTGGCATGAACACGATCAAATGGGAGCTCGAAGACCTCTCCTTTGCCACCCTCTATCCGAAGAGGTACGACGAGATCGTCCGGCTCGTCGCCGAGCGAGCCCCCAGCCGCGACGAATACCTGGCCGGTGTGATCGACCGGGTCCAGGCTGATCTGCGCGGCGCAAAGATCAAGCCAACCGTGACCGGCCGGCCCAAGCACTATTACTCGGTCTACCAGAAGATGATCGTTCGAGGCAGGGACTTCGCCGACATCTACGACCTCGTCGGCATCCGGGTCCTGGTCGACACCGTCCGCGACTGCTACGCGGCGCTGGGCACCATGCACGCACGGTGGAATCCGGTTCCCGGGAGGTTCAAGGACTACATCGCGATGCCGAAATTCAACATGTACCAATCGCTGCACACGACGGTCATGGGCCCCGAGGGCAAGCCGGTCGAGATGCAGATCCGCACCTTCGACATGCACCGACGGGCGGAGTACGGCATCGCCGCCCACTGGAAGTACAAGCATGATGCGGACGCTGCGGCGGCTCGCGGCGGTGACAAGGATGCAGCGAACGAGATGGCCTGGCTCCGGCAGCTCCTCGACTGGCAGCAAGAGACAGCCGACCCGGGCGAGTTCCTCGAGTCCCTGCGCTTCGACCTGTCCACCGCTGAGGTCTTCGTCTTCACCCCCAAGGGCGACGTGATCGCGCTGCCCTCGGGATCGACGCCGGTGGACTTCGCTTATGCCGTCCACACTGAGGTCGGTCACAGGTGCATCGGCGCTCGGGTCAACGGCCGGTTGGTCCCGCTCGAAAGCTCGCTCGACAACGGTGACGTGGTCGAGATCTTCACCTCGCGAGCACCCAGCGCAGCGCCGAGCCGCGACTGGCTGACCTTTGTCGCGTCACCCCGGGCCCGGAACAAGATCCGCCAATGGTTCTCGAAGGAGCGCCGCGAGGAGGCGATCGACCAGGGCAAGGAGTCCATCGCGCGGACAATGCGGAAGCAGGGCCTCCCGCTGCAGCGGCTCCTCACGAGCGAGAGCCTGACCACTATCGCGCATGAGCTGCGCTACGCCGACATCTCCGCCCTCTACGCGGCGGTCGGCGAGAGGCACATTTCCGCCCAGTCGGTCGTCCAGCGGCTCGTCCACTCGCTGGGCGGTGAGGAAGGCGCAACCGAGGATCTCGCCGAGGCGACCACACCAACACGCGTACGCAAACGACCACTCGGCGGCGATCCCGGCGTTGTCGTCAAGGGTGCAGCCGACGTATGGGTCAAGCTCGCACGCTGCTGCACCCCAGTGCCGGGCGATCCGATCGTCGGCTTCGTGACCCGGGGGAGCGGCGTGTCGGTACACCGCGAGGACTGCGCCAACGTCCGTTCCCTCGCTGCCCACCCCGAGCGGCTTATCGACGTGGAGTGGGCCCCAACCGCGCAGTCCGTCTTCCTCGTCGCCATCCAGGTGGAGGCGCTTGACCGGTCGAGGCTGCTCTCGGACGTAACCCGGGTGCTATCCGACCAGCATGTCAACATCCTGTCCGCGTCGGTCTCGACGACCAGGGACCGGGTCGCAGTCAGCCGCTTCACCTTCGAGATGGGTGATCCGAAGCATCTCGGTCACATCCTGCGCGCAGTCCGCGGCGTGGAGGGGGTCTTCGACGCCTACCGAGTCACCGGCACCCCCGCACCCACTCATTGAGCGCGGCGCAGCCACCGAGTCCGCCGCAAGGCTGGCAGGGTTGTCAGCCGCCGAGATCACTAAGGGTTCGTTCGGCCTCCGCGAGCCACGCTTGGCGAGCGGTGAGCGCCGCCTCGGCTTCCGTAGCTGCGGCCTCGTCACCGCTCGCGCGGGCCTGGTCGGCCTGGGCATTCAGGGCGTCGATCGAGGCGCGTAGCTGGGCCACCGTGCCCTCGGCGCGAGCGAGGGCCTCCGGGTTCGTGCGGCGCCACTCTGCCTCACCGGCGTCCCGTACGGTCTGGTCGACCGCGGCGAGTCGAGCCTCGATCCTGGCTCGCGCATCGCGCGGAACGTGCCCAATCGCGTCCCACCGCTCGTGGATGGAGCGCAGCGCGGACCTGGCCGCGCGAAGATCAGTAAACGGCAGCAGCGCCTCTGCCTCGACGACGAGCGCCTCCTTGCGCTCCAAGTTCTCCCGCTGCCCCGCGTCGCGCTCGGCGAAGACGCCACTGCGGGCGGTGAAGAACGTGTCCTGAGCGGTACGGAAGCGCTGCCACAAGCTGTCCTCGACGTCGCGGGCGGCTCGGCCGGCCGCCTTCCACTCACGCATCAGCTCGCGGAACTTTGCAGCGGTGGGAGCCCAGTCCTTTGACCCGGCAAGCGTCTCGGCCTCGGCGACGATTTTCTCCTTGCTAGTACGAGACTCCTCCCGCCGCACCTCGAGCTCGGCGAAGTGCGCCTTGCGACGTTTTGAGAACGTGGATCGGGCCCGTGAGAGCCGATGCCATAGCTCGTCGTCGCTTTTCCGGTCGATTCGGGCCGCGGCCTTCCACTCCTCAACGAGCACCCGTAGCCGCTCCGCGCCGACCCGCCAGTCCGTGCCAGAGGCGATCGCTTCCGCTTCGGTCACGATGCGCTCCTTGGCAGCCTTTGCGTCATCGATCGCTTGCGCTCTCGCGGCGCGCAGCTCGACGCGCCGCACCTCGACTGTCTCGGTCAGCCCGTCCAGCCTCGCCAGCAATCCGTCCAAGTCGCCGACCGCATGGGCATCGGTGACGGCCGACCGGACCCGAGCGAGCGACGCGGCCGCGTCCTTCGGAGAGAGATCGGTTTCCTTTATCCGCCGCTCCAGCAGATCGACCTCGAGCACCAGGCCCTCGTACTTGCGCCGAAAGAAGGCGAGAGCTTCCTCTGGCGACCCCGCCGCCCAGGAACCGATGACCCGCTCGCCATCGGCGGTCTTCACGTAGACCGTGCCCTCATCGTCGACACGGCCCCAGGGGTCGGTCGTCACCGTCGCCTCCTCGGCGTTGAGGCCGGGCTCGCCCGGTGGTAATCCGTTCATGCGCCGCTGACCGTCACGCTCTTGATCTCGACCTTTGTCTTCGGTTGGTCCTTCGATTCGCCGGTCACCCCGCCCTTCGCTACTTTCTCCAGAATGTCCTGCCCCGCAGTGATCTGAGCGAAAGGCGTGTAGCTCGGCGGGAACGACGAGTCTCCGTACACCATGAAGAATTGGCTACCGTTCGTGTTCGGTCCAGAGTTCGCCATGGCGACGGTGCCCTTCTTGTACGTTGCACCCGCCAAGTTCTCGTCGGCGAACTGATAGCCGGGTCCGCCCGTGCCGGTCCCGGTCGGGTCGCCACACTGCAGCACCTTGCCGGCGTCGCCGGTCAGCAGCCGATGGCAGGTCGTGTCGTTGAAGAAGCCGGTCTGGGCGAGGTGCAGGAATGAGTTGACCGTGCAGGGCGCCTTCGTGGGATCAAGCTGCATGTCGATCTCGCCGAGATTGGTCGTGATCGCGGCGGTGGGGGTACCGGTCTTGGGCGCTGTCGACGTAGGCAGGCCGGGCAGCGGACGCGAGCCGCTCTTCTCGTTGGTCTTTGGCGTATAGGTGCAGGTCGCCGAGTCCGATGCGGACGACGACTTGTCGTTGCTGAACGGCTTGACGAGGAAGAATATCCCGCCGATGATCACTATCACCGCAAGGACGCTGCCGATGATCTGCTGACGTCGTCTTGATCTACGTTTGGCTTCGGCACGCGCGCGCTGCTGGCGCTCCCAACGCTGGCGGGCGAGCTCACGCTCGCGCTCTTTTGATCCGGCCACGGATCTTCCTCCTGCTTATTGCTGTCCTACCCGGGCACGCGAAGATGGCCGCGTGGCCCGCGGCCGAACAGTCTAGGTGTGAGCCGGTAGGCTCGACAGTGCCCAGGTCTGGTCTTGATCGTCCTGTGAGGAAATCGCGTGCTCGTTGCCGGCTTTCCCGCCGCTGCCTTCGGCACGAACTGCTATGTCGTCGCAGCGGCCGCAGGGGAGCGTTGCGTGGTCGTGGATCCGGGCGTCGGGGTGGCCGAGTACCTGGACGAGGTGCTGTCGACCCACCGACTAGAGCCGGCAGCGGTCCTGCTAACCCACGGCCACATCGATCACACGTTCTCGGTCACGCCAGTGTGTGGCGCGAACGACGTCCCCGCTTACATCCACCCCGACGACGCCGACCTTCTGTCCGATCCGGCCCGGGGATTCGGGCCCGCGATCGAGCAGATGTTCGCCGCGGGCCTCGACTGGACCGAACCGGCTGATGTGCGACCGCTGCCTGATGGCGGCTCCGTGCAGATTGCTGGGATGGCGATCACGGTGGACCACGCACCAGGCCATACCAGGGGGTCTGTACTTTTCCGGCTACCCGATGCGGAGGACTCGCGGGACCTTGTGCTCTCCGGCGACGTCCTCTTCGCGGGCTCCATCGGACGCACCGATCTGCCGGGCGGCGACTACACGGCGATGATGCGGAGCCTAGCGACCAAGATCCTGCCGCTCGCCGATGAGACAGTGGTGCTGCCCGGCCACGGCCCCCGCACGACCATAGGCCGTGAGCGCACGTCCAACCCCTACTTGGCTGAGGCGGCGCGCACCGCGGCCGTAGCCAAGGGAATGTAGATGACCGAGAAGCCGCGACCCATCAGTGGGTTCCCTGAACTTCTGCCTGCCCAGCGTCTGGTCGAGGTCGAGATCCTCGACCGCTTGCGGCAAACCTTTGAGCTCCACGGTTTCTCCCCGCTAGAGACCAGGTCCGTCGAGACACTCGAGCAACTCCTGCGCAAAGGCGAGATCGACAACGAGCTCTACGTCCTGCGCCGTTTGCAATCCGATGACGCGACCGACGACACCGGACTCGGCCTGCACTACGACCTCACCGT
>Ga0184632_10001294_pt1 | contig 10196 bp, 9 predicted proteins | sample PLM31_50_b1_FD_133153 | JGI IMG/M metagenome (GOLD analysis project Ga0184632, IMG submission 133153) | Groundwater sediment microbial communities from an aquifer in East River, Colorado, USA - PLM3-1_50_b1 | ecosystem: Environmental > Terrestrial > Soil > Riparian zone | place: USA: East River... | reverse complement strand
CGATCTCGGTGATGCCGCCCATCCCCACCGCGTGGTGGTTGCGACCCGTGAGCAGCGCCTGTCGCGTCGGCGAGCACAGCGCTGTGGTGTGGAACCGATTGAACCTCAGCCCCTCGGCGGCCAATCGTTCGAAGGTCGGGGTGCGTACCGGCCCGCCGAAGGCGCTCGAGGCGCCGAAACCGACATCGTCGAGCAGCACGACAAGTACGTTCGGCGCGCCCTCCGGCGGACGAAGAGGCCGGATCGGCGGGTACGCGGCATCAGGATCCTTCGCGTCATATGTCGTCAACCCCACCGGCGCCCGATCCGGCCCCGGCAAGACCTGGCGCTGAACGTCCTCCGAATGAGCCTCCATTGCGTACCCCCGACTGCCTCGTGGCCTGGCCACACGGTATCGCCCCGGATTGGCCGCCACCTGGGAATCGTCGGGTGTCACCGATTGGTGACGACGCCAGCGGCTACTCCCCGGCCACGACCTGAAGCGTCCGCAACGTCGGGTCGGCCGCGTAGGCAACCCGGGTTCCGGCCGCGAGTGCCGCCCGCAGCGACCGCACCGCATCGGCCGTCACGACCTCGCCGGGTACGAGCACCGGCACTCCTGGCGGGTATGGCGCGACAAGCTCGGCACAGACCCGGCCGACCGCCGCCGCGGAGTCGACCGTGACCTGGTCGGCGAAGAACGCGTCACGGGGTGTCATGGCCGCAACGGCTGATGTGCCCCATTGCACGGCGGCGCCAAGGGGGCGCGGCGCACCGAGGCACCGACCAATCGCGGCGCTGAGTACTTCTACCAAGCGGGCCACCGTCTGCTTGGTGTCGGCGACCGTCACGATGGGGACGATCATGTCCTGATCTGCCATCTCCACCGGTATATCAGCGCGCAGGAGATCCTGTTCCACATCGATGCCCGAGGCGCCCGTGCCGGCTAGCACAACCACGAGTTTCGCCGGATCGAACCGACCGTGCCGGAAGTCCTCGGGGCCTGGAATTTGTACCCCCGCCACGCCGCGCAACCGGGTGCGCGCCTCCGCGACGATCGCGACGAGCAAGCCAAGGAGTTCGAGACCTCGCGCGGCGAGCAGCGCCCGGGCGCCGTCCGTGCTGGCGAGGATCGACCCGGCCGGGCTCGTGGTATTGGCCGCCTCGAACGCCCGCTCGAGCCGGTGCGCGTCGAGACGTTGCGTTCGAGCGAGCACAAGCGACGCTTGGCTGTACGCCGGTAAGGTCTTGTGCGCGCTGGTGACCAGCGCATCCGCACCCTGCGCGAGCGCGTGCGCAGGAAAGGCCGGGTGGAAGCCGAAATGTGCACCCCACGCCTGGTCGACGAGGATAGGCAGTCCCGCGTCGTGCGCCAACGCGACCAGTGCCGGCAGATCCGAGACGGCACCCAGGTAACTCGGTTCGACAAGAAAGACTGCTCGGGCGGCCGGGTGGGCGTCGAGTGCTGACCGTAGAGCTGCCTCAGTTACCCCAACGGGTACGCCGAACCGGTCGTCCACTTCGGTCGGTAGCCACACCGGCGTGAGGCCGGCCAGGACCAGGCCCAGCAGCGTCGAGCGATGGGCCGATCGTGACACCAACACCTCGTCGCCAGGCCGTCCGACGGCCAACGCCAGCGCCTGATTCGCGTGCGTGGAACCGCCGGTAGAGAATCGGCACCAGTCGGCTCCCCAAAGGCTGGCGCCACGGGCTTCCGCGTCGGCGAGTACGCCTGCGGCCAGTTTCACCGAATCCAGGCCGCCGTAGAGGGGGACATCCCCGGCCAGCACCGACCCGAGGGCCGGCCATAGCCGGCTGGTCGCGCCCTTGTGCCCCGGAACGGTGAAGGGCGTGACCGGGCGGCCGGAGTAGGACAGCCACGAGGCGAGCAAAGGCGCATCGGCAACGAGATCGCTCTCCACAGGTGGATCCACGCTACCAAACTAGAGCACGAATGCGTCCGTCCACAGTTGACCCGACCGGCCGGATAGCGCGTCAAGCAGCGCGACCGCCTGACCATCGGTCAGCGACGCGACAAAGTCGATAATGGCACGGCCCCGCGCCATCGACAGCCGGTCCGGAGTGTCCTCGGGCAGCTCGGCCTCGGCGAGCTCGACCAGGTCGTGTAGGCGCCGCGGCAGCCGGGTCTCCTCCTCCGGGTCGAGAATCCAGGCGAGGAGCGCGTCAACAAGAGCCTCGAGCAGTCGGGCCTGACCCCGTTGGTGCAGTGCCAGGTCCGGCCGTTCGAGCACGAACCGACGGTGGATGAACTTGAGGACTTGCACCTCGTGCCACTGAGCCGAACCAAGCAGGACGTGACCCGAGCGCACCGCCGGTTGTGCGACGACCTCTATCGCGTCGACCAGCCGCCGGGTCCACCGCGCGGAGAATCCGGCCACATACTGTTCGGCCTCAACCGATCCGTCGAAGGGCGCTGCGAGCAGACCGTCGACGAGCTCCCCCCGTACCTGCTCGACCGCTTCGGCGAACGCCTTCTCGTTGCTGATCCAACCGTCCTTGCGATGCAGCTGTCGGCGGAGCCGCTCGATGGACGACCCGGGCCGGCGCTCCTCGGCGTCCAGCGCCCGCTCGGTCAGCCCCGACAGCTCGGCCGTCTCTCGCTGCCACGCCATGAGTTCGCTGGCGACTGACCCCTGTTGGAGGACGCCGACCCGGTAGAAGTCCTCCACGTCATGGATGGCGTAGGCGATGTCGTCGGCTGTGTCCATGATGGACGCCTCGACCGTCTGCTGCCAGTCGGGGATCCGTCCGGCGAACGGTGCCCGCGCCTGCCGGAGATCGTCGATCTCTGTGGTGTAGGCGCCGAACTTGGCTGACCCGGTATCCGGATCATCAGCCGGAGCGGTGGCACCCCGCGGAGCTGGGTCGAGATAGCGCGGATGCGGGTCGGGGTAGGTGGCCCGGGTCCACGGATACTTGAGGATCGCCGCGCGTACGGCCGCGGTGAGATTCAGGCCGATGGTGGCAGCCCCACGAATCTCAGTGCTGGTCACGATCCGGTACGACTGCGCATTGCCCTCGAACCCGTCCGGCAAGCCGAGCCGCTGGCGAGCTAGCCGGTCCAGCACCTGCTCACCGAGGTGTCCGAACGGCGGGTGCCCGAGGTCGTGGGCCAAAGCGGCGGCCTCGACCACATCGGGGTCGCAGCCACCGAGCTTCTCCAGCAGGTCGCGGGTGCCGTCGTCGGCGAGCAGCCGCTCCGCAATCGCCCGGCCGACCTGCGCCACCTTCAGGCTGTGGGTCAGCCGATTGTGCACGAGGAGTCCCGACCCACCGGGGCTGACAACCTGGGTGACGCCACCGAGACGGGCAAAGAAGGGCGAGCTGACGATCCGGTCACGGTCGGCCCGGTAGGGGCTCTCGGCCAGGTCTCCGGGCACTCCGGCGCCATCACCGAACGTACGTCGGCCCCGAGGATCCGCCGGAATGCTCATGATCACACGCTAACCCAGCTGCTGGACCCGGCCTGCGCCAGCCCCGCAAAACTGCGCACAGCCGGCAGCGGGATCACGCCGGCCTTAGGGTCGACGCGGGCCGGGTTTGCGCGCGCGGTCACGAACCGAGAAGGCGGCTCTTCTGCGCCTCGAACTCGGCGTCGGTTAGGACCCCCTGGTCCCTTAGGTCGGCGAGTTGTTTGAGCTGGGCGATCTTGGGCGCCATGTCGGCATCCGTGGAAGGGCTTGGCTGCGCGTATTCCTGTGGCGGTGCGTTCTGCGGCTGTGCGTATTGTTGCTGTTGGTTGGCCTGCGATTGGTCTTGTTCGGCCCACCGTCCCGCCTGGCGCCGGGAGACGCGGTTTGACACCGCCGTCGCCGTACCGGCGACCACGGCCGTCCGCGCGACCCCACGTATTAGGCCCGGCATTGCCGTCTCCTTTCTCCGCTTGTCGGTGTCGGGCTCAGCGCCCAGCCTCGGCGGCGTCCAGTGCGGCCAGAATCCCTTGCACCGGGATCCGCCCGGTGGACACGAGCTGAGTGCCGGCATGCCGCATCGCCGTAGCGAACGGCGCGGCCCACACGTTTTCATACACCAGAATCGCGCCGGATCGGCCGGGCTCGAGGGCGGCGCCGGATTCTTCGAAGTCGTCCTGCCCGAGCAGCCCGGAAGATGCCCCTTCGAAGACCGCGAGGTTCTGCTTCGCATCTTTGTCGAGGTCCGCGATGGACAATCCGCGTACCGACCCGTCCTGCTCTTTCGCGACGAAGGCGAGATCGAGGATGCGGATGAGTCCCCGGTCCACGAGATCCACCAGCAGCGGGAACGCCTCGCCGGTCGGTCCGCCCGCGGGGAACTCGACCACCAAATAGTCGATCGGGCCCATGCTGTCCAGTTCGTTGTTCATGCCCGCACCTCCCGCCGGGGTGGTCTCGCGCCCAACTACCATGACCGCCTCCGCGTCCCGTGGAACGAGCGACGCCACCACACCGCTGCCCGTGCATCCGGTTAGTCAGCTTCAGGTTAGTCAGCTTCAGGCCACGCCCGTCATGAAACCGGATTCGGCAGCCCGCGATCACCCGGAAGGGGTGAATCACCGAGTGGCGTGCGATGCGGCGCACATGTCGCCGACGGCGGCCATCCACTTCCCCGGTATCGGCCGCGAGTACGAGGCGCCGCGAGCGCCGTCGCCTGGGCCGGCTGTCGTTGAATTTGCCGAGTGACCGCGGTAGACAATTTGCCGTGGCTGCGTTAAACCTCGGTGACATCCCGGCCGTGCGCGGTCAAGGCTCTGCTGCGTGCTCCACCACGCTGGCATCGTGACACAGCGACACTCTCAGTAGGCTGGCGCGGAGCGAGGCCCAGCGGCTCGAGGCTGGCCACAGTGGAACGGGTGCATGCGAGCAAACCGTGAGCGTCAGAGGTGGCGCTGCCACACGATGGCTTCCGCCATCACCTGATAGCCAAGCATCTCGTTGACCCGAATCATGTGCGCGTTCGAGGCAGCGTTCCAGGTGTCGACGATCCGAAGCTGCGGTTCCACCTCGCGAAGCCAGTACAGCATCGCGATCTTCAGGAGTAGACCGAGGCGGTGGCCCCGGTGGGCGCCCAGCACGCTCGTGTCGAACTGCCAGCCATGGCCGGGGAGCTCGTTCTCCACCCCCACCATGGTGTGCCCGACGAGTATGCCGGTGCTGCGCTCACGGGCGACCAGCCGGTAGGTCCGCCGGTCGTGGGCGAGCTGGGCCGCCTCGAAGGCTCGGATCCGCTCTGGGCTGAAGACTTCGTCCTCGACGTCCAGGTCGTCGATCGGCGCGTCGTTGATTGCCTCGGTCATCCGGACGACGTCCGCCATCATGTGCTCGGGCGTCTCGCCCCGCATCCGTACCAGTTCGTAGCCGCCAGCGAGGCTCTGCGCCTCCGCGTACTCCTGGTCGAGCTTCTCCCAATCAAGGTCGGTCAGGTCCTGTCTGCGCTGCACCGCCACGGACGCGCGATCGAGGCCCATAGCCTTGGCGAACTCCACACCTGCGGGCTGGTCGAAACTCTCGGACAGGACAAGCTTGCGTTCGTCGGCGCGCACGCGTTCCACACCGATGTCGAAAAGCCGACGCCCGAGGCCCTGCCGACGGACGATCGGGTCGACCGTCACCTCAAGAAAGCCGAGGTGAGTGTTGTCCCAGTGCGACAGATGCACCTCGAGGACGGCGTTGACCCGGCCGCGGGCGTCGCGCGCGACCGCCGCCACGGGCGGGTCGCCGTCCCACCCATGCCGCAGCCGAGCTGTGAACGATGACACAGTCGTGCCGGGCAGGTGCGGGCAGTCGACCACGCGGGCAGCCTCCAACACCGCGACAGCGCCGTCCAGGTCGGGTCTGGCGAGGTTCTCGGGGTCCAGCCAGGTGAGGTCCACCAATCCAGCAAACAGCTACCGCCTCGCCTCCGCCACTCATTATTGGAAGGGGTACGGTCACCCGAGGAGTTGACCTTACGAACGGGAGGCGCCATGTTCGGCCGGTTGGGCGGATTCGTCGTACGCAGAGCGTGGTGGGTGATTGTCGGCTGGCTGCTCGCGTCGGTCGTCATTATCGTCGCCTCACCGTCGCTGAGCGACATCACCTCGGCCGACCAAGGCAGCTTCCTGCCCCGATCATACGAGTCGGTGCAGGCGATCTAGCTCGCCGAGAGAGCGTTCCCGCAGCAGACAACCGCCTCCGCGATCATTGTCGTCAAGCGCACAGACGGGCAGCCGTTGACCGCGGCCGACGAGGCCAGGGTCGGCCAGCTCGTCAAATCGTTGCAGGCAAAGAACATCGAGCGGACCTCCGGATTTCTGACCGGCCCGCAGGCCGTCGCCCCGGACAGGTCGATACAGGTCGTGACCGTCGGGCTCGACGCCGTGACGCCGGACGATCCGGCCCTGCTGGACGCGGTCCGGGAGCTTCGCACGGCGCTCGGGCAGGAGTTGGCTGGCAGCGGACTGACTGCAGGCGTGGCCGGCGATGTGGCCAGCTTCGTCGACAATCAGGACACGTTCACCAGCGCGTTCACAATCGTCGGACTGGCCACGATTGCTCTGATCATCGGGCTGATCCTGCTCATCTTCCGTAGCCCGATCGCCGCGCTGTTGCCGGTCGTGGTGATCGCCATCGTCCTGCAGGTGACGACGTCGCTCGTTGCGGCGGTGGGCAAGCTCTTCGATCTCAACGTCAGCCAGGACCTGCAGACGATCCTGCTGATCGTGCTGTTCGGCATCGGGACGGACTATATTCTGTTCCTGCTCTTCCGCTTCCGGGAGCGGCTGCGCGCCGGGGACGACAAGCGAACCGCGATGGTGGTGTCCGTGGAGCGGGTCGGCGAGGTCATCGCGTCGGCAGCCGGAGCGGTCATCGTGGCGTTCCTCGTGCTGCTGCTCGCGTCGTTGGGATTCTTCGGCTCGCTCGGACCTGCGCTGGCGATCGCCGTCGCGGTCATGCTCATTACGTCGCTGACCCTCATCCCTTCGATCGTGTCGCTGCTCGGCCGATTCGTCTTCTGGCCGTCGAAGTCGTGGCAACGCCAGCCGAAGGCAACCCTGGCACACCGGCTCGGGGCCGCCATCGGGCGCCGGCCTGCTCTGGTCGCAGCGGCATCTGGCGCCCTGCTGGCCGCGCTCGCAGCTGGTGTCCTGGCATACAAGGCAGACTACGACTTCAGTGCCGGCTTCCCGCAGGACACCGAATCCGCCCGCGCGGCGGCAGACGTGCAGCGAGGATTCGCGGCCGGGGCGCTCGCGCCGACCGATGCCTACCTCACCACAACAGATGGGTCGCCGCTTACTGAGCAGCAGATCAGCCAGTTCGCCACGGCCGCGGCGAGCGCGCCCGGGGTCGCGCAGGCGCAGCCGCCACAGCGCGGAACAGATCCGAGCGTTGCCCGGATCAGCCTGCTGCTAGACCGGAACCCGGTCTCGAATGAGGCGATCACTCTGGTCCGTGGCGAACTCAGGGATACCCTCCACGCCGCCGCGCCGCCGGGAACGCGCGGGGTGGTCGGCGGGACCACCGCGATCTTCGCGGACATCAATTCCGCGAACAACCGCGATCTCTCCGTCATCCTGCCGGTGGCCGCGGTACTGATCGCGCTTATCCTCGCATTGTTGTTGCGTAGCCTGGTCGCGCCGATCTACCTGGTGATCGCTGTGCTGCTCAACTTCGCCGCCACGCTCGGCGCGACGGTCTATGTGTTCCAGGGTCTGCTGAATAAGCCCGGCGTCACCTTCCAGCTGCCGATCATCCTGTACCTGTTCGTCGTGGCGATCGGGACGGACTACAACATCCTCATGATCGCCCGACTGCGCGAGGAGGCGCGAGAGGGGAAGGAGCCGCGTGAGGCGGCCGCGATCGGAGTCGAGCATGCCGGCCCGACGGTCGCCGCGGCGGGAGTGATCCTCGCCGGCACATTTGGTGTGCTGATGCTGGCGCCCATCTCGTTCCTGCAGCAGATGGGCTTTGCCGTTGCTCTCGGCATCGTGCTGTCGGCGTTCGTCATGTCCATGTTCCTTGTGCCCGCATTGACCGCGTTGATTGGCCACAAGGCATGGTGGCCCGGCCATGGCGATGAGCCGACGGCAGCGGCCCGAGCCGAGCCGGAGCGAGCGGGCGTGGCGAAAGCGTAAGTTGTGCGGCACGACGGAGGCGGCTGGACGCCGCAGAAGGCGGCCCGGCTCGAGCAGATCGTCGGTGAATAGTTGGCCGGCCGAGTCGAGAGGCGCCAGGCCTCCGGGCTGAGCGTCGTGGCGGCGGTCGCGGCGATCGTGGCCTTCAATGTGCTCAACAACCGGGTCGCACCAACGGCGTACGCCTTGACGCGGCCGGCCGAGTTGGTGCTGCTCGCCGTGCTTGCGTGGGGGTCGGGTCTGACCCTCGCCGACCTCGGGCTCGCGCGGTCGACCTGGGCACGCGGACTTCGCTGGGGGGCCGCTCTGGTTGGCGTCGTCGTCGTGGTCTACGGCATCGCGATTGCGCTGCCCGTGACCCGCGTCGCGTTCCTGGACCGCCGCGCCGATCTGGCGATCGGCGTCCCTCTGGCCCAGGCCGTCATTGCGGCGGCCATCGCCACCGTGCTGTTGGAAGAGTTCGCATTCCGGGGCGTGCTGTGGGGTCTGGTAAACCGCCTTCGCGGGCCGACGTATGCCACCGCGTTGTCCTCAGTCCTCTTCGGACTGTGGCACATTCTGCCGTCGGTGCGGCTGAACCGCAACAACGAAGCCATCGCCGACTTGCTCGGCACCGGCCCCGGCTCCACACCGCTCGTCGTGGGGCTCGGGTTCGCCCTATCCGCACTCGCCGGAGTGATCCTCTGTGAGCTTCGCCGCCGCAGCGGGAGCCTCCTCGCCCCGCTAGGACTGCACCTAGCGACCAACTGCCTCGGCTACGTATTCTCGGCCGCGGCCTGGGCGATCACCTGACCGATCACTCGCCTGGCGTATCGGCTACGGTTTGTCGATGCACGCAGTCGCGGTGAGTGGTGCCGTGTCCCGTCGGCTCCTCGTCGTTGTATCCGCGCTGGCCGCGACCCTATTCGCCGTTCTGGCCGTGCTCGTGGTGATCAGCGTGCCGGCGATTGTGCGCGCCGACCTCGCCGCGCACGCGTCACTGCGCACCTATGCCGTCGCACACTCGGGCTTCCTCGCGACGATGAGGGCATTGACTCACCTCGGCGACGGCGTGGTGATCCTGATCATCGACACCGCGACGTTCGCCGTGTTCCTCTGGCTTCGGCGCTGGCGAGCGGCCATCTTCGTCGCCACGGCCGGACTCGGTGTGTGGCTGCTCTCGCGTCTCGCCCGCTACCTCATCGCCCGACCGCGCCCCGCCGACGCGTTGTGGAACGCGGACGGCTTCGCCTTCCCCAGCGGGCACACCACCAACATCGCCGCGACGGCCGCGATCCTCACCATCGTGTGCTGGCCATTTCTCAGTCACGCGGTCCGCATCGCCGTCGGCGTTGCCGCGGTCGCAGTACCTCTCGTCGTAGGGTTCACGCGCATCGCCGGCGGCGTGCACTGGCCCACGGACGTCCTCGGTGGGTTCCTCTTCTCGCTGGCGGTCGTCTGCGCTCTCGCCGCCGCGTACCCACCACACGCGACCGTCGGGACCACCCATCGGCCATAGCCGCTCGGGCCCTATCCTCTCTGCGTGGTTGCGTGGAGTGACAAGGGCCGCAACGTCCACGACAAACCCTGGCGGCGCTTTGCTCTGCGACGTAGGAGGAATCACCGCGTTGAGCTGTGACTGTGGACATTCGTGGATCGCATCGCCCAACGTAGGTGAAGTGCAGGGTTACGTAGGACTGCGGGCGGAGGTGGACGGGGGCGGATCTTGGATGATTTGGGCTGCCAGGACCACCCAAATCATCCAAGATCCCAGAGAGCGCGGTAGTCGAGGGGCGGGTCCTCGTCACTCCAGGCAACCACGCGGAGATGCGCATGCGTAGGCGGCAGCGGGAACGACAACGGCCGGCCATGCGTTTGTACAGACGGTTCGTGGGGCCACGGGAGGGAGTGACGTGACGTCACCGCAGTTCGACGCCGGAGCAGAATTCGATCAACAGCTCGCGACCCTGCTCAAGAAGGGCTACCCAGCGATATCCGGCAAGACGGATGACGAGTTCGCCGAACTCGTTGTCCCGCTTCGCAAGACCGCAATCATGCATATCGCCTCCAAGACTCCGCCGACTGCCGCGCGCGTGCCGTTCGTCCTGGTGCTCACCAAGGATCT
>Ga0184632_10001292_pt1 | contig 10201 bp, 10 predicted proteins | sample PLM31_50_b1_FD_133153 | JGI IMG/M metagenome (GOLD analysis project Ga0184632, IMG submission 133153) | Groundwater sediment microbial communities from an aquifer in East River, Colorado, USA - PLM3-1_50_b1 | ecosystem: Environmental > Terrestrial > Soil > Riparian zone | place: USA: East... | reverse complement strand
GATCGATCGCGATCATCACGAGCCGGCCGGCGTCCTCGAGGCGGTTGCTTCCGTAAGGAGGCGCGACGGGGACCGAGAGCTGGGTACCGCGATCGACGGCCACCGGGCTCGCCAGCTCGACGAACTGCACCGAGCTGATTGGACGCACCCGTCCGTCCAGCTTGAAAGTGATCTCGGCCGCGGTCAGGTCGGTTACTGGCTTCCCGTCGTCCGACATGGCCATGAAGTCCACGAGCTCGGTGAGTGCGTTTGCGGAAGCGGCCAGAGGCTGTTCGGCAGCGGGGTTTACGGCCGAAAACGCGAACAGCAGCAGCAGAATGAGAGATGCTCCAAGCCGAAGAGCAAACTCTCGCTGTGCGCGTCTGGGTTCTTCTGTGGCAGGCATCGCCGGAGGATACCTATTCATGCTACCCTTTTCTACTCTAGTTTTGATGAGGTGCGCATGTTCAAACTGATGTCCGTCTGCGCCGCGTTTGGCATGGTTGCCATGGCGGCCGCGCTGTCGGCACAGGGTCAACCCGAGCAGAATCCCAACGAGCTCAAGGTCGGCGACACCGCGCCGGCGTTCGCGCTTCAGGGATCCGACGGCAAAGTTCACAAGCTGTCGGACTACCAGGGCAAGACCGTCGTGCTGGCATGGTTCCCGAAGGCCTTTACCGGTGGTTGAACCGCCGAGTGCAACTCGCTCCGTGCGAGCGGGGAACTCATTCGCGGCTACGACGTGGCCTATTTCATGGTCAGCGTCGACACACCCGAAGACAACAAGGCGTTCGCTGAAAAAGAGCACGCCGATTTTCCAATCCTTGCCAACCCCGATAAGACGGTGGCGAACGCCTACGGCGTGATCCCGCCGAATCGTCCGCCCGACAGGCAGTTCGCCCAGCGTTGGACCTTCTACATCGATCCGAACGGCAAGATTGCTGCGATCGACAAGGAGGTGAAGCCCGCCGCGGCTGGCGAGGCTGTCGTCGCGAAGTTGGCTGAGCTCGGGGTCAAGAAGGTCCCGCCCAGAAAAGACTAAAGGTGCATTACAAGGCTGCGCGCAGGATCACAGACCTGCGCGCGGTCCGCCTTCGTTCGCGTTGGAGATTGTCCGCGAACTGCGCCGAGTCCTCGCCGTAGCTTTAGCGAAGGCGGGCGTTCTTGCTCGCCGTTTCAACGTTTCAGGAAGCGTCGCCGCGAAATTCTCAACGTATAGCCACCGCGGCAGAGACGGCACGGTCCGTGATTGCGGTCTTCAGGTGTCCGTCCGTACATCCGCGGCCGCCGTCTCGTTGGTCTGCTTCGTTGTCGTCCTGCAGGCGGCCACGCCGCCGGTCCTCATTGAGTCACTCGTTGGCCGGCAGGTCTTTCCGACGAGCAATTGGTGGAACACGGATATCACCTCTGCGCCGGTTGATCCACGCTCGGCTGCGCTCATCGACTTCATCAGTGGGCGCACGGCTACGAACAGGACGCCGATTCGACGACTCCACCCGGACTTCGGGCCTCCACCATACGGTGTTCCGTATGTAGTTGTGGCTGGCGATCAAGCGCGCGTTCCGCTGACCTTCGTCGAGTACGGGAGTGAAAGCGACACGGGTGCGCCAGGGTTGCCGGGTTATCCAATTCCCGACGAGGCACGCGCTCAGCCCAACTACATCGAGGGAGGCGTCGCGGGAGGCGGCTCGTCCGGCGATCGGCACATGCTCATCATCGATCGCGATCGCTGGCTCTTGTATGAGACGTATGCGACGTTCTGGAACGGCACGGCCGCGCGCTGGGAGGCTGGCTCCGGAGCGGTCTTCGACCTGAGCCGCAACGATCGCCGTCCGGACGGATGGACGTCAGCGGACGCCGCAGGCCTGGCGATCTTTCCTGGGCTCGTGCGGTACGACGAGGCGCTCGGCGCCGGTGAGATCACGCATGCGTTCCGCGTCACGACTCGCGGGAGCAATGGCTACGTGTGGCCGGCCTCTCATTCCGCGGGCGCGAACGCGAGCGCTCCGCCGATGGGCGCGCGCCTTCGCCTGAAGGCGTCGAAGGACATTTCAGGTTTCGCGCCGGAGGTGCAGCGCATCTTTCGCGCCATGAAGCGCCACGGTCTGATCGTCGCCGACAACGGCACCGACATGTACATCACCGGAACGATGGATGCGCGGTGGAATAACAATGTTCTCAACCCCGCCTTCAGCGCCTTGACGGCTGATGATTTCGAAGTCGTGCAGTTCGGATGGAAACCCACCGCACTCGGCCCACCGACGAATCTCCGCATCGTCCGCTGACGGGAATTGACGTCGTGCCCGCTGGACTCCGCTCTCAGTCGCCGAGATCACGCTTCAACATATCCAGTTCCCGGCCGATGCGCTCCACCAGCTCACGCGACTGGCTGTCGCCTGACGGCGTTTCCGCCAGCTGCTGAACCAACGCCTTGATTTGCTCAATCCGCTCGGATAGAGCGACGGACGTCGATCGCGATGTGGTTGGCTGTTCCGCGAGCAGCCTCACGGTCGTCTGTCGGACCTCGTCCAACCGAAGGCCGAGCGTTGTGAGAACTGACGCCGCAACCGAGCCTTCTTCGCGTAGCAATCCGAGCAATAAGTGCTCGGTTCCGATGTAGCTGTGCCCCAACCGGTCAGCTTCTTCAGCAGCGAATTGTAGGACCCGTTTCGTCTCGGCACCGAAGGGTATCTCAACGGAAGTGGCGATTTTCTGGCGGAACACGGACCGGCTTTCGACCTCCTTGCGGATGTCATTCGGCGACACGTGTGACAGTGCCAGAATTTGTGCGATGATCCCTTTGCTCTCGCGGGTGAGGCCGAGAAGCAGGTGCTCCGTTTCGATCGACGTGGCACCTAGCTGAGTGACATCATGCCTCGCGAAGAAGAGCGCTCGCCTGGCGGACTCGGTGAACCGTTCGAACATGTCAGTATTGAGGAAGTCGTCGGATTGCTGGCGCCTAAAACGAATAACGGGAGGAGGCTGTGCTGAACTCAACGCTCAAGAAGTCCCTTACCGTCGTCCTCCTGGTTGCTCAGGCACTTATCCTCGCCATCCTGATTATCTGGATTTGTAACCTTCCAGTCCGGCCGGCTTACTGATTTTGAAACTGAGCTGTTGTCCCCTTACGAATATTCTCTCGCGTTCGCCCCGGCCGCCGTCGGCCGCGCTTGGTGGCCGGCCTACAGCCGGCCGTTGCATTTTAGTGAACCGAGGGACCATTCGGATTGTGAACGTGCGCAGACTTCGCTTCGGTTCCACCAGTCCGGAGGTACGCCGCCTTCGCTTGTTGAATCGCCTCGAGATGAGGATTCGGATCCTGCGTGCCCCTCTTGTCGAAAAACAGCAGCCCGCCGCGGCTGCTCAGATACCCGACGTACGTCGGGCTCTGCATCCACGTCCCGAGTGTTGGCACCACAAACAGAATTCCGGACCATAACAAGGAGAGAGGCGACACATCATCAGTGGAAATGAACCGAACCAGTCGATAAGCAAACGCAAGTGCAAAGAAGAGGCTGATGAACAAGTACAGCCGCGAAACATGAAACGTGCGCACGAGCTCATCCGCAATGTACTCGAATGGGATCTTGGTTTCATGCGACGACAGCAACCCGCGTTCGCTGTACATCACGCCGTCCGACACGATTTCGGAATCGATCCGAAGGATGCCCCGCGACTGCGTCAGTTTCAACAAGCCGTTCTCCTTCCGGCACAGAGCCCCTAGATATACTGGGGTCGAACGCTGCTATCAGTCTATGCTCAGCACCGGCTTGATCGGGCCAGGTGCCGCATCGCCTTTGTACAGCACCGCTTCGAGGAACAAACCGGCAGCGGGCGCCGCGAGCGCGGCCGGCGTGGCCGATGCACCCGGTGAGTCGTTCAGCAAGCGCGCGGCGTCGGACGCCTTCAACTCGCCGCGGCCAATCGCCGCGAGCACGCCAACCATCCTTCGTACCATCTTCCACAGGAAATGCGAGCCTTGCACCCGGATCAGGATCAGCGCGCCGGCCTCCGCGATATCGACGCCGTTCACCAGCACGCGCGTCGATTTCTCCTCCGGGTCATCCGCGGTGAACGCGTCGAAGTGCCTCATCCCGACGAACGCGGCGGATGCCTCGCGCATTGCCGCGATGTCGAGCGGCTCGCGGATCCACCAGACGAACGGTTTGCCGAATGCCGTGCGCCGCCGGGAAATCTGATAGAGATAGCAGCGCGCCACGGCATCGTGGCGCGCGTGAAAGCGGTGCGGGGCCTTGTCGATCGCGCGGATGTGAATATCGAAGGGGAGCTCGTCGTTCAGTTTGTTCCGAAGGGAGTCCGGCGGGAGATTGGTGTACAGCTCGAGGTGCGCCACCTGCGCAAGCGCGTGCACGCCGGCATCCGTCCGTCCGGATCCGTGCAGCTCGAACTCGCGACGCTTCGACACCTCGCGCACCGCGCGGTCGATTTCTCCCTGGACCGTGCGCGCGTTTTTTTGAATCTGCCAACCGCTGTAGCGCGTGCCGGCATATTCGATCAGAAGCTTGAATCGGGGCATAGACGTTCGTGTTCCTGTCTCCGTCTTGGTGGTACACAACCAAAGATCTCACGGGAGACTGGGAGAAAGGGAGACCATATTCTCTCTTTCTCTGTTCTCCTGTGTGATCCTGAGGGTGGACCATGCGCCGCCATCCGCTTCTTCTCGAACTCAGCGCCTGGCCGTGGCTCGAACGGCTCTCGCACGAGGAGCGGCGCGTCGTCACCCTCGCGACCGTGCCAGGCAAGCAGTGGGATCGTATTGCGGATGACGGATTCGATGTTCTATTCCTGATGGGCGTCTGGCGGCGGAGCGCCATCGGACGAGCCATCGCGCGCGCCGATCCCGGGCTCGTCGCTGAGTACGATCGCATCCTCCCCGGTTGGACGGAGGCGGATGTGCCCGGGTCGCCGTACTGCATCCAGGCCTACGAGCCCGACGAGCGGATGGGGGGCTGGCCAGGGCTGGACACCGCGAGGCATGAGCTCGAGAGCCGCGGCATCTCGCTGATTCTCGACTTCGTGCCGAATCACACCGGATTCGATTACGCATGGATTGCAGACCACCCGGAGCGCTACGTACTGGGAACGGAAGAGGATTATCGAGCCGCGCCGGCGGACTTCCGCCTGGTCGATATCCTCGGAGTGCCGGTCCCCTTCGCCTGCGGCCGCGATCCGTACTTCGCACCATGGACGGATGTCGCACAATTGAATTACTTCAATCCGGACACGCGCCTCGCGATGCAGGAAACGCTCCGGGACATCGCCACGCACTGCGACGGCGTCCGTTGCGACATGGCGATGCTCGTGCTGAACGACGTCTTCGATCGCACTTGGCGCCGGCTGCTGCGCGACGAGTGGCCCGCTCCGGCCGCCGAATTCTGGCCCGAAACGATGCGCATGATCCCGGAGCTCCTCTATCTCGCCGAGGTCTATTGGGGCCTCGAGGGTCTCCTGCTCGATCAGGGTTTCACGTTCGCCTACGACAAGCGCCTGCTCGACGGCCTTCATTCGCCCGATCGCGCGGCGCGCACGCGCGATCTCCTTTCGGCGAGCTCGCCAAATCCGAGCCGCCTGGCGCGATTTCTCGAAAATCACGACGAAGCGAGGAGCGCCGCAACGCTCGGAGGATATCTTGTCGCCGCAGCGTCGCTGCTCGCATCCTTGCCCGGGATGCGTTTCTTTTTTGACGGTCAACTCGAGGGCCGGCGCATCAAGGGCCCCGTGCAACTCGGACGATGGCCGGAGGAGCCGCCGGATGAGGTTGTTCGCGCGCTGTACGAGCGCGCGCTTGCGTTCGCGGGCGCCCGCGTTTTTCATGAGGGCGAGTGGAAGCTGCTGACGGTCTCGACCGCCGGAGATCCTTCGTTCGCCGGCATCATTGCGTGTCGCTGGCGGTCGGTCGACTCGCTTGCCCTGGTGATCGTCAATCTCGGTGCGGCCATGGCACAGGCGCATGTGGCGATCGGCGATGATTTGTTCCCCGGTGCGGCCTTCGACTTCGATGACAGGCTCACGGATGCGACGTATCGCTGGACGCGTGACTCCCTGCTGGATCGGGGGCTTTACGTACGTTTGGAAGCCGGTCGCGCGCACTTGTTCCACGTTCGCGTGCTGCCGGAGTCAGATCTCGATTCCCCAATGTTACAAACTGAATGACGAAACGGTAACATTGGAAAATCGAGACCTGATCCGATGCCGATGCGACGCGTAAACGGACTTCATCACATCACCGCTATCGCGGGGCCCGCGCAGGAGAACCTCGATTTCTACACAGGTGTGCTTGGCATGCGGCTCGTCAAGAAGAGCGTCAACCAGGACGATCCCGGGACCTATCACCTTTTCTATGCGGACGCGGAAGGCCGGCCTGGAACCGACCTGACGTTTTTTCCGTGGTCGCAGCTGGCGCCGCCGCGACTCGGTCACGGGATGGCGGTCGAGGTCGGGCTCGAGGTGCCGTTCGGCAGCCTGCCGTACTGGGCGGCGCGTCTGCAAAAATATGGCGGACGAATCGACGCCGAGGAAACCCGCTTCGGTGCGCGGGTCCTGCCGACCGGCGATCCCCACGGGCTGCGACTGGCATTGACCGAAGGTAGCGCGAGCTCCACGCGACCCTTTACACCGTGGGAAGGAAGCACGGTGCCCGCTGACCATCAGGTGCGGGGTCTGCACAGCGGCCGCTTATGGGAGCGCGACGAAGCGGCGACGGCGCGTTTCATCACGAACGTGCTCGGCTTCGAACGTCTCGGCACGGAAAACGGGTGGACCCGCTACGGTTTCAAGAACGCATGGGGTGTCGTGGACGTCCGCGAGGCGCGCGATCTGCCGCGCGGTGCCTGGGGCGTCGGCTCGGTGCACCATCTGGCGTGGCGCGTTGACGACGACGCACATCAGCTCGCCGTGCGTACGCAGATCGAAGGCGCGCGTATCGGCGCAACGCCGGTGATCGATCGCTTCTGGTTCAGGTCCGTGTACTTTCGAGAGCCGGGTGGCGTGCTCTTCGAGCTCGCGACGGACGGCCCCGGGTTTGCCGCCGATGAAGATCCATCGCACCTGGGCGAATCGCTGGTCCTGCCGCCGTGGCTCGAGGCATCTCGCGCCCGGATCGAAAGCGTTCTGCCGCCGTTGCGGATGTCCACGCCGCTCCACGAGCCACGCCGCAATTTGCCTCGTCCTCGCCGTCAGTAGACCTGCTTCCTGCTGAGCTCCGGCGCGACCTGATCCAGTCGTCTCGCGAGTTCAGGGAGACGGCACGTGGGCACGCGCGGGGAGAGGTGATGCTCGACGTGGAAGAACATGTCGAAGGCGATGGTGCTCTTCAGGCGATTCCTGAGCGCCCGCGCGATGTCGCGCGACGGGTCGCAGTCGTGATGAACCGTCCACACCGCGAAGAAAGCTGTCAGGCAGTGGCCCGTCGCCATAGCGATCAGGTGATACCGCAGTGGTCGCGACGGCCAGACGAACATGGCGACGCCGATGACGACCGCATTCGCGAGCAGCTCGCTGTAGATCCAGCCCAGCTTTCGCCGGCTTGCCTTTGAGAGCGCCGTCTTGTGGAGTAGCACGGGGAACACGGGTCCCCATAGGAGCGCTCTCCACCACTGCATCCGGGCGCTGCGCGACTCAACGTCTTCGTCGTCCATGCAGTGCTTGTGGTGCCGCAGGTGATTGAACTGGACGGCGTGCATCGACCCGAGCATGACGATGCTGAGGGCGAAGAGCACACACTCCGTGGCGACGCGCGGGAGGCCGAGGTTATAGTGGTGCGCGTCGTGCGCCTGACGAAGTCCCGTCAGGAAAAAGAAGAACGAGGCCAGGAGTGCGAGCGGGTAGAGGCCGCGTCCGGCGAGATACACTGACAAGGCGAGCCACGGCAGCGAGAGGGCGAGCTCGCGCGCGGTGCCTACGCGACTGAGCTGAGTCAGGTCCTTCCACGCCACCGAACGCACGCGCGGATCGGTCAGGATCTCCAGGTCATCTCCCGGCTGTAGAGCGGTGGCTGCAGTGTAGCGCGGCAGGGGCCCGCGTTCAATTCGTTTGGAAGTACTTCGTTTCCACCGGTCCGGCGCCATTCAATTCAGCAACAGCGCACCCCTCAACCACGGCCGGGCCCTGTAAAAAACGCGAGCTCACAGCCGCGACGGGCTAGCAGCCCGTGGTAAAAGTCTGGCTGCATTCGACGGGCGAGGCATCCACGCTGGGCGGCGTTGCTCCGCCCTCAAATACTGGCCAGATATTCTCGGTTGTCGCGCCTTGCCAGCGTGGCGCCTCCCGTGTCGGTGCGACGCCAGGCTTTTACCACGGGCTGCTAGCCGCGTCGTTCGGACGGCAGCTCCACTTTGTAGAGCGTGTCACCCCCGGCGTTGCGCAACGTCGCGGTCAGTGCGTGCGTCTTCGCATCGACGCGCAGCGTGCCGAAGAACTGCAGGCCGTCGCTCGGTGGACGGTTGCCCTTCATCCCGCGCGGGATCCCGATGAACTTCACCTGTGGCCCAAAGGTGCGATCGAGTCCGGTCGGGCCGTACGTGCCGGCGTGAGCGGGGCCGGCGACGAACTCCCAGAACGGATGGAACTCGGTGAACGCGGCCTGGGCCGGATCGTAGTAGTGCGCCGCGCAATAGTGCACGTCGCCGGTGACGAAGACGACGTTCCGGACCCGGCGATCGCGGATGAATCTGAGCAGGTTCGCGAGCTCCAGCTCGCGGCCGAGCGGCGGGCCCTCGTGCCCGTTGGCCACCGCTTCGAACGCCGAACCGTCGGGGACGACGACACCGAGCGGCATGTCGGCCGCGACGATCTTCCACGTCGCGGGGGATGCCAGGAGCCGGCGCTTCAGCCAGTCGACCTGAGCCGCTCCCAGGATTCCCGATTCTTCAGAGATCGTCGGCTGACGATTCGTCGAGTTGGCGCCGCGATAGCTGCGCATGTCGAATCCAAGGATCTCGACGAGCGGTCCGAACCGGCACGCCCGATAGATGCGCTCAGGGTCGGCAGGCTCGAAGCGCATGGGCGTGTATTCCTGAAACGCGCGCTTCGCCCGCGCCGCCAGGAGCGCGACGCTGCGCTCCGTATGCACGGCATCTGGGCCCAGGATCTCTGTTGGATACCAGTTGTTGAGCACCTCGTGGTCGTCCCAGATGACGAACTGCGACAGCGACGAGTTGAAGCGGCGAACGTGCTCGTCGAGCAGGTTGTAGCGATGGTTGCCGCGGAACTCTGCGAGCGTCTCGGCGACTTTGCTTTTCTCGGGGGTTACCAGATTGCGCCACACGCGGCCGTCGTCGAGCTTCACTTCCGCCTGTAACGGTGCGTCGGCGTAGATCGTGTCGCCGGTGTGAATGAAGACATCGGCTCCTGCTTGTCGCATCGCATCGTAGAGCCGCATGCCGCCCATCTCCGGATTGATGCCCCATCCCTGGCCAACCGTGTCGGCCGTCCAGGCGACGGTCACATCGCGCGGCGAGCTTCGCGACGGCGGCGTCGTGAAAGTCCCGGCGATCGGTTCGCTCCAGACGCCCAGGTCCTTCAGACTCTGAAACCGCGCGCGATAGAAGATGCGCTGGCCCTCACGCAAGCCGGACAAGTCGAGGCGAGCCGTAAAGTCGGTCGCCTCGAGCGCCGCAGGCCCGATCACGCGATTCGCGTTCGCGAACGACTCGGTGGTCGAATACTCGACGACGAGGCGGGCGGGCCGATCGGTGCGGCTCCAGATGATCGCGCGATCGCCGTCGACGTCGCCGGCCGTCGCGCCGAAGGCCGCAGACGGCCGCGCCCCTTCCGAGGTCACGATCGCCGGCGCCTGCCCAGGCGCGCTGAAGCCAGCGGCGGAGGCGGGGCCAGTCGCGCCGTAGCCAGCGGAGAAGGCGGGACCGAACACTGGCCGTCCGCCGGCGCTGCCAACTATCGCAGCGGCCGCTCGAAGAAACGCTCTGCGGCCAGAATCGTGTGAATTCATAGACAAAGGTTCTGCCGAGTTCTACAAGGTTCTACCGGGTTCTACAAGGTTCAGTTCTACAGGGTCCAGCCAGCGCATTCAGATCCATTGAAGCGCAGCGCTGGCGATGGCGGTGTCCTGAAATCCCACGCCCGTCAAGTCGGCGATCGTGATCTGTCGATCGTTCGTCCGGCCGGGCTTCCGTCCTGCGACAATCGCGCCGAGCTCCCCGTGCACGCCGGCGGCGGTCAGCAGCGCGGCATCGATCGCATG
>Ga0184632_10001291_pt1 | contig 10207 bp, 7 predicted proteins | sample PLM31_50_b1_FD_133153 | JGI IMG/M metagenome (GOLD analysis project Ga0184632, IMG submission 133153) | Groundwater sediment microbial communities from an aquifer in East River, Colorado, USA - PLM3-1_50_b1 | ecosystem: Environmental > Terrestrial > Soil > Riparian zone | place: USA: East River... | reverse complement strand
GGCCGGCAGCTTTGCGAGCGCGCCAATCATGCCTTCGAAGTCGAGACCGCGCGCGCGTTCGTCGTAGTAAGGGTAGTTGCCTACCGTGAAGCCGGCGCCTTCGAACAGCGCGCGGTGATTCTCCCAGCTGGGGTCGCTGATCCAGACCTGCGCCCCCGGCGCGAATTTGCGCAGGAAATCGGCGCCGAGCTTGAGACCGCCGGTGCCGCCAAGCGCCTGCACGGTGACCGCGCGACGCGACGCCACGATCTCGCTATCCGCGCCGAACAGCAGCTTCCGCACTTCGCGGTCGTACGCGGGAATGCCGTCAATCGGCAGATAGCCGCGAGGTGCGCTGCGGTCGGCCATCGCGTGCTCCGCGCGCTTTACGCATTCGAGCACCGGCAGCTTGCCGTAATCGTCGTTGTAGACGCCCACGCCAAGGTTGACCTTCTTCGGGTTCGCGTCGGCGACGAAGGCTTCAGTGACGCCGAGAATCGGATCGCGCGGCGCAAGCTCGACGGCGGACAACAGCGATGCGGACAGGGGAGCGTTCATGGGCGCGGACCAGGGGCGGGCGAAGCCGAGATTTTACGCGATTTGGCGAAAGATCCGGCGGCCTATGCGAAGCCGAGCCAGCGCACCACGCTGACCAGCGCGGCCACCCATGTGATGGAGAACGCGAACATCGCAATGTAGTAGCCCAAGGCGCGCTTGCGCGCGGCCGCCCAATAGCCGATCGCGTAGATGATGCGCCCCGCGATAAACACGCCGCAGGCGATCGCGGCCCAGCGCGGATTGCCGAACCACGCAAAGATCCACATCGACGGGAGAAACGCGACCAGTTGCTCCAGTTCGTTCATCTGCACGCGAACGGCGCGCTCGAACGCGGGGTCACCCGTCATCGTCGGCGCCGCGACCTTGTATTTGGTGCGCGCGCGCCCCACTTGGTACATGGTCACGACATACCAGAGTACCGCAAGCAACGTCATCAGCGCGGGCAGCGATAGCGGCATCGGGTTCTCCTGGAGGTTGTACCGGGCTCGACTTTGGACCGCCGCCAGTCTAACGTGAGGCTGAAGCGCGTTAGAAGCGCCATAAGCGGCTGCCCCCCAAATCGAATATGGCCCGAGCCTACTCCACCATTCCCCTCGACGCGCCCAGGCTGCCGCCGATGACGGCGCTCAAGACGCTCGCGCGCATTGGCCGTTTCCTGCGGCCGTATCGCACGCAGGTGATCTTCGCCGGCATCGCGCTGCTGTTCGCGGCGGCGGCCGTCCTCACGATCGGGCAGGGCTTGAAGCTCGTCATCGATCGCGGCTTTTCGGCCGGCAGCGGCGCAGAACTCGACCGCATGCTCGCGTACATGCTGGGCGTCGTGGTGATCATGGCGCTGGCGACTTATGCGCGCTTCTATTTCGTGTCCTGGCTCGGTGAACGAGTGACGGCGGATTTGCGGCGCGCCGTCTTCGATCATTTGATGTCGCTGCCGCCCGGCTATTTCGAGGTCATGCGCACCGGGGAAGTGATCTCGCGGCTTACCAACGACACGACGATGCTCGAAACCGTCATCGGGTCGAGCGCTTCGATGGCGATCCGCAACGCGTTGCTGATGATCGGCGGATTGGTGATGCTCGCGTTGACCAGCGGCAAGCTGACGGCGCTCGTGCTGGTGGGGGTGCCGCTCGTGCTGGTACCGATCCTGTTCTTCGGCCGCCGCGTGCGCAAGCTCGCGCGGGCGAGCCAGGACCGCGTCGGCGATGTCGGCGCCTATGTCGACGAAGCGTTGCACGAAATTCGCACGGTGCAGGCCTATGGTCATGAGAACGAGGACCGGCGTCAATTCGGCGCGCGTGTCGAAGAGGCCTTCGGCACCGCGGTGCTCCGAATTCGCCAACGCGCACTGCTGGTGGCGACGGTGATCGTGCTGGTGTTTGGCGCGGTGGGCGTGATCCTGTGGATCGGTGGTCACGACGTCGTTTCGGGCCAGATCACCGCGGGACAGCTGTCGGCATTCGTGTTCTACGCGGTGATCGTCGCGGGCGCCGCCGGCACGATCAGCGAAGTCATCGGCGATCTGCAGCGCGCCGCCGGCGCTACCGAGCGGCTCTTCGAGTTGCTGACGATCGAACCGGCGATCCGCACGCCCGGGCATCCGGTGCCGTTACCGATGCCTGCGCGTGGCACCGTGAGCTTTGCCGACGTGACGTTCCACTATCCCTCGCGGCCGGACACGGCCGCGCTCAACGATTTTTCGTTGCGCGTGATGGCCGGAGAGAAAGTAGCGCTGGTCGGCCCGTCCGGCGCCGGCAAGACGACGGTGTTTCAACTGCTGTTGCGTTTCTACGATCCGGAGCGCGGCAGCGTGGCGATCGACAGTGTCGATCTCAAAGCCGCGGATCCCGCAGAGGTCCGCGCGCGCCTGGCGCTGGTTCCGCAGGAGCCGGTCATCTTTGCCGCGAGCGTGCAGGAAAACGTGCGCTACGGGCGTCCCGACGCCAGTGATGATGAAGTCGCGGCCGCGTGCGAGGCGGCCTACGCGACCGAATTCATCGAACGGCTGCCGGACCGGTTTGCAAGCTACCTGGGCGAACGCGGCGTCCGTCTGTCCGGTGGACAACGGCAGCGGCTCGCGATCGCTCGCGCCATCCTCGCGGATCGACCGATCCTGCTGCTCGACGAGGCCACCAGCGCGCTAGATGCGGAGAGCGAACGGATGGTGCAGCTTGCGCTGGAGCGCCTGATGGCGGGGCGGACGGTGCTGATCATTGCGCACCGGCTGGCGACAGTCCGGCACGCCGACCGGATCGCCGTGATGGAGCAGGGCCGCATCATCGCCACCGGAACTCATGACGAGTTGACGCGCTCCAATCCCCTCTACGCGCGGCTGGCCGCGCTGCAGTTCGGCGCGGGTCAAGGGCGTTCGGCAAAGGAAGAGGTCGCGGCGAACGGCCGAGCGGCGGTACAATAACCGGTTGCCCTTCAACATCGTCGGTTGCCCTTCAACATCGTCGTTCCCGCCGAATTGGCAACTGAGCGGGAACCCAGTGTCGTTGGGCGAAAGTCACTGGGTCCCCGCCTTCGCGGGGACGACGGGGTTTAGTAGTTCCTCTTATGACGAATCGATAGGCCTATGCCCATCACGTATTCGAACAGTCCTTACGAGTTGCATCAGCCGTTTCTTCCCGCCGGCGACCAGCCAGAGGCGATCGACAAGCTGATCGAGGGTCTCAACGACGGCCTGTCGTTCCAGACGCTGCTGGGCGTCACGGGCTCCGGCAAGACCTACACGATGGCCCACGTCATCGCGCAGACCGGCCGCCCGGCCATCGTGATCGCGCCGAACAAAACCCTGGCAGCACAGCTCTACTCGGAATTCCGCGAGTTCTTTCCGAACAACGCGGTCGAATACTTCGTGTCGTATTACGACTATTACCAGCCGGAGGCGTACGTCCCGTCGCGCGACCTCTACATCGAGAAGGACTCGTCGATCAACGAGCACATCGAGCAGATGCGGCTTTCCGCGACGAAGGCGATCCTCGAGCGTCCGGATTGCATCATCGTGGCCACGGTCTCCGCGATCTACGGGATCGGCGATCCGTCCGAGTATCACAGCATGATCCTGCACTTGAAGCAGGGCGACCGCATTTCCCAGCGCGACGCGATCAAGCGGCTGACCGAGATGCAGTACACGCGCAACGACCTCGAGTTCAAGCGCGGCGTGTTCCGCGTGCGCGGCGACGTGCTCGACATCTTTCCGGCGGAGAATGCCGAGAACGCGATCCGCGTCTCGCTGTTCGACGACGAAGTCGAGATGTTGCAGATTTTCGATCCTCTGACCGGCCACTTGAAGCAGAAGCTCGCGCGGTTCACCGTGTTCCCGTCGTCGCACTACGTGACCGGGCGGCAGAAAGTGCTGTCGGCGATCGACCAGATCAAGATCGAATTGCACCAGCAAAAGGAATTCTTCGCCAACCAGATGAAGCTGATCGAGGCGCAACGCATCGAGCAGCGCACACGCTTCGATCTGGAAATGATGACCGAGATCGGCTACTGCAAGGGCATCGAGAACTACTCGCGGTATCTGTCCGGACGCAATGCCGGCGAGCCGCCGCCGACGCTGATCGATTACCTGCCGAACAATGCGCTGATGTTCGTCGACGAATCGCACGTGACTATCCCGCAGGTGGGCGGCATGTACAAGGGCGATCGCGCGCGCAAGGAGAATCTCGTCAATTACGGCTTCCGGCTGCCGTCGGCGCTGGACAACCGCCCATTGCGCTTCGACGAATTCGAGCACCTGTTGCCGCAGACGATCTTCGTCTCCGCGACGCCGGCGCAATACGAGAAGACGCACGCGGGGCAGGTCGTCGAGCAGCTGGTGCGGCCGACCGGCCTCGTCGACCCGACGCTGCTGGTGCGCCCGGCGGCCACGCAGGTCGACGATCTGCTTTCCGAAATCCGGATGCGCGTCGAGCTCAACGAACGTGTGCTGGTCACGACACTGACCAAGCGCATGGCCGAAGATCTGACCGACTACCTGGCCGAGAACGGCGTCAAGGTGCGCTATCTGCACTCCGACATCGACACCGTCGAGCGCGTGGAGATCATCCGCGATCTGCGGCTGGGCGAATTCGACGTGCTGGTAGGCATCAACCTGCTACGCGAAGGTCTCGACATTCCGGAAGTGTCGCTGGTGGCGATTCTCGACGCCGACAAGGAAGGCTTCCTGCGCGCTGAGCGATCGCTGATCCAGACCATCGGCCGCGCCTCGCGGCACATCAACGGCATGGCGATCTTGTACGCCGACAAGATGACCGATTCGATGACGGCGGCGATCGGCGAGACCGAACGCCGGCGCGCGCGACAACTTGCGTGGAACGAAAAGATGGGCATCACGCCGATCGGTGTGCAAAAACGCATCAAGGACATCATCGAAGGCGTATACGACCCGGATGAGGCAAAGAAGGAGCAGCGCGCGGCGCAGGCTCGGGCCAAGTACGAAGCAATGCCGGAGAAGGATCTCGAGCGGGAATTGAAGCAGCTCGAGAAACAGATGCTGGACGCGGCAAAGAATCTCGAGTTCGAGCGAGCCGCCGAGCTGCGCGATCGGCTTCATGAGTTGAAGCATCAATTGTTTGGCGTCGCCCTCCCGGTCGAGCCCTAGTAATTCCGTAAATTCAATGGTTTGCGTCTAGCGTGCACGGCATCAAGTCGCTATGCTGCTGCGCAGCATGAACTCGTTATACTAGGCGTTCGCCCTCGAGTCGCGCCATGGTCAAGAGCCTTCCTGCCGCCGCCGCTTCGTCGTACCGCGACCGTCACGACCACACGCTGCTGGTGCTGCAGGGCGGCGGTGCGCTCGGCGCCTATCAGGCGGGGGTGTACGACGCGTTGTCGGAAGCGGGATTCGCGCCGGACTGGGTGACGGGCGTTTCGATTGGCGCCATCAACGCCGCGCTCATCGCGGGCAATCCGGTGGAGCGGCGCGTCGAGCGTCTGCGCGAATTCTGGGATCGCGTTTCGTCCGGCATTCCGCTCATGGCACCGGCCGAACTCGATCCCTATCGTCGCGCCTTCAATCTGGTTTCGGCGTCGGCGAGCGCCACGTTCGGCGTTCCCGGGTTCTTCGAACCGCGCATTCCACCCGCAATCTTTGCGCCCGAAGGCACCGTGGCGGCGCTTTCGGTATACGACACAGCACCGCTGCGCGAGACGCTGAAAGAGCTGGTCGACTTCGATCGCATCAACGACGGAGCGATGCGCTTCGCCGTGGGCGCGGTGCATGTGATGTCCGGCAACTCCGTCTATTTCGACAACTATGTGCCCGACACGAAGATCGCCGTGGAACACGTGATGGCGAGCGGCGCGCTGCCGCCGGGGTTTCCGCCGGCGAAGATCGGCAAGGACTACTACTGGGATGGCGGTCTCGTCTCCAATTCTCCGCTGTGGTACGTGCTCGATGACACCACGCTGCGCGAAGCGCTGATCCTGCAGGTCGACCTGTTCAGCGCGCGGGGCGGCATGCCCACCAACCTCGACGAAGTGATGGAGCGGCAGAAGGACATCCAGTATTCGAGCAAGACGCGCTTCAACACCAACCGTGCCAAGGAGCTCGAAGTACTCGGCCAGGCGCTGGGCCGCGTACTCGGCCGCTTGCCCGCTTCGTTCAAGAACGATCCGGACGTCAAGCTGCTCGCCGAGGCAGCCCGCGGCCGCAAGATCGCGGTGGTACATCTCATCAATCGCCGTTACACACATTCATCGCAGTCGAAGGACTACGAATTCTCGCGAGCGACCGTGCGCACGCTCTGGGAGAGCGGGCGAGACGCCGTGCAACGAACCATGGCGAGTCCGCAATGGCAGGGTGCGTGCTCGATGCGCCACGGCCTGCAGACCTTCGATCTGGCGCCTTGATTGCGCGATGGCGCGCAGCGGCTCGGGACCTTTAATACTTAAGGAGTACGCACGATGAAGCTCAAGGAGAAGGTTGCGATCGTCACCGGTGCGGCGAGCGGACTCGGCAAGGCCATCGCGTTGCGTTATGCGCAGGAAGGCGCCAATGTCGTGATCGCCGACCTCAACCGGGATGCGGCCAGCGGAGTGGCGGGCGAGATCAATGGCGGCGGTGGACACGCCATCGGCATCGCCATGGACGTCACCAGCGAAGAGGATGTCGACAGCGGCGTTGCCACGACCGTCGCGACGTTCGGTGGCGTCGACATCCTGGTGAGCAACGCCGGCATCCAGATCGTGCATCCCCTGGAGGAATTCACGTACGCCGAATGGAAGAAAATGATCGCCATTCATCTCGATGGCGCCTTCCTCACGACCAGGGCATGCCTGCCGCACATGTACCAATCCGGACGCGGCGGCAGCGTGATTTACATGGGCTCCGTGCATTCGAAGGAAGCGTCGCAGCTCAAGGCACCGTATGTCGCGGCGAAGCACGCCCTCATCGGACTCGCCAAGGTGATTGCCAAGGAAGGCGCGAAACATGGAGTTCGTGCGAACGTGATTTGTCCAGGCTTCGTGCGCACGCCGCTCGTCGAGAAGCAGATTCCGGAGCAGGCGAAGCAGTTTGGCATTTCCGAAGACGATGTCATCAGGAAGATCATGCTGAAAGACACGGTCGACGGCGAATTCACGACGTTCGATGATGTCGCCGAAGTCGCGCTCCTGTTTGCCGGATTTCCGAGCAACGCGCTCACCGGCCAGTCGCTGGTAGTCAGTCACGGCTGGTTCATGCAATAGTGCTGCGGATGGACGACGGAGCCACGAGCCCGACCGGCGTGCTGTTTGTCTGCATGGGCAACATCTGCCGGTCGCCGACCGCCGAAGGCGTGTTCCGCGTGGCTGCGACGCGGGCAGGGCTGCTCGAGCGCCTGCACATCGATTCTGCCGGGACGCATGGCTACCATGCCGGTCAGCCACCCGATCATCGCGCCATCGCCGCCGCCAGTGCGCGCGGTTACGATATTGCCGCGCGGCGCGCGCGCCAGGTGGACCGCGAGGATTTCGCGCGTTTCCACTGGATTCTCGCCATGGACCAGGCCAATCTTCGCGTCCTGACCGAAATGCGCCCGCGTGGCTATCAGGGGCACCTCGGTCTCTACCTGGACCTGGCGCCGGAGCTCGGCACGCGCGAAATGCCCGATCCGTACTACGGCGGAGCGGAAGGGTTCCAGCGCGTGCTCGACCTCTCGGAGGTCGTGAGCAATACGCTGGTGGCGCGACTGCAGCGCGCGTTGGCGCGCTAGACGTCCACCCAGCGGCGCAGCAGGTTGTGATAGCTGCCGGTGAGACTGACGGCGGGCGCAATCTCGCCGTACGTCTGCCGCAGTTCCAGGATCGCCATGTCGAGGTCGTACAACAGGCGCCGTTGGCCGTCATCGCGGACCATGCTCTCGATCCAGAAGAACGACGCGAGGCGTGCGCCGCGCCTGACCGGATCAACGCGATGAACGCTTGTCGACGGATAGAGGATCAGGTCGCCGGCCGGGAGCTTGACGCTGCGTGGGCCGAACGTGTCGTCGATCACCAGCTCGCCGCCGTCGTAGTCCGCGGGGTCCGACAGGAACAGCGTCGCGGACAGGTCGGTGCGTACGCGTTGACCGGTCGCGCTCACCGTGCGCACGGCATTGTCGACGTGATTGCCAAATGCGTTGGCATTGCCTTCGTAGCGGTTGAAGAGCGGCGGAAAGATTCGCTTCGGCAGCGCCGCGGCAAAGAACAACGGGTGCCGCTCGAGCCCTTCGAGCACGATGGCGCGCGCGGCCACGCTCGCCGGCGCGCTGTCGGGCAACTGCAGGTTGTTTTTCACCTGCGCCGACTGCGAACCTGCGGTGATCCAGCCGTCCGTCCACTCCGCCGTGGCAAGCAGCGCCCGGCATCGCGCGACGGCATCGGCGGTCAGTACATTGTGGACGTGGACCAGCATCGCTTTCTAGAACCTGATTTCGAACGTGAGCTGGGCGGACCGGGTTACGCCGGGTATCGCATGGCCGGTGTAGAGACCGGTGTAGTACGTTTCGTCGAAGAGGTTGAACAGATTGAGCCGCACGGCGTAGTTGAGCCGCTCGTAGGCGATCATCGCGTCCCACTTGTTGTAGGCCGGAAGCTGCGTCGTGTTCGCGAGTGACGTGTACCGCTTGCCGACCGCTTCCCAGCCCAGGCCCGCGCGCACGTACGGCAGAAAACGATAGGTGGTCCACAGGCTCGCCGTGTACGGCGGCGTGTTGATCGGCGTCTTGCCCACATCGCCCGGATTGATGGACTCGTCGATCCTCGCCTGCATGAACGAGACGCCGCCGAAGATTTCCCAGGCCGGCGTGATCCGTCCCGCGGCTTCCAGCTCGATCCCGTCCGTGTGCCGCCTGCCGGAGAGCAGAAAGACGTCGGTGACCAGCGGGTCGGTATTGCGTTCGTTGGTCTTCTCGGAGCGGTAGAGGACGGCCTGCAGCGACAGGTTTGCCGCGAAGAGGTCCCACTTGGCGCCGAGCTCGTAGTTGTAGTTCTGTTCCGGTGGCGTGTTCGCGCCGCGCGGATCGAGCGCATAAAGCTCGCCCGACGGATTGAACGAGCTTCCGTACGACAGGTAATACGATTGCTCGTTCGACGGCTGGAACAGGAGACCTGTGCGGAAGCTCCACACGCGGTCGGTCCGCGAGTAGTCGGCGAGCGGCCCGATGCGCTCGTAGTCCGAGTTGAAATAGTCGTAGCGCACGCCGGCGAGGAGCTTCCACATCGGCGTCAGCTCGAGGAAATCCTGCGCGTAGACGCCGGCGGTCTTCGACGTGAAGCTCGTTTCACCGGTGACGTTGTGAACGAAGAAGTTGGCCGGCAGCGGCGGGCTGTCGTTCGGGTTCGATACCGTCGTCGTGGGGACGCTCACGCCGGCCGCCTGCCCCCAGCGCTGCGTCCACGAGTCCTCGCCGGCGAGCTCCACGCCCACCAGAATGAAATGCTTGATGGCGCCGGTGTTGAACTTGAGCGTGTAATCGGTCTGGTTGGTCCAGTCCTTGTCCTCGCCCTGTCGACCGGGTCGGCTGCGTGTGATCACCGAAGTCGGCAGCAGTGGATCCGGATTGCCTTGCGACCGCGGTGCCGATGGCCACAAGTCGCGTTTATAGTTGCCGTAACGCAGTATGTTCTTCAGCTGCGAATCCGGACTGAACCGATGCACGTACGTCGCCGTCGCGATCGCCGTCTGATATTTCTCATAGTCGGCGTTGGTGAGACCGTAGTACGAGCTCTTGACCGGCACCGGCAATGGGCGACCCTGGTAGTACGGCACGCCGTAGTCGGGAATATTGTTCTCGTCGAGATAGAAGAACGCGACGTTGAGCTCGTCGCGCGTGCCGAGTCCCCATGTGACGGAGGGCGCGACGCCCCAGCGCTGGTAATGCGGGCCGTCGCGGAAGCTCTCGGTGTCGGTCCCCATCGCGTTGATGCGCATCGCCGCGTTCTCGCCGACCACGTAATTGACGTCGGCCACGGCGCGCACGTAGTCGAAGCTGCCGACGGTGATCGCTGCCTGGCTCTGGTTCATCAGGAACGGGACCTTGCTCACCTGGTTCACGACGCCGCCGGTCGACCCGCGGCCGAACAGCATCGACGCGGAACCGCGCAGCACGTCGATCTCGCTCAGGTTGAACGTGTCGCGGTTGTACTGCGCGACGTCGCGAATCGTGTCGAGGTAGAGATCACCGACCGCCGAGAATCCGCG
>Ga0184632_10001290_pt1 | contig 10208 bp, 9 predicted proteins | sample PLM31_50_b1_FD_133153 | JGI IMG/M metagenome (GOLD analysis project Ga0184632, IMG submission 133153) | Groundwater sediment microbial communities from an aquifer in East River, Colorado, USA - PLM3-1_50_b1 | ecosystem: Environmental > Terrestrial > Soil > Riparian zone | place: USA: East River... | reverse complement strand
CCGCACCAGAAGCTCATTGGTATCCAGACCATGGAAGCGACCACGAATGGGCTCATGGGCAACCAGACGTTCGGGATCACCAGCGGCACCTCCGGCTGCACCAACGACGGCAAGTTCTGGGCTGAGCACAAGGTCAATGCCTTTGCAGCCCTGAACTTCGAGAACCTGGCTCAGGATATGGCGCAGGGTCATGGCGAACACATCGCGTCCTTGGCGACGCTCATGGGGATTCCGGCCGATCAACAGCCGGCGTTTTTTGCCATGACGCAGGAAAAGTATGCGTCGCTCGTCACGGCGGGGGAAACCTCCCCGGTCGCGATGGTGAAGGCGCTCAACGAGGCTGTGGCCACGAATCCGATGCTGGCCAAAGTTTCACTGAAGCAGTAACGTTGTCTCCGTGGGGTTCCGGTCTCATGTGCTGGAACCCCACGGGCCTTTCTGGTTCTTATTTGTCTCCCTTCCGGTCGCCGTTCTCTTAGATACCGGTTCACTTTCGTGCTGGGCGGCTCCACCGGCTGACGCCTCCTATCTGAACGAACTCATTGATCGAGCGGTTGTGGCGCGCCTCGCCGATGAGCGTGATTGGCAGGTCTTGCTGCACTATCGTCGCACGTTGACGGGCGGTATCGGCAGCATGCAGGACGATCCGGGATTCTTTCTGTCACCAGAGGGCAAGACCGATCCTCAGGCCGAGTTGGTGGCGACGCTGACCACATTTTTCTCAGATGAACTCGTCGGGCGATCAAAGCAGCCGGCGCGATGCGCGTTTGTCGCGCGGTATCACTGGCTTAACGAGAAGCTTCACTTCGACGAACGTCGATTGCCCCCGCAGCCATGCGAACGGTTCACGCGGTGGTTCGACGACTTCAATGCGGCCGCGATCACCGTCATCTTTCCGGCTGGATTCATGAATAACCCGTCTTCCATGTTCGGTCACACGTTCCTACGCGTGGACGGGAAGGAACAAACGCCGCAGACCAGGATTCTCGCCTACACGATCAACTATGCGGCACAATTGCCGCCTGATGCAGGGCTGGAGTATGCGATCAAGGGCGTCTTCGGGGCGTATCCCGGATACTTTTCGACGATTCCGTACTATCTCAAAGTGCAGGAATACCGCGACATCGACAATCGAGATATTTGGGAATACCGATTAAACCTGACGGCACTCCAAGTGCGGCGACTCCTGATGCACACCTGGGAGTTGGGGAACGCCTATTTCGATTACTTTTTCTTCGGCGAAAACTGCGCGTATCACATCCTCTCTCTCATCGAGGCCGCCGAGCCGTCCATCCGTCTGCTCGACCGGTTTCAGTTTTACACCATCCCGGTCGATACCGTTCGGCTGTTGCGGGAATCGGGACTGGTCGGCGAGGTGGTCTCCCGACCATCCAGGAGCACGTTGGTGCGGCGCAAGCGAGCGTCGATGTCGACTGAAGAGCGCGCCTGGTTCGATCGCCTGATTCGAGATCCCGCAGACCTGCAGGCAGAGGGCTTTCGCGCGTTGCAACAGGATCGGCAGGCCTTTTTGTTGGAAACCGCGTCGGATTACCTGCTGCAGCATAGTGCGGTCGGCGGAGAGGAAGGAACTCCATTCCGAGACAAGAATCGGATGATCTTACGCGCTAGAAGCGAATTGAAAGTGACGCCGCGCGACCTGCCGATCGAGCCGTACGTGAAGCAGCCCGATCTAGGGCACGGCACCAGCCGAATCGGTGTCGGAGCGGGATGGAGGAATCATCGCGCATTTGAAGAAGTGAACGTCCGCGCAGCCTACCATGACCTGTTGGACCCGGAGCCGGGATTCACGCCCGATGCGCAAATAGAAATCATGTCAGTCGTGTTGCGCCACTACCATCACCAATCGCAGGCTCGCGTCGAGAGGTTTAGCCCGATCAATATTCTTTCGCTGGCCCCGATGGATTCCCTCTCGCAGGTGCCCTCCTGGAAGGTCAACGTGGGAATGCAGACGATCCGGCACAACGGCTGCGAACTGTGCAGCAATGGGGTAGCCAATGTGGGCGTCGGCGCCGCGGCCGAAACGCAGCTGTTCAAGCGTGAAGTCTATTTTGCGTTTGCGGAGGCGGAAGCGAACTACAGCAGGGCCTACGAAGAGCGGCACAGAGTCGGGGGTGGCGGGACAGTCGGTATGCTGGCCGACGTGACGGATCGCTGGAAGCTGATGCTGGCGGGGTCCTATCTCCGGTATGCGCTCGGGGACAAGTCCGACGATATCCGCTGGTATGCCGGGTCGCGCTATACGCTCTCGCAGAATTGGGCACTCAGGCTGGAGTACAACCACCGTGACCACGACAACGACGCTGTCGTTTCCGTTCAAGCATATTTCTGAGACGACAGTTCGCCTTCCCCTTGCCCGCGCGAAAGAGTCCTGCTACAAGTGTGGCCGGTCGAGTTTCGGGAGGTGCCATGAGTCAGTCCATTGAGCCAACCGGCCAACGATCTACAAGTACCTCCAGCCAGCCGATTGCGCCCCATCCGCCGTTGTGTCAGTACTATGACGAAATAGAGGCCAGGCAAGGGTTCCTCAACGAGCTCTTCAATCGCACGGCCTACCAATATCGCAATATCGAGAAGGCCACCGGCTTCGGCTCCGGGCTCTGGTACCGCCGGAAGGCCTTGCTGCAGGCTGGGCTAAAGCCGAGCATGCACATCCTCGATGTCGCCTGCGGGCCTGGATTAGTCACGCAATGTGCCCTCGATGTGGTGGGGCCCTCGGGCTCGGTCGTCGGGCTCGATCCGAGTATCGGCATGCTACGCGAGGCGAAGAAAGGTCCTTGCCAAAATCTGGTGCGTGGTGTGGGCGAGCGCCTTCCGTTTCCGGATCAAAATTTTGATTTTCTCAGTATGGGCTACGCGCTTCGGCATGTTCCCGATCTCAATCGCGCATTTGCCGAGTATTGGCGGGTCCTCAAGCCCGGCGGCATAGTCCTCCTGCTGGAAATCTCGCGGCCCAAATCGGCGGCGCTGCTCAGCCTCTCGCGGTTCTACATCAAGACCGTGCTGGGAACGGTGTTTTCAGCCACCACGGGAAATCGCGACATGCAGACGCTCATGGGCTATTGGTGGGACACCACCGAGTACTGCGTACCGCCCGAACAGATCATGCATTCGCTCAAGGATGCCGGCTTTGCCGACTGTACCCTGAATGAATGGTGGAGCGGGTTGCTGCGGGATTATCGTGCAGTGAAATCCGAGACCAATTTATGACGAGCTCAGCCTTATCTCCCCTGGAACAGGATGTCGCCAAGCTGATCGTCCAGACGCTCAAGCTGAAGGTTGACCTGGCGACGATGGATCCTACCCAAGCGCTCTTTGGTGAGGGGCTGGGTCTCGACTCAATCGATGCGTTAGAACTCTCGCTGGCCATTTCCCAAACTTACGGCTATCAACTCAAGTCGAGCGATCCGGAGATCAAGGCCATCTTTTCGTCCCTGCGAACTTTGACCAAGGCGATTGAGAAGAACCGTACGAAGTGATGCCCGATGTGGTGCCATGCCAGACGCCCCGCTAATCGGTCCCTATCGTCCGGACGACATGCTGGCCTGGGAACCGGATGGTCCACGCACCGCGCGTCAGTTCTTGTCCGACGTCGCTCGACTCGCCGAGTCGCTGCCCGATCGGCCCACGGTTCTCAATCTCGCAACAAGCCGCTATGAGTTTCTGGTGGGATTTGCCGCCGCGATTCTACGGCGTCAGTTGACGTTGCTTCCGCAAAGCCGGGCCCCCCAGACCCTTCGCCGCATTGCCGGCGACTATCCCGATAGCTACGGCCTGACAGATCGGGACGAAACGATTGAGGGGATCGAGTCCGTCTCGGTCCATTCAAGGAGAGACCAAGCTCTCTGGCCAGGGGAGATTCCGGGTGTCCCTTTGAGCCAAGTCGTGGCGATCGCGTTTACGTCGGGGAGTACTGGTCAACCGATGCCGAACAAGAAAACGTGGGGAGCGTTGACTGCCGTGGCCCATGCGACTGGATCCAGGCTCGGCATCAAAGGTGGCGATCGTGCCGTGGTGGTGGCAACCGTTCCGCATCAGCATATGTTCGGACTGGAAGCGTCCGTGATGTTGCCGGTCATGCATGGGTTGGTCATGCATGCCGGGCGGCCGCTCTTTCCGGCCGACATCCGGAGCGCCTTGGCCGATGTGATGGGTCAACGGATTCTCGTGACCACGCCCTTGCATCTCCGCGCCTGTGTCACCGAAGGCGTGAAAGTTCCACCCGTCGCGCTCATCTTGTCTGCCACCGCTCCCCTTTCTCATAGCTTGGCGCAAGAGGCCGAGCGGCACTTTCACACCGAGGTGCACGAAATTTTCGGATTTGCCGAAGCTGGCAGCGTTGCCGAGAGGCGGACGATCAAGGGCGATTCCTGGCGACCCTTAGATGGCGTGCGGCTTAAACCGGATGACATGCGGTGGACCGTAGATACGGACTATCTTCCCTCTCCGGTTCAGGTGCCGGACCACATCACCGTCGATGCGCAGGGCATGTTTGTCATCCACGGTCGGGCAGCGGATCAGGTGAATGTCGCCGGCCATCGCGTGTCGCTCGGCGACTTGAATCAAAAATTGCTGGAGATCGACGGTGTTCAGGATGGTGTCTTTTTTATGCCTGAGGAGGGGGCCGATCTCGTGACCAGGCTGACGGCGTTTGTCGTGGCTCCGGGAAAAACCAGCGAGGAGATTCAGCGAGCGTTGCGTACGCATATCGATCCGGTCTTTATGCCCCGCCCGTTGATCTGCGTGCCCAGTCTGCCTCGGAATGCGACCGGCAAATTATCGCGTGAATCGGTGAGTGAGCTGGCCCGGCAATGGCTGGCAGGGCAGGGCCATGATGCATGAGCGCGTGCTGTCGATCGACTACGACCATCCGTCACTCGCGGGACACTTCCCCGGCCATCCCGTCGTGCCCGGTGTCGTGCTACTGAACGAAGTGCTCGAGACGTTGCGTCATGGATCGGCGGCATCATTGGTGGTGACAGGTCTGCCCATGGTGAAGTTTTCCTCTCCTCTCAGGCCGGGCGAGGTTGTGACGATTCACATAGACGAGGAGGGGGCAGGCCGGGCCACATTTTCCTGCCAGGTGGATGCGCGCCTCATTGCGTCCGGCGCAATCGAGTTCACGCCTGGCACAGAGACGCAAGCGGAACGGGTGTGAGTCTCGCTTGGCAACAGCAGCAGGAGCGCGGCAGCCGTACCAGCATTCGGATGATGGCGTGGCTGGCACAGTCGCTTGGCCGCCCGGTTGCCCGGGTGCTGCTGTACCCGATTTGTGTCTACTTTCTCCTGAGCTCAAGAGCGACCCGCCGGGCGATCGGACGATTTCGCGAGCGGGTGCTCGGCCATCCCGTCAGTTGGTGCGATCTCATTCACCATTATCATGCGTTTGCCTCAACGATTCTCGACCGAGTCTATTTCCTGCGCGGCCGGTTCGACCTGTTCGAGGTTCAGGTGCATGGGTTAGACGCGCTCGACCGGGAGCTGGCGAAAGGCCGTGGCTGCGTGCTGTTGGGGTCGCACCTCGGAAGTTTTGAAGTGGTCCGTGCGGTGGGGCTTTCCCGCCCGCACATCGAGATCCGCGTCCTCATGAACGAACAGAACGCGCCCTTGATTCGTGGCTTGATCCAGGAATTGAACCCCGCCGTAGCGGAAACGGTCATTCAGGTCGGTGGGCCGGATACGATGTTGCAAGTGAAAGAATGTCTCGATAGGGGCGGTGTGGTCGGCATCATGGGCGATCGTGTGATGCAGGACGATCAGGCTGTTGTCTGTAATTTCTTGGGCCGTGAAGCCCGGTTTCCGATTGGAGCGATGCGATTGGCCCATGTCGTCTGTGCGCCGGTGGTCCTGTTTTTCGGGCTCTACCGGGGAGGGAACCGGTATGAGGTGTATCTTGAATCTTTCACCGAAGCGGTGCAGCTTTCGCATGAACAGCGGGCCACAGATCTGAAGCAGTGGACGCAACGGTACGCCGATCGCCTTGAGGTATTCTGCCGTCGCGAGCCGGATAATTGGTTTAACTTTTATGAATTTTGGAACGATTTACATTAGCTGGCTCCTCCCCCTGTGTGCCCTGCTGACGGCCGGGAGCATAGCTGGAGCGGCCGTCGAGAGTAAGCCCTCTCACGGCGATCGTTCGAACAACGCCTGGACTGTCGAGCAGGTCGTCGCTTCGCTGAAGGAGGAGCGAGAGCCCTCGGTGTCGTTTGAAGAGGCGACGTATTCGTCGTTGCTCACCGAGCCGCTGATTGTGCGAGGCGTGCTGCGCTTTACGCCTCCGTCGACACTGGAAAAGGAAGTGGTGGAGCCGTACCGGGAACGCTACGTCATTGAAGGAGACCGGGTGACCTTCGAGAGTGAACGGAAGCACGTGAGGAAAACTATTTCATTGGAAGACTATCCGGCCTTGCGCAGTTTTGTCGAAGCCTTTCGGGCCAGCTTCACGGGCGATGTGGCACAGCTGAAGAAGGTCTATGAAACCACCGTCGAAGGCACCAGCCGCCAGTGGACCTTGCTCCTTCGTCCCCACGATCCGGCCGGGAGATCCATGGTCGACTATCTGTTGCTGTCAGGGTCGGAGGGGCACATTGCCACCATCGCGATCCGAGCGCCGGACGGTGACCGCTCGGTGATGACCCTTCGCCGGGGACCATCCAAATGAGATCCACGTGGTGGCCAGTTCTCGTTTGGGTTGTCCTCATCACCGGCGCACCCTGGTTCACCGCCACCCACCTGTCGATCCATAGCGAACTCAGCGACCTGCTTCCCGAAGGGACCACCGCCACGCAACGGCTGTTGCTGACTCAAGTGCGATCGGGCCTGGCCGGTCGGCTGATGCTCTTGGCCATCGAAGGCTCGCATCAGGATGAATTAGCCAAACTCAGCATCGCACTTGGCGAAGCGCTTCGAGAGCACCCTCAGATCGATTTCGTTGGCAATGGAATGCAGGCACTGTCGCCTGAAGAGCGGCAGGTCATATTTCGCTCGCGCTATCTCCTGAGCCGTACGATGGATGCTGATACTTTTTCAACTGACTCGTTGCATGCTGCCCTTGAACAACGGCTCGATGAGGTGCGTTCTCCTCTCGCCCCTATGATCAAGGAATATATTCCGACCGATCCTACCGGGGAGTTTCTCAGGATTCTCCAGTCGTGGTCAGGATGGGAGGCGCCGGCGAAGCATCGCGGAGTCTGGATGTCGGCCGATCGCCATCGCGCGTTGTTGGTGATCGAAACCAAAGCCGCCGGGTTCGATGCCGATGCGCAGGAAGCGATTCAGCAGGATATCCGGGCGTCGTTTCAGCGTGTGCTCAATGAGTTGTCACCATCGGCCCGGTTGCTCATGAGCGGCCCCGGTGTGTTTACGGTCGAAATCCAGCGAACGATTGAGCGGGAAATGTGGTGGCTCTCGACAGCGGCGGCCACATTGGTCTTTCTTTTTCTATACGCCAGCTATCGATCGCTGACGCTGGTCCTGCTCAGTCTGATTCCGCTCTCGAGCGGGATTCTGGCTGGCATGGTCGCGGTGAATAGTTGGTTCGGGTTTGTCCACGGCATTACATTGGGATTCGGCATTACGCTGTTGGGCGTGGTCGACGATTACCCCATCCATTTATTCAGTCACCTGAGCCAGCGGGATACTGCCCGGGCGACCATGCGGTCGATTTGGCCAACTATGCGTCTCGGCGTGTTGACCACGGCCATCGGGTTTTCGTCCCTCCTCCTCGCCGGCTTTCCCGCGTTGACGCAACTGGGACTCTTCGCTCTGGCGGGGCTGGGCACCGCGGCGTTGGTGACTCGATGGGTGCTGCCGGTCTGTATCCCGACCGGTTTTGTCCCACGGGAGATTCGGTCCGATCTGCTTGGAACGATGGCGCACTTGTCCAAGGCGAAGGTCGTGGTACCGGTGGCGGTCGTTCTTGCGACAATCGTGCTGATATGGTCAGATACGCCTCTGTGGGAAGAAGATCTGGCGAAGATCAGTCCGGTGTCGGAGGAGAAGAAACAACTCGATCAGCAACTGCGCGGTGAAATGGGTGCGCCGGATATGCGGGATCTCCTAGTGATCGAGGCGCCGACGCAAGAGGATCTATTGGAGCTAAGCGAAACGGTGATGCCGAAGCTGGATCGTCTTCGAGAAGCGGACGCCCTTGCGGGATACGATTTGGTGTCGCGCTATGTGCCCAGCCAGCGCGTGCAACGACAGCGGCAGCAGGCCTTGCCAGAGCCCGCCTTGTTAGAGGGTCGGCTCCGCGAGGCGGTGAAAGGTTTGCCGTTTGCGCCCGGCCTGTTCACTCCATTCCTTTCCGGGATCGAGGCGGCCCGCAGCCAACCATTGGTCGATCGCACCTCGTTCCAGGGCACGTCATTGGGCCTCAAAATCGAGGCGTTGATGGTGGAACATCACGGGCAATGGCTGGCGGTCGCACCGTTGCGAGGCGTCGCCAATCGGCAGGGGTTAAAGGCGACGGTGGCCGGCTGGGGAGAGGCGGCGGTCGCATATGTGGATCTCAAGGAAGAGTCCAACCGGCTGATGACGGAGTATCGCGACAGGACCGTGCAGTTGCTCGGGTGGGGAACGGTCGCCATTGCGGTGGTCTTAGGAATCGGATTGAAATCGCTTCTGCAACTCTGGCGCGTGCTTGTTCCGATTGTCGCCAGCCTCATCGTGGTGACAGGGATTGTGAACCTGTCCGGTGAATCGCTATCGCTGTTTCATATCGCGACCTTGCTCCTTGTGATCGGCCTGGGCCTCGATTACGCGCTGTTCTTTAATCGTGCAGAGGACCATCGCGATGAACGACGCCGAACTGTCTTTGGGTTGCTGGTCTGCAGCGCTACGACCATTCTGGTGTTCGGAGTGCTCGCATGCTCCACGATCCCAGTGCTGCACGCGATCGGCCTGACGGCAGCCTGTGGGTCTTTGTGCTGTTTCCTCTTTGCAGGCTTCTTAGCCGAACAGGATTCCCATGCCGCCTAACGTGCAGCCTATGATGCCCTTGACCCTGACGGCCTATACCCTCGTCACGGCAAACGGTCGTGGCCTGGGGCCTGTCCTCCAAGCCTTGCGCGAGCGGCGTTCGGGATTGAAGCCCTGCGACTTCGAAGATGTCCCCCTCAAAACCTACATCGGACGAGCCGAGGGGCTGGAGGATTTCTCGCTCGGGAATGAATTGGAGCGATTCAATTGTCGTAATAACCGATTGGCCTGGCTCGGGCTGCAACAGGATGGATTCATGGTTGCGGTGGCGGAAGCGAAGCAGCGGTATGGCGCCCATCGCGTCGCCGTCGTCATGGGCACCAGTACCTCGGGCATTCTGGAAACGGAACATGCCTATCAGGCGCGGGACCTCGCCGGCTCGCTGCCGGCTTGGTATACCTTACGGTATCGCTACACGCACAATATGTTTTCTCTGGGCCACTTCGTGCAGGCCTGTCTCGGTGTGCGCGGGCCCGCGACGGTAATTTCGACCGCCTGTTCGTCCAGCGCAAAGGTGTTTGCGACGGCCGATCGATTATTGCGCGCTGGCCTGTGCGATGCCGCCGTTGTCGGCGGCGTCGATAGCCTCTGCATGACCACCTTGTATGGGTTCTCGGCGCTTCAGCTGCTCTCGGCCAGTCCCTGTCGTCCCTGCGACGAAGATCGCGATGGGCTCTCGCTCGGCGAAGCCGCGGGATTTGCGCTACTGGAATCCAGTGAGCGCGTTAGTCGGCGGGGTGCGATTGCGTTGCTTGGATACGGCGAAAGTAGCGATGGCTACCATATGTCCCATCCGCATCCGGAAGGAGCCGGGGCGGTCAGGGCGATTCGGGATGCGCTCGCGCGTGCGAGTCTACAGCCTACGGATATCGACTATATCAATCTGCATGGCACTGCGACCAGGGCCAACGATGCCGTGGAAGACAAGGCCGTTTCCGGCATCTTCGGGCGCACAACTCCCTGCAGTTCGACGAAGGGCTGGACCGGACACACGCTCGGTGCTGCGGGGATCACAGAGGCGTTGATCTCGGTGCTCTGTCTGAAGCACGGCTTTCTGCCGGGCACGCTCAACTGCGAACGGATCGATCCGAATCTGCACAGCCGGATCCTGCTTGAGAATGACGTGCGACCGGTTCGACGGGTCCTGAGCAATATATTTGGATTCGGTGGCAACAACTGCAGCCTCGTCCTGGGAACGCTCCGATGAAGGT
>Ga0184632_10001289_pt1 | contig 10214 bp, 4 predicted proteins | sample PLM31_50_b1_FD_133153 | JGI IMG/M metagenome (GOLD analysis project Ga0184632, IMG submission 133153) | Groundwater sediment microbial communities from an aquifer in East River, Colorado, USA - PLM3-1_50_b1 | ecosystem: Environmental > Terrestrial > Soil > Riparian zone | place: USA: East River... | reverse complement strand
TACTGACTCTACTTTCAGGTTTATTTCTTGGACTTGCAATATTTACAAAGATGCCTGTATTTACAATGATTCCATTATTAACATTTATAATATTAAAAAAGAACGACACAAAAAGCAGTAACAATAGTAGTAACGGTTCTAATATCAAGAATAGACACAGTCGGCTCAAACTCCTGGCAATATGGTTTGTTCCAGTTGTATTAATTCCTCTGATATGGCCTTTGTATGCTATATCAGTCGGCCAATTCGATAATTGGACAGAAGGAGTGATTTATCAGACTGCAAGAGACAGTGGTGGGAAAAACCTGAGGTCCTCAATTCTTTACATAGCCGAACTAGATCCCGTATTGTTAATACTCGGGGCTGCGGCTTTAATTTTCTCTATAATAAAGAAAGATTATTTTGTTTTGTTGTGGGCCTTTCCATATCTAATATTTTTATATGCGATTGGATGGAGTGTTCCTTTTCACTGGAGTATCCTTATACCGCTACTGTGTATTGCCCTGGGAGTGCTGGTTGAAAGTTTGATAAATGCAGTAGCGATACGTTCACGAAAAGCAACGAAGTATATTCCTCAAATCGCGATATCCTCGGTTATCGTATTTGGATTTTTAGTAACTTTAACACTCATGGAGACTAATCTGAACACATCATACTTTCAGTTATATTTGTTCATCGTTAGGGAATTAGGACATCATGATGCAGAATTAAGTCATCAAGATAACAGTAAGGGTACGACTATGATAGGAAGCCATCGCACCCGTGCATTGATGTGGATACCACTGTATGTCTTTAAAGATAATGTCACTTTCAGAGAGACTGATATACCTAATGATAATTTCACAGAGCCAGTACGAACTAAAAAGTTCCTTTTAGTAGCAGATTCAAATTTACTCTCCAGACTTACTAGTACGGAACAATATTATAGAGATAAACGAGTCGCTGATTTATATTATAATACTTCTGAAACAATAGCAACTTTTATTGATAAAGAAAGCAAAAGATACCATTTTATGAATATAGACGGAAATTATGGATTTGGGTGGTTTGTTGATGTTAGAGCAAATTATTAAATTAGTTCTCACACCAGTTGCGTCCATTCATTGATGAATGGAGTAATTTATCTAGCTTTAAGGTGGTATTATTTTCATAATCAGCGCGAACTTTTCCCGCACCGTCAAACTCTAAATAATCAGACTAGAATGTAATTTGATTCTGTTATTTTGGTCCCACAGTCCAGAACAACATACATGTACTGGATTAGTTTGTTCCATAAATACCTTTCTTGGTATCAAAGCTTTTATTTCTTAGTCTACTAAAGTCATTGTCCTGACAAACTTAGTCTAGATCCGTTAGAATAAGAAGCTGGACCTGTTTTAGTTATTGTAAATACATCCCTTTTGACTCCATCATTTGTATAATATCTACCTGCAAGCTTGTAACCATTGTTCTCTATGTTTATATCGAGAGCTCCAAATCTGTCATCTTGCTGATATTTCACAAAAGAAGATTTACCTACCAGACCATTAAGGTTGACTCCTCCAGTGCCAACTAACGCAAATATTTGACCATAAGGATCCGAATAATCTTGTGAATTGAAGTTTGTCACTAGAGGGCTAGAAGGTGAATCACGATCGTACTTAATAGGATATGTTCTTTGGTAATTATGTACATGTCCGTTTAATACCACGTCAACACCATATTTACCAAATTGACTATGATAAATATTTCTAAGGTTTGTAGCCTCACTACCGGTGTTTGAACAAGAAAAGATACCGGAATTACAAGTGGTAGGTGACGTATACATTTGTTTATGCAGGTATACGATAATCCATTTGATGTTTGAATTTTGTGATGCCGATTGAAGATCACTTATAACAAAATTATACTGAGCAGAACCTTTTGAATAACTTGCACGATCAGAGTCCATCACTAGGACATGAACATTACCATAATTAAAAGAATAATATGTCTTTGAAAGACCAAAAGCACTCATGTACTGGCTAAATCCCTCACTTGAGTCGTCCTCGTGATTTCCTATCGTTATTCTAGTTCTATTCTTAATGGAATCTATTATATCTAACCAACAAGTAGGGGTGGATGTATAAGAATAGTCACCTAGTGCCAGAATGCGTTCTGGACTGTTATGGCTTCTGATATTGCTTACAGTTTTTCCTGTGTTAGAGTTGCACCCCCAGTCACCAGCAGCGCCAAAATTAATTGCCAACGCGTAATTTGCTTGAAATGATGAAAAAAAGATGGTAAGAAACAGTGAACCAGCAATCACTATGATAAATGATCTTGATTTAGCTCCCCGCGGAAACATTATGCTAATTTTCCACACTAGCACCATATAAAACTTGCAAAAAGTTTGCGAAATCAACTTTCTGATGAGTAAGTTAATATTTGTTTGTAGTTCGGGTATTAGAACATCATGATACAAACTTACATCATCATCAAGATAACAGTGAGGGTACGACCATAATAGGAAGTCATCGGACTCGTGCATTGGTATGGATACCAATGTATATCTTTAAAGACAATGTTACTTTTAGAAAGACCATCAAAAGTTATACAAACTGTTAATTTGGTCCCTCAAGCCAAAACAACATACTTGTACTGGATTAGTTTGTTTCATAAATATCCTTTGTTGGTATCAATACTTTTATTACTTAGTCTACTAAAGTCATTGTCCTGACAAACTTAGGCTAGGCCCATAAGAATATGAAGCTGGACCTGTTTTCGTTATAGTAAATACATCCCTTTTGACTCCATCATTTGTATAATATCTACCTGCAAGCTTGTAACCATTGTTCTCTATGTTTATATCGAGAGCTCCAAATCTATCATCTTGCTGATATTTGACAAAGGAGGATTTACCTGACAAACCATGAATGTTGACTCCTCCAGTCCCAACTAACGCAAATATTTGACCATAAGGATCGAAATAATCTTGCGAAGCCGAGCTTGTTACAATCGGGCTGGAAGGTGAACCAGAATCGTATTTAATTGGGTAAGTTCTTTGGTAATTATGCACATGTCCGTATAATACTACGTCAACACCATATTTACCAAATTGACTATGATAAATATTTCTAAGGTTTGTAGCCTCACTACCGGTGTTTGAGCATGAACTGGAACTACAGGTATTTGGTGACGTATACATTTGTTTATGCAGGTATACGATAATCCATTTAATCGCTGAATTCTGTGACGCTGCTTGAAGTTGACTTACAACAAAATTGTATTGAGCGGAACCTTTTGAATAACTATTACGGTCAGAATCCATCACAATCACACGCACATTGCCATATGTGAAAGCATAGTATGTGCTCGAGAGACCAAAAGCACTCATGTACGAACTAAATCCTTCGCTTGAATCGTCCTCGTGATTCCCAATTGTTATTCTCGTTCTGCTTTTAATGCTATCTATTCTATCCAGCCAACATGTAGGAGTACTGGTATAAGAAAAGTCACCTAACGCAAAAACGCGTTCTGGACTGGCATGGCTTCTAATATTATCTACAGTATCTTCTGTATTAGAGTTGCAACCCCAATCACCAGCAGCACCAAAATTAGGTTCTGCAAATGCGTAATTTGTTTCAAATATTAGGGAAAAGGCAAAAACCACCAGAGCAACAATAGGCATGACACTTAATTCAAATTTATACTCCCCCGGAATCATTAGTCAAGAGTTCCATACCGGCACAATATAAAAGTTGCACAATGTCCTTCTATAAGTTTCTAATTAGTATTGTCTCTCAATTAAGTCCCTGACTCAATCTAAATAACATGTCAAATTCCAACAAGATCGAAGATTAAGAGAAAACCCCAAATTCTAATGATTTAAGGCTACACAAATATTTTAAATTGTAGTTGCGATACATCAATTTCATAGCAATTTTTAATCGAATCACTTGTCTCCCAATGGAGGTGGGATTAGAATATGATAATCGGGCATATATATTCAGCTTAAATAAACATGATGTAGGAAACTATTTCTCAAATACATCAAGTCAAGCCTAGTGAGGTTGGATCTTGACTGTGTATGAAACTGATTTAAAGTTTAATGATGCGCCTATCCTAAAATGACCGAATTTATGTGTTACCACTTTTTTAAATAAATTGTAACCTAATTTTTGGAAAGCTGGTCAACGGCAGCTCGTGATATCGCTATATATTACACTGATGTCTCTAATTCCATGTTCTGATGGTAGTATTATTTTATACTGAACTAAACAACAAGGTGGAAACTTTAGGATAGAAAATATTAGATCAATCGAATAAACCTGATCTACAATTTTTTCTTACGCCAAATAAGTGTACTTACTATCACAGTTATCGAAATGATAGTTATTAGCGTAATAACGTTACTTGAGGAAGTTAATATTTTTTTCAATGGTATATCTTGCCCTGTTTCTTTAGCCTTAAAGTAAATATCTCCAGGCAATTTTAATTGATCTTTATCTTCTTTAAAACTACCATCCATGGCTAGTGATTGAAGATAGCTTATGTATGTGGTTCTGGTCACATTACCGTAAGGTTGATCAAAATTATCAACAAGGTCAAATTTTGTCTCTAAATGTCCTTGTAGATCTAACGGAACACCCCTGTTCAACTCGCCTCTTTCATTAACGAATCTGTCAAAGTATGTACGTTTAATAGTTACATGACCATCAGCATTCATCTCCGGTCTCTTGATTAATACCGGTACTGATTTTGACGCAGACGCAGGTTTAATGCTATAAAGTTCTATTTTGGAGTCATTGCTGACTCTGATTGACTTTATGGAAGATTGATTTTGGGTAACAATTTCCATATGGCCAAGTCCTTTCGGAGAGAGTCTTACTGTCATATTAAAACCACTTGGTATCTGCACCCCAATATAATCTCGATTAGATCCTATATCTGGTAGCTCCAATGAGCCTGTCATATCAATCTTAGCTACGTAATCTCCCATTATTTTTAGATCTTTTATTGACACATTGTTGAGAGCAATAGGAATATCTGTGCCGTTTTCGAAGATTGCAATGCGTGATGTATTTAATAGGTACTTATTACTGTCTTCATTTGGGAGTGATAACGACGAGCTATTTAATCTTACCTTACCATTTATCTGCATCTTTCCAATAAATCCTTTTGAAGGTATCGAAGTATTTTGAGAAATTGTTCCTTTACCTAAATCAGCTGGCAATAACTTTGATATATTGGACAGAGTAAGGAAATATTGTGTTGGTGAATCTGATATTGAATTGAAGTATCCTCTGGAATTTAGTAAAATAATTTTACCCCCACCAGAAAAGTTCTTCTCTATGATAAATGGAGCAATCGTCTGATTTTTGTTATTTCGATATGACGCTAATATGTGTATATCCGGTGATGATGTAATATTAATCCTGTTTACCAATCCTGAGACATTTATCAAAACTTTTTGATTCTTGTCTCCTGCTACATTTGTAAAAGCTTCTTCATTGCTACCATTAGATTTTAATGAAAAAAGCTGATTAAATACTGTACTAAAATTATTTTGTGAATTTACTACAATTAAAGTTCCTCCGTGACGTACGTAATCCAAATACTTTTTGAAGGTAACATTATCATAATTTAGAGAATCTGATACAAGTATCACATGTTTTGAAAATACCGATGGATCAGTGTTGGTGAAAATATCGTAACTTGAATTTGATAATGCAAGAAGGCTTAGTGGATAATAGTAATTATAATATTTTATTCCTTCATGAATCCTTTGAGGGTAGTCAGAAACCCTTCCTATTTCTAAAGGTTTGAATTCTACATTATTATAGTTACTAGTCAATCCCACTTTGGACATAGTTTCAGACTTATTATCAACAGCTCTTGGAATTTGAATTTTAAGTACATTATTCAAATATATATTAGTTGAGTCATCCCTGTTTTCGACCCCTAGGGTATACCACATCCAATTTTTCTTCTCTGTCTCGACATTTTTTAATAAGATTTTTTTGTATTGGTTATCTTTTGATTTCTGGTATAATTCAAGTCCGTCATTTGAGAGTTTTGCATAGTAGTATTGCTTGTCTCCTTGTTGCCACTCTACTCTTACATCATCGCTTTTGTTCTCGTTTTCTGAGACTATTTTAAATCTCGCTTCGATATAATTTATTTTTTTATCTGGGGATATGTTTTTTGACCAAACCGTTATTCCTTTGTTCATTTTTGCACCAAGTAGACTTAGCACTTGAGTCAGATTGTCATTTTGTAGAGTAACTGATTTCTCATGCTCATTAAGATCAAATGATTTGTTATCAAACTTTAGCAACTGTACGTCTGAAACCTGTTGTGGTACCGAATCCTCCGACTGGTTGTATATCAGGCCAACTTTTGCACTAGGTGAAGAGCTTGGAGGTACCAGAGGAGGTATCTCAAGGAGAATTTACTTGTCATCTTCATATATTGGTTTGAAATACTCTAAAGCAAAGCGAGCTGGTTCAGTTACTATACCTGAAGCTCTGATACTATCTTTTGGTATTATAATGTATCGGGCATCGCTATAAGCTAAATGATGGTATAATGCATCTGGTGTTGATGCATTGAGAGCCAGTGGGCTTTGACGAAGCTTATCATAAGGAAGACCTGAAAAGGCAGGAATTTTCGCCATTACACCGTCTTCTAAACGATTATACTCATTTAAGAAACTTATAACATTATATTTTTTTGAGTCAATATCAATTTTATCATGTAGTATCTCAAATAAATGCAATTCTGACATTGAAGGAAAGTGCCTTCTTGCCAGAGTATTAATAAAATCTTGAGTTTGAAATATCAAAGAGTTATAACCTAAGTATAATAATGTTGATAAACCAGATGATGTGATAATTATACCGAGCAAAACTGAGTTAACAAGTGGTTTATTTCTAAATCTCTGATTCAGAATATTGTAGATAATCAATGATGCAAACCCGATCATACCGACCATTATATACTTGGAGAATCTATGTTCGTCATAATATGGACCTGTAATAAAAGAGATAGCTACAAGAATGCCAAAAATAAATACTTCTTTTTCAAACTTCCTGAAAAGAAATGAAAGAATAAAAGCCAAGCCGAGAAGTCCTACGGTTCCCATTCTCATAGGATATAGATACCAGGGGATAGTGTTCTCTCTGGTCTGATCTATTATAGTTTCTATTGGAAGCTGACTCAATACTATGAAACTTAATAAATATAGGTATGCTACTATTGAAACAACTGATACCTGCGACAGAAACCTGAATCTGACATGATGGTATGGGAGGATTCTTAGCTTATTTAAGAAAGTTAATCTTGGTTGCAGAATCTTGCGTAAGTGAGGAATAGACAAATAAAATGTCCATGATATTACAACAAATGATAGCGAAAGCAGTATTAGGGGAAAACCAAATTTTTCATTTGAGCTAAAAAATTTACTTGGACCAGTTATATCCACTATATATACAATTAAAATGGCAAGGATAAATCCAAAATACATATAATTTCTAGCTTCCATTCTAAAAACTATGGGCAAAAGAGACGCTATTATGATAAAAATATAAAATTCATCATGGGATACCATACCCAGGACCGAAACTGCTGTAACTATTCCGATACTTGTGAATGCATCATGAAACCTGGTACGAATTATTCCCAATAAAACGAAGCCTGCTGGCAATGCAATGTAAGTCAAACCGGTGCTAAATTGGGGGGCTGTAGTAATAAGAAAATTACTTGAACTGATTATATCCAAGGGTCCCATCTTAGCAAGAGTCTCAATACTTGAATGGGGAGAAAGTATCGGATGAGTTGTAACTGTATTTAGTAAATAAATCCAGCCAAATCCTGCGCTTATTGCAAATAATGAGGCCGCGAGAATTCCGGCTTTCTGCGTAGTTGATGGAACCCAACTTAAATAGAAGTAGTAAAACGCGAATATCAGGGTCATGTTAAGAAAAGCAATGGACGCATAAGAGTTTACTAAGGGTATTCCTGAAAGAGTGGTAAGTGACGCCAGCACTGCAGACTGGAATGGTGTATAGAAAACTTCTGCCTCTGATAGGGCAGCTTCCCTAAATGAACCAGACATAAAGAGAAGAGCGCGTCCTTGATGATACCATTGATCGCCAATAGTGGTTCCATCAAAAAGATAATAGGTAGCTATCACTAGTAACATTAAAATACTGCCAAAAACGAGTAATTCAGATGTATATATTTTAAGGCATTTCCAAAATTCAATAACTGTATTAATCAAAGTTTGATAATGAAAAAACTTTTTAGCTTGCAAGTTTGGTCGACGACTCATTCTGTACCGTGGATAAAAAATAAGAAAAGAAGCAAGTATGCCTAAGTATACTGCAATAAACAAATACTTGCTTTCAGTGATGGCTTTATCAAAAAATAATGCTGAAACGTATGCTGTTAAACCAGTAGTTAAGATACTCAATAAATATGCAAGTAATATCTTCAAGATGGGGTCCATCCTGTATCTTTTAGTGATGATTAGTACAATCGCATAACCTGGAAGAAAGAAACATAGCACAATCGCCGAGCCCAGTTGAATTATATCCCTTGAACCAATCTCATTCCAATTGATAAATATATGAAATTCTTGTTGATAAGCAAAAGAGGAAATTAATATCGAGATAGCAAATATGGCCACAAACAAAATGCCTGGCACATTTGAAGTTTCCTTTTTGGCGTTTCTTGTGGGAGTATCATTCTTTTGACTCTTACTATGACTTAAATACTCTCCTTTTAGTTTGTTAATATCAATATCGGATCTAGAATAGTATTTTGTTAACCCGAATATAAGAATAGGAAATACAATGGATAGAGGGATTGTGATTTTAGACGACACTAACAGGTACGATAAGATGGTATAAGTAAAGAGTCCGCCAAAAACAGAGCCTATTATCATTGTTAAATATCCGAATTTTTCAAAATGAAGAACCACCCACACAGTCACCTAATTATGAGATTTTCATATACACAAAGTAACGTGAAAAAGGACAAAGAATCACTTTAAATGGTATATCCATTTGACTGATTAGTGGATTGGAAACGAAATATTAATAGTTATTGATGATCTTGGTAATGCTGATGGAAATGAACTTTGATATTAGTTGTATACAATTATCCTGATAATCCCATTACTTTTTTGAATGAATTAGAATAGAAAAATGTTATTATAAACGAAGATTATTTTTCTCAATTTTGTATTTAATAGTTATTCTATGATAAAACTCAATTATCATTATTGCTTAAATTTCTCTTTATTCATTTCATTGATATCATCGTTCCCATCATCTCTCTCAATCCCGTTTCAATTCCTGTTTTGGGAACAAAATGCAAAAGTTCTTTGGACCGAGCCGTATCCGCGTAGCTATGCAAAATACCTCTCTCAGCGTCCTTGCCCTTTTCGTAAATAGGATGCAGATCGAGATCCAATATCGTAATCATTTTTTCGGCAAGTTCTTTGATACTGGTAGGAATACCTGTTCCTATGTTAAAGACAAACGGTGAAGTCATATTAAATTTATTATTATTTGCAGACTCTTCCATTGCCCTTATCGACAATAGGAATGCATCAGTAACATCTGTTATTGATATAAAATCTCTTGTCTGCATACCGTCTCCATAAATTACGGGGGGGGATCCGTCTAAAAGTCCTTTAGCGAACCTAGTTATAACATCTGCCTCACTCGCTTGTCCAATGCCATAAACGTTGAACATTCTGAGTGAAATGATGTTTTGAATTTTTTTTAGTTGTTTGTATGACAAGACGTGCTGTTCTGCGAGCATCTTACTTGTACCATAAGGAGATAAAGGTCTTAATGTCTGATTCTCAGAAATCGGTAGTTTTTTAACATCTCCGTATACAGCAGCAGAGGACGCAAAAACAAAGTTATTAACTCCACTCTTGTGGCAGGCCTCTAGCACATTCAGTGTACCATTTGCATTTATATCCATAGTTTCATCAGGTTTCCTAATTGAATCAGCTACACTTATTTTTGCTGCAAGATGAACACAAGTGTCGGCCCTTTCATGATGAAATATATCTGAAATGGCTTCTTTGTCTCTTATGTCGGCAGTATAAAAAGTTAATGGCATATCTTTTACCAATTTTGCATCTTTCAAGTTATTGGTATTCGTACTATATGTATTAGAAATAAGAACTACAGAAATTGGTCTGCATGACACTAATTTTTTCAGTAGATGTCTAC
>Ga0184632_10001288_pt1 | contig 10216 bp, 7 predicted proteins | sample PLM31_50_b1_FD_133153 | JGI IMG/M metagenome (GOLD analysis project Ga0184632, IMG submission 133153) | Groundwater sediment microbial communities from an aquifer in East River, Colorado, USA - PLM3-1_50_b1 | ecosystem: Environmental > Terrestrial > Soil > Riparian zone | place: USA: East River... | reverse complement strand
TGGGCAGGCACACCGGCACCGTCACGCGCCAGAACGTCGTGTAGAACGGCACCTTGAGCGATGCCGACACCGATTCGAATTCGCCATCGAGCTGCTTTAACGCGGTGACGGCAGTGAGGTGGCTCGACGAGTAGAAATGGATGATCGTGCAGACGACCAGAATGGCCATCGTCCCATAGAGGAAATGCAACGGATTGGCCGGATTGTTGAAAAAGAGGATGTAGCCGATGCCGAGCACCATGCCGGGCACCGCCATCGGCAGCATGGCCTGGAAGCGAATCACCGGCCGCAGATAATTCGCACCGCGCGTCTTCTCGACCCAGTACGCGCCGGCGAACGTGACGGCCGCACCGAGCGTCGCACACCACGCCGCCATGACGAGGCTGTTCCGGTAGGCGTGCTCGACCCCGGCCTCTTCGAATCCATACGTATAGTGGATGAGCGACAACGAAAGGTTGTAGGGCCAAAGCTTGACGAACGAGCCGAACACCGCCATCCCCATCACGGTGAGCATGACGGCCGATACCAGGATCACGTACGCGAGGAAACAGCGATCGCGGATCCGCGATGGGCGCGGCGCATACGGGACGCTGCGCGCGGTAAGCAGCGCCTTCTGCCGCCGGCGCACCTGATGGTCGACGACGAACGCCACCACCGCCGGCAGCAGCAAGACCAGGCCCACGACGGCGCCCATCTGGAAGTTCTGCTGGCCGATGACCTGCCGGTAAATGTCGATCGCCAGCACCGGATAGTTGCCGCCGATGACTTTCGGCACGCCGAATTCGGACACCGCCATCGTGAACACCACCATCGCCGCCGAGACCAGCCCGTATTTGGCGCCGGGCAGCGTGATGGTCAGAAATCGGCGCAACCGCCGTGTGCCCATCGATTCGGCGGCCTCGTACAGCCTCGCATCGGACAGCGCCATCGCCGCCAGCAGAATCATCACCGCATGCGGGAACGCTGCGAAACTCATGGCGAGCACCATGCCGGGCAACCCGTAGATCGTCGACAGGCCCACCCAGCCGAGGATGAACTTGAGCACGCCCTGGTTGCCGAACAGATAAATGAACGACAGCGCGGCGAGCAGCGACGGCGCGAGGATCGGAATGAGCGCGATGCTGCGCCACAGGCCCTTGACGGGAATGCAGCTGCGCTGGATCGCGTACGCGAACGTGAATGCGAGCGGCACCGTGATCAATGTCGTCAGCGCCGCGAAGGTCAGCGTGTTGCCGGTGGAGCGGGCAAGCGCCGGCGTTTGCACATATTGGACGAAGTTGGCGAGGCCGACGAATGCGGCCGTCTTGTCCTCGAAGCTCTTGATGAGGAGCGTGGCCAGCGGCAGCGTGAGGAACACGAGCAGCGCAACGGCGACGAGCCACAATCCGCCATGCGCCGCGAAGCTCTCGACCAGCAGCCGGCGGGACACCCGCACCGACGGCACCGGGAGCGCTGTGGCCACACTCGTCATCAGCCTGGGGCCTCGGCGAACACGCGCACGCGATCGACGCGCAGCGCGAATTGAAGATCGCCGCCTTCGCGAATGCCCAAATCGTGCAATTGATTGAGCGACAGCGACACCAGCAGCGGCTGGCCAAGCCGTTCGCACAGGACTTCAGCCAGGCACACCGTACCCAGATACTCGATATGGCTCACGCGACCGGAAAGACGGTTGGGCAGATTCGAAAGGTCGCCTTCGATATGCCGGTCTTCAGGCCGCAGGTAGATGCGCACCGGATCGCCGGAGGCAAAGCCGTCGATCGGCAATTCGAGCTCGGCCTGACCGACGCGGTAGCGACCGCCGCCGGCGCTCACGCCTTTCAGCACGCTCACCTTGCCCAGGAAATCGGCGACGAAGGGTGTGGCAGGCCGCTCGTAAACGTCCTGCGGCGACCCGATCTGCTCGATCGCACCGTGGCGCATCACGACGACCCGGTCGGACATCGACAGCGCTTCCTCCTGGTCGTGCGTCACCATGATCGTCGTCACCTTCAGCCGGCGCTGCAGCGCGCGAATCTCGCCGCGCAACCGCTCGCGGACCTTGGCGTCGAGCGCCGACAACGGCTCGTCCAGCAACAACAGCGAAGGCGAGGTGGCGAGCGCCCGGGCGAGCGCAATCCGCTGCTGCTGGCCGCCGGAGAGCTGTCCCGGAAACTTGGGACCGGCATCGGGCAGGCCGATCAGCGTCAACAACTCGCTGACGCGCGCCGTGATTTCTTTGCGTCCCTTGCGGCGATTGACGAGGCCGTACGCGATGTTGGCGGCGATCGTCAGGTTCGGGAACAGCGCATAGGACTGGAACACGATGCCGTAGTCACGGGCAGCGGGCGGCGCGTGCGAAACGTCGCGGCCATTCTGGATGACCCGCCCGCTCGTTTGCGTTTCGAGACCGGCGATGATGCGAAGCAGCGTCGTCTTCCCGCAACCCGAAGGGCCGACAAAGCACACCATCTCGCCCGGCGCAATCGTGAGGTCGATCGACTGCAATGCGATGAAGCTGCCGAACGCCTTGTGGACGGCTTCGATCCGTAGCGCTTCGGCTGCGGCGGACGGCGTTACGGCAGCCATGTTGGTCCTGACGAGGAGCCCGTCACCCCACTCTCTCCCCGCGTGCGAGGAGAGGGTGGGACTAGGGAAGTAGTACGCGAGTCCTATTTCGGCGCCGCCTTCGATTCGTAGCGCTTGCTCCATTCGGCGAGGATCTTGTCGCGATTCTTCGCCGCCCAGGCGAAATCGTTTTTCGCCAGCAGGCTCGCGTAGTTCGCGGGCACGTTCGGCAACGGCTTCGACAGCGACGGCACGGCGACGATCGCGAAGTTGGCGGCGTAGAGCGCCATCGCAGCGTCGGTCACCGACCAGTCCTCGAGCTTCTTCGCCGCGTCGAGCTTGGTCGTCGTCTTCACGATGCCGATGGCCTCGAGATCCCAGCCCAGGCCCTCCTTCGGAAACACGAGTTCGACCGGAGCGCCGCGTGCCTTTTCGCGATTTGCGCGGTACTCGAACGAGATGCCGAGCACGTATTCACCGGCCGCCGCCGCCGCGCACGGGCGCGAGCCCGAGTGCATGTATTGCGCGATGTTCTCGTGCAGGCCGTCCATGAACTTCCAGCCTTCGGCCTCGCCAAAGATCTGCAGCCACGCGGTCACGTCGAAATAGCCGGTACCGGAGGATGCCGGATGCGGCATCACGATCTGACCTTTGTAAACCGGCTTGGTGAGGTCTTTCCAGGTTTCCGGTTTCGGAATGTTGCGCTTCGCTGCCTCGACGGTGTTGAAGCAGATGGTCGCACCCCACACGTCCATGCCGACCCAGGCGGGAGGCTTCTTAGTGTCGACGAAGCGCGCGTTGAGCGCGCCGACGCCCTTGGGCGAGTACGGGTTCAGCATGCCTTCCTGCTCGAAGATCGCCATGCTGGTCGCGGCAACGCCCATGATGACGTCGGCCTTCGGCGCGGCCTTCTCGGCCATGATCTTCGCCGTGATGATTCCCGTCGAGTCGCGGACCCAGGTGATTTCGATGTCCGGGTACGCCTTGTTGAAACCTTCCGTGTAAGCCTTGAGCTGGTCGGTCTCGAGCGCGGTGTAAACCGTCAACTGCGTTTTCTGCGCGGAGGCGGTGCCAAAGGCGGCGAACGCCAGGGCGGCGACTGCATAGGACAACCAGCGGGCAATCAGGGCGACTCTCATCTCTCGTGCTCCCTAGTTTGTTGTATAGCCACAATACCGAAGACCGGACGATCCCCATTGCAAGCGACGACGGCGTTGATCCTACGCGCGCTGTCGGCAGCAAGGCAACGGTTGCCGGCGGGCGCCAAAAGCTCCACTCCTGCGCGACTGCCACATCCGCGTCACGCCCGCCCGTTACACTCCCAGAATAGCGATTGTCGATTGCAGATTGTTGACAATCTACACGCAGCAACGTCTAATCGCAACATGCTGAAGACCGGAAACGGCCATGGCGGTGGTCAATCGTCCCGCCCGGCGCCCGCCGCGGGCACGCGACGCAACACGGGTGCACTCCCCGGCACCATCGCCGTGCTGCAATCGAATTCGCTCCCCACGCTGGTGCAGCGCGAGCTCGAACGGATGATCCTGGCCGGCGACCTCCCGGCGGGCGCCAAGCTCAACGAAGTGACCATTGCCGAACTGCTCGGCGTTTCGCGCGGTCCGGTGCGCGAGGCGTTCCGCGCGCTGGAGGAGTCGGGCCTCGTACGCCTCGAAAAGAATCGCGGCGTGTTCGTGCGGCAGATCGCCGTCGAGGAAGCCGACGAAATCTATGAGCTCCGCGCGGTGCTCGACGAGTTCGCCGGTCGCCGTGTCGCGCAGAACGTGGCGCCCGCGGATCTCAAGAAACTGCGCGCGCTGGTCGAACGCATGGACCGCGCGGCTACGCGCAACGATGTCGACGCGTATCACGCGGCCAATCTCGAATTTCACGACACGCTGGTCGCGCTCGCCGGCAACAGCAAGCTCCTCATCACCTATCGGCGGCTGGTCAACGAGCTGCATCTTTACCGGCGCGCCACGCTCGCCCAGGCCGGCGCCCTGCCCCTGTCCGCGCGCGAGCATCACGCGATTCTCGACAAGATCGCCGCCGGCCAGGCCGCCGCGGCCGGGCATGCGCTGCACGAGCACGTGATGGGCAGCCGCGAGCGGATGCATCGGACACGCAGCGAAGCCGCCGCGACAGCAGCGCCCGCGCGGAAACGGAGCAAGTCATGAGCCCTGCCCCGCGCAGTGTCACCGTCAACGGACGGTCCTACCGCTGGCCCGACCGGCCGCTGGTCGTCGTGTGCGTCGACGGCTGCGAGCCCGATTACATCAACCAGGCCATCGAGGCAGGACGCGCGCCATTTCTGGCCTCGCTCGCACAGCGCGGCACTTGCCTCACCGCCGATTGCGTGGTGCCGTCGTTCACCAACCCGAACAACCTGTCGATCGTGACCGGCGCCCCGCCGGCCGTGCATGGCATCTGCGGCAATTTTTTCTGGGACGCGGACGCGCAGGCCGAAGTCATGATGAACGATGCCAAGTATCTGCGCGCGGGCACGATTCTGGCCGCGTTGGCCGACGCCGGCGCCAGGGTGGCCGTCGTCACCGCCAAGGACAAGCTGCGCTCGCTGCTGGGGCACAAGCTCACAGGCATTTGTTTCTCGTCGGAGAAGGCGGACCAGGTCACGATGGAAGTCAACGGCATCGCCGACGTGCTTGCATTGACCGGGCTGCCCGTGCCGTCCGTCTACAGCGCCGCGCTGTCCGAGTTCGTGTTTGCCGCCGGCGTGGCGTTGCTCAAGCGCGACCGTCCCGATGTCATGTACCTGTCGACCACCGATTACGTCCAGCACAAATCCGCGCCAGGCACCGGTCCGGCGAACGACTTCACGGCGATGCTCGACCGGTACTTGGGCGAGATGGATGCACTGGGCGCCACTGTCGTGCTCACCGCCGATCACGGGATGAACGCCAAGACCGACGCGCTCGGCCGTCCCAACATCGTGTTCCTGCAGGAGCACCTCGACGCGTGGTTCGGGGCCGGTGCCACGCGGGTCATCCTGCCGATCACCGATCCTTATGTCGTTCATCACGGCGCACTGGGCTCGTATGCGACCGTCTATCTGAACGACGCGACGCTGCGCGACGACGCCACGCGCAGGATCGCTGGGATGCGCGGCATCGAGGGCGTGTATTCGCGTGAACAGGCTTGCGCCACGTTCGAGCTGCCGCCCGATCGCGTCGGCGATCTCGTCGTGGTTTCGGAGCGCCTGACGGTGATCGGGACCAGTCGCGACCGCCATGACCTGTCCGGGCTCGACGCGCCGTTGCGCTCGCATGGCGGTCTTTCGGAGCAGCGGGTGCCGCTGATCGCCAACCGCCTGTCTCCCGACCTGCCCGAGCGGCGCTGGCGCAATTTCGACGCGTTCGACCTGGCGCTCAACCACTTGCGTTAAGGATGCTCAAGCGCCGATGAACATGATGACGGAACTGGCCGGAGTAAAGCTTGGCGCGCCGCTGCGGGCTGCCATGCGCATCGCCGGCGAACACGTGGTCACCGACCGCGTCATCGAGGTGCGCAACCCGTTTACCAAGGCGATCGTGGGCACGGTGCCCAAGGCGACGATCGCCGACCTGCGCCGCGCGTTCGCGATCGCCAAGTCGTACCGGGCGAAGCTGACACGCTACGAACGCGCGCAGATCATGTACCGGACCGCCGAGCTGATCCGGGCACGCGCGGATGCGATTTCCGACTTGATCACGGCCGAATCCGGTCTTTGCAAGAAAGACTCGAGCTACGAAGTCGGCCGCGCCTGCGACGTGTTCACGTTCGCCGGCAATGCCGCGCTGCAGGACGATGGCCAGATTTTCTCGTGCGACCTCACGCCGCATGGCAAATCGCGCAAGGTGTACACGCTGCGCGAGCCGCTGCTCGGGGCCATTTCTGCGATCACGCCGTTCAATCATCCGTTGAACCAGGTCGCGCACAAAGTCGCGCCGTCGATCGCAACCAACAACCGGATGGTGCTGAAGCCGACGGAGAAGACGCCGCTCACCGCGCTGCTGCTGGCCGACCTGCTGTACGAGGCCGGCCTGCCGCCGCAGATGCTGTCGGTCGTGACCGGCGATCCGCGGGAGATCGCCGACGAGATGCTCACCAATCCGGACGTCGATCTCGTCACCTTTACCGGCGGCATCCCGATCGGCAAATACATCGCGGCCCATGCGGTCTACAAGCGGCAGGTGCTCGAGCTCGGCGGCAACGATCCGATCATCGTCATGGAGGACGCCGATCTGGACGAAGCGGCCACGCTTGCCGCGGCCGGCTCGTACAAGAATTCCGGGCAGCGATGCACGGCGGTCAAGCGCATGCTGGTCCACGAGCGCGTCGCCGACGCATTCGTCGAGCGCCTCGTCGCGCGGACGCAGGCGTGGACGTACGGCGATCCGACCGATCCGGCGATCGACATGGGCACGCTCATCGACGTCGCGTCGGCCATCAATTGCGAAACCCGCGTCAACGATGCCGTGGCGCAAGGCGCAAAGCTCCTCGCCGGCAACGTCCGGCGCGGCGCGCTCTACGCCCCCACGGTCATCGATCACGTGCATCCCGAAATGAACGTCGTCAAGACGGAAACGTTCGGACCGGTGTCGCCCGTGACCCGCTTCCGCGACATCGACGACGCGCTGCGCATCGCCAACGGCACCGCTTACGGATTGTCGTCGTCCGTCTGCACCAATCGCCTCGACTACATCACGCGCTTCGTGTCCGAGTTGCAGGTCGGCAGCGTGAACATCCGCGAGGTTCCCGGCTACCGGCTCGAACTCACGCCGTTCGGCGGCATCAAAGACTCGGGACTGGGCTACAAGGAAGGCGTGCAGGAAGCGATGAAGAGCTTCACCAACACCAAGACGTACTCGCTGCCATGGTGACGGCGAGCTGACCATGCAGATCCTGCTCAACCTGCTGGCCGGCGTGGCGTTGCTCGTGTGGGGCACGCACATCGTGCGCACGGGCATCCTGCGGCTGTACGGCGCGAACCTGCGCCGCGTGCTGCGCAAGAGCATCAGCAAGCGCTTCACGGCATTTCTCGCCGGGCTCGGCGTCACCGGGCTCATCCAGAGCAGCACGGCCACAGCGTTGATCATTTCCGCGTTCGCCGGCCAGGGGCTGATCAGCACCGCCCCTGCCCTTGCGGTCATGCTCGGCGCCGACGTCGGCACGTCGCTGGTGACGGTGATTCTCTCGTTCGACCTGTCCTGGCTCGCGCCGCTGTTGATCTTCGTCGGCGTCACGCTGTTTCTCGCCAGGCAATCGACGAACGTCGGCCGCTTCGGCCGGATCCTGATCGGGCTGGGCCTCATCATTTTCGCGCTGCAGTGGATTTCGCTGGCCGCCAAGCCGTTCGTCCAGGCCGCGGGCGTCAAGGTGATCTTCGCGTCCCTCACCGGTGACGTGCTGCTCGACATGCTGGTGGCCGCGCTGTTCACGATTCTGTGCTATTCGAGCCTTGCCGTCGTCCTGCTGACCGCCACGCTGGCGTCGCTGTCGATGATTTCGCTGCCGGTGGCGCTCGGTCTCGTGCTGGGCGCCAACCTCGGCAGCGGATTCCTCGGCATGCTATCGACGCTGCGTTCACCGCCCGAGGCGCGCCGCGTCACGCTGGGCAACTTCCTGTTCAAGCTGATCGGCTGTGTGCTGGCCATCCCCCTGCTCTCCCGCGTGGACGGCTGGATCTCCGGACTCGAGCTCGATCCCGCGCGCGAAGTCGTGCTGTTCCACTTCTTCTTCAATGTCGCGCTGTCGCTGCTGTTCATTTTCTGGACCGAGAAGATCGCCCGCGTGGCCGAACGGCTGCTGCCCAGCAAGCCAGCCTCCGACGATCCGGGCAAGCCGCGCAACCTCGATCCCTCCGCGCTCGACACGCCGCCGCTGGCGATCGCGAATGCCGCCCGCGAAGCGATGCGCATCGGCGACATCGTCGAGGACATGCTCACGGGAATGCTGGTCGTGCTCAAGACCAACGACCGCGCGCTGGCCGAACGGCTGCGCAAGAAGGACGATGTCGTCGACGAGCTCTACACGGCCGTCAAGCTGTACCTCACGCAGATTTCGCGCGAAGCGCTGGACGAAAAGGAAGGCCGCCGGTGGGCGGACATCGTATCGTTCACGATCAATCTCGAGCAGGTCGGCGACATCATCGAGCGGGTCCTGAACGACGTCGAGGAAAAGAAGATCGCGAAGCACAGGAGCTTTTCCGACGCCGGGATGGCCGAGATTTGCGACCTGCACGCGCGGCTGGTCGCCAATCTGCGGCTGGGAATGAGCGTCTTCCTGCACGGCGACCTGAAGAGTGCGCAGGAACTGCTCGCGCAGAAAGTGCTGTTCCGCGACCTCGAGCGCGCGTATGCCGATTCCCACCTCGGCCGGCTCGCCGGCAACACGCTGGAATCCATCGAAACATCGTCGCTGCATCTCGATCTCATCTCCGACTTGAAACGGATCAATTCGCATATTTGCTCGATTGCCTACCCGATTCTGGAGCAAGCGGGCGTTCTGGCCCGCACGCGGTTGAAGGCGCCGGAACCCGCGCCGCCCGATGACGATCCGGTGCCGTCCGACGCGAATGCCGCGAAAACGGATTGGTCAAAACCCAAGCCGCGAACCGCCTGACGCGAAACGCAAGCTCATGGCCCTCTCCCTTTCCGACATCTGCATTCTTTTCGGGCGCAAAGGCGGCCGTGCCTACGACGGCGAGCCGGTCACGCAGCTCGAGCATGCGCTGCAGACGGCCACGCGCGCCGAAAACGCCGGCGCTTCGCCTGCGCTGATCACGGCGGCCTTGCTGCACGATCTCGGTCACCTGCTGAACGACCAGGGCGAAACGCCAACGCTGCGCGGCGTCGACGATCTGCATCAGTACGCCGCGCTGCCCTTTCTGCGTCCGTTGTTCGCCGACGATGTATTGGCGCCGATCAAGCTGCACGTCGACGCCAAGCGCTATCTGTGCGCCACGCGTACCGGCTACTTCGACGCGCTCTCGGTCGACTCCAAGCGAAGCCTCGCGCTCCAGGGCGGGATCTTCACGCCGCAGGAAGCCGACGCGTTCATCGCGCAACCCTATGCGATGGACGCGGTCGCCGTTCGCGTGTGGGACGATCTCGCGAAAGTCGCCAATGCGGCCACATCGCCGCTTGCGCATTTCGTCGTCGCGCTCGAAGCGGCGCAGCGACCGCCTGTGCATCCGGCGACGTAACCGCTTCGTCGCGCGGTGGAACTCACTCTCGGCGTAACGTTCGCCGTCCTGGGCGCGGGTTTGCTGCATGCCGGTTGGAATGCGCTGCTGAAGTCGGCGGGCGGCGGCGACCCGCTGCTCGATACCGCGACCGTCGTCGCCGGCTCCACGGCCTGCTCGCTGCTGGCGCTGCCCTTCATCCCGCTGCCGGTCGCCGCGTCGTGGCCGTTCGCGCTCACCTCCGTGGTCCTCCATTTCTTCTACTTCCTGACGCTGGCGCAGGCCTACCGGACCGGAGATCTGTCGTTCGCCTATCCGCTGATGCGTGGCACGGCGCCTCTCCTCGTCACGCTGCTCGGCATCGTCTTCCTGCGCGAACTGCCATCGGCACAGGTGACGCTCGGGATCCTGCTCATCAGCGCCGGCATCGTGAGCATCGCATTCGCGCAGCGGCACCACCATCCGCGTGCCGCCGTCTATTGGGCGCTC
>Ga0184632_10001287_pt1 | contig 10217 bp, 9 predicted proteins | sample PLM31_50_b1_FD_133153 | JGI IMG/M metagenome (GOLD analysis project Ga0184632, IMG submission 133153) | Groundwater sediment microbial communities from an aquifer in East River, Colorado, USA - PLM3-1_50_b1 | ecosystem: Environmental > Terrestrial > Soil > Riparian zone | place: USA: East River... | reverse complement strand
GAAGCGGGTCGAGCGGGGGCGGGCGCTGGCGATGAAGCCGAAACTGCTGCTGCTCGACGAGCCGGTGGGCGGGATGAATCTCGAGGAGACCGAGGACATGGCCCGCTACATCCTCGATATCCGCGACGAGCTGAACATCCCGATCATCCTGGTCGAGCACGACATGGGCCTGGTGATGGACCTGGCCGACCGGGTGATGGTGGTCGACTTCGGCGTGACGATCGCGACCGGCGTCCCCGCGGAGATCCAGAACAACCCGGATGTGATCCGGGCCTACCTGGGGGAGGTGCAGAAGGCATGAGTACTGCCACCGCGGTGAGCGGCGCAACCGCCATAGGCGAGTCACCATCCGGGGTCACGACAATCGCGACCCGGGTACGCGAGCGGGCGCACACGATGCCGAACCGGGTCGCGATGCGGGAGAAGGACTTCGGGGTGTGGCAGGAGGTGACCTGGTCGTCCTATTGGGACACGGTGGTGACCGTGGGCCACGCGCTGCTGGCCCTGGGGGTGGAGCCGGGTGACCGGGTGGCGGTGCATTCGGAGAACCGCCGAGAGTGGCTCTACAGCGATGTGGCCACGATCTGCGTACGGGCGATGACGGTTGGCCTGTACCCGACCAACCCACCCGCCGAGGTGGGTTACCTGCTGTCTCACTCCGGCGCGAAGGTGCTCATCGCCGAGGACCAGGAGCAGGTGGACAAGGCCCTGGCCGTCATCGATCGATGCCCGGATCTGGAACGGATCGTCTACATCGAACCGCGCGGCATCCGCTACCACTATGACCACCCAAAGCTGCTGGCCTGGGACGACTTGCTCAAGCTGGGCAGCGAGCACCGCGCGGCCCATCCGGGTGCGGTGGAAGCACGGATGGCGGATGCCACGTCGGAGGACATCGCCACTCTTATCTACACCTCCGGCACGACGGGACCGCCCAAGGGAGCCATGCTCTCGGTGGCCAATGTGGAGTTCGCGGTGGAGGCGTTGGTGCACGGCGGCGGCTTCACCTCCCCGCCGCCCGGGCCGAACGACCTCACCCTGTCGTACCTGCCCCTGTGCCATGTCGCCGAGCGCATCTTCACGACCTGGTTCAACGCCGGTGCGGGTGTGCAGGTCAACTTCGCCGAGTCGATCGCGACCGTGCAGCCCAACCTGCGCGAGATTCAGCCGACCATCCTGTTTGGAGTGCCCCGGATCTGGGAGCGCATCCTCGCGTCGGTCAGCATCGGCTTGCAGAACGCATCGTGGATCAAGAAGGTCAACTCGAAGTTGTGGCTCGGCGTGGCCCGTTGGATCGGCGACACACTCGTACGGACGAATGGGCGGCACACGGTCGCGACGAGGGTCATGTACGCGATCGGCTGGGTGTTCTTCTATCGGGCGCTGCGCGAACGCATCGGCATGCGCCGGGTGCGCTACGCCGCCTCGGGTGCGGCACCGATCGCACCGGAGGTCCTCAAGTTCTTCATGGGCATCGGCGTGGCCATGCATGAGGTCTACGGCATGACCGAGAACACCGCGATCGCCACCGGCAACCGGCCCGGCCGGGTCAAGCTCGGCACCGTGGGCGAACCCCAGATGGGCGTGGAGCTGAAGATCGACCCGGAGACGGGAGAGATCCTCACCCGCCACCGTGGCACGTTCGTCGGCTACTTCCGCGACCCGGAGGCGACCGAGCGAACCAAGACCGCCGACGGCTGGCTGCACACCGGCGACGTCGGTGAGTGGGTCGATGGGTCTCACGTGAAGATCACCGACCGGGCCAAGGACATTCTCATCACCGCCGGCGGGAAGAACATCGCTCCGAGCGAGATCGAGAACTCACTCAAGGCCTCACCGTTCATCAAGGAGGCCATCGTTGTGGGCGACCGCCGCCCGTACCTGGTGGCTCTGATCGGCATCGAGCTCGAGACGGTCTCGAACTGGGCGCAACGCAAGGGCATCGCCTTCACCACCTACCGCGACCTGTCGGAGAAGCCAGAGGTCATCAAGCTGGTGCAGGGCATCGTCAACGAGGTCAACACCCGTCTGGCCACTGTGGAGCAGATCAAGAAGTTCCGCATGCTGCCGAAGGAACTCGACCATGAGGACGGCGAGCTCACCGCCACCCAGAAGGTGAAGCGTTCCGCGATCGCCAAGCTCTTCGAGGGACTGGTGGAGGACTTGTATTCGAATCGCGACGCGGCCGGCGGCGCTAGATGACCGAAGCGGTACAGATCCTCAGCCGGGGACTGGGCATCGGCAGCGTGTACGCGTTGCTCGCGCTCGGCTTCGTCATCATCTACAAGTCGACCAGGGTCATCAGCTTCGCCCAGCCGGCGTTCATGCTTGCCGGCGCGGTGATGGTGACCTACCTGGTCGGACCGCTCGGGTTCTTCGTCGCGGTACCGCTGGCCGCGCTCGGCACGGCCGTGCTCGCCCTTGGCGTGGAGCGCGTCGCGGTGCGGCCGATGGTGGGACGGCCGGCCTTCACGGTGGCCATCATCACGCTCGGTGTGGATGTGGTCGTGCGGGTGTTCGCCAGTGCGTTCATCGGCATCGAACTGCGGCAGGTCGGGGATCCCTGGGGACTCAAGTCCACCACGATCTTCGGCGTCGAGGTGCAGCAGCGCCACCTCGCGATGCTGTTGACCACGGCCGTGCTGGTCGCGGTGCTGTTCGCGTTCTTCCGGTTCACCCGGATGGGTCTGGCGATGCGGGCGGCCGCCTACGACCAGGAGGCGGCGATGGCCCAGGGTGTGTCGGTCGGTGCGGTGTTCGCGATGTCGTGGGCCATCGCGGGCGGCCTCGCCGCGGTCGGTGGGGTCTTCGCCGCGACGGGTGGCGGCAGCGTCGAGCAGACGCTGTGGATCATCGCGCTGGTCGCCCTTCCGGTGATCATCCTGGGTGGACTCGACTCGCTGCCCGGCGCTGTGGTGGGTGGGCTCGTCGTCGGAGTCCTGCAGGAGGTTGTTGCCCAGTACCAGCAGTACTTCCCCGAGTGGGTGGGCGGAAACGTCTCGGTCATCACGCCGTACGTGGTGATGCTCCTGGTGCTGCTCGTGCGCCCCTACGGCTTGTTCGGCACCCGAGAGGTGGAACGGGTATGAGCGCGAGGAGCGAGCGCCAGCGAGGTCCAGCCGCGAGCGCGAGGAGCGAGCGAAGCGAGCACCGCAGTCGCGAGCAAACGCAGGCACAGTCGCGAACGAGAGGCGGGCACAGTTGAGGGGCACCAAGTTGTCCGGGCGACCGATGCTGTACACCTCCTACGCGTCGGAGACGGCACTGCTGAACACCACCACCAAGAAGGTGATGGTGGGCCTGCTGCTCGCCCTCGCTGTGGCCGCGCCTTTCCTGCTTGCCGACCCGGATCTGCAGCTTCTCGGCACCGGCTGCGTCACCGCCATCGGGGCGATCGGGCTCGGACTGGTCACGGGCTACGCCGGCCAGGTCTCGCTGGGACATGCGTTCTTCATCGCCATCGGCGCGTACACAGCGGCTGCGATCAGCGGCGACCCGAACGGGCGGCACATCGGCTTCGGCATCCAGGAAGTCCTCATCTGGCTGCCTGCGGCCGGCATCGTCGCCGCGATCGCCGGCATCATCGTCGCCCCGCTAGCCACCCGGCTGCGCGGGCTCTACCTTGCCATCGTGACCCTCGGCCTCGTCTTCATCGGCGAGCACATCTTCAACGAATGGGCGCCGTTGACGGGCGGCTCCGGCCTTGGCCGGCCCGCACCGGTACCCGCCATGTTCGGCCAGCGTCTCGACGTCACCGGACCCAACGTCACCCGTGATCAGAAGCTGTACTGGCTCGTGCTCGCCGTGCTAGTCATCCTGGCTCTGGCGGCCCGTAACCTAGCCCGTTCACGAATCGGACGGGCGTTCACCGCGATCCGCGACCGCGACATCGCGGCCGGCGTGATGGGCGTGAACCTGGCCCGGTACAAGACGATCGCGTTCGCGGTCTCCTCGTTCTATGCCGGCTGCTGTGGGGCCCTGCTCTACGTCGCGGCCGGCTTCTTCGTGCCGAACTCGTTCAACCTTGAGATGTCGGTGCTGTTCATCGCGATGGTCCTGGTCGGGGGAGCCGGCACGATCTCCGGCGCCATCTTTGGCGCGTTCTTCTTCACCCTGCTGCGTCCGCTGACCCGGGCGCTGCCCGAGTACCTGCCGTTTGTGGGCGACGTGCCGACCGAGATACCCAACGTCTTCCAGGTGGAGACGGTGCTGTACGGCGCTCTGATCATCGTGTTTCTGATCTTCGAGCCCCGCGGCCTGTTCGGGATCTGGTTGCGCATCCGCAACTACTGGAAAGCCTGGCCATTCTCCTACTAACGAAGTCCCCCGCCTCACCAAGGAGGAAACACCCACGATGAAACGTCTAGGAGCCACAGCCGCGGTCGCGGTGCTCGTGTTAGCGGGTGCGCTGACCGGCTGCCGCGGCGCGGACAACACCGGCACCACCGATGCCAGTGGCATCAAGACCGATGTTGGTGTGACCAAGGAGCCGTGCCCGTCGGCCATCGACAAGACCAAGGGCTGCATCTACCTCGGCACCATCTCCGACCTGTCGGTCGGCCCGTTCTTCCCGCTCGCGGTTCCGATCACCAACGCCCAGAAGGCGTTCTGGAACCGGGTCAACAAGGCCGGCGGCATCGGCGGCTACGAGATCGATGTCACCACCTACGTGAAGGACAACAAGTACAACCCGCAGACCCATAATGAGGTCTATCAGGAGATCAAGGGCAAGATTCTCGCCCTGGCCCAGACACTGGGCTCGCCGACCACGGCGGCGATTCTGCCCGACCTCAAGGCGAACAACATCGTCGCGGTGCCGGCGTCGTGGACCTCGCTGTGGGCCTTCGAGGACGTCGTCCTCGAGTCCGGCGCGAACTACTGCATCGAGTCGATGAACGCCATCGACTACGCCAAGGGCGCCAAGCCGGCCATCAAGTCCGTGATGGCCGTGCACTACGCCGGTGACTACGGCGATGACGCCGCGGCCGGCGCCAAGTACGGCGCGGAGAAGCTCGGCCTCACCTTCACCAATGTCAAGACCGACCCCGGTGCGGACAAGCAGGCCGGCGCGATCGCCCAGGTGCTCACCGCCAAGCCCGACCTGATCATCCTCACCACCGCACCGACCGAGGCCGCGGTGATCGTGGGCGCCATCGGCGCGCAGGCCCAGACCAGCGGATACGCACCACAGGTCATCGGCACGAGCCCGACCTGGAACCCAGCCCTCAACGCGTCCGCGGCCGCCCCGGCGTTCGCGGCGCTCTACCTGCAGTCCGGCCCGTGGCAGTCCTGGGGTGCCGACACCCCCGGTCACAAGGCCATGCGGGAGGCGTTGGGCACCCCGTCACCGCTCTCGGACGGCTACACGGCCGGCTGGGTGTGGTCGTACCCGCTCAAGGCCGCGCTGGAGAAAGCGGCCGCGAACAAGGACCTCACCCGCGCCGGCCTGCTCGCCGCGGCGAAGTCCCTGTCCTCGGTGGACTACGAGGGCATGCTCCCCGCCGGTGCCGGCAACTACGCCGGCGGCGGTGACGGCGTGGTCCGTTCGAGCGTGATCTCCAAGCCGGACAAGGCCGCCCCGACCGGTGTCACCGAGGTTCAGCCGCCCACCGTCGGACCCACCGCGCAGGGCTTCAAGCTCGAGAAGGCCTGCTACACCCCCGCCTAACATCAACAAACCCGCCCCACAAACCCCGCCGATCATGACCTGGAGGTCATGATCGGCGGGTTTTTGCGACGCTCAGCTCATGATCACCGGGATCTTGAGAGTAAGCCGACCTGAGTATTCAACTCCCCTAGACTGGGGGGAGGTTCAGGTCGCACCTAGGGAGGCGAGCATGACCGGCCGAGTGGTGCATTTTGAGCTGCCGTACGACGATCCTGCCCGGGCCAAGGCGTTCTATCAGGAGGCGTTCGGTTGGGCGATCAGTGACGTGCCGGGGATGGACTACACAGTTGTCACTACTGTCGCCTCCGATGAGGCCGGGACCCCGACCGAGCCTGGCGCCATCAACGGCGGGATGGCGCGTCGCCAGGAGCCGCTGACCGCGCCGATGATCGTCATCGAGGTCGACGACATCGAACGGGCTCTGGACACTGTGGAGAAACTCGGTGGCAAGGTCGTGCAGGGCCGACGGGAGGTCGGTGCGATGGGATTCACCGCTTACGTCGCCGACCCCGCGGGCACCGTCCTCGGTCTCTGGGAGGACAAGCAGGACTAAGAGTCCGTAGCCTCCGCGCCGTCGCGGTCACCGTGGCGGCGGAGCCAGGGCAGAACGCCCCAGAGCAGCACGAACCACGCCCCGGCCACTACGGTGACCACGGTGGCGAGCGCTCGTCCCATCACAACGTCCGACACGAGCAGGATCGCGCCGACCATGGCGACCAGCAGGAACGCCAACCCGCCGGAGGCCATGCGATGAGCCGACCGGACGAGTTCCGGCTTCCGGCCGCGCCGGAAGAGCATCCGGTGGTAGGCAACCGGGGCGATGATCATCGCGGCGGCGGCGGCGGACGCCAGCAGCGCCACCGAATACACGACGCGTTCGAACGCGTCCACCGCTTCGAACCGGGCCGCGAACGGAAGCGTCAGCAGGAACGCGAAGAGGATCTGCACGCCTGTCTGCGCGACCCGCAGCTCCTGCAGCAGGTCGCCAAAGTTGCGGTCCAGCCGCTCCGACTCGGTCTCATCGCTTTCCACGCGGCTAGTGTGCCTGACGAACGGCGGCAAACGTGATTGACATGGCGCACCGGCGGGCATATCTCAGGGGACGCGACCCGAGGAGGAGACGTGGCCAGGATCGGCGGGCGGACCAAGGGGTACCGTGACCGACTCGTCAGGCTGCTGGCCGTGGGGCCGAAGCGCCCTTCGGAGCTGACCTGGCGGGCCTGGTTCGGTGTGGTGAAGCGGACCATCACCGAGTTCATCGACGATGACCTCACCGATCGGGCGGCTTCGCTGACGTACTATGGCATCCTGTCTATCTTTCCGGGCATGCTGGTGCTGGTCGCCGGGCTCGGACTCCTCGGCAGGTCCACTACGGACGATGTCGTCGCCAACATCCCAGCCCTGACGCCCGGGCCCGCGCGAGAGATCATCGCCACCGGGATCGCGGACCTGCAGCGCAATCAGGGCGCTGCGGGAGTGTTGGCGATCGTCGGTCTCGGCATCGCGTTCTGGTCGGCGACCAGCTACGTCGGGTCGTTCATGCGCGCTGCCAACACTATCTACGACGTGCCGGAGGGCCGGCCGTTGTGGAAGACCCTGCCCATCCAGATCTTCGTAACGGTCGTCACGGGCGTCTTCCTCGCGGCCAGCGCCCTGTCGGTGGTCTTCACGGGTCGGTTGGCGCAACAGGCGGGCCGCGCCTTCGGGATCGAGCAAGAATCGGTGCGGGTGTTCGACATCGTGAAGTGGCCCGTCCTGGTTGTCGCGGTGGGTCTGTTGATCGCCCTGGTCTATTGGGCGGCCCCCAACGCGCGGCAGGGCGGTTTCCGATGGATCACTCCGGGCAGCGTCCTCGCCGTCGCCGCCTGGCTGATCGTTTCGGCCGGCTTCGCCTTCTACATTTCGCGGTTCGATTCCTACAACAAGACGTACGGTGCGTTGGGTGGCGTCATCATCTTCCTGGTCTGGCTGTGGCTCACGAACGTGGCCGTGCTCCTAGGGGCCGAGTTCGATGCGGAGCTTGGCCGCGCCCGGGCGATCGCCGCCGGACTTCCGCACGACATCGAGCCGTACCTTCCGCTCCGGGATGTGCCCAAGCAGACCGCTCAGCCGGTGGGACCCGAGCCATCATAATCGGACTCCACTGAGGCGGTGGTGGCCCGTGCGGCCCGTCGTCGCGCCATGACAAGCACGGCGAGCCAGCCGGCGAAGAATAGTGTCGCCAGCGCGCCGACGCCGGCCACGACGACCGCCCGCGCCGAACTCACGCCGGCTGCGGCGGCCATCTGCGCCGGCTGCCCAGCCGGGGACGGCGCCGCCGCCACGAGTAGCGTCTCGGCCTCGCCCGGATCGACCAGCCGGCCCACGGATGCGTCGCTGGGCACGGAGAAGCCCCAGTCGAGCAGCGCCGCCGCCTGTTGCCAAGTGCGGACCGGCCGGTGTTCTGCGCCCAGCATGGTGACGACCAGGCGCCGACCCTCGTGCTGCGCCGCGCCGACGAAGGTGTGGCGCGCGATGTCGGTGAAGCCGGTCTTCCCGCCCATGGCGCCCGGGTACTCGGAGAGGAGCTTGTTGTCGTTCTGGATCTGGAACCCCACCTTGTGCTTCGGTGGTTGTGGTGGGATCTGCGCAGCGGTCGTCGCGGCGTAGCGCCGAAAGTCCTCGCGGGCGAAGCAGGCGCGGGCGATCAGGGCCAGGTCGTAGGCGCTCGTGACCTGACCGGGACCGTCCAGTCCGGACGGGGTCTCGGCGTGGGTGTCGAAGGCACCGAGATGTCGAGCCTCGGCGTTCATCGCCGAAATGGCGCCCGGCACCCCCTGCGCGCCGCCGCCGAGCCGGGCGAGCACGTTCGCGGCGTCGTTGCCGGAGTTGAGCAGCAGCCCCAGCCAGAGCGTCTGCACCGAGTACTTGCCGTTGAGGATCAGCCCGACGGCGGAGCTGCCCGGCTCGAAGTTCAGGTCATCGGCATTGACCGTGATCACTTGGGACGGGTTCAGCATGGGTAGCACAGTTGCGGCCAGGAGGAGCTTCTGCAGGCTCGCCGGTGCCCCGAACTCATGCGGGCCACATGCGCCGAGCACCGCACCCGTGTCGAGGTCGGCGACCACCCACGACGTCGCACTCAGGTTCCGCGGCAGCGTCGGCGCCGCGTCCGGCACGGCGAGCCCCGTCGTCGCCAGGCCGTCGCCGCCAATCACCGGCTGGCCAGGATCGTGCGTGGGCATCGGTGACGGGGTCGGCGCGGGCGGGTTCGGTTTCACCTTCACGATCGGGCAGGGCGCATACGGGGTCGCGCTCGCCCAAGCGGCGGGGGCGGCCGTGGCGGCCATCGCTGCCGCCGGCACCACCAGCATGGTGCTGACCATTAGCGAAGTGAGGATGGCGCTCGACCGGCGCAGCGATGTCACACGCGAAGGTTAACCGGCTTTAGGCGTCCCGGTGGTCCAGTGCCGGCACCAGTCGTGTGGGTGCGATCACCCGGTACGCGCCGTACGTTGGGTGGATCACGAGAGGAGTCCGCTCATGCAGGTGGGTCTGATGCTGCCATTGGGCGACGAACCCGGGCCTGGGGTCCCCGCCACCTACGCTGAAATCCGCCGGATGGCCCAAGACGTGGAGGCCGCCGGACTCGATTCCGTCTGGGTCTACGACCATCTGCTTTCGGTCGAGGGCGATGGGCCGCCGACCGCGTCGTGGGAGGCCTGGACCGCGCTGGCCGCCTTGGCCGCTGCGACGAGCACTGTCGCGATCGGCACGCTGGTGAGCTGCACCAGCTTCCGGCATCCCGGTGTGCTCGCCAAGATGGCCCACACCGTGGCGGAAATCAGCGATGACCGACTCATCCTCGGCCTGGGGGCGGGCTGGCACGAGCCCGAGTACAAGGCCTTCGGCTTCCCGTTCGATCACCGGGTCGACCGCTTCGCCGAAGCACTCGCCATCACGGCGACCCTGCTTCGGGAGGGCAAGGCGAGCTTTGACGGCCGGTACTACAGCGCGGCGGACGCACCGCTGCTGCCCTCTCGGCCCGGGCGGGATCCGATCCGGATCCTCGTGGGCAGCGGCGGCGGCGAGCGGATGCTGCGACTCGTTGCTCGCTGGGCCGACGCGTGGAATTGCGCCTGGTACGGCACGCCCGACGAGAAGTTCTTCGCCGTGCGGGACAAGCTACACGCCGCCTGCGACGCCGAGGGTCGGGACCCGGCCACGGTTGAGCTGACCGTCGGCATGATCATCGGTGCGGGCGAGCGGCGGGTGCCCAGGGAAGCCACCGCTGTTGCCGACGCCCTCGCCGCCTGGCGGGACGAGGGAGTCGCTCACGTGATTGGTCTGCCCGATCCGACCGACCGCGCAGGTGTCGAGGTCCTCGTCGACGGTGTCCGGCAGTTCCGTTCCTGAACGTTGGGGCCAAGATCTCACTGACCTCCGAACGGTTGCCGAGCCAGACTCAATGCCGTTAAGTTAGCGTCCTGGTTAATCCCGATCTGAGAAAATTGTAATTAATTGTTACGTTTCGATCACGATCGTTGCTGACCCGGTGTTTCGCCAACAG
>Ga0184632_10001285_pt1 | contig 10232 bp, 17 predicted proteins | sample PLM31_50_b1_FD_133153 | JGI IMG/M metagenome (GOLD analysis project Ga0184632, IMG submission 133153) | Groundwater sediment microbial communities from an aquifer in East River, Colorado, USA - PLM3-1_50_b1 | ecosystem: Environmental > Terrestrial > Soil > Riparian zone | place: USA: East... | reverse complement strand
TCGAGGTACGTGCCGCCGCGCCAGGTCCCACGCCGGACAACGACGTCTCCATGGCTCCAGTTCGTTCCATCCACTCGCGGCTAGTGTCTCACGGTGCCCGGCCTCCTCCGCACGTACTTTCCGGAGCTTCCGCGGTCGGTGACGACGCTGCAGATCGGGGGGCTGATCAACTCCTTCGGAAACGGTGTCATTCTGCCGTTCCTCTTCATCTATCTCCACAACGTGCGAGGCATCGCGCTCGGCCCGGTCGGGCTGATCGTGGCCACGAACGCGGTCGTCAGCCTCGTCGCGGGGCCGCTCTTCGGATCCATGATCGACCGCGTCGGCGGTCGAAGGATGCTCGCTCTCTCGCTCGTGATCCTGACCGTGGGCTACGCCGCCTACCCGCTCGTGGAGGTGGCCTGGCAGGGGTTCGTCGTCGCGGCGATCACCGGCATCGGCATCGGCGGGTTCTGGCCGTCCCAGTCGACGCTCATCGCGGGTCTGACGCCGGCCCCCCAACGGCCCGCAGCGTTTGCCATGCAACGCGTCGTGATGAACCTCGGGATAGGACTGGGGGCGCTCGCCGGCGGGCTGATCGCGACGACGGAGTCGCCCGATTCGTTCAGCGTCCTGTTCTTGCTCAACGCGGCGACCTTCCTCGTCTATGCGGTGGTGATGCTCGCGCTCGTGCCCTCGCCCTCGCTCGGCGCCGGCGCACACGCCCGCGGGAGCGGAGGCTCCTACCGCGAGGTACTGCGCCACCGCCCGTTCGTCGCCGTCATCGGGCTCAACGCCGTCTTCATCTTCGCCGGCTTCTCCGGGTTCGAGCTCCTCCCCGTCTATGCGAAGAACGAGGCTGCGGTGACGGAGACGCAGATCGGGATCGTGTTCTTCGTCAACACGGTCGTGATCGTCCTCGCCCAGTTACCGATCGCCCGCCTCGCCCAGGGCCGGCGGAGGATGCCCACGCTCGCCCTGCTCGGGCTGCTGTGGGCCGCGGCCTGGGTGGTCGTACCGATTGCGGGCTCGAAGACCGCGGGAACGGCTGCGGCCATCCTCACGGCAGCGATGATCGTGTTTGCCGTGGGAGAGTGCTTGCACGGAGCCGTTCAAGCGCCACTCATCGCCGACCTCGCGGAGCCACGTCTGCTCGGCCGTTACATGGCGCTCTCGGCCCTCTCGTGGCAGGTCGGCTTCGCGCTCGGCCCCGCCATAGGCGGATACGTGCTCGACGTCTCTCCGAGCGGCGTCTGGCTCGGCGCCGCCGCTCTGTGCGTGCTCGGCAGCGTGCTCGCGCTGTTAGTCGAGTCCACGCTTCCGGCACCAGCACGTCGCACGCCCGTGCCGGCCGCGGCGTCTGCATGATGTTCGAACGGAGCCTGGGGAAGGCACCGCGGGTAGAATCCCGAACATGGCCCTGACGAAGGACGACCCGCTCAGTACCCGTGCCGAACCTGCCCCGCATCAGGCGCTCACGGGCCCGCGGCACGGGCCAGGTCGTCGTACGTCCGGCACCGCTCGTCCACGAGCTCACCGCTAGCGGCCTCACCTGGGTCAACGTCGTCGCGCCGGACGTCGACACGGCGCAGACGCTCGCGGAGCGCTTCGGCTGGCATCCCCTCGACGTCGAGGACATCGTCTCCAAGAGACAGCGTCCGAAGGTCGACGACTACGAAGAGGACGGGTACCTCTTCGCCGTCCTCCACTTCCCGGTCTTCGACGAGACGGTTCAGCGCCTGAACGCTGCGGAGCTCGACATCTTCATCGGCCACGACTACGTCGTCACGTTCCCAAATCGCGAGCTCCTTCCGGTCACGCGTCTCTTCCGGCGCTGCGAGGAGGACGAGCGCCTGCGCGATCACGTCTTCGCCCGCGGCTCGGGGCGCCTGTTGTACGAGATCCTCGACGACCTCTTCGACTACTGCTTCCCGATCCTCGACAAGATCGCGCACAAGCTCGACGTCGTCGAGGACGAGATGTTCGAGGGCCGCTCGCACGAGGTGGTCCGCGACCTCTCGAACGTCAAGCAGGAGATCATCTCCTACCGCAAGATCATCAAGCCCGAGCGCTCGACGCTCCGCATGCTGGAACGGCGCGTCGAGAGCTTCCTTCCCGAGGAGCTCGAGCTCTACTTCGACGACATCGTCGACTCGGCCGAGCGGATCTGGGACCTCCTCGACAACTTCAAGGAGGTCGTCGAGGCGCTCGAGTCGACGAACGAGTCGGTGATCTACCACCGGCAGAACGACGTGCTGCGGCTGCTGACCGTCATCAGCGTGACCATTCTGCCCCTGACGCTCGTCACAGGACTCTTCGGGATGAACGTCCTCTTCCCCGGCGAGGGGACGCACGAGGCGTTCTGGGTGATCGTCGGCGCACTCGCGGTCATCGCCGCTGCAACCCTCGGCTTCTTCCGTTTGAAGCGCTGGCTCTGACGAGAACGGCTTTGTGGAGCCGTCTCCATCGTGGTTCTACCCGAACCTTCCCGGCCCGCTTCTGTGGCAGCATCGCCCGACCGACCTAGGAGGCCGTTCATGAGCGTTGAGGATCGAGTCCGGAAGCTGATCGAGGATGGACGAGCTGAGGGTGTAGGCGAAGAGGAAATCTCCGGAGAAAGCGACCTCGTCAAGATCGAGGGTCGGACCGAGGGAATCGAGGCTGCTGTCCTCGAGCTCGCACGCGCGTTGGATGCTCTGCGCTCGGAGCTAGCTCTTGGGAGCGGCTGACAGGGGCCCACTATCCGCTTTTCATGACGTAGGCGGCAGAGGAGTGGAAGTGGGCCGGCCCCCGCCGCATCGGGGCCCGGCCCAGCGTGCCGCCGCACGTCTAGAGGAGGATTCTGAGTGCCGTCTCGGGCGGGCAGCCGCGGCGTGTGAGCGCCGACGCGTTGTGCAGGTCGATCTCGACGTGGGAGGCGAGGACGAGCGCAGATCCGATGTCGTATCCGGCGCGAACGAGCTCCTCGAAGCGCCATCGCAAAATCGCTTCTGCTTCCGTCTCGTCGATCAGTTCGAACTGGGCCGCAGTCATGCCGCCTCCCTCTTTCTCGTCTCGGCTACAGGGTCACAGTTGAGCGTCATCGGCTCTCGACAGCGCCCGCTTGAGGTCCTGAGTCGCCGGACCAAAAGTCCGGGTTCGGGAGTCGAGCCTCCCTCGGACGAGTGACGCCCTACCTCGGTCGGGTAGCGACCGGTTCGTCGGGTGTCCACGACACGTGACAGGCACCCCACAGGCCGCGGCGTTGCTCCCTCGCCGCGTCGACGGCCGCCTCGAGATCGTCCGCGTAGCGCCCGCGGGTGCCGCGCCGGAAGTACGGCGTCGCCGCGCCGCGGCGCACGAGCTCCACGTTCACGTTCGAGTCGGAGACGTGGACGTAACGAAGCAGGCGTCCGAAGCGGTCGACGGCGTCCAGGCGCGGATCGGCCTCGAGCTCGATCCGCTCACCGGGAGAAAGAAGCCCTTCGAGCTCTCTGAGAGCCTCGCGGCCGTAGCACTCCCTCGCCCCCAGCTCGGGGGCGTCGATCTGGACGAGCCTGACCCGGGCGCCTCCACGGAGCTCTAGGGTGTCGCCGTCACCGATCCGACCCACGGTCGCACTCTCACGAGCGGGGTCGGGATCGGCCGCCGCGCACGCGACCGGGAACAGCGAGAATGCGAGGGAGGCAACCAGTGAGGCCCGGAGCGCGTTGGAGTGCACGGTGAGCGGGGACGATGCCACGCCAAGCGCAGGCGCAGTCTCGTTGGTAGAAACACCTCATGACGAAGCCCCTCTGGGCACCGTGGCGACTCGAGTACATCAAGCAGGCCGGTGAGCAGGCGGACTGCGTGTTCTGCGAGGAGGCGGCCGGGAATCTGGCCGAGGACGCCACGCTTCTCGTCTCGGCACGAGAGACGGCCTTCGCGATCCTGAACAAGTACCCGTACTCGTCGGGCCACCTCATGATCGCGCCCCGTCGTCACCTCGGTGCGCTGGCCGACCTGGTACCCGAGGAGACGCTCGAGATCCACCGACTTTCGGTCGCGTGCATGGACGTCCTCGGTCAGGTCTACGGGCCCGCAGGCTTCAACCTCGGCTGGAACGTGGGTCACGTGGCAGGCGCGGGCATCGTCGACCACGTACACCTCCACGTCGTTCCGCGCTGGTCCGGGGACACCAACTTCATGCCCGTGCTCGCGGACGTGAAAGTGCTTCCCGAGCATCTGCTCGAGACCCGAGACCGCCTGCGCGCGGCCTGGGGTGACGCTGCGGCAGGCCGGTAGAATCGGCCCAGCGCGGACGTAGCTCAGTCGGTAGAGCACTGGCTTCCCAAGCTACTCCGCGCGTTCTGGCATTCGACGACGATCGGGCGCAAGCCCCGATGAACGCTGCGTTTCCGCCGACTCGACAAAGACCCCGATCGCTCAGCGATTCGGCCTTGATCTCGGGCGATTTGGCGTGGAACTGGCGTCGGGCGTGCCGGTGTTCTCGCCTGACGACCTCATGGCCAAGCTCTTCGAGAACGAGGAGTGCGACTGGTACGGCGAAGCCTACGAGAAGGACTGAGCGTGCCTGGTGCGGGCCCCCGGTGCGGTCCTTGCCGTCAGGAAGGCCCGATTAGCAGGGGTGTTTGAGTCCAGGCGGGCCCATCTGAACTCTTGCAGCCATCCAGATTCCGCATGGCTGCGCGGGTCAGGTGTGCCGGGAGCGCCGGGTACTCACGTGCGATGCTCCCACTGGTGCTCCCACGTCGGACGCGTCCATTCCGGCCATCGTGTTGACCGAGCTCGCATGCGTCATCGTGGCGAACGGGGCCGGTCCGATCGGTGGGAGCCCCGGAGTGGTGTTTCAGGTAGCCGCCGGCCCCCTAAAGATGGCGTGGTCAAGAGTCGCGGTGACCTCATCGCTCGTTAGGTGCCTCTTTACGAGCAGAACATTCGCGAGCGATCGGATCGCGTGCCCGTGAGCGCGTCGCTCGCCGGGAAGGACGCGTCGCTCATCTCGATGGAGGCGTGAGCTAGGCATCGTCACCTTTTCGTTTGTGTCACGACTCGAGTCACGCTTCCGAGTGCGCCGCGCAGCTCATTCGTCGATGAAGGGAGACCGTCAGGGTGCCGAGCGCCGGCTGGCGCGCCTCGTCGAAGACCTCGTGCGGCGGATCGAGGAGAGCCGGCTCATCGACACTCGGGACCTCGACTCACCCTCCCCGGTCGTGCTACGCAAGCAGTGGGCTCGGAAGGTCGAGCGCGGCGATGTCGAGTGCTCGAGATGCGGCGAGCTGATCGACCCCCGCGACAGGTGGGACCTCGATCACATCGACGGCGGCCGGCCGCTGAGACTACCACGGGCCGTCCCACGCCCGTTGCAACCGTGCGACGAACCGCCGTGAGACGGACAAGCCGTTGGACCCGACGTCGAGGATCTGGTGAGCCGTCGGTTGATCGGGCAGAGCCGAACCGTTTCAACTACCGAGCAAGCTACGAGCCTCCTCGACGTCCTTCTCGTCCACCAGAACCTGGACTGGGCCAATGGTCGCCATCGTCCCCGTCCAGATTGCGGCTCCGGCGTTCGTCTTCTGGTACCAGCCCCGGATTCCGTTGGCCGCGAGCATTCCGCAGACCATGTCGGCCTCCACCTCATCGGGCACCACCGTGATTACGACGTCACCCATGCTCAGAGCTTTGCAAGAGAACTACACGAGCCCCTCGCGGACTCGCCACTCGTGCTCTCCGAGGAGCACGCCGCGCGGCGAAGATCCTACTCGGAGGATCGAGATTCGCGACGGCGGCCTAGACTTCTTGGGCATGCGTCTCTCGATCGTTGCGTCGGTCGCAGCGCTCATTCTCCCCGCCACGCTCGCGCGCAGCGCAGGCGCGGCTCGGAAGCCGACACCGAGCGAGAGAGCCGCCATAACACTCGCCGCGATCGAAGGGATACCGCACATCAAGGGGATGGCAGCGATCTTCATCGTGCGGAGCGTCGTCATGTCCACGGTGAAGCCCGGCTCGAACTCCTCGTTCTCCAGCTTCGGGGCTGCCTTCGGTGTGGCAAAAGACCAGTCAGGCCTCTTCCCGACCGGCCCGCGCATCGCACTCGTCGGGCGGCACCGGCGGACGCTCAACTGGATCACGGTCGGCTACGGCGTGAGCCGCGTCCTCTGTCACGAGCCCCAGAGCTTCTTCGGCGGCCGCCGCGCGGCGATTCTGCGCGACCTCGGCATTCGCTGTCCCTAGGGCGACTAGACCAACCCCTCGCGCACCCGCCACTCGTGCTCGGCGAGCAGCACCCCCGAGACTCCGACGAACGTGAGGCGGAGTACATCGAGCGTCAGCGCCGTCGCCGCTATCCGCTAGGGGGCCTTACGAGCACGCGGAAGCGCCCACGAGACAAAGAAGACGGCCACGTCGAAGAGCAAGACCAACGACGCCAGAGCGACGAACTCTCGCTCGAAGTCCGCGTTTCGCTCGTAGTCGGATCGCCAAAAGTCGAAATTCGGCAGCGCGACCGTCAAGACGATCACCGCTGCTATCGCCTGTGCGACTGCGCCGAAGCGCATGGCGGCTCGCGAGCAAGCTACGAATCCGTAGATCGCAAAGGCGGCTGCGATCGCGCCAAGTACGGCTGCAGCGACCGCCCATTCCTATGGCTCCGCTCTGACCTCCGCCTCATAGCCGCCCTCGACAAGACTCGCGTAGATGTAGACGAAGCCGGCTCCGAGCAACGTCAGCAGAAGGCCGGCTACTGCTCCGACCCGGAGCACGTTCACGCCAAGCGAGCTCGTTTCAACCCAAGAGACCATGACGATGGACTTCTCTTAGCGCGGACCTTCCCGCACTCGCCACTCATGCTCGGCGAGAAGCACACCGCGAAGCTCCGCGAGCGCATCCGCCCGGGCATCGTCGAGCGCCCAGAGCAAGCGCTCCCGGTCGTCGATCGACAGCCCCACGATCAGCGTCTATCGCTCGAGTGCGTTTCGGAGCACGGTCGCGGTCGGCTCGTCGACGAGGCCGGCGAGCATCATCGGATCGAGGGTATAGCGTGAGCGAGCGGCTTCTCACCGCGGCCGAGCTAATCGATCTGGATGGCCCTGATTCGGGCAGCCTGGAAGTCGGCGCCGACGCGGGTCACGCGAGCACGAGTCGGGCGGTCGCGCAGGAAGCGGACGACTTCGATGACCTCGCCTACCTCGGGAAGCTCCTGGCCGCGGTATTTGTAGAACTCGTCGACCGTATCCGAGTCCTTCAAGGTGAGCCACACGCTGTAATAGCTCCTCGCCTCGACCACAACTCCACTATGGCAGGTTGGCGGTGAGCGAGCGGCCCCTCGACGCGAGGCTAGTCGATCTGTGTCGCATAGATCTCCGGATCTCCACCCGGCGTGACGCTCGTCACACGAGCGCGAGCCACGTCACCGGGGTTGAGCAAGTTGTCGACGATGATGATCTCGTCCAGCTTGGGGATTGCCTCGCCGCGGTGCGCCCAGAAACCGTCGTAGGTGTTCTGGTCCCCCATAAGCCAGACACGGAAGCTCTCAGCCATGACTCTGACCCTACTGGGATCGGTGGAGAATTGTGAGCGAGCGGCTTCTCACCGCGCTACTTCGGCTTCGGCAGGACCCAGACATCGAAGTAGATGCGCTTGCCGTCGACGACGTCCTCGCTCTCGCAGACATCGGACTTCGAGACGATCCAGTCGTCGAGTACCACGTCCCCCTCGAGTGGAATCTCGAGCGTGAACTCAACCCGCATGGGTCTGTGCGGGAAGTGGAAACGGGAGTGGTATCCGCGGGTCACCACGAGTGTTCTTATACAGCGGTTTGGCGCGGGTGAGCGATCGCCTCCTCACTTCGGCCGAGCTCGCCGATCGCATCAAGGCCCGCGTGCGGCGGCGGGCACTCCGTTGACGCTACTTGCCGATAAAGAACGCGCGCTCGAGCTGTCCTGCCTGCCTGGACGAGAGGCGCCGATTCTTGATCAATTCGACGATCTCATCGGCGAGCTCCCTCTGTTCTTGCGGAAGGGATGGCGGATGCGGGTAGGCGTACAAACGGGCGCGAACATTCGAGTGGATCCTCGGCGTGTGGCTGAGCTCGTGAGCAAGTCGGTGCAACTCGCGCACCTGCTCGAGCAGCGTCTGGAACTGCACGTCTTCGATGGGCACGCTCCACGAAGGATACGAATAGGCGAGTCCCTCGCGAGGAGGAGTTTCCGCTGATTGGCGAACGCCAGATGGAGGTCGGGCTGGCCCTGACGTCCCTTCCCCTCCCTCAAGGGACGGATGGGTGGGCTGGCTCGGCCTCTTGCTGCCACGAGGTCGCGCGTGGGTGAACGACTCCTTACGACCCGCCAGGTCGCGGAGTTCCTCGGCGTCTCACCGGAGACCGTCCTTCGCCGCTGGCGAGCCGGCGAGCTCCCCGGCTACCGAATCGCCTCGAACGTACTCCGTTTCCGCGAATCCGAGATCGAGGCGTGGCTCGAGGGGACCCGGCCGGCGCACGCGCTTGTCACTGTCTGCGAGAGGTCCTAGGATGGGCATGTGCGGATTGGCCCCGTACACCTTCCCAGCATGTTGCGAGACTGCGCTTGGCCTCCGGGCCGGCGGGCCAATCGCCGTGCTCGGGGGCCTTCGCACTGAGAGGAGGGCCAATGCCAGCTAGGCACAAGGCTCCATCTATCCGACGAGCTCGGGCTACGGGATCCGCTGGCTCGAGAATGGCAGGCGGCGACACCGTTCGTCCTTCGACACGAAGCGGGACGCTCGGCGCTGGTTCGAGGATGAAGTGCGGCCGCGACTGCGCGGCCGGAAGCGTGAAAGCTCATCGTCGGCCCTCTCCGAGTTCGTCGAAACGTGGCTACAAGCACACGCCGCGGACGTCGAGCCAGGAACGATCACGACGCTGCGCTATCGACTCGCACACGCGCTCGACGCGTTCGGAGACGTGCCGCTGGCCGATCTGCAGCGCGAGTCGCTCGAGATCGCAGCGTGGCGTGCCTCGCTCCCCGACCGGCTGCGCTATCCGGCGACCTCGGCGCTCAGGCAGGCGCTCGCTGCAGCGGTCGCCTGGGAACTGATCGACGAGAACCCAGCGAAGAAGGCCGGAAAGAACCCTCAGCCGAAGGCGCGCGAGATTGCGCGTCGTCGAGGAGATTGGCGAGCACGGGGCACTCGTCACCTTCGCCGCTGAGACGGGTCTACGGCCGTGCGAGTGGCTCGCGCTCGAGCGTAGGGAGGTCGACAAGGCCGGACGAGTGGTCTATGTCGAGCGGGAGCACGTCGGCGGCGAGACGAAGCCCTATGGCAAGACGGCCGCTAGCCGTAGGCGGGTGCCTCTCACCGCCAGGGCGCTCGATGCAATCGAGCACCTCGCTCCGAGACTCGACTCACCGCTCGTGTTCCCGGCTGTTCGCGGCGGCTACCTGAACCTTCGCAACTGGCGGGCCCGTGAATGGGACACGGCCGTCGAGTCGGCAGGGCTCGCCGTGTGCAAGTGCGGCCACCTGAGCGGAGCGCACGACCACACCTGTACGGCTCGAGGGTGTCGCTGTGAGACGTTCGAGCGCTCGGTCCTCTCCCCCGTTCCGTACGTCCTGCGGCACACATTCGCCAGTAACGCGCTTGCCGCTGGCGTGGGGACGTTCGAGCTCGCGCGGGTGATGAGGAACCTCGCTCGAGATGATCGAGCGCACCTACGGGCACCTCGTGCGAGGAGCCGACGCGTTCCGATCGCGGCTAGACGCGTTCGCGACAACTCTGGATGCGAGAAAGGAGCTCGCGCGGTGAACGATCAGATTGATTCTCGAAGTGCGGTCGCCGCGGCTTGTAGACGATCACTGACGTCGGCTAGTTCTCGCGCGGCTAGGTCAATGCGCTCTTGCTGCATTTGCGCGCGGGCTTGCTGGCTGTCAACGAGTTCTTGCTGGCTGTCAGCGCGCGCTTGTTGGCGATCAGCGCGCTCGGTCATCGCCTTGAGATCTTTCGCCATCGCCTCGACCGTGCGAGTGAGTTCGGCCAACTGGCCAGCGACACTGGCAATGTCCTCGCGGGTCGTCACGTTTGCCGGATTCTATGACCTCATGCGGCAAGTGGGCACAGCGCGCTCGTGCGAGTGCCTGCGGGGAGGCCGGCGAGCGCCGCGAGTTGGCGTTGAGTTGGCGTCAGCCTCGGAGGGCGATTCTGGCTAGGCGGCTAAGATCCAGGGCGCGCGGACGTAGCTCAGTCGGTAGAGCACTGGCTTCCCAAGCCAGGTGTCGTGGGTTCGAGTCCCATCGTCCGCT